>Ga0315900_10002681_pt1 | contig 26818 bp, 22 predicted proteins | sample LakEriMetagenome_FD_203521 | JGI IMG/M metagenome (GOLD analysis project Ga0315900, IMG submission 203521) | Freshwater fungal communities from buoy surface, Lake Erie, Ohio, United States - Buoy 12 MA114 | ecosystem: Environmental > Aquatic > Freshwater > Lake > Lake biofilm | place: USA: Lake...
GTAAAACTAATTCTTGTTGAATCTGTAACCCGGGTAATTGCCATAAAGCATCAAGAGTCATTACCACACTTCCTTCGGTGGAATTTTCCACCGGGACCACTGCTAAATCGGCCTGATTTTGGACAACCGATCGCAGGGCCAAGGCAATGCTAGGATAGGGTATTAATTGACGAGGCTGGGGTGGTAAACTATTAGCAAATGCTAAAGCGGCTGTTTCTGAATAGGTTCCCACCGGCCCCAGATAAGCGATCTTTACAGTCATTTAGATTATCCCCGCAAGCAATTTTTTCTAGCTATTACAGCCTTTCTCGTCAACATCAAGTATAACCTAATTCAACCACAGTTTTCAGTTGATAATTGGCTAAAGGAGCAATATAGTAGGGAACCTTTTTAGCTAACTCTAGGGTACAGGTAATTTTTTTAACTTGGCTTTTACCGCCCAAAAATTTACAATCATAACTAGCATTGTGAAAAACCTTTTCTATCCGGTCAACCAGCATGATTTTAGTGATAAAATAGTCAGTAAGATCGGGTCGATCGAGAACATCCAAAATTGTCACCCGCTCCCCCGTTAAGTCCGTGGAATCAGCCAGAATTTGAATCAGAGACAAACGGGGAGTCTTGCTATCGTAATCGGCTACTTCCGTATCTAACCAAAGAATGGGAAAATGAGAAAAGTGATCGATCGCATTCCTAATAGCGTCGGATTCCGTTAAATAAGGCATGGTTGCAGAGGTGGAAAAATGTATCAAAAAATCTTGATAGCAGTAGATTTGTCGGAGATGGGGGAGAGTGTTTTTAAGGAGGCTGTATCCTTAGCCAGTAAGTACGAAGCTAACCTCCTACTACTGCACGTCCTTTCTCCTGAAGAAGATTATAGCCCTTTACCGATTCCACCCAATTTAGCCGATATTTACCCCGCCCAGGGCAATGATCTGACTCTTGATTTTTGGCGGCAACAATGGGAAGAATTTGAGCAGAAAGGGGTGGCAATGTTGCAAAAAAGGGCTAATCAGGCGGGAGAAATGGGTGTAAAGGGAGAATACCGGCAAATTTACGGTCATGCCGCCAAAACTATCTGTAAAGTGGCGCGAGAGGAAAATATTGATTTAATTGTCATCGGTCGGCGTGGGCGATCGGGTCTAGGAGAGTTATTCTTAGGTAGTGTGAGTAATTATGTTCTCCATCATGCCCCCTGTTCCGTCTTAATTGTTCAACATCATCAAGACTAAAAATTCCTGTTAGCTATTCCCCCCTAAAATCCCCAAACGATTAAAAGGAAAAAAGCGAAAAACCGCCCTACCAATCACGTTATTTTCCGGTAAAAACCCCCAGATATGGGAGTCATTGCTATTATTGCGATTATCTCCCATGACAAATAAATTATTTTGCGGCACAAGCAAAGGCATTAAATTATATTGAGGGGATTCGAGAATATAATCCTCTGCCAAGGGTTGATTATTCAGGTAAATTTTGCCCTCCTTGACAGCAATCACATCCCCTGCTGTGGCAATCACTCTTTTAATAAAAGCTTGGTCCTTTTGATATCCCTGTAATTGTAATTGTGCCGGCGGTTCAAAGACGACGATATCCCCCCGTCGAGGGGGATGGAAATCGTAAGAAAGTTTTTCCACCACTAAGCGATCGCCCTGTTCTAAAGTGGGTAACATAGAATCGGAGGGGATAAAACGAGGTTCAGCCACAAAAGTGCGGATCAATAGGGCTAAAACTAAAGCTATAGCGATAATTTGCAGATTTTCTCGAATAGAAGCCCAAAAACTCTTAGATTTGTCCTTATTAATTTCTTGCTCTTGCATTATTGCCCAGATGATGGTTGGTATAGCTATAACCCTTTTGGAGTCTATATCGGTGATTCGAAGTAAAAGCCGTTTAGCTTAACTTAGCTTTCGCTTGCTGCCAAAAAACTGTTAATTCCTCTAGTGTATAGTCATGGAGAGGCTTTTCCGCCACAGATTCCACTAGGGAAAAACGTTGAATAAAACGCAGATTAGTCTCTTGTAAAGCGATACTGGGGTCTAAATTATACCAGCGAGCAAGATTGACAATAGTAAAGAGTAAATCGCCTAATTCTGCCTGTTGATGCTCTTTATCGCTAGATTCTAGGGACTCTTGCCATTCTGCTAACTCTTCGCCAAATTTTTCCCAGACTCCCGCGATATTTTCCCATTCAAAACCGACTCGCGCTGCTTGCCGAGAAATTTTCATCGCCCCCATTAAGGGTGGTAAAGTTTGGGCATAACGGGTTAATTTGCCGCTAATAGTCGGGTCATTTTTTTCCTCAGCTTTGATTTTCTCCCAATTTTGACGCACCTGTTCGGGATTTTCTAAGGATAGCTCCCCGAAAACGTGGGGATGACGACGAATTAATTTATCGGTGATGCCTCTAGCCACTTCTTCTAGGCTAAAATTACCCTCATCACTGGCAATTTGGGCTTGTAAAACCACCTGTAGCAGTAAATCGCCTAATTCCTCGGCAATGGCAGTTTTATCACCGCTTTTAATCGCCGCTACCACCTCATAAGCTTCTTCGATAACGTAGGGAATCAGGGTTTCCGGGGTTTGAGCTAAATCCCAAGGACAGCCGCTTTCTGGGTCTCGTAAACGGGCAACAACGCTGATTAAATGGTTTAATGCCGCTAAGATGGCCTTGTAACTGGGATTGTCGGTTTCTGGAAGGCTAGACATCGATTTTTTCCGGTTTTCTCGCCCATTATACCGGTCAGTTATCAGTTATCAGTGATCAGTTATCAGTTATCACTGATCAGATGTGAGTTTTCAGTTCACTGATTACTGTTTACCGATCACAGCAAAAAAGCTTTTATTTCCCTATCTTCTAATATTCAGTTACAGCCTTTCTCATAACAGATGAAGTTTAACCTAATTTGAGCGAAGACCGACTCCCCAAAACGAAAACTTCGTACCTCACCATTCAGATAACTGCTTTAGCTCAATAACGATGAAAAAACCCGGGAAAACCGGGTTCCACTAGCTTGGAGTGTGTATAGTCAACCGATAAAGCAGTTGAAAACTTAAATAAATCTAAATAGAAAAAAGGTAAGTAATTCCACTGTAAGAAAATCAGATTTAATGAACTACCCCGCAAGTTAGGGGACAAGAAGCATAAACAGCTTGATGAGAGGTTTTTACCTCACCGTGTAACCAGTGCAGCCAGCTAACTTCATGGGGATGAACACCTTTTGCTGTTAATAAAGCGGCACTAATTAGGATAGCCAAAATATTAATACCAATAATCATTCCCGCCACTAAAAGCACGGAACTAATCGGTAAAACTGACTGTAAGATAATCGCCGACAATGCTCCCACTGTCATCATTAATACTACTAAAGGAAATCCCACTACTAATAAACAGACAGTGAGGACGAAACTCCAGAGAAGAAAGCTTTTTAGCATTGCTAAAGAAACGTAGCCCCAGTTATTTCTTGCGGTTAATTGCATCTTCCTGACCTCTTACAAACTTGGTGGTCTAACTTTTCTGCACGTCGGCTCAAAGTTGATGAAAACCAGTATAGGGAAAACACCGAAGAAGATGAGCTATTCGCAATATAAATTTACAATCATCGCTGATCATCTATGTTATATGTATCGAACTATTACAAGAATCGGCGAGAGGTATCGAAAACTTTACAATCAGTTTCTCTTGATCCCCAATACAATTTCCTGCTGAAATCCCTGATCCCCGTCGCTAATCCTTTCTTGTGTCCCTGCCGTCAGATTTTGCCTCGTCTCGTTGTAACAAATATTTACAAGTACCTCTAGAATTCTCAGAAAATAGGTGGACGGGAGCACCGGAGTGGGGGGTGGGAAGTGGCAAGGGGTTATCTATTCTTGTTTAGATGTAATAACCTCCATCGGTCTGAGTAATTTATCCTCGATTGTAAATCCCTGCCTGACTATTTTTGTGATCGTCTGTTCTTCCAAATCGGGGCGTATTTCTCGAGCGACCACCTGACAGATAGTAAAATCTGGCTGATCAGCGGATAGTTCTATTTTCAGCACCTGACGTTTTTCTAGAATACTTAATAATTTTGTCTGTACACTTTTTAAAGATTTCGGTAATCTTTTCCAGACTCGATCATCTGGTTCGTGTCGATATTCTAAATAATTTAATAACGATTCGAGGGTATCAAATACCTCTAATAGTTCTAAAAAAATCTGTTCTTTTTCCGAGCGATTGTTCTCTCCTTGCTGCCGTAAAGCTTGTTTTAAACTTGCCTCCTCTTTGGTTAAATTTATAATTAGGCTTAATAATTTGTTTCTATCTTCTTCGCTAATTTTGTAATTATTCATCCTTATTCCTCCAAAAAATTAAGGTCTTTGAGTATCGATGAAGCCAGTTCGCCAGCAACTTTTTTAAGTTGTTCTTGATCGTAATTATTAATATCATCCATGGTATTTAAGATTTCTAAAGATGGTAAAGGTTCAGACAATTCCGAGAAAGACATGGTTTTCAAGCGTTGAACCAGAGGGAGATGAGGACGTAAATAATCCGCAACTATCCTATCTTGAGGATTCATTAATATCTTACGCGCTTTAGCTATGCTATCCATAGAATACCTACGGCGTTTCATAGCTAGACCGAAAGCTTTAGTGATTTCGGCAGTGGAAGCGGCGGGGGAAATTTCTAGAATATCGTAAGGATTACTATCTAAATTATCGTACATTAATCTAACTCCCATTAAATAATATGAAATAGTTTATAGACTTCTCGAAACTCTGGAGCATCTGGGCATAATTCGTAAGCCGATCTAACAAGTTCTATTAGTAATTCTTGGGGTAATTTTTGATAATTTTCTCTTAAAAGATCGAGACAGAATTGGGCGGTAAGGTGACGGAGTTTTTGTGATCTCGATCGTTTCGCCTTTTTGATCGCCTCAGAAAATTGATTGCGCTCCATCAATCGCCCTACTTCCCTTACGTCTTTTCTAAAAATAATCTCCTCGATGAATTCGTTTAGTATGGCATTATTGTAATCTATCTGTTTTAATTTCTCCAGTTCGCTTAAAGCTTTGGAATCGTCTATCTTTTGCTCATCCAATCTCCTGACTATTTCCAAGGCTTTATCTCGGACGTAATACATTTTCGAGTTGGTAGTTTGTACTAACTCGTACCAATTTCTATTCATCCTTAATAGATTCTCGAAACCCTCAATCTCCTCCTGTAATTCTAGGTAAAGTCGATCGATCTCCTCAATCCATTCTGGGTGATTTTTAAGGGCTGGTTTCGCCTCTTTTAAAGGATTCTCGGCTTTTTGCCACTGTTTCTGTTGTAGATAATGACAACCTTGATGGAATGATACAAAAGTATTAGCTATCTGTTCGAGATTAGATTGGCAGGTTAGGGGTTTTAACGCGACTCCGCGAACCCGATCCCCCTGCAAACAGGCAGCCACCGATTCCCCCCAACGGGTATAGAGAGTCGCCCAGAATTGATCGGGCAGTTTAACAGTATTTCTATCAGGGTGAGTCCGATACAACCCAGGTAGGATGGTTAACCCTTCGATATGGATTCCCTCTACAGGATTATCCCGTAATAACCCTAGGGCGACAGTATCGCGACGGTAAAGATCGCGAAGTTGCAGGTAGTAATTTAGGTCTTCTTTGGTTCGATCGATCAGCTCCTCAAGTATTCGGGTTAATTGTGCCTCTAAGTCCCGTATATCACCGTCATCGATAACTTTCCAAACCATATTCCTGATACTGGTGTTGAGATTTAAATTCGCCGTAGCGGATAACCAGACGGGTATTAATTTCTCTAGGGTAGCGGGATTTTCTACCGATCGATAATAAAGGGCGATTGCCAAATTGTGCAATGATTCCAGATTGCGTTTTCTTTCCCATTCCCTCTCGGCGTTGATAAGGATTTTTTCTCGATCCTGAGACATCCAGAGTTGATGGGCTATCCGGGAGACGATATGATTGCTTAAGTTCTGGCTAACTTGAGGGTCATCGCCGAATTTCTCTAAAAACACCTCGCTTTTCGAGCGGGCTAATTCTAGGTTTTCTTCTTGAATTAGTTCTTGTATTTCCTGCTGTAGAGTTAATTTTTCCCTTTGGCTATATCGGGTGAGCAGCTCTATCTGTTCTTTAATTTCCGGTCGATCGATCTTTTTCCATTCCCGACGCGCTTTCCTCCATTCCTTTAATCTCGCATAACCGTAACCCCGGAAGTAGATCGATTCCCTATCTTCGATTCCCTCTAATTGTTCTATTCCCTCCCGATAGTTCCCCGCTTTAATATTCGTCATGCCTAATCGCCGGTTTATATTGATTAATTCGGGTGTCATGAGTAGGGCTTTTCGATAGTTATCTATCGCCTTGTTTAGATCGCCGTTTTTTTCGGCAGCCACTCCCTGTTCAAAATAATTGAAGCCGATCGTTATCTGTTCTACCTTAGTTAATAGGTTTTTAACGTCCAGTCGCTGGAAATCTGCTAGGGCTTTATTTATTAACTCTCTCGATTGTTTTAGTTGTCCCTGTCGGGCTAATTCCTGGGCTTTTTTAAGTCTTACTTGACAGATATTTTCTGGCTCTACCTGTAATTGACATTGCTGGATTTCTAAACGGATTCGGTGATGGGAATAAAGAGCCTGTGCGCTTTCCAGTACCCCTAAAGCCTTCTTAAAATATCTCCGATTTCCCAACTCCTTGCCCTGTTTAAAAAAATCCAGAAATTTTTTTCTTTTTTCTAATTCTTGTTCAAGATTTTTCTCTAAAGATCTTAACTTAGGATCATTAATTAATTTGTTAGCCTCTTGGTAGAATTTTAACGCCTCCGATAACTTTCCTTTCTCGAAAGGGTTTCCCGTATCTTCCGCTTGTAATTTTATCGCCTTATTCGCCAGTTCTCTGCCCTTTTTAATTCCTTCTATTCGTCCATAAAAAACCAAGAAAATCAAAACAAATGTAGTGATAGAAAAATAAGTGATAAAATTCTCATCTAAAGCCAGCCAATTTTTGAGGACAAAGAGGATAAATATAATGACAAGTACGCAACCAAAGCCGGTTAATATTTCTGATTGTCTTGAGGAATAGTTATTGTCCTTATTAGTAGGAAACCCTAAAAAAACAGCCGTTAAACTAATGGCGAGAAAAAAAGCTAAAACAAATCCAATAGCATAGCCCAAGAAAACTAACATAATATTCGTACTGGGTAAAATTAACAGGATTTATCAGAGTTGGGGATCAATAACTTTTCACCGACCTCGAGAGAATCGAGCCGATCAAGCAAAAAAGGATTACCCTCAAGTATGGGAGATAATAGAGACTCATCTCCGTAAAAACGTTGAGCGATACGAGATAGGGAATCACCCGCTCGAACCCGATAGTTAAACCCATCCACGCAGACAGTTCTAGTCACCTCCTTCGATGGCGCGATCAGTTCCCCAACAGGAGGGATAACGGGACTAGATTCGCTGACAGGGATTAGGGAACGGGGAAATAGATTAGAAGCGATAGCGCCCAGAAAAATCCCCAAAATTAACAGCAAAAGAGCCAATCCCAGTAATAAGCCGCGGCGGTTAGTTGCAGTCGGATTATCGACAACGGGAGATAGTTCCATTAAAAGACGTAGAGAGGATAAATCCGTCTCGCAATTGGGGCAAACATTCCCCTCCACGTTCGATCGTTGACAAACGGGACAATTAATTTTACTCATAATTAAAATCGGGTTAATCCAGTGGCCACATTGCCTGTCGGTAATTCGATCTCGCAATTCTGGCGAACTTCCGGTAATAATCGCTGTAATTCTCGTTCCGCCGTTTCTCGATCCCCCGCTGCCAAAGCGGTGATAACCCCTAGGAATTTTCTCGCCATACTATCCGCGCTGGCTTGATTTACCACTCCAGTTCGGGTGATGACGCTACGACACAATAGCAGCAGCAGCAACAATTCGGATAAATTTTTCCTCTCCTGTAGTGCCGTTTCATTTAATCGCTGTATAGCCGAAAGATTACCTTTATTGATAGCTTTATTTAAATCTTCGATCAGTTGTTCGATGCGTGCCTGTTGTTCTTCCAGAACCAGAATTTGACAGTATTTTAAAACGAACTCGAACTCGGAGATCAGGATTTTACCCTGACTACTATCCTCGCAGGTGTAAGTTTTTAACTCCTGTAATTTTTCCCTGGCTACCTTGACCCGATCTTGCCGCGATTTTCCATCCTCTCCGCGGATTTGATTGGCCGCCCGAACTATTTCCCCAGCTATTTGATAGACGTATTCGGCCCCTACCGTGGTTAATAACTCCTTACGGTTCATCTCCTCGATACTTTCTTCTACCTGTCGCGATATCGCCTCGTCCTCACCCCCGCGGGAAAAATCGGAACTCACTTTGATCGAGGGGTCATTTTTTAAACTTGCTACCATCGATAGAGAATTATTCTGTTCGTCTAGGGAAACGGCTAGTAATATTTCTGTACCCTTTGGATAGGGTCGATCGAGGGCTAACCACATTTCCCCAATTTTCTCGTCGCACTTCTCCCCGGTACTTTCTTCCCGCACCCGATCCGGACTATAAAATTTAAAATGGATCAGGCTCTGATCATCCACTTCGGTTTTAAAACTGTGGGTGGTTTTAACGGGTAATATATCCCCCTGTTTGATGATCCGATATTGGCTGCTGTCGGCCAAGTGGATACAGTAATCACGGGATACGGTCATTACCTTCTCTGTTAAACCAGCAGCCACGATCGCTGCTCCCTCCGCTACTGCATACATCGGCCGTCGATGAACTACCACCCTCTCGGAACCGAAAACTCTTTTAACTTCCTGTTGGACGAAAGGAATCTGGGAGGAACCCCCCACTAATAACACCACATCGATCAGATCTTCGGGATAGTCGGAATACCGGATCGCTTCTTGACAGATGGCGATCGTTTTCTCCACTAGGGGCCGGATCATCTCTTCAAATTCACTCCTCTTAATCGTCACGGAAATGGTGATCGCCATACCCATCTCATCGATCAACGGGGTTGCGGGGATGATGGCAGCACTTTCAGCACTACTTAAATCTATCTTTGCCCTCTCTACGGCACTCTTGAAATCCCCTAAAAATCTTACCCTTTGATAATGGGGCATCGCGGCGATCAGAGCGTCCACATCCTCTAGAGCTTCTTCTTGTGCCACTTTTTCCTTGACAAATCGCATTAATTGTGCATCTATATCATCTCCTCCTAACCAGAGATCCCCAGCTTTCCCCGATTCTATAAATTGATTTCCTGCGGCGGTGATCAAACAAGAATCGAAAGTACCGCCACCGAAATCGTACACCAGTATAGTTTTTACCTCCTCCGAATCCGGTTTATAACCGTAGGAAATTGCCGCCGCGGTCGGTTCTGAGAGCAACTCGCAGGCGATGATACCAGCCCGTTTTGCCGCCATCTGCGTGGCGTGACGCTGTTTATCGTTAAAATAGGCGGGAATAGTGATCACAGCTTCCTTTATCCGGCTTTTCTGACCGTTAGCCCCTTGATAATTCTGGGCATTAGCTACTACTTTTTTTAAAATCTCGGCCGATATGTCTTCCGGTTCGTATTCCTTGCCCCCTAACCATACCGATAGACTATCCTCCGTACCCCGGCTCGAGCGAGTGACTTTATAGCTTAAACGGGGTATTTGCTCCTGAACGATAGTATCGCTAAAACTCCTACCCATCAAACGCTTGATCGACATGATCACGTTTTCTGGGGTCGCCTTGATCTGTCTGTAGGCTTCCTCTCCCACGATCAGCCCCTCTCCGGCTAGGGAGACGAGCGATCGGGTTAATTTTCTCTCCGGAGGCGAGTTATCTGCGGCGGTCACTACCTCCACCCCCGCTAATTTAAATGCCGCTACTGAATTTGTCGTACCCAAATCTATCCCGACAATATTACCCATCGGATACCTTCATCTTTTTTAAGATTGCTCTTATTATACCCATGATTACTCTATTTGTTAAAGGAAATACTATAGCGATTTTCAGTCTAATGAGGTATGGCTGGACTTCACCCATACAGAAATACTAAAAAATCAACAAAACCCTTACTGCATGGGGCTTCTCAGAAAAAGTTGACAAGCGACCACTGGGTACATTTTCCCCTTGAAAATGGCTGTACCGTTGACTGTATCTGGAGTAGAGCGATTCCGTAGAGTTGGCTGTATAGTGATCGCTAACCTTAGCGTAACAGATGGTGTCATTAATCTCTAGAGTCAGCGATTCCCTCTGTAGCCATGTTTTTGATGGTTTTCTGCCCCGAAACAAGCTATAGCGATCCTAAATTATTTTCAAAAAAGTGATAAGATAATATAATGTTTAATTATACCCAATAAAAAATGAATTACACAGGATTGGAGAAGCAAAGCAAGGAACTACAAATCGCTGAATTAGAACTATTTATAAAAAGTGTAATAGATTCAAGAGAAATGAAACGAGCGCTCTCAGTAAAGATGTCCCTCGAAGGTAAAACCTGTGAAGAAATCAGCAAAATACTCTGTGTCAAGCAATCTTTTATATATTACGGTCGAAATATATTTAAAACAAAAGGAATCGAAGGAATTAGAATAGGATATAAAGGATCGATCGGATATTTAACAGATGACCAGACCCATGAGGTAATCGGGTGGTTGAAAGCAAAGAGTTATTGGAACATGGATGAATTAATCGATTATATCAGCCAACATTATAGTGTTATTGACAAATCCCAACAAAGTTATTATCATTTGTTTTCGCTGGCGAAAATAAGTGGTCAAAAATCTCAAAAAAGTAATCCAAAATTCGATCAAGAGTTAGTCGAAAAAAAGAAGAAAGAAATTCAGAAGGTATTGGCTGAAAACAAGGATGAAATCGAATCTGGGGAAATAATAGTATTATTTTAGATGAATGTCACTTGCTGAATGGAGACTTAACTGGATATGTATGGGGAGAAACAGAAAGTAGAGTAGAAGTACCCATTAAAAATGAAAAAGAAAGACAAACATATTTTGGAGCATTGAACTACAAGACTAAGAAGTTTCATATTGAAGGTTACTGTTCGGGAGAGGTCGAATCAACCGTTAAATTTGCAAAACATTTACAAAACGAATATAAAGATAAAAGAATGATTTTTATTTGGGATGGAGCAAGCTATCATAAATTTGGAGAGTTCAAAGAGTTCTTAGAAGAAATAAATAATGGAAAGAAAGCTAATGAATGGCCAATTACTTGTATTTTATTTGCACCGAATGCTCCACAACAGAATCCAGTGGAAGATGTTTGGTTGCAAGGGAAAAACTTTTTAAGAAAATACTGGTATTTATGCAAGTCTTTTAAGATTGTCAAATTTTTATTTGAATTTTGTATTGATGATCATAAATTTGATTTTCCTAAAATTCATCAATACAGTTGTTTTTAAAAAATGATTTAGGATTGCTATATAATGGTCGAAGGGTCAAATTTGAAAAATTTTGCCTCAAACCCTGTCTGCGTAAGGATTTCAGGATTTTGTAGCCAGTAGTTTCTTAGTAGTACATTGCTTTAACTCAGGCTCTGTAAGACTTTTAGCCATAGCTAGTATATTTATACGGGGGAAGTTCAGGTATAGTAAATCCCTTGATAGATAGGGTTTGCGGCAAAAAGTAGGGGCGAAGCATTCGGATAGAAAATCTACGGTTTCACCGATAGGTTATTGCCCGAATGCTTCGCCCCTACAGGACGCGGGCCGATGAAGACGCCAGGTTTGGAAGCACGATTCTCTCAAAATCTTGCACCTGTTTCGCAAGAAAAGCCACAAAACCCCTACCTTGCCTACATTTCACATTTATTCAGCAAACCCTACATATAGTTTATTTTTTGCAAATTCCCTTGGTTTTTTGCCGCATTTATCAACAAGATTAAGCCGTTTCCTCACTCCCTCCCGCATGAATCATTGCCCCTTGCCTCTTGCCCGACTCCTGAGGGGCTTTTCTTTGTCACAGAATTGACATCCGGCCGTTATAGTCCTGACAAATGAGGGTTATATGCTAAAGTTAATCCAGCAAAGGAATAAATCATTTCCCCTAACCCAGCTTTCCTCAAGCTTCCCACACAGGGTCTAGGGGAAGTTTATTTTTCTGCTGATTTTACCCGTTCTTTGCTCACAACATGGTCAAAATAAATCCCCGTCCCCGCGCCTTTACCTCCCATGGAGAAAACCGCTACCCGGCCGGAAAAGAAAATTTTTCTAGAACTTGACGAGCCTTGAGGGTAGGGAAGACAGTCAGGCAGACTAACCTAAAAAGGTTTTTGGGGCGAAAATATAGTTTCTTGGCCTTCTGTCTCCCTCAACACAGTCTTAGCTCTGATGGCGAGCATAATCATCCTGAAAACGGACTATATCATCCTCTCCTAAATATTCCCCATTTTGCACTTCAATTAACACCAATTTGATCACCCCGGGGTTTTCCAGACGGTGAGCGGTACACTGCGGCACATAAGTGGACTGATTGGCTCCGAGAATTTCTTCGTTATCTCCACAGGTGACTTTTGCCGTCCCCGAAACGACAATCCAGTGTTCACTGCGATGGTAGTGCATCTGTAAACTGAGACGATGACCCGGATTCACTTCAATTCGCTTGATTTTATAACCAAGACCTTCTTCTAGGGTGGTGAAAGAACCCCAGGGCCTAAATTCTGTTGCTGCCGATTCTACGCTCGAAATAAGCTGAAATGGTGCCACATCTTGAGATGCGATCATTATATTATGTCTCCATTGCTAGGTCTGATCTTAGTCCAAGATAGCAGCAAAAACCCTAGATGGCATCTAAATCAGTGATCAGTAAACAGTAATCAGTGAACTGAAAACTCAAATCTGATCACTGATCACTGATTTAGTCTTCGTCGGTGTTGAGAATACGGGGAACCCGGAAATAATCCCCTTCTGGGGCCGGCGATTCTTGCACTAAGACCTCGTGATCGGGATAAAGTCTATTACTATCGGCGCGAGTGATATTTTGAATTTCGATCGCTCGCGTGGTGGGTGGCACATTTTCCGTGTCTAATTCGCTTAACTGCTCGAAATAATCGAGGATTCCGCTTAATTGCGCCGCAAATTGTTCTTCTTCGCCGCTATCAATCTCTAAACGGGCTAAATGGGCGATTTTTTCAACTGTTGCTCGATCGATCATGGGAGAAATGGGGAATTATGAATGATGAATGATCAATTGGGGAGTGAGGGAGTGGAAATTATGAATTATCAATTATGAATTATCAATTGGGGAGAATAAATAAAAGCAATTTCCTGACTCCTGACTCCTGAATCCTGTCTCCTCAATTTAGAAGAAAACATCAATTTCCGATCGCCCGGTGATTTTCAGCCAGTTTTGGGCTTCAATGTAGTTATTGGGGGCTAATCGGATGGCTTGTTTCCAGTATTCTGCCGCTTTGTCGTAGAGTGCTTCCGCTTCGGCCTGTTGTCCGTCTTCTCTGGCTTTTTCCCCTTGAAAATGGTAAATAACGGCGATATTATTCAAAGCGGAGGGCATTCTGGGATTAAGTTGGATAGCTTCTTCGTAGTATTCCAGAGCCTTTTCATGCTCGCCGTTACTAGCGTGGATAATGCCGATATTGTAGAGGATATAACTGCGATCGTTAGGATCCTCTTCTAATGTTAAAGCCTCATAGTAATTATCGAGGGCTTCGGCGTATTCGCCGTCAGCTTGGGCAGACATCCCATCGCGGTAATAAACAAAGGCTTCCTTGGCTTTTTTATTGGCGGGGAGCATCTTTAAAATGATATCCGCCATGACGGTAAAAGATTTATCAATAAAATTATCGTTACGTTGAGTGCGTGGCATAGTTAGGACAAGTAGGCGATCGAGATGACTATCTACCTTTATAGCACTCGCCAGCAACCCTAGGGCTGTTTTTCCGATTTTTCTCGACCACGGGTTCCATTTAGAGGGTCTTGGCTGGGCTGGGGGCGAACGTTATTTTCCAGCCAAAAAAATCCCCCTAGCAAGGGGCAACTATAGGGCTTACTAATCTTTATCCTTTGCGTCCCGATTGGGAAAATGTCAAATCTGCTAGGGACGGGCGACGGTTCCTTCCAGTGGTGAGACCTTAACGGTTTATTCTCCAGCCGAGAATTTCACTACCACCCTTGTTGCTCCAACGACCATTGACGCAACTCTACCTAGGGTTTGCTGAAAAAGTTTGTTGGTGGGGTTAGGAGTCGGTCGTCAGTAGTCAGTAGCCGGTCGTCGGGAGTTTCAGGCTTTGTTGCCCTCTCTTTTTGTACTAACCTATGTACTATAAAAAGGATAATGCCAGGTTTTTGAAGGTCTCAATCCGATTTTCGCAGCATGAACATCGGATTTTAACAGGTCAAAAGCCTTATTTTAAAAGGGTTTTACCATTATTCAGCAACCCCTACCTAAGATTTAGATTTTTCCCTGTTGGTTGCTTTAAGTGAGTAGATTGGTTGCATGGTGTTAGGTGTTATCCCATAACCGAACCTACCATCCAAAAATTAAATTCTTTTTCCCAAACCAATACCCGCTAAACCCAAGGCTAACAGAGCAAGCGAGGCAGAAGGTTCGGGGATTGTTTTAAATTGAATCTCTGCAAAGCCACTACGACCGCCCCCATAGTTACTCTGAACATTAAATCTAACCTGAGTCGCCAAGACTCCGGCAAAAGTGATGTCATTACTCGGACCCACAGCAGTATTCAAGTTAGATCCTTGGGCGAATACAAAAGGGTTAGTTGTGGTGCCAAGGAGATCTTTCCAAGTCGTTCCATCGTTGTATTGAACCCACACATTTCTAAGTCCCCGGTTGGGAGTATTACTATCACCGCTAAGGTTCCAGAATTTAAACCCACCGAGAATTACGGGGGTAACACCGGTGAACTGAAAAGTGATAGTACCAGTTGTTGCGTTGTTTGACTGCCAAGAAGTGCCAAAAGAAGTAGTACTTGACGCAACGTGAAGAGGACCCACACTATTTGGCACTAACCCTGCCCCGTTGACGGTATTGATTATATTAAAACCACTTTGAGTCCCCATACTCGTTGAGACAGTCACGCCGGCTTGGGCGTTTTGTGCTACACCCAACATTAGTCCTAAAGTGGCAGTGGATAAAGCAAGAGGTGAAATAGCGAGTTTCACTAGAAAATCTCCTTGAATAGAATATAGGCCAAGTTAAGTTGATGCCACGCACCCTATCAGATCGTATTTGTTTTTTTTGCCCTTGTCTGTTACTTTTTATACAGTTTTTTTATTGTTTTATGGTATGGGAATAGGGAGACACGGGGACAGCACCGCTCAACTAAACTTACCGAAAACTTGGGTTTAAGGTTCCCCGCCATGCCCGCGTAGCAGAGGGCGGCTTTTAGATAATCGGTTGTCAGTTGAATATTTAAGTAGGGCTGGCTGAATAAATCTAAAAACCTTGCTGGATAAGACTTTTAGCCTTTTTTGAAATCCAAAAGTACCAGATATGGGAGTGATCGGGGGTAAAATTCCTGGACTTTTTCCCTGAAAATTAGGTAACTGACTACCTCAAAATCGGTAAAACCCCACACCCCAAACCCTACACCCTACACCCTGCCCCCAGGAAAAACCCCCCCCAGCAGACCCTAAGTAGGGAGGCACAATTATTTGTAGGATGGGTTAGCGGTAGCGTAACCCATGCGGGCGTTGGGTTTCATGCTTCAACCCAACCTACGTTCATCTTATATTTAATTCCACCCACCCACTTAATGTGTTATACCAAATCCGTTGAGTATAGGCTACTTATGAGGACAGGCAAAAGGCAATAGGCAAGAGGCAAAAGGGGAAATAAATAATCAGTCTTTAATAACCAGATTTAGTATTAGAATAAGTTTATCTTTGAAATTTTAGCGTAAATGTTTGTCCTAGAGTTTAAAGTTGAGGCTAAATTAAAACAATAGCGGTGAGTGTCAACGGAGCATCGGTTTCTGAGAATTGTCTATATGTTGGGCATTCATCCCATCGCTAAAAGGGAGGGACTTCTAGCGAGGGAATTATGCTGACACTAAGTTAAATTCTTTTTCCCAAACTAACGCCCGCTAAACCAAAGGCTAACAGAGCAAGCAAGGAAGAAGGTTCGGGGATTTTGGTTCCTGCAAACTGAATCTCTGAGAAGCCAATGCGATTGCTCGTGCTGGGGGTATTGAACCCCCCAAAGTTACTCAGATTAGTAAATCTAACATGAGTCGCAGCGACTGAGGTAAAACTGAACTGCTGTGGGGGCTGAGGCAAAGATGCAGTACCAACAAGTCCTTGTGCAAAGGAAGTCGGAGCGCCAATCAGGTTACTCCAAGTTGTTCCACCGTTGTTGGAGTATTCAATCGTCACATTTTTAATTCCCTGATTGGCAAGCTCCTGAGTCATATTGCCAAGGTTCCAGAAAGTAAACCCAGATAGATTATAGCCACCATTGAGATTAAAAGTGATAGTACCTAAGGGAATTGTGGTGCCCTGCGTGTTAGTTAAAATAGCTGACCGCCAAGAATTACTATTCTGCGACGGCACATGATCTCCCGTAAGACTCGGAGTGTTACTTGGCAGCCCATTGCCGTTGACGGTATCGTTTATATCCCATTGTGTTTGTATGCTATCTAAGTCGGCAGTGACTCCAGGAATTAGAGTAGCGGCTTGGGAGTTTTGTGCCACACCCAACATTAAGCCGAAAGTGGCAGTGGACAAAACAAGGGTTTTGATAGTGAGTTTCACGGGAAAATCTCCTTAAAAGGCTAGGTACAGTCAAAAGGATACAACGTATCCTCCTATATCATATTTGTTTTTTTGACAATGTCCACCACTTTTGATGTAGATTTTTTTACTATTCTATGGTACGGGAATCGGGGGACACGGGGAAAACGCCCATCTGGTGGCGCAGTTAGGAAAGTCAGAAGCCAGAAATCGGGTGGGGAAGAAATTCTGTCTTCTGCCTTGATGACGGGCAATCTGCCTACTGATGAGATTCTAGCCTCGTGGTTTTGCTATTGTCCCCATCCGAGAATAAATCATCGCTAAATAGATCATCAAGGGGCAGTTCTTCGTCAGAAGGTAAGGATTCTAGATTAGCCATTTCTTCATTATCCAACATACTGAAGAAATCTAGTTCTTCTTGGTCACTCGCAACAGAAGCAACATTTTGGCGGTTAGATGCAACTGTCGGGGTTTCTTCCGCAAAATAATCGAATAATTCGGGGTTATTGCTGTCATCGGTATCAGCAAATAAGTCATCGAGAAAATTTGGGTTATCAGCGAATTTTTCGGCATCGGTGGCTAATAAATCAGAGAAACTGGTGTCACTGCTAACGGTTTCTTGAATCTGACCGTAATTAGCCGATAATTCTTCTAGGCTACCGATAGTTCTCGTTTCTTCCTCTAATGTTAAACTGTTGAGAAATTCTATCTCAGCAGCGGACATCTCCCAGTCAGAGATTGCTGGTTCTGCCATGACGGGAAAATCTTCGCTCCCAGTCATTTCTGGAGAAACTAAGGTTTCTTCTGGGCTGTTTAAACCGTCAAATGTCTCCTCGAAAACGGAGGTTTCTAGGGGCATTTCGGGGGCAAATTCTGGTGGCAATCCTAGGTTTTCTTCGGTGATAAAACCATCAAAAGGATTCATCTCACTGCTGAATTCTGATTCGGAAACCGGCGTTTCTAGGGGCGTTTCAGGGGCAAATTCTGGTGGCAATCCCAGGTTTTCTTCGGTGATAAAACTATCAAAAGGATTTATTTCTTCGGCACTGGGGCTATCGGGGAAATCATCCCAGGGTTCGACGATTTCAGTGGTTCGATCATCCACTACTGCTTGGCGGGCATTTTCTAGTCCTAACAGTTGGCTTTGATAACTCTGTTCTAGTTGTTGAATTTGCCACTGATAGCCCTTTTCTAATTCTAGAATCTGCGCCTGTTGACTTTGACGCAGGGCTTCCATTTCCCCTTGCTTCCCGTCTATAATCTCTTGTATTTGACTTTGGTAGCTTTGGCGCAATTCCTCGATTTTAGCCTCGTATTCCTGTTCAAGTTGCTGAATTTGGGTTTTATCGGCGACTTCCACTGCTTGAGCGGGAGTTGCGCTGGCTATCTCTTGCAAACGTCCTTGGCTATCTTCTAACTCTTTTTGCAATTTAGCCACTTCTTCTCTATAGGTGGCTTCGATATTGCGAATCCGTTCTTCGGAGAGAGCGAGTGGTTTTAACTGTCCTTTGCTGTCTTTTAACTCCTCTTCGGCTTTACCTAAATCCGCCCGAATTTTCGCATATTTTTGCCGTTCTTCCCTGATTTTTCCCTCTTGCAGGGCATATAAAGCCCCACCCCCGATCGCACCTCCACCGACAAAACCGATTAAAATATCGAAGATACTCATTATGGGATTCCTCCTCTAGGAAAATTTACTTTATAATATGCCCAATCTCAGAGGATAATTCACAAGGGGCAAATGTGGTCAGTGTTTTCCGCCGCTCTCTATGCCGATTGCTTTTGATTGTGGCAGCAATTATCAGAAAAAGAAAGCAAATATTCAGTTTTTTATCGGCAAATGTTCACCCTTAGGGCAGTTATCTCGATGGTGAGGTACAAAGTCTCTGGTTTTAGGGCGGGGTTAGTGACACCTCGTCTTTGTGAGAAACGCTTTCATCGGTGTTCGCCAAGACATTTCACTGAAGCTGTATTTCCCGATAAGCTTGATAAACGCCGCGCACGTTGTACCAATTGAGAAAAATGCGGGCAATTTCTAGGGCTAATTGCGGTTTACCTCGATCGATCAACCATTGTAACAGAGGGGAGAGGCTGCGTTCATTCAGGGTTCCCCCTAGGGAAAGTAAACCCCACAACAGTCGATGAATCCAAGTCATTTGAATCATCATCCGCACTTCCCAGGTGGGATGTTTTTGATAAAAAAGCACTCCCATTCGTCCTCGTTGAATTTCCTTATCGATGAGATTGGGAATTTGAGCGAGATTAAAGGGGGGATGCCAATGATAACCGACGGCTTCAGGACATTTGATTAATTTTAGTCCTAATTGCTTCAATCTCACCCCTAATTCCAAATCTTCCCAACCGTAGAGTTGAAACTGGGTATCAAATAATCCCGCCGCTAATAACCATTTTTTAGCGATCGCCACGTTGCCCGTGGCAAAATAGGCGGCGGAGAAATCGGTGATTTTATAGGGTTCACTGGTGGGATGCTCGAAGTTACAGGTATTAATGACACTGCCGTAGGTAAATAAGCGATCGCTGCTGAGACTTGCTGCCCCGGCGGTTAAAGCGTCGGCGTGGGCTTGCAAAAAATTTTCTGTCACTACCAGATCGCTATCGATAAAAATAATCGTATCACCACTAGCTTTTTCTACCCCCAGATTCCTAGCGAGCGCCGGTCCGCCGTGATCCTGTTGCCACAGTTGCAGATGGGGTAAATTGCCTTTGTGACTTTCTAGCCAAGCGATCGTCGCATCGGTAGAGCCATCATCGACAAGGACTATTTCGTAGTTTTCCACCTTATTATCGGTTAAACGCTGATTTTCTAGGGCTAGTAAACATTTTTTTAAAATTGCTTGGCGATTGTAGGTAGGGATGACAACACTGATCAGCACGGGCATTCGGGGGTCAAGATTACCGTTTTAGCTTACCAAATAACCTCGGTTCCTTGATTAGACCTCCTGCAAAAACCAACAATCTTCGTTCAGGATTCAGGAGACAGGATTGAGGAGACAGGATTGAGGAGACTATTTTTATTTATTCTCCCCACACCCTACACCCCACACCCTACACCCCACACCCCACACCCTACACCCTACACCCTACACCCCACACCCCACACCCCACACCCCACACCCCACACCCCACACCCTACACCCCACACCCCACACCCCACACCCTATGTAAGGAACCCTGGGAGGAGGATTTAGGTCAACTGGGAACATTGATTTTAAAAAATCGGTGATCATGTTATCCTCTGATTGTGTCGTGTGAGGAATGGAATCGGCCATGGTAGCTTCTCTATCTTATCAAAATGGGCAAAAAGCTCGATCGCATCCCCTGTTATCCTTAACGGGTTTAATCGAATTACCGCCATCCCCCCTGTTTGGCACGGACGGAATTCGCGGCCAAGTGGGAGAATTATTAACTGCCCCCCTAGCGCTACAAATCGGATTTTGGGCGGGACAGGTATTAAAAAATCAGGCTGGTGTCACCAAACCGGTAATTATCGGTCAAGATTCCCGTAATTCCAGTGATATGTTAGCCAATGCTATCACTGCGGGTTTAACTTGGGCGGGAATAGAAGTCTGGCAACTGGGATTATGTCCCACTCCCTGCGTCGCCTATTTAACCAGAGAAAGCGAAGCGATGGGTGGGATCATGATTTCTGCCAGTCATAATCCTCCCGAAGATAACGGCATTAAATTTTTTGACAGCAGCGGTTTAAAATTATCCGGCACTTTAGCCGGACAGATAGAAGCGGGTTTAAGAGGCAATTTAGAATTAGCGGATAACTCAGTAAATTGGGGAAAAGCGACTTTTTGTCCCGAATTAATCCAAAAATACTATCAAGCTGTGATTGCTTCCGTCGGGACGGATATTAACCTATCGGGATTAAAAATAGTTTTAGATCTAGCTTGGGGGGCAGCCGTTAACCTAGCACCTTTAGTATTCCAAACCGTGGGGGCGGAAGTTATCTGCCTACACGATCGAGCCGATGGCGATCGCATTAACGTTAATTGTGGTTCTACCCATTTAGAAAGCTTACAGGCGGCGGTGATTAATCAGCAAGCGGATTTAGGGTTTGCCTTCGATGGCGATGCCGATCGAGTCTTGGCCGTGGATAGTCAGGGTAGAGTAGTAGATGGCGATTATATCCTCTATTTTTGGGGTCGTTCCCTCTTAGAAGCCGGACAGCTACCCGATGGGTTATTAGTAGCAACGGTGATGGCTAATTTAGGTTTTGAACGCGCTTGGCAAAAACTGGGGGGTCAATTCTTGCGGACTGCCGTGGGCGATCAGCACGTTCAGGCGCAAATGTGGGAAACTGGAGCCATGCTAGGGGGTGAACAATCTGGTCATATCCTCTGCCATCATTACGGGGTTTCTGGGGATGGAATGCAAACCGCCCTACATTTAGCGGCTTTAGTGCAGAAATCGGCGGTTTCCTTGGCTAACTTAGTCGATCATAGCTTTGTCACCTATCCGCAGATTTTACGCAATGTGCGGGTGGAAGATAGAGAAGTGCGACGTAATTGGCAGCAATGTGAACCTTTGCGGCGAGAAATCCGCAAAGCTGAGACAGCTATGGCAGAAAAAGGCAGAATTTTGGTGCGCGCTTCCGGGACAGAACCCTTAATTCGGGTGATGGTGGAAGCAGAAACCCTAGAATTAGCCAATTTTTGGACAGAAAGGCTAGTGGCAGCGGTGCGAAGCTATCTTTTGTAGTCGATCGAGGGGGACAGGGATTATAATGCCCTTAGCCTAGCCTAGCAAGGGATAATTGTCACTAACCCCGCCCTAAAAGCGACGGAGCTTGCCTAGACCAATTTAGGCGACGCAAGTAGAGACTACCGCATCGAGACACAATCTGGCCCAGACCTCCGAATACTTCCCTAGTTCGGATTCTCTCTAAGCTTTATTGGTAAAGCGTTGTTAGACAAGACATCTTGATTGTGTTGCGGAAAGGGACATTAACTTCACTCTTAAGGATTATCTCCATGGCAAGAGTTCCTGTTATCTCAAAAGACGGAAAACCGTTGATGCCCACCAAACCCAGTCGGGCTAGACGGTGGATTAAAGAAGGAAAAGCTATCGGTAAATTCAACGACTTAGGTATTTTCTATGTCCAGCTAACCGATGAACCTTCCGATAACAAAACCCAACCGATTGCCATTGGTATTGACCCGGGTCAATTATTCTCTGGAATTGGCGTTCAATCCTCTCTTTTTACTCTTTGGAAGGCTCACTTAGAACTTCCTTTTAAACGAGTAAAAGAGCGCATGGACAATAGACGGTTAATGCGAAGAGGACGTAGAAAAAGACGGATTAACCGCCAACTTTCTTTTAATCTAAGAGCGCATCGACAACAACGATTCTCAAATAGAAAACAAGGAAAATTAGCTCCCTCAATCAGAGCTAATCGTCAACTTGAACTTCGCGTCGTTTCCGAACTAACCAAAATCTATCCAATTACCGATATTTACTTTGAGTACATCAAAATCGATATTGATCTAACTTCCAGTAGAAAAGGAGCTAAGTCTAGAAAAGGTTTTTCGTCGGTTATGGTCGGACAGAAATGGGCGATTGAGCAACTATCTCAATTGGCAACAGTCCATACTCGCTTTGGTTGGCAAACCTCTAATCTCAGAAAATATTTGCGACTAGAAAAGTCCAAAAATAAAGCAGAACAATCACCAGAAAGCCATGCTAACGATGGCATTGCTCTTGCCTGTTTTCAGTTTTTAGATTATTGGCCATTTCACAATTCTAATAGTCATGGATATGATTGGAAGGGTTCTGTTAAAGTAACAAACGCTCCCTTTGCTGTCATCAAACGTCCTCCTATTAGTCGTCGTCAACTTCACCTGATGGTTTTTTCTAAAGGTGGTAAACGACGTAAATATGGTGGCTCTACCACAAGACATGGGTTCCGTAAAGGAGATTTAATTTCTTCTCCCAAAGGAATTGGTTATATTAGTGGAGATACCGAAAAACAGCTATCTGTAAGCGATACCAATGGTCAACGATTGGGACAGATAGCTGTTAGCAAGATTCAGTTAATTCGTCGTTCTAACGGTTTAATTGTTTCTCGCTAACTTATATAAAGCCGCCCTCCGTTATCGCTAAAGGGCGGGTTTCAGACCCATTTTTTCAATGACCGGACTAAGTATCGATCGCCAGAAAAAAAAGCATAAACAGGGCCAAACAAAAGCTGATAGTCCCCCGCTTAACATCAAAGAGAAACTTGCCCTCAAAAAAGAAGAAAGGCAAAAGAAACAAAAATTAACGGGGTTAATTGTTTTTGCCATTTGTGTAGCAATTTTGCTCGGATTCCCCCTCAGCTTATTATTTGATGCCAACATAGGAGCTGCAGTAAGTTTAGCCTTAATTTTAGTAGTTTTCTCCTTTAGCTATCCTCGCATGGCTCTTTGGGCATTTATTATCTATGTCCCCTTCACTGGCACTATTATCTATTGGTTGGGAGGTAGTCCAATCCTGCAGCTTAGTAAAGATATCTTTTATCTACCCGCTTTAATCGCCTTAGTTTTAGAATGTCGAAAAAAGCAATTACCGATTATTGTCCCCAAACAATTAGGTACAACCCTATTATTAATCTTTGTTTTCTGTGTAGTTTGTCTATTAGCTGTCAATTTACAGAGACAATTTCTGCCTACTTGTGCATCTGTAGAAGGACTGAGAGTTTTCAGCAACGGCTTTTTGTTTCGGGTTCCCTGTCGGGAAAGTGAGACTTTTCTGCAAGGACTATTGGGATTTAAAGTTTTGCTAGGTTATGTCCCCTTGATCTTCTGCACTTATTACTTAATCAAAGACAAACCGACCCTATTATTTTTTGGTCGTCTTTTAGTGACTTTAGCGATTATTTGTTGTGTTCTAGGGCTAATGCAATACTGGATGCTGAAAACCGGTCGTTGTGTAGGAACTAGAGGCTTTGTGGCTGATGCACTATTCAAAGCCAACTTAGAGGCAAGGTGTTTGATTGGTGGGGCGTTAGTGTATAGTCCGGAAGTAAATATGATCCGCCTACCGGGTACCTTTGTTTCTCCCTGGCACTGGGCTTGGTTTTTGGTCTCTAGTGCCGTAGTTTGTTATGCCAGTGCCTTTAGTGAAATTTCCCAAAAATGGCGACTAGCAGCCCTAGTAGGTTTAACCCTAGTTTTTATTAATGCAGTGGTCTCCGGGCAAAGATTAGCTTTCTTTGCTGTACCGATGATTATTGGTCTGATGACGATTATTACGGGACAAATCGCTAACTTAAAACGATTTTTGCCGATCATTTTTGCCTCGGCTTTACTTCTAGCTATCGGTTTTTCTTTCCTTAACCCGGATTTTGTCCAACAACGCTACGATAGTGCCATCAACCGTTGGCAACAGGCTCCCCCCACCCTTTTTATTCAGGAACAGTTGGATTTTGCTATCCGTAATCAGGGCGGTATTTTAGGTCGTGGACTTGGTGTGGCCACGTCTGCTGCTAGGTTTTTCGGTGATATTTCCTTTGTGGAAACCTATCACACTAAAGTTTTATTTGAGTTGGGATACATTGGTTTTGCCTTGTACATGATATTCATGACCCATCTAGTTTATCTGGCCTTCCGCACCTATCGTTCCCTCAAAGATCCGACTCTGCGAGGTTTTGCCGGTAGTTATTGGGTTTTGCTGCTCTTTGTTGCCTATCTTCCCTATTGGTATGCCCTCGATACAGATCCTGTGGGCGTTTATTACTGGATATTTGCGGGCGTAATTTTTAGATTACCCGTGATCGAAAAACAGGAAAAAGAAGCCAAAATTCTGGCGGGGGAAACCGCCACAAAATCCTCCAAAAAGGGCTTAAAATTTAAACGCAAAGGTGTTTCTTTAGCTTGAAATATGGGTGTTGGGTTTTAGGGTGTTGGGGTTTTAGGGTTTTAGTGGAAATTCCCCCACTCCCCCACTCCCCCATTCCCCCATTTCCCCATTTCCCCATTTCCCCACTCCCCCACTTCCCCACTCCCCCATTCCCTGCTATGAATTTTCCCTCGATTTCTGTGATCATACCCACCTATCGACGCGAAGAGCCTCTTAAAGATACCCTCGATGACCTACTCAAACAAGATTATCCCGATTTTGAGGTATTAGTTATCGACCAGACCGCTACCCACAGCCCCGCCATACAATCCTATCTGGAAAATCTGGCTAATCAGCACAAAATTAGCTGGTATCGGCTGGATTGGGCGAGTTTACCCGGTGCCAGAAATTATGGAGTCCGTCGCACCCAAGGCGATATCGTTCTTTTTATCGATGATGATGTGCGGCTACCGGATAATTATCTCAAAGCACATAGTGAGAATTTTGTCAAGAACCCTGAGATAGGTGTAGTGGCAGGTCGGGTATTCGATCGCATGAAATTGGGTGACTCCCAAAAAATGGTGACAGATACCGGCAAACCCTACGAAATCGACTTTTTACCCCCCCAAGCCATGGATCCAGGCATTGCTTGGTATTACATCGATCTTGTCCACACCACTAAACCCCAGCAGGTAATCTCGGCCCGGGGCTGTAATATGTCTTTCCGGAAGGATATATTTACGAAATACGGCATTTGGTTCGATGAACGCTTTCGTGGCAGTGCCGTGCGCGAGGAATCGGATTTTTGCTTAAGGTTACGCCAGACTCCCTATCATGTCTGGTACGATCCCACCGCTTATCTGGTTCATTTAGGGGAAGAAACCGGCGGCTGTCATGATATTAGCACTCGTTCTTTGAGTTATCAGACGACTTTTTATCATAATCACTTTCTGATGGCCCTGAAAAATCTCACTCCCGCTCAACAATTGCGACTCTACGCTAAATTATTTGATTGTCACGTTCTTGGCAATCCTCCCTGTAATAAAGGTGGTTCCCCGATTAAAATACTCTCTAGGGGAATTTTTTATAGTTTAGGTTTTCTTGATGCTCTGAAAACTCAAGTAAAGTCCCTCTGGAATGATGGCCAAATTTATACAAAACTAGATCATCTATGAAAATTTTAGTCGCTAGTCATACATATATAGTTGATCTCAACTGTGAGAAACTGCGCGCCCTGACAAGATTAAATCCCAATATTGAAGTTACTATTGTTGTTCCCCAACGTTGGCAACCGGGAGGAGTCCAAAATAAAATCATTGAAAGTCAACCGAAAATAGCCGACAATTTCTGCGTCATTCCTATCTCTAATTTTAGCCAAAATAATCAATCTTTATTAACTTTTGGCACTGATATAATTCCTTTATTGCAAAAATTTAGACCTGATATTATTCAAGTGGAACAGGGTTCTAAATCTCTCGCTTATGCTCAATTTATTACTCTGAATCGTCTCTTAAATCTACAGGCTAAAAATGTATTTTTTACCTGGTGGAATCTTCCCTATACTCCTAAATTTCCCATCTCTTGGTTAGAAGCTTATAACCTGAAAAATACCGATGGTTTAATTGCTGGTAATCAAGACGGGGTAGATGTTTTAAAAGAACGGGGTTACAGGGGTAAATACACAGTTTTACCGCAATTAGGAGTGGATGAAGTTCTTTTTTCCCCGGGCAAGCAACCCGATTTAGCTCGATCTTTAGGTATTGAAACCGATGAATTCGTGATTGGTTTTATCGGTCGTTTTGTGGAAGAGAAAGGCATTCTAACGCTGATTAAAGCTGTAGCTAAATTAACAGGTAAGTGGAAATTATTACTGTTAGGTCGGGGCATCCTCAAAGATAAAATAGTCAGCGAAGCTACAGCCGCAGGAATAAGCGATCGCTTGATGATGGTGGAAAGTGTTCCCCACGATCAAGTAGTTAATTATCTTAACCTGATGAACACTTTAGTTTTGCCTTCAGAAATCACCTATCGGGTCAAAACTTTAACGGCCGTCGGTTGGAAAGAACAATTCGGTCATGTCTTAATTGAAGCTATGGCCTGTCAGGTTCCTGTTATTGGTTCTGATTCGGGAGAAATCCCCTTTGTTATTGCTGATACGGGTTTAATTTTTCCCGAAAAAGATGGGGAGGCACTGGCTAAATCTATACAAACTCTCTTAGATAATCCCAGCTTCGCTCAAGAATTAGGCCAGAGGGGTTATCAGAG
>Ga0315900_10002683_pt1 | contig 26809 bp, 22 predicted proteins | sample LakEriMetagenome_FD_203521 | JGI IMG/M metagenome (GOLD analysis project Ga0315900, IMG submission 203521) | Freshwater fungal communities from buoy surface, Lake Erie, Ohio, United States - Buoy 12 MA114 | ecosystem: Environmental > Aquatic > Freshwater > Lake > Lake biofilm | place: USA: Lake...
ACCGCGTGGTGCGACACCAGGCGCCGCCCGGCCAGGTCCATCAGCACCAGTTCGGTGGCGTCTTCGTTGTCCACCCGGGCCCAGAGGCTCTCGAAGAGGGTGAGGTTCACCACGGCCACGAGCTGGTAAGTGCGGCCCCCCAGGTTCAGGTCCCTGATGGCCAGCCAGCCGGTGGGCGCGTTGGCGTTGGTGGCTGGTGAGGCTGCGCTGGAGGGGGCTGGCGGTGCTGCTCCTGCGGGGCTGCTGGCGGTGTCTTGCACCAGGTCGTGCAGGTCACGCCGCAGGGCCACGGCTTTGAAGCGCATGTCGCCCATGGCCGGCAGGTCGGCGTCGCCCTTCAGCAGCGCCGCGGGCAGATTCATGCCCTCGTTGGCGGGGGTGGAACTGGACAGCACCCGCCCGTCGGGCCCCACCAGCGACATGCTGCGCACGATGCGGTCGTCCAGGATCAGGTCGCGCAGCGCGCTGGAGGCCAGGCGCCCGTCGTTCAGCGCTTGCGGGTCGCTCAGCGAGGCCAGCGTGTCCAGCCGCGCCGCCACCGTGTCCAGCGTGCGCGAGGCGTGCTCTTCCAGGATGAGCACGTCGGTCTTGATGCGGGCTTCGAGGTTGAGGCGGTCGTTCTGGCGGACGAAGTACAGGCTGGCGAAGCAGGCCGACCAGATGATCAGCAGCGCACCGACCATCAGGCCCACATAGGTCAGCCTCGACCGCCGCGGGTCGATGTGCAGGTCCAGTGAAGTGCGCACTGCGGAAGCGGGCTCGGCTGAAACTGCGGGGCGACGTTACGCGCAGCGAAAGCGGTTGAGAACCAGGGCCTTCAGCGCTTCAGGCTGCGGCCGCGCCGGCCGTGGCGGGCTCCCGCGCCTGCAGCGCGCCCCACACCCGCTCGCTGGTCAGCGGCATTTGCAGACCCAGCGCCACCTCGCGCGGTACGCCCGCGTGGAGCAGCGCGTCGAGCACCGCATTCACCACCGCCGGCGTGGCGCCGATGGTGCCGAGCTCGCCCACGCCCTTGGCGCCCAGCACGTTGGTCTTGCAGGGCACGCTGGTGTCAAAGGCCGTCTTGAAGCCCAGGAACCCGTCCGCATGCGGCATGGCGTAGTCCATGAAGCTGGCGGTCAGCAGCTGGCCCGAGTCGTCGTAGACGATGCGCTCGCACAGCGCCTGGCCGATGCCCTGCACCGCGCCACCCTCCACCTGGCCCTGCACGATCTGCGGGCTGACGACGCGGCCGATCTCGTTGACGCTGGCATAGGCCACCACGGCCACCTCGCCGGTGTCCGGGTCCACCTCCACCTCGCACACATGGCAGGCGTTGGGCCAGCTCGGAGCGCCCGCGGTGGCGTCGCCCGAGACGGTGATGCGCCCGCCTTCCTGGCGCGCGGCCAGCTCGAACAGGCCCATTTCCAGGTCGGTGCCCACCACGCGGAACTGCCCGGCCTCGTAGACCAGGTCAGCCGCCGGTACCTCCATGGCCTGGGCGGCCAGGTCCTTGGCGTGGTCCACGGTGCGCTCGCTGGCCACGCGCACGGCCCCGCCGCCCGTGAACAGCGAGCGGCTGCCGGCGCTGCCGAAGCCGGTGGCCTGGTCGGTGTCGCCTTGCAGGATGCGGATGCGGTCGATGGGCACGCCGAAGGTGTCCACCGCCAGCTGCGCGTAGCTGGTGGCGATGCCTTGGCCCATGGGCATGGTGGCCGAGGTGAGCTCGATGATGCCGTCGGCCCGCACGTTCACTTTCACGCTCTCGGCCAGGGCGTTGCCGCCCGTCCATTCCAGGAAGGTGGTGACGCTGCGCCCGCGCAGCCGCCCGGCGGCGGCGGACTGCGCCGCGCGCGCGGCATAGCCGGCCCAGTCGCCCAGTGCCAGGCCCTGGTCCAGCATCTTCTCGAACTCGCCGCTGTCGTACACCTGCCGGGTGGCGTTGGTGTAGGGCATCTGGTCGGCGCGCACCAGGTTGCGCCGGCGCAACTCAGCCGGGTCCATGCCCATCTGCTGGGCCGCGGCGTCCATCAGCCGCTCCACGATGTAGATGGCTTCGGGGCGGCCAGCGCCGCGGTAGGCGCCCGCGGGCGTGGTGTTGGTCATCACCGCGCTGATATGGAAATCGATGACGGGGATGTCGTAGACGCTGGTGGCGACAAACGGCCCCAGCACCATGGGGATGGCGCAGCCCGTGGGCGTGGCGTAGCCGCCCACGTTGGCCCAGGAACGGTGGCGCATGGCCAGCACGCGACCTTGCGCGTCCAGCGCCATCTCGGCCACGGTGAACATGTCGCGCCCGTGCACCGAGGCGGTGAACTCCTCCAGCCGCTGGCCGCGCCAGCGCACCGGCCGCTGCAGCTCGCGCGCGGCGTGGGCCACCACCAGGTCTTCCGGGTACAGGCCGGTCTTCATGCCGAAGCCGCCGCCCACGTCACCCACCTGCACGCGCACCTGCTCCTTGGTCAGCCCGGGCAGGTGACCGGCGATGCCGTCGCGCACGGCGGTGGGCATCTGGCTGGACAGGGTGACCAGCAGGCGGCCCGTGCCCGCTTCGGGCTCGGCCATCACCACGCGTGGCTCGATGGAAGCCGGTGCCAGGCGCTGGTTCAGCAGTTCCAGCCGCACGGTGTACGCGGCGGCGGCAAATGCGGCCGCGCAGGCCGCGGCGTCGCCGTGGCGCATCTCGGCGGCCACGTTGTCGGGCGCCTGCGCGTACAGCTGGGGCGCGCCTTCAGACGTGGCGGCGTGCACGTCCGTCACGGCGGGCAGCACGTCGTAGTCGATCAGCACGGCCTCGCTGGCCTCCAGTGCCGCCTCGCGCGAGGTGGCCACCACGGCCACCACCGCCTCGCCCACAAAGCGCACCACCTCGTGCGCCAGGGCGCGGCGCGGCGCGCTGGTGGCGGGGCTGCCATCCGGCCGCTTGAAGTTGGGCGGCGGCGCCGGCATGGGCTTGACGCCCGCGGCTGCCAGTTCCGCGCCGGTGTAGACCGCGAGCACGCCGGGCAGGGTGAGTGCCTCGGCGGTGTCCACTGACAGGATGCGGGCGTGGGCGTGGGGCGAGCGCACGAAGACCAGGTGCGCCAGGCCCTCGCGCTGCAGGTCGTCGGTGTAGCGGCCCTGGCCGGCCACCAGCGTCGGGTCTTCGATGCGGCGCACGGTGTGCCCGCTGCCAAAGCGCAGGGCGTCCAGGCCGGCGGTGGAGGAGGTGGAGGTGGGGGCGTTCATGCGCGGGCCTCCTGGGCGGTGGTGGCTGCTCCTGAGGCTCGCATCGTTTGCGCGGCCTCGCGGACAGCGGCCACGATGTTGACGTAGCCCGTGCAGCGGCACAGGTTGCCCTCCAGCGCGTGGATGATCTGCGCGTCAGTCGGGTCGGGTACCTCCGCCAGCAGTCCGGCGGCGGCCATCAGCATGCCCGGGGTGCAGAAACCGCACTGCAGGCCATGGCAGTTCATGAAGGCCTCCTGCAGAGGGTGCAGGGGGCTGGCTGTTTCTGCGGCGGCGATGGGCGCTGATGCCGCGGGGCTGGCGCAAGCGCCTGCAGCCATGGCTGGCAAACCCTCGACGGTGGTCACCTGCCGGCCCTGCACTTGCAGCGCCAACACGCTGCAGCTCTTCACCGGCTGGCCGTCCACCAGCACGGTGCAGGCGCCGCACTGCGCGGTGTCGCAGCCCACGTGGGTGCCGGTGAGTTGCAGCGGGCCGCGGATCAGGTCCACCAGCAAGGTGGTGGCCGCTACCTCGGTCTGGGTGGCGCGGCCATTGACATGGAGTTGCACGGAAGGCATGGGGGTCGGGTCCTTGCAGGCGGGCGCTGCGCCAAAGGGCGCCGCTACCCTGAGCCTTGATTGTGGGGGCTGGTGGCGAAAAGTTCAGTCTTCCACGATCCCGGCGGCGCTGCCACCGGTCAGGAAAGGGCTCAGTCCCTCGCGCGGCGGGGCAGGGCGGCAGCCTCCTCGCCCAGATCCCAGTACAGGCCGGCCATCAGCTCCAGCGCCTGGCGCACCACGGGTGCGAGCAGGTGCTCGTCGGGCGCGTGTTGCGAACAGGCGGCGTAGCTGTGGGGCACCCACACCGTGGGCAGGCCCAGGAGATCGGCAAACACGTCGTTGGGCAGCGAGCCGCCCAGGTTGGGCAGCAGCACCGGCGGCGTGCCCGCGGTGCGCTCGATGCTGCGCTGTGCAAAGCGTACCCAGGCATCGTCCGGGTCCAGCCGGGTGGCGTGCATCACCGTGGGCTCGCCCACCTCGATGTCGCCAAAGCCGTGGCCGGCCAGGTGCGCCTGCACGTGCTCGCGCAGCCGGGCGATGTCCGTGCCCACCACGAAGCGCATGTGCATCGTGGCCTTGGCCGTGTGCGGGATGGCGTTGACGGGGAAGTCGGGGTTGCCGGTGCGGTAGGCCAGCACCTCCAGCGTGTTCCAGGCGATCACGCGTTCGGCCGGCGTCAGCCCGGGCTCGCCCCAGTCGGGGTCGACCAAAGGGTCTTCCGGGTCACCGCCGAAAACCAGGCCTTGGAGTGCGGCGCGCACGTTGGCGGGGATGGGCGGCGGGCGCAGCGCCTGCACCAGGATGCGGCCGCGCCCGTCCACGAGGCTGGCAATGGCGTTGGCCAGCACCACGCCGGGGTTGCGCAGCAGCCCGCCCCAGTTGCCCGAGTGGTGGCCGCCTTCGCGGCAGGTCAGGCTCAGGTCGAAGTTGGCCACCCCGCGCGAGCCGAGGAACAACGTGGGCCGGTCGCGCTTCATGCGCGGGCCGTCGCTGGCGATCAGCACGTCAGCCGCCAGGGCCTGCCGTTGCGCGGCGCAGAAGGCGGCCAGGCCGGGCGAGCCCGTCTCCTCCCCGGTCTCGATCAACCACTTGACGTTGAAGCCCAGGCCCTGGCCGGCGGCCTGCCGCACCGCCAGCACCTGGGCCAGGGCGGCGATGTTGATGCTGTGCTGGCCCTTGTTGTCGGCCGTGCCGCGCCCGTACAGGCGCTCGCCGTCGGCCGCCAGCGTCCAGGGGCCGGCGCCCTTGGTCCAGGACTTGTCCTGCCCGCGGATCACGTCGCCGTGGCCGTACACCAGCACGGTGGGCAGCGTGTCGGACTCCATGCGCTGTGCCACCAGAAGCGGGCCGTAGGGCGCCTCGGGGTTGGGGTGCACCTGGCTGGTGAAGCCCAGGGCCGCCAGGCTGGGGGCGATCTCGTCGCGCAGGTAGGCCTGAAGCGCCGGGCCCGACGCCGGGTCCTGGCTCTCGGTGCGGATGGCCACGCGGCGGGCGAGGTCGGCCGCGAAGGCGCCGCTGTCGAAGTGGTGGCCGGCAGTGGCGATGGCCTGCGCGCGGCCTGTGGAAGCAAGCGTCATGGATTCGGCCTTGGGCTCGGTCATGGGCCCCTGCGTTTCACAGGGCGCGTTTGCAAGGAGGGGCACAGCGCAGGCGGCCTGCCCGCGCCTGCAGCTCAGGCCGTCTTCTCACCCAGCAGTTCGAAGTGCTCTACCACCGGGGGCGAGGCGAAGAACGGGCCGACGATGGCGCGCCACTCAGGGAACAGCGGGCCGCCGCGAAAGCCCACGGTGTGGTCTTCCAGCGTGTCCCAATAGATCATCAGCAGGTAGCGCTCGGGGCTTTCTATACCCTTTTGGACCTTCCAGCCCCGAAAGCCCTTGGCCCGGTTGGCCACGGTGTTCAGGCCGCGCTGGATGGCCTCGTCAAAGGCGGCTTGCTGGCCGGGGTGGATGCGGATGTCGGCGAGTTCGAGGATCATGGCTTTCCTAGGGTGAAAGAGGGGTGAGGTGGGGCGTGGCGGCCTGCCGGCGCAGCACCACCGGCCGCCCGCCGTGGCGGCGCTTGCTCATCCAGGCGGCCAGCGCAGAGTCGAGGTAGTCCGCATGGCCAGGGAACCAGCGTGCCAGTTCATCGGCGAAGGAGCGCACCACGTCACAGCGCCCGAACGCCGCGTGCAACGACTGCACCTCCTCCAGCGACTGCAGCACCGCAGCATGCTCCTTCTGATGGCAGTCGCGCGGCGGAAACCCGGTGTCCTCCATCCAGGCGTCCTCGGTGCCGAAGTGCCTGCGCGCATGCGCTTCGAAGGCGGCCAGGTGCTGGCCCAGTTCTGCGTCAGGTGCTGTCTGCAACTGGCCCACCAGTTGCGCAAACTCCTGGTGCTCGGCATCCATCTCGGGGTAGCCGAGCAACAGGGCGTCGCTCCACTGCAGGGTGGGCTGAGGGAGCGTGGGGGTGTGAGCGTCGGTGGGGGTCATGTGCAGGGCCCGGGCCTGGGGCCCGGGTTTGAAGCGTCAGGGCGCTGCGCTCACATCCTGCAGCCGCGCCCCGGGTCGGCCAGGGCCTTGACGGCGACGCCTGTAACGACGTTGTAGTTGCCCTTGACCTCGCGGGCGTAGAAGTCCTGGGTCGGGTTGTGCTGGGCGCTGAGCGTGAACTTGCCGCGCGGGCTGTCGATCTGCGCCTTCTTCATGGCGGCGATCAGGGCGTCGCGCTTCTTGTCGTCGCCGTTCACGGCCTTCAGGCCGGCGGCCAGCATCTGCGCGGCGTCGTAGCCCTGCATGGCGTAGACGTCAGGGTTGGCCTTGTAGGTGACGGCGAACTTGTTGCGGAAGGCGTTGTTGCGCGGGGTCTCGATGTTGTCGCCGTAGTGCAGCGCCGTGATCAGGCCCTGCGCCGAGGCGCCCTGCGCCTCGAGCGTACCGTCGGTCAGGAAACCCGAGCCCATCAGCGGGATGGTCCTGCGCAGGCCGGCGGCGTCATAGTCCTTGACGAACTTCACCGCGCCGCCGCCTGCGAAGAAGGCGAACACGACGTCGGGCTTCTGCGCCGCGATCTCAGTCAGCAGGGCCTGGAACTCCACGTTGGGGAAGGGCAGGTTCAGGTCCTTCATGACCTTGCCGCCGCCCTTTTCGAAGGCCTCGGTGAAGCCTTTGACCGTCTCGGCGCCCGCGGCGTAGTTCCACGTGATGGTCATGGCGCGCTTGTAGCCCTTCTGCGCGGCGATGACGCCCGTGGCGTAGCCCGGCTGCCAGTTGCTGAAGCTGCTGCGGAAGATGTTGGGCGCGCACTGCGGGCCGGTGATGGCGTCGGCCCCGGCGTTGGGCACGATCAGCAGGGTCTTGCTGTCCTTGGCGGCGCGCGCCATGGCCAGCGCCACGCCGGAGTGCACGGTACCCACGATCACGTCGACCTGGTCACGCTTGATCAGCTTGTTGACGTTGTCGGTGGCCTTGGAGGGGTCGCTCTCGTCATCGACCTTGAAGAACTGCAGCGTGCGCCCGCCGAGTTTGCCGCCTTGCTCCTCCACGTGGAGCCTGAAGCCCTTCTCGATCATGTCGCCCAGCGCGGCAAAGGTGCCGGTGGCCGGCAGCATGAAGCCGACCTTCAGCGGGGCCTGGGTCTGGTTTTGGGCCTGGGTGGCGGTGGCGGCCAGGGCAAGGGCGCCGGCCAGGGCGGTGAAGGCGAAGCGTGTGCGCATGGGGGACTCCTCTTGAAAGTCGGGATCACGAAACCCGAAGTGTCGCGCAGCATGCCGTCAGCCCGGCCGTGCACGCAATGGGGGCATCCCTCAGCCGTGGCGCGGATGCCGCAGAAGGCGTGAGCCTGGGGCGGCCCCAGGATTGCGGAGATTGAACTGCGTGGGGGTCAGCGCAGCTGGGCCTGAGCGTCCATGAGCAGCACGCCGCCCGGGCCCTCAGCCCACAGGTGTACTGCACCGCCCACCGTGCCGGACGCTCCGGGGGCGGCCTGCCCTGCACCCAGCTGGCCCGCACCCGGCTGGCCATGCAGCGTCAGCTGCTCGCCATCAAAGCATGGGTGGCGGGCCTTGAAGCTGAAGCTGCACACCTGGGCTTGTGGCTGCTGGCGGTGCAGCAGGTCCAGCAGCAGCGTGGCGATCAGCGGGCCGTGCACCACCAGGCCGGGGTAGCCCTCGGTCTGCGTGACGTGGCGGCGGTCGTAGTGGATGCGGTGGCCGTTGAAGGTCAGCGCCGAGTAGCGAAACAGCAGCACCTCGTCGGGCACCAGGCTGCGCTGCCAATGGGGCAGCGTGGGGTCGGGTGCCGGTGCGGGCTCGCCTGCGGGGGCAGGTGCACCGGGCGCTGGATCCTCGCGGTAGACGATGTCGTGCCACTCGCGCAGGGCCGGTGCGGCCCGGCTGGCTACGCTCAGCTCGTGCCGCACCGTGACGAAGACCAGGGCGCCGCTGCGGCCCTGGCGTTCCTGCACGGACTCGATGGTGGACACGCGCTGCACGTGGTCGCCCACGTGAAGAGGCGACAGGAACTCAAAGCGGCTGCCCGCCCACATGCGCCGCGGCAGGGGCACTGGCGGCAGGAAGCCGCCGCGGCGGGCGTGGCCGTCGGGCCCGATGTCACGCGCTTGGTGCAGCGGCAGGAAGTACAGCCAGTGCCACAGCGGCGGCAGTGGCGCGCCCTCGTGCGCCTCCACGCGGTCGTGGTCCAGGGTGGCGGCCAGCGCTTGCACGGGCGTGGGGTGGAGATGGTCCTCACGCCGCTCCTGGCGGCCCACCCAGGCCTGCGGGTCAAGGGCGGCGGGAAGGGCGGCGGGAAGGACGGGAGAGGCCGCCGCGCCTGCGCTGGCCGCAGCGTTGGTGGCGTCCGGGGAGTCCGAGGTGCTTGAGGCGTTGCGAGGCGTCACGACACCGTCTCCCCGCCGGGACCTGCTTCGGGGTACAGGCCGCGCGTGCGGGCCATCAGCCGCGTCATGCCCAGCAGCGAGTCCAGGTGGGGCGTGGGCATGGCCAGGCGCCGGCCCACTTCACATACGGCGCTCAGCAGGGCGTCAATCTCCAGCGGGCGGCCAGCCTCGGTGTCCTGCAGCATGGAGGTGCGGAAGGCGCCCAGCTTGCGCGTGAGTTCGTGGCGCTGTTCGGGGTGCTGCTCGATGGGAATGCCAAACCGTGCGCCAATGTCGCGTGCCTCCAGCATCATGGCGTTGAGATAAGCGCGCAACAGGCCATCGTCCAGGATGCGGTCGCCCGTGGCGCCGGTCAGCGCCGAGATCGGGTTCATGGTCATGTTGCCCCAGAGCTTGAACCAGATCTCGCGCTGGATGCGCTCCGACGTCTCGACCTGGAAGCCCGCACGCGCCAGCAGCGCGCCCACGTCCCGCAGGCGTGGGCTGTCGCCACCCGCAGGTTCGCCCAGGATGAGGCGGTTGCCGAAGGCGTGGCTCACCACGCCCGGGGCCGCTGTGCCCGCGCTCAAGTGCACCACGCAGCCCAGCACGCGCTCGGTGGGAATGTGGGCGCGGATCAGGTCGCCTGGGTCCACCGTGGCCAGGCGCAGGCCCTGCGCGGGGCCTTGGAGGTGGTCGAAGAACCACCAGGGGATGCCGTTCATGGCCACCAGGACGGTGGTGTGGCTGCCGCTGAGCGCCCGCACCGCAGGCGCCACCGCGCCCAAGGCCGGGCCCTTGACGGCCACCACCACGAGATCCTGTACACCCAGGGCCTCGGGCTGGTCGCTCGCCTGCAGCGGGTGCACCACCACCGGTCCCCCGGCCTGCTCCACGCGCAGCCCCTGGCGGCGCAGCGCTTGCAGCGTGGCGCCCCGCGCCAGCATGGACAACTGCACGCCCTCAGGCCCCACCCGGCTGCCCAGCCACCCCCCCACCAGGCCACCCACGGCCCCGGCTCCCACCACGCACACCTTCATCACTTGGACTCTCCAGACCGGTTCAGCATCCGTCGCAGCCGCCACTTGGGCCGGCCACCGACCGCGCTGCTCGCCTCCATCTTGACATGCGCTTCAGGGCCGCACCGCGGGGGCTTCCACCGGCCACCCACGGTCACGCCAAGCCATGTAGACCTCCAGTGCCCGCAACTCATCGCTGCCGGGCAGCCAGGGCTCGGCCCGCACGCCCGTGTTGCAGTTGCGGATGCGCCGCTGCAGCGTGCCCAGCGCCTGCCACTCCAGACGGTAGGTGGGGTAGCCCGCGGTGTGGCCGGGCGGGATCAGGCTGCCGCCCAGGCGGCGCCCCGCACGTTCGTCATGACACTGGGCGCAGGACAGGTCGAGCTGCCCGATGCGCTGCTGCCACACCGCCTGGCCGCGCGCGCGCCAGGGCTGCAGGCGCGCGTCGTTCGGCGGCGCCATGGGCAGGCCACGTGAGGCGTGGGCCACGGCGGCTTCCAGCGCCAGCAGCGCCTCGGACGTGGGCGGCTCCCGTACGCCCTGGTGTTTGCTGCGGCAGGCGGCGATGCGCTCGCCCAGGTTGATGGGGCGCTGCGTGGCGGTGTCCCAGGCGGGGTAGGTGGCGGCTGCACCGCGCAGGCGCTCGGCCGGCGTGGCGCCGTGGCAGCTGGCGCAGGACTTGGCTGTAGCGCCCTCGGCCCGCGTCCACAGGGCCTGGCCCTCCAGCACCCACAGCATGCCGGGGTTGAGGCCGTCATCACGCTGCATGGCCTGCAGTTGCGGGCTCATCATCTGAAAAGCGGAAGGTGCGGCCGAGGGTCCGCCCGGGGCGGCCGCAGGCTGGGTTGCACGGACCACGGTGCTGCTCAGCATCAGCCCTGCCAGCACCATCAACCCGAGCGCCAACAGCTGGGCGCCGCGCGCCGGGAGCCGGACCGTCATGTCACCCGTAGGACGGCCGACTGCGCGTGCGAAAAGCCTTCGTCACCCTCCCACACAAACTCCAGGGTGCCGCTGCGCTGCGCCCGCAGCGGGAAGGCGATCAAGGGGTTGGCGGCCATGGCCGGGTGCAGGTCGGCGGAGAACACCGGTTGCCCGTCCAGCTTGCAGCTGAAGCGGCGGATGATGCGGCGCGGCACCACCTGGCCCTGGGCGTCGGCGCGGTGGCCGGTTTCCATCGGGTGGGCGATCAGGGTCCGGATCTCGATCACTTCGCCAGCGCGCACGGCAGGCGGCAGGGTGATGATGGCGCGGGTGCTCATGATCTCAGCCCTCGACGCAGGCGGCCAACGTGACCAGCACATCCACCTGCCGGGTGCGGACGCGGCCGTCGCCCATGCGGGCGGCGGCCACCACCTTCTGCGAGGTGGCCAGACGGATGCGCGTGCTCACACGCGCCACCCCGTTGACCGGCCCGAGCCGGAACTCGGCCACCTCGGGCAAGGGGTTGCGCCCGGTGAACAAGGCGATGGCCACCACATGGTCGGCCGCGGTCATGGGGCTGTCCACCTGGACGGTCACGGGCACGGCATTGCCGTTCTCCACCATTTCGGGGATGTCCAGATGCACCCCGCCTTCCACCGGCACGGCGCCCCCGGCAAAGCGGGCCAGCGCCGCGCGCAGCTCGGGGCTCTCGCGGAAGGCCGCAGTGTCAGGCGGGGCCAGGGCCGCCGCCCCGGCCTGCGCCTGTGCTGCAGGGGCGAGGGACAGTCCAGCGGCCGAGGCAGCGGCTGCAATCAGCAGGTGCCGGCGCTGCGGGGCTGCCGGCCAAGGGGCGTCAGCCTCCACTGCACCGCCAGGCCTGTCTGGGGAGTTGTTTGCCAGAGGGCGTCTCATTTCAGAGTCACCAGGAAGGCCACCACGTCCTCCACCTGTTGGGCACTGAAGAGGGGGCGGCCCTGCCAAGGCGCGGCCACGCGCTGCAGCCCTTGTGTGCGGTGGTAGGCCGGCATCAGCGTGTCGGGGTTGAGGTGCTTGGCGTCCACCACGCGCAGCCGCAGCTGCCCGGCGGTCCAGCGGCTGCCCGCGCCTGCCAGGGAGGTGGACAGGTCGCCCTGGAAGCGCTCTTCAATGAAGGGCCCGCTGTGGCAGAGCAGGCACAGGCCTTCGCGGCGGTCCGCCACCAGCGCACGGCCCCGAACGGCGTCACCCGTCAGCCCTCCCAGGGCCTGGGGGATGGCGTCGCCCACCACCGCGTAGCCCATGGCCTGGACGGGGGTGGACCACGCCAACCAGCACAGCGCGGCGCACAGGGCGACGGCCCTGGCAGCGCTCGTGCAGCAGCCTGGCGCCCCAATCCAGCTCATGCCTTCAGGCTTTGCTGCAGCAGCGGCAGCTCCCGGATGCGCTTGCCGGTGGCCGCGAAGATGGCGTTCAGCACCGCCGGCGCGGCCACGGCGATGGTGGGCTCGCCCACGCCGCCCCAGAAGCCGCCCGACGGCACGATCACGCTCTCGACCTTGGGCATCTGCGCCAGCTTCATCGAAGGGTAGGTGTCGAAATTCTTCTGCTCGATGGCGCCGTCCTTGACGGTGCAGTGCTGATACAGCGCCGCGCCCAGGCCATAGACGAAGGAGCCCTCGATCTGGGCCTCGATCTGCTGCGGGTTGACGGCGTAGCCGCAGTCGGTGGCGGCCACGATGCGGTGGATCTTCAACTCGCCTTCGCGGCTGACCGACACCTCGGCACAGGCGGCCACGTAACTGCCGAAGCCGTGCGTCTGCGCCAGACCGCGGAAGACCTTCTGCCCGCCCACGTCGGGTGCCGGGCGGCCCCAGCCGGCGCGCTCGGCCGCCGCATTCAGCACGGCTAGGTGCTTCGGGTGGTTGGCCATGAGCTTGCGCCGCAGGGCCAGCGGGTCTTGCTTGGTGGCGTGGGCGACCTCGTCGACAAAGCACTCCAGATAGATGGCGTTCTGGTTCAGGTTCACGCCGCGCCAGAAGCCGGGAGGCACATGCGGGTTGCGCATGGCGTGGTCGATCAGCAGGGCGGGGAAGGAGTAGCCGATCATGGCCTCGCCGCCCCCGTTGTTCAGGCCCTGGAACACCACCGGGTCCTTGCCGTCGCGCACGTTCTGCGGAAAGATGCCTGCCAGGATGGACTGGCCGGAGATGCGCATGTGCAGCCCCGTGATCTCGCCCTTGTCGTCCAGCCCCGCGGTCAGCTTGCACTGCGTGATGGGATGGTAGCGGCCGTGCTGCATGTCCTCTTCACGGCTCCACAGCAGCTTCACAGGCGTGCCTGGCAGTTCGCGCGCGATGATCACGGCTTGCGTCACCCAGTCGTGCACCGCGCCGCGCCGCCCGAAGCCGCCACCCAGCGGCAGCTTGATGACGTCGCATTTGGCCGGCGGCAGGCCGGCCGCGGCGGCGGTGGCGGCCAGGGCGGCCTCGCCGTTTTGCGTGGGCGTCCAGACCTCGCAGCGCTCGGGCGTCCAGCGCGCCGTGGCGTTCATGGGCTCCATGGTCGCGTGGTTCTGGAACGGGTACGCGTACACCGCCTCGATCTTGCGCACGGAGCGTGAGATGGCCGCCCGGGCGTCGCCGTTGGCGTTGCCTACCGCGGCCTGCTCGGCGTCCAGCCCGGCCTTGAGCGTCGCCTCGATCTGGGCCTGCTGCACGCCCGCGTGCGGCCCGAGGTCCCACTCGATGGGCAGCGCGTCCAGCGCAGTCTTGGCGCGCCACCAGGTGTCGGCCACCACGGCCACGGCGGTTTCGCCCACCTTGACCACCTTCTTCACCCCCGGGCGGTTGGCTACGGCCGCGGCGTTGAAGGACTTCAGCTTGCCGCCAAAGACCGGGCAGTCCTTGATGGCGGCATTCAGAAGGCCGGGCATGTTCAGGTCGGCGCCGTAGACCAGCGAGCCGTTGGTCTTTTCCACCGTGTCCAGCCGCGCCAGGCGTTTGCCGGTGATCTTCCAGTCCTTGGGGTCCTTCAGCGGCACCTCGGTGGGCACCGGCAGGCGGGCTGCGGCGGCACTCACCTGGCCGTAGGTGGTGCGCCGCCCGCTGCCCGGGTGGGTGATGACGCCTGCACTGACGCGGCACTCCGCGGCCGGGACGGTCCAGCCCTGCGCGGCGGCTTGCACCAGCATCATGCGTGCGGCCGCGCCGCCCTTGCGCACGTAGTCCTGGGACTCGCGGATGCCGCGGCTGCCGCCCGTGGAAAAGTTGCCCCACACGCGGTTGCGCGCCAGGTTTTGCCCCGGCGTGGGGTACTCGGTGGTCACGCGGGCCCAGTCGCACTCCAGCTCCTCGGCCACCATCTGGGCCAGGCCGGTGAGCGTGCCCTGGCCCATCTCCGAGCGGGCGATGCGGATGATCACGCGCTCGTCAGGCTGCACCACCACCCAAGCGTTGACCTCGGGCAGGGCCGCCTGGCCCTGCGCGTTCAAGGGCACATGAAAGCCCACCACCAGCGATCCGGTGGCGGCCGCGGCGGAGCCCAGGAAGCCACGGCGGCTCAGGCCCTCGGCCTGATCGGTGCTCGGGTCCTGCGCAATGTGGGCGGCGGTGCTCATGCGGCGGCTCCCTTGACGATGTGGATGATGTCCAAGCCCGCAGTCTTGGTGTCTGCGCCGGCCGCCACCTTGATGGCGGCGCGCACCCGGTTGTAGGTGCCGCAGCGGCAGATGTTGGTCATGGCCGCGTCGATGTCGGCGTCGGTGGGCTTAGGCTTGTCTTTCAGCAGGGCGGCCGCGGCCATGATCATGCCGCTCTGGCAGTAGCCGCACTGCGGCACGTCCAGCGCCGTCCAGGCCTTTTGCACCGGGTGGCTGCCGTCAGGTGACAGGCCTTCGATGGTGGTGATCTTCTGGCTGGGCTGCACGGCGGCAGCTGGCAGCACGCAGGAGCGCACGGGGGCCCCGTCGATGTGCACCGTGCAGGCGCCGCACTCGGCCACGCCGCAGCCGTATTTGGTGCCGGTCAGGCCGAGTTGTTCGCGGATCACCCACAGCAGCGGGGTGTCGGGCTCGGCTTGGTGGGTCATCACCTTGCCGTTGACGTTCAGTTGGGGCATTCGGGTCTCCGCGTGTCAGAAGTGTTTCGTTTGTCTCATGCGGCGTATCTTTGGGGGTGGCCATAATCAGCAAAGCCCTTCGAACACTCTGGGAACATGGTGATTCCTACCGACAACGTGTTGACCGCCACCCTGGCCCCCACCCCGCTGCTTGACGGAGACCATCCGCTCGTCCAAGGGTTTTCCCTCAAACACGCCTCGGGTGCCGACGACCGCGAGCGGGCCGTGTCGCTGTACTACGCGGTGCGCGATGGCTTTCGCTACGACCCCTACCGCATCGATCTGTCCGTGGCGGGGATGCGCGCCAGCCATGTGCTGGAGATCGGCGTGGGCTGGTGCGTGACCAAGGCCGCCCTGCTGGCCGCCGCGGCGCGGGCCGCCGGCATCGCGGCGCGGGTGGGTTACGCCGACGTGCGCAACCACTTGAGCACCGAGCGCATGCGTCAGACCATGAAGACCGACCTGTTCGTCTGGCATGGCTACACCGAGCTCTGGCTGGACGGCGCCTGGGTCAAGGCCACACCGGCTTTCAACATCGAGCTGTGCGACCGCTTTGGCCTGTTGCCGCTGGAGTTTGACGGCCGCTCTGACTCGCTGTACCACCCCTTCGACAAGGCCGGGCATCGGCACATGGAGTACGTGAACGAGCACGGCAGCTTCGACGACATGCCGCTGGCACGCATCGTCGAGGACTTCGACCGCGTGTACCCGGGCATGGTGGCCGCCAACAGCGCGTTGAAGTCCGCCAGCTTCGAGGCCGACGTGGGGCGCGAAGTCGGTTGACCGGCTGCCCTGCCGCCGTTGCCCCTTCTTGACCCGGCCGCCGGCCGTTCAGGCCGACTGTTCCAGCCGGCCGACTTGAAATCTCCCGAGGCCGCCCCAACTGCCTGAATCCCGAGTCGGGGTTGCAAGCCCCGGCCCTCCACCCCAACTCCTGAGAGCACATGGACAAGAAGACCCATTCCTTCCAGGCCGAGGTGCAGCAGATCCTGCACCTCGTCACCCATTCGCTGTATTCCAACAAGGAGATCTTCCTGCGTGAGCTGGTCTCCAACGCTTCCGACGCCTGCGACAAGCTGCGCTTCGAGGCCCTGGACAACGCCGCCCTCTACGAAGACGCGCCCACGCTGGAGGTGCGCGTCTTCTTCGACGCCGAGGCCAAGACCCTGACCATTCGCGACAACGGCATCGGCATGAGTACGGAGGAGGCCATCGCGCACCTGGGGACGATTGCCAAGAGCGGCACGCGCGAGTTCATGTCCAAGCTGGAAGGCGATCAGAAGAAGGACGCCAACCTGATCGGCCAGTTCGGCGTGGGCTTCTATTCCGGCTTCATCGTGGCCGACCGCATGACGGTGGAATCGCGCCGCGCGGGCCTGAGCGCTGACCAGGGCGTGCGCTGGAGCAGCACCGGCACGGGCGACTTCGAGGTCGAAACGATTGACAAGCCCGCGCGCGGCACGGATGTGATCTTGCACCTGCACGAGGACGAGGCGGAGTTCCTGTCCACCTGGAAGCTCAAGTCCATCATTTCCAAGTACTCCGACCACATCTCGCTGCCCATCCTGATGAAGAAGGAGGAGTGGGACGCCGAGGCCAAGCAGCAGGTGGTCCGCGACGAGTGGGAAACGGTGAACAAGGCCGCCGCCTTGTGGGCCCGCAGCAAGAGCGACGTGACCGACGCCGAGTACCAGGCGTTCTACACGCAGATCAGCTACGACAGCGAGGCCCCGCTGGCCTACACCCACAACCGCGTGGAAGGCCGCACCGAGTACACGCAGCTGCTGTATGTGCCGGCCAAGGCACCGTTCGACCTGTGGAACCGCGACAAGCGCGGCGGCGTGAAGCTGTACGTCAAGCGTGTGTTCATCATGGACGACGCCGAGGCGCTGATGCCCGTGTACCTGCGCTTCGTCAAGGGCGTGATCGACTCGGCCGACCTGCCGCTGAACGTCAGCCGCGAACTGCTGCAGGAAAGCCGCGACGTCAAGGCCATCCGTGAGGGCTCGACCAAGCGTGTGCTGTCCATGCTGGAAGACGTGGCCGAGAACCAGAAGGACAAGTACGCGGAGTTCTGGAAGCAGTTTGGTGCCGTCCTGAAGGAGGGCGTGGGCGAGGACTTCGGCAACCAGGAACGCCTGGCCAAGCTGCTGCGCTTTGCCTCCACGCAGGCCACGAATGACGAGCAGGGCGTGTCCTTCACCGACTACGTGGGCCGCATGAAGGAGGGCCAGGAGGCGGTTTTCTACATCACCGCCGACACCCTGGCCGCGGCAAAGGGCAGCCCGCAGCTCGAGGTCTTCAGGAAGAAGGGTATTGAGGTTCTGCTGCTGACCGACCGGGTGGACGAGTGGATGCTCAGCCACCTGTACGAGTTCGACGGCAAGCCGCTGCAAAGCGTGGCCAAGGGCGCGTTCGACCTGGGCAAGCTGCAGGACGAAGAAGAGAAGAAGCAGGCGGAAGCCGCCGCGGAATCCTTCAAGCCCGTGCTGGAAAAGCTGCAAGCCGCGCTCAAGGACCGTGCCAAGGACGTGCGCGCCTCCACCCGCCTGGTGGACTCCCCCGCCTGCCTGGTGGTGGAAGACGGCGCCATGAGCGGCCACCTGGCGCGCATGCTCAAGCAGGCTGGCCAATCCGCACCCGAGACCAAGCCGATCCTCGAGGTCAACCCCGGCCACGCGCTGGTGAAGAAGCTGGAGACTGACGCGCAGTTCGACGATCTGGCCCACGTGCTGTTCGACCAGGCCGTGCTGGCCGAGGGCGGGCAGCTCGAGGATCCGGCCGCACACGTGCAGCGCATGACGCGGCTGTTGACCGCGTAGCTCGCGTAGAAGCTGCGTCAGAGCGGCTTCAGAGCGGCGGGCCGGCCTCGCGCATGGCCCGTGCGAGTTCTTCGTGCCCCCGGGCCTGCAGCGTTTGAGCCGCGTTGTGCCGGTCCCGGGCTTCGCGGTTCTGGCTGAGCTTGGACTTGCCCACCAATGAGGTGATGCTGACCTCGATGCCCACGATGTTGCCCAGCATCATCTGGATGTAGTCCGGCGGCGCCTCACCCATCTTCCAGGGCTTGGGTTCGGTGGCGTCGTGGTGGCGCGTCAGGCGCGCCACCAGGGCGCGCACATAGCGCTCGTCGTCGTGAATGCTCAGCGTGCCGTGAGCGTGCACCACTTCGTAGTTCCATGTGGGCACCTGGCGGTGCGTCTCGTGCTTGCTCGGGTACCAGTTGGGCGAGATGTAGGCCTCCTTGCCGCGAAAGATCACCATCACGGGCGTGCCCGTGGGGCAGCGTTGCCACAGGGTGTTGGCGCGCGCCACGTGCGCCTTGAGCGTGCCCAGCGGCCCCGCTTCAGGGTCGAACTCGAAAGGGATGTGGTCGGCGTCGAGCACGCCTTCCTCGGTGCGCACCAGGGTGCCCAGCGGGTGCTCGCGCATGATGCGGTGCAGGGCCTCGGGTCGGGTCTGGGCGAAGTGGGCAGGTATGTACATGCGGTGTCAGGGTGCGGTGGCAAACAGGAGTGACTGTCACCCCAGACCGGCCCGGTACAGCGGGCCAGTTTCATTGGTTTTGAGTGGTCCAGTCGGGTCCGGCTGACCCCACGGTCCGCGCACAATCGGGCCATGTCCGGAGGGTCCCACCCCCGCCGCGCCGGCCCCATTGGGGTGGGCCGGCAGCTTTGCGAACGCCTGCGTGCCCAGATCGCGGACGGCACACTGGCAGGCGGCGCGCGCCTGCCGTCCACGCGGGCGCTGGCCGCGGAGCTGCGCGTGTCGCGCACCACGGTCACTGCCGCCTACGAGCAGCTGGCTGCCGAGGGCTATCTGGTCACGGCGCCTGGGCGTGCAGCCCGGGTGGCGGTACGGGCCGCCCCCGTGCGGGTGGGCCGCAAGCGCGGCGGCATGGTGCGCCCGGCTGTGGATGCGCCCCGGCTTTCGGCCTATGGCCAGCGGTTGGCCGCGATGCAGTTGCCGCTGCCGGCGGCGCCCGTGCGCATCGACTTTCTGTACGGCGCCGTTGCCGCGCAGGACTTCCCGGCGCGTGCCCTGCGCCGTGCGGTGCAGGCCAGCCAGACCCGTTCCTCGAGCACCTTGCGCTACATCGAACCTGAGGGCGATGCCGGTCTGCGGCGTGCACTGCAGGGCTACCTGGCCCGCGCCCGCGGGCTGGTCTGTGAGGTCGAGCAGGTGCTGGTGGTGCACGGCTCGCAGCAGGCCATCGATCTGTGCGCCCGGCTGCTGCTCGACCCGGCTGACGCTTTCGTGATCGAAGATCCTGGCTACCTGACCGCCCGCCGCTCCTTTGAGGCCACGGGTGCGCGCTGCATCACCGTACCGGTGGACGAGCACGGTCTGCTCACGCAGGCGCTGCCAGACGACCCGCGCATTCGCCTGGCCTACGTGACGCCTTCTCACCAGTTCCCGTTGGGCGGTGTGCTGCCCATTGCTCGCCGTCACGAGCTGTTGGCATGGGCCGAACGGCACCGCGCCTGGATCCTGGAGGACGACTACGACGGTGAGTTCCGCTATGGCCAGCGCCCCATCGATGCGCTGCAGTCCATCGATCATCAGGCGCGAGTGGTCTACGTGGGCACCTTCTCCAAGGCGCTGTCGCCGCAGCTGCGCCTGGGCTACATGGTGCTGCCGCCCGAACTGGTGCGCGTATTCCGCCAGGCCAAGCAGCTGGCCGACCGCCATGCACCGGTGCTTGATCAGCAGGCCCTGGCGGCCCTGATCGACAGTGGCGGCTACGAGCGCCACGTGCGGCGTACGCGCCGTGAGCACGAGCGCCGGCGCGCCGCGCTGCTGGAGGCCGCCGCGCGCCACCTGCCTCACGATGCGCAACTGGCAGGGCTGGCGGCGGGCCTGCACGCCGTGCTGTGGCTGCCGGGGCGCAGCCCGTCTGACGAGCCTTCCATCGTGGCGGCGGCGCGTGCAGTGGGCGTGGGGGTGTACCCCGTCTCGCCCCTTTTTGCGCAGCCTCCGGAGCTCTCAACGCCCCGGCCCGCTGGCTTGATTCTGGGCTATGCAAGCCTCACGCCAGCAGAGGTGACGCAGGGCCTGCGCCTGCTGGGCGGTGTCCTGCAGGGCCTGGGCGAGCCCAGGCGATGAAGGCTGGTGAGCCCGCAAGGCCCGGGCGGTGCCCGGCCCCCACCGCGACGGTGCCTGTTGCGCAGCCTCAGGCCTCGGTGCCGGCCGGCCCGTCAGACTGCGGGTGCGGCGTGGCCGCCTGGAGTTCACTGCATGCAGACCCCCGCCGAAGCCACGTTGATCGATCGCGCCGCCGCCCTGCTGGCCGATCTGGAGCTGGACAGTCGAACCGTGCTGAACGTTGGTGCCGGTGGCAGCACGGTGGTGGAAGACGAGATCCTGCAGCGCCTGCGCGGCGGCTTCGTCTGCGACCGGGTCGATGTCGAGCCCTGTGCGGTCGAGCACCCCTTCGTGCGCCACTCCATCGTCGAGTCCGTAGAGCGCATGACGCGCGTCGGCTCGGACCAGTACACCCTCGTGATGTCCAACTACGTGTTCGAGCACGTGCCGGACTGCGATGCCGCGCTGCGCGAGGTGGCCCGGGTGCTGCGGCCTGGCGGGCGCTTCGTGCTGACGGTCCCGAACCCTACCGCGCCAGAGTTTGCCGTGGCTCGGCGCACGCCGACCTGGTTCCACGAGGCCCTCAGGGGGCGGCCTGAGGGCGGCTCGCGGGCCTACCCGACCTTCTATGCCTACGGCAGCATCGACGGCCTGGTACGGGCCGGGCAGGCGGCGGGCCTGTGGCTTGAAGGCCTGGTGCAGACGTCGTTTCTGTTCGGCTACCTCGTGCGCTGGCGCCCGCTCGCCCCGCTGGCAAGGGCTTGGGACGGCGGCGTCAACCGTCTGGCCTGGCGATCCATGCAGGGCCACGCCTGCCTGACGCTTCGCAAAGCGGGACAGAGCGCGGGCGATCGCATGTAAGTCCGCCCTGCTTGACCGGCGAGGATGGTGGGCCTGCTGGCAAAGGCCGCGAGGGGCCAGGAAGGGCCGCTTAAGCTTCGGGCATGAGTCATTGCGGTTCCGCCCTGTGGTGAGTGACCACCTGCCGCCAGGCCCGAATGTAGGCACGCAGCTCGCGGCACGCCGCCGAGCGCGGGTGCGCCAGAGCGCAAGCCCGGATTCACAGGCTGGGGGTACCCGAGCTGAAGCACCGGGCGCTGTGGTCCGCGACGCGGACGGCTGGTTCGCAGCCAAAGGCTGGGAGCCCTTTGCATTTCAGCGCGAGGTCTGGGCCCGCATGCTGGAGGGCCGCAGCGGCCTGCTGCACGCCACCACCGGCGCGGGCAAGACGCTGGCCGCGTGGTTCGGCGCGCTGGCTGTGTGCAGGGCCGAGTCTTGCCCGAGCCCCCTGACTGACACCCCTCCCGACCCAGGATCCGCCGGAAAGCCCCTCCCCAGGCCAGCTCAGGCGGTTGCCACACCGCTTGGCCCCCGGGTGCTGTGGATCACGCCCATGCGGGCCCTGGCGGCTGACACCACACGGGCTCTGCAGGCCGCCGCCGACGGCCTGGGCATGGGCTGGACGGTGGAGCAGCGCACGGGCGACACCGCCGCAGCAACCAAGGCCCGCCAGCGCAAGACCTGGCCCCCGGCGCTGGTCACCACACCCGAGAGCCTGAGCCTGATGCTGGCCCTGGCCGACAGCGAGGCCGTGCTGGGTGGCGTGCAGGTGCTCGTCGTCGACGAGTGGCATGAGTTGCTGGGCAACAAGCGCGGCACGCAGCTGCTGCTGGCCCTTGCACGGATGCGCCGCTTGAATCCGAATCTGCGCGTGTGGGGCCTGTCGGCCACCCTGGGCAACCTGGCCGAGGCCTGCGAGGCGCTGGCGGGACCAGATGGTGTGACCGTGCGCGGCGCAACGCCCAAGGCGCTGACGGTGGACAGCTTGATCCCAGCTACCATGGAGCGCTTCCCCTGGGGTGGCCACCTGGGTTTGCGGTTGCTGAACGAGGTGGTGGCCGAGCTCGAGGGCAGCGCCACCAGCCTGGTCTTCACCAACACCCGCTCGCAGGCCGAGCTCTGGTACCAGACGCTGCTGGAAGCGCGGCCGGACTGGGCCGGGCTCATTGCGCTGCACCACGGCTCGCTGGACCCCTCGGTGCGGCAGTGGGTGGAAGCCGGGCTGAAGGCCGGCCAGCTCAAGGCGGTGGTCTGCACCTCCAGCCTGGACCTGGGTGTGGACTTCCTGCCCGTGGAGCGCGTGCTGCAGATCGGTTCGCCCAAGGGCGTGGCGCGCTTGCTGCAGCGCGCCGGCCGCTCTGGTCATGCACCGGGGCGGCCCTCGCGCGTCACCGTGGTGCCCAGCCAGGCGCTGGAGTTGCTCGAGGCCGCCGCCGCGCGCCGCGCCGCCGCAGCCGGGCGCATCGAGAGCCGCCAAGCCCCGCCCTGGCCGCTGGACGTGCTGGTGCAGCACCTGCTCACGCTCGCCGTGGGCCCGGGCTTTCACCCCGATGCGCTGTTCGAAGAAGTGAAGTCCGCCTGGCCCTACCGCGACCTGGACCGCGAGGCTTTCGACTGGTGCCTGGGCTTCACGGTGCACGGAGGCACCTCGCTGGCGGCTTACCCAGAGCACCACCGCATCCGGCGTGACGAGGACGGCATCTGCCGCGTGGCCAACGCCGCCGTGGCGCGCCGCCACCGCATGAGCATCGGCACCATCGTGTCGGATGCGGCGATGAACGTGCAGTGGCTCAACGGCGGGCGCATCGGCAGCGTGGAGGAGAGCTTCATCGCCGGCCTGCGCGAGGGCGACTGCTTCATCTTCAGCGGCCGGGTGCTGCAACTGGTGCGGGTGCGCGATCTCACGGCCTTCGTCACCAAGGCGCCGGTCAACCAGGGTGCGGTGCCGGTGTGGCAGGGCGGCAAGATGCCGCTGTCCAGCGAGCTGGCCGAAACCGCGTTGGACTTGCTTGGCGAGGCCGATGCCCTCTTGCGGCAGGGGCAGGGCGGCGACGCCACTTCACGGTTGGTGGCCCACCCCGAGCCCGAACTGCGCGCCCTGGCGCCGCTGCTGGCACTGCAGGCCGAGCAGTCCGCCCTGCCTTGTGCCGGGCGCATCGTGTTCGAGATGATCGAATCCGACGAGGGTCACCACCTGTTTGCCTACCCGCTGGCCGGGCGCATGGTGCACATCGGTCTGGGCGCCTTGCTGGCCTGGCGCGCCGCGCGCCAGCAGCCGGGCACCTTCAGCCTGGCCATGAACGACTATGGCTTCGAGCTGCTCTCGCGCCAGCCCTTTGACTGGCCGGCGCTGCTGGAGCCAGACGGCCCGGGTTCCTGGGCGCAGGGGCTGCTCAGCCAGGAGCACCTCGTGCCCGACATCCAGCAGGCTTTGAACGCCACCGAACTGTCGCTGCGGCGCTTTCGCGAGATCGCCCGTGTGGCTGGTCTGGTCTTCACCGGCTACCCCGGCGCCGGCCGCAGCGCGCGCCAGGTGCAGGCATCGGCCAAGCTGTTCTTCGACGTGTTCCGCCAGCATGACCCGGGCAACCTCTTGCTGGCACAGGCCGAGGCTGAGACCCTGGCGCAGGAATTGGACGTGGAACGCCTGCAGCGCTGCCTGGCCCGCATGGCTCAGGCCGGGCAGATCTGCCTGACGCGCCCGAAGCGCTTCACCCCCTTTGCCTTCCCGCTGATGGTGGAGCGTCTGCGCGAACGTGTCACCACCGAGCAGCTGAACCAGCGCGTCTTACGCCTGCTGGCACAGATGGAAGCTGCGCTGCGCCCTTCCACACCTGCCGATGAGCCCCAACCCACCACCGCTCGGCGCCGCAAGCCACGCGCTGCCTGACGGCCGCACGCTGTGGCTGCTGCCCCAGCGTGCCGCCTGGCTGCCGGAGGCCGGGCTGCTGCTGGTGGCTGACGTCCACCTCGGCAAGGCGGCGAGCTTTCGGCGCCTGGGCGTGCCCGTGCCTCGGGGCACCACCGAAGCGAACCTGGCGCGACTGGACAGCTTGATCCGCGGCCTGCCGGGCCTGCGCGAGATCGTGTTCCTGGGCGACTTTCTGCACGCGGCCTCAGGCCGCGCACCAGCCACCTTGCAGGCTCTGCAAGCTTGGCGCGAGCGCCACGTGGGCTTGGGCCTGACCCTCGTGCGCGGCAACCACGACAGCCACGCCGGCGACCCGCCGGCCGCCCTCAGCATCGAGGTGGTGGCTGAGCCCTGGCTGCACGCCGGGCTGGTTCTGTGCCATGACCCAGCGACGCCGCGGCCCCAGGGGCTCACAGCGGTGGCCGGGCACCTGCACCCGGTCGCCCGTCTGGGGCGGGGTTTCGACTCCCTGCGTCTGCCGTGTTTCCACGCCCGCGCCGACGGCGTGCTGGTGCTGCCTGCGTTTGGCGAGTTCACTGGCGGCGCCCTGGTGCGCCCGAAGGTCGGCGAGACGCTCTACCTGGCGACCGAGGAACGTGTGCTGACGCTGCCTGCGAGTTAGCTGTCTCGCGCCAGCCTGAACACCGACACGGCCTCTGCCAGGGCCCCGGCCTGGTGCTTCAGGCTCTCGGCCGCGCCAGCGCTGTGGTCCACCATCGCCGCGTTCTGCTGGGTCATGCGGTCGATCTGCAGCACGGCCGCGCCCACCTGCTCGACCCCCCGGGCCTGCTCGTCGCCCGCGGCTGAGATCTCGCTGATCAGGTCGCGCACCTTGCCCACGCGCTGGACGATCTCTTCCATGCGCTCGCCGGCCTCGTTGACGAATTGCACGCCGGCATCCACGCGCTCCACGCTGGCGCCGATCAGGGTCTTGATCTCGCGGGCGGCGCTGGCACTGCGCTGCGCCAGCGCGCGCACCTCGGCCGCCACCACCGCAAAACCTCGTCCCGACTCCCCCGCGCGGGCCGCTTCCACGGCAGCGTTCAGGGCCAGGATGTTGGTCTGGAAGGCAATGCCGTCGATGGTGCTGACGATGTCACCGATGCGCTGACTGCTACTCTGGATCTCGCTCATGGTGGCCACCACGCGGGAGACCACCTCGCCACCCGCCTGCGCCGAGTTGCTGGCGCCCACCACCATCTGGCTGGCCTGCCGCGCGCTTTCCGCGTTCGCGCGCACCGAATCCATCATCACTTGCATCGAGCTGGCGGAGTTCTTCAGGCCCTGGGCCTGCTGTTCGGTGCGCATGGCGAGGTTGGCGTTGCCGTTGGCAATCTCTCCCGAGGCCTGGGCCACTTCCTCGATACCGTGGCGCACTTGCGACACCAGGCTGGTCAGCTGGCGGCGCATGTCCTCCAGCGCGGCCATGAGGCTGACGTTGTCGCCCGGCTTCAAGGTCACGGGCGAGGTCAGGTCGCCCTGGGCCACGGCCCGAACGGCAGCCACCGCCTCCTGCGGCTCGCCACCCAGCATGCGCATCAGGTGACGCGAGATCAGCACCGCGATCATCAGTCCCATCAGCACGGTGACCACGGCCACCACCATCACCAGCCACTCCGTGGCTTCGCCCACCTTGAGCGCCGAACTCGAGGCCGTGCCCAGCAACTCCTTCTGCCATTCACGCTGGTAGGTGACGGCCCCGAGGAAGTCGTTGCGAGCAGGGATGATCTTCGCCTCCAGCATGTCCACCGCGGCCTCGGTCTGCCCCGCCTTGATCAAGGGCATGATCTCCCCTGCGGCGCTCCAGAACACACCAGAGGTCTGGGTGATCTTCGCAAAGCGCTTTCGGCCCTCTTCGGTGCTGATGTTGCGCTCCAGTTCCTGGCTGATGCGGTCGGCCTCGGCCTTCAGGCGCAGGATCTCCTCGATCGTCTTGGTGCGCTTCTCATCGGTGCGCATCAACATGGCGTGCCGCGTCTCGAGCGAGGCCCTGAAGATGGTGGTCTCCAGCACGGCGATGCGCTCGGTTTGGGGGATCAGGCTTTCGATCACCCGCTTCATCTCGAGGTCGACGCTGCGGATGTTGTTCCAGACGATCAAGGCCTCGATCATCGTCACCAGGCTGATGAGTCCGAATGCGAGCATCAGCTTGCGCGACAGGGTCAGGGTCTTGGATTGCATGTGCGGGTCTCCGGTGCGGTGCGGGGCGGCACGATCCTCCCGCCCATCGCGCTGGCGGTAGAACACGGCGTTTACGCCAGTCAACGGCGTCATCCTCCCAGGCAGAAGCCTAGGCTGCCACGGATAACCCTCCCCGCAGGCAGCCTTCTCGTCCTGGAATTTCGAACGTCACGTTGACTTGTGTTGCACCTGAATGCGCCCGGGTGTGGCGATCATCCAGGCCATCGCTTTTCGTCCACCCTTCCATCAAAGGACCCCTCATGCTGTTTGAACCGTTTGACTTGCGCACGCTCCCCCTGGCCAACCGCACCGTCATGAACCCCATGACCCGCAGCCGCGCCGTGCAGGCGGCCACGCCCAACGCGCTCATGGCCACCTACTACCAGCAGCGCGCCTCGGCCGGCCTGATCATCACCGAGGGCACCACGCCCTCTCCCAATGGCTTGGGTTATGCGCGCATTCCGGGTCTGTACAACGCCCAGCAGGTGCAAGGCTGGAAGCTGGTGACCGACGCGGTGCATGCCGCGGGCGGCAAGATCGTGGTGCAGCTGATGCACACCGGCCGCGTGACGCACCAGGCCAACCTGCCGGCGGGCGCTCGCGTACTGAGCGCGGTGACCGGCGTGTGCCCGGGCCAGATGTGGACCGACACGCAAGGCATGCAGCCCCACACCGAGGCCCAGGCCATGACCGAAGCCGACATCTCACAGACCGTGGAGGAATTCGCGCAATCCTGCCGTCTGGCCATCGAAGCCGGGTTCGACGGCGTGGAGCTGCATGCCGCCAACGGCTACCTGCTCGAACAGTTCCTCAACCCACACGTCAATACCCGCACCGACGGCTACGGCGGCAGCATCGAAGGCCGCAACCGCTTCGTGCTGGAAGTGGCCCGCGCCGCGGCGCAGGCCATCGGCGCGCACCGCGTGGGCATCCGCCTGTCGCCCTACGGCGTGTTCAATGGCACGGGGGCTTTCGACGAGGTGGACGCCCAGTTCAAGGCCCTGACCCAGGCCCTGTCGGACCTGCAACTGATGTACCTGCACGTGCTGGACCACTCCGCCATGGGCGCGCCGGCCGTGCCGGCCGCCCTGAAGGCTGAGTTGCGCAGCCTCTTCAAGGGCCCGTTCATCCTGGCTGGCGGCTTT
>Ga0315900_10002687_pt1 | contig 26789 bp, 49 predicted proteins | sample LakEriMetagenome_FD_203521 | JGI IMG/M metagenome (GOLD analysis project Ga0315900, IMG submission 203521) | Freshwater fungal communities from buoy surface, Lake Erie, Ohio, United States - Buoy 12 MA114 | ecosystem: Environmental > Aquatic > Freshwater > Lake > Lake biofilm | place: USA: Lake...
AATAAGTGCTTTACGCATATTTTCAATTTCAATCTTTTCTTGCTCTTGTGTTACGTTAATACCAAATGGTAGTTCACGCATTGCTAGGTCTGTAGAAATTAATCCACCGCCTAATGCTTGTAACATAAAAATAAGTCCTTGTGCTGGATTAAGACCAGCAAGCATGCCATATCGAACATCAGCAGTAAAGTCGCTTTTAATGTCTTTGCCTGGCTTGTATGTAAGGCTGTAAGGAGAACCTGCATCTACACCACGGATTGTCTTTTCAACATCAAAGAACTTTTCATCTACTTCAAAACATACAGAGATAACATCTCGTAATGCAGAAGCAAAGATAGCCTGAGCAGATTTAACCTGTGTATCAAAGCCACCCATAAGTGCTTGAACACCCTGACCAGTAATAATGGAAGCATCAATGTTTCCAGTACGTCCCTCTGGGTAACGTGTTCCTGTGCGTAGTTCTTGCTGCAACAAAGCCTGTTCTGTAAATGCTCCAGGTGGAATATTAAGGTCTACGCGTCTTACACCTGCTGGGTTAGATGTGCGAATAATTGAATCGCCACCTAGTTCAAGTTCTGTTACATCTGTTGGCAAGACAATTGGTGACTGTACTGACTTCTCTGCTGCTTCCATTGCAAGTAATGCAAATCGATTGCGAAGCAATTGAATACCAAGTACATCATCAAACTGTCCACGCATCTCACCATCAACTGATGGACGCTTAGCAACAATAACCATCATCTTGCCAAGCGGATTAGCCGCTCTAGAAAGAATTAAATTATTTTTTTCTGGAACAAACAACAGAGATTGCTGCGCATCGTAATAACGAATTATCTCTAGTTGAGCGTTAAGGTCCTGCTTGTACATTTCTGGACCAAGCAGTTCTCTTGCATACTCAGGAAACTCTGAAGCAAGTTCCCCAATGCTTAAGTAATAACGCTTTGCAAAGGCGATACAGCGTCCGTAGCGGTCAAATTCTGGGTAAGCCCCCACTGGATTTTCTACACGAATACGCGGTAGCCCTGCTTCTTCGTCTAATTCAATAATGAAAGGGACGAAACCAAATGTGATGTACATGTCTGCGCCTGTGTACATCTGTACCTGCAAATCAGAGTTTGCAAAATAATTATTAGCAATACGGGTACGTGTGTCCGCAAACTTGCGAGCACGGTCGTTTGCTTGGTTAGCAGCAGAACAGTTAACAGATGGCAGTGGTGCCATTACCTCTGATAGGTCACGGGCAACAATGTCAATAAAGTTAGCAACTACGTTAGCATCAACACCCTGCGGAAAAAAGTCTGGGTAAACACTTGCTATCTGTCCTTTACGGACAGCAAGAACATCTTGTTGGCGTGCATCACGCTCAGCAGCGCGTTCCCTTAAGGATTCAACTCGCGCTGAAATTTGTTCTATAGAAAGCATTATTGTCCTAACGTAGATTAAAAATTATTTGTTGTACTGGTTTGTTGCGCCACCACTGCCCATTGGGCGATATAGGCTGCCAACCATAGTTCCACCTTTTCCTGTGATTCCAGGATTGGTGCGAATTTTTACTGTTGGACCCTTAGGTTGATTCTCTGAACGTTTTGTAGTAGTACCAGAAGAAATACCTTGTACTCTTGAAGACTCTGAAGCATTTCTTTGAGCACGTTCAGCACCTGACATTGGTGAGACTGCCTTAACGTTTGAAATAGGAGTTGTTGGTTTTGCCGCTGCTTTATTAGCAGCCTTAGCATCGGCCTTGGCTTGTGCAGCCTTTGCCTTTGCTTTTTCTTTTGCCTTAAACTTTGCTAGTGCTTCGTCTGCTGACTTTGCCATTTTTATCCTTATCCGTATTGTTGTTGCCACATTTCAGATGCGGCTTCATCTAAGTTAATTGATGTGCGTCTACTTTGTTGTGCCCTGGTAGCCCAACGATTATTTGCATACCTAGCGATATTGCTATTTTGCTGCATAAACTCACGGGCACGGATAACCGCAAACCATAAAGCCATAACAGTATCTGTCTTACCTCTGGTGTCAGGCTTCCAAGTAATTAACTGTTGGACTAACGCCTTCATACCTTCTGAGTTTTCAGTACTAGGTAATTCTATAATGTTGTTCTTTTGGAACTTGCCCTCACGAGTAGTGCCAAAGAGCGTTGACATAGATGCCACACCGAAGTTTGTGTCCCATTTGTTCTTGCCTGTAAAGTGAGAATTAAGCCGTACGCCGTGTGAAGAGAGCCATGTTCGTAGTTCTTCGTCAAGGGAGTAGGCTTTTTGGTGTGCGTTGATTTCAACTCGGAACTCTTGCGGTTTATACCGAAGCGTAAAATCTTCAATTGCTTGCCTAATCTTTTGCGGTGTAGGTTCTGTCATGTTTAAACAATCCAGAACATAAATCTTTCCATCAGTCCTGTTATAGGTAATAGCCACAAATGCAGCGTTGCCTGACATCGCAGGGTCAAAACCAACAACAGTGTAACCCTCAACTTGAGATGGATGCCCCGCTGCCCCTTGTCTTAACGGGCCACGCTTACGCATGCCGTTGATAGAACCTTGCACCAGTTCAGGCGGAAAGATTGAATCTTCAACTACATCTTCTTGTTGATAAACAAGCGCCCATGTTGCTGGTGTTACTTCGCTTCTACGCTTGAAAAGCGTTTCGCCATCCCACTTGGGGTATAACCCATCCTCGTTAGGTGGGGTATCTTCATCCCCGTCCCATGGTGTATCACTTAAAGGCCAGAGGGTTTCCCAATCTGCTGGCTTATCCCCATACTCAAGAACTGCTGGCATACCCATGTATGTGAAAGGTGACTTGCCACCAGACCAATGCTTAGGGTCACGGAGTTCTTTATAAAAATCAGATGGCGCAATACGGGTTCCTACCACCAGTAACTTACCATTCTTGCCCAGACGGGTAATAACTTCCTTCTGCAACCAGTTAATTTGCTTCTCATGCTCATGAGCGTTAGAGGTGGTTATACAGTCATCCAAAATAATCAGGTCAGCGCGAGCACCGTAAATCTGCCCACCCATACCCAGTGCCTGAATTGTTGGGTCTTTTTCACTTGAGTTTCTCGCATCACTCCCAAGGTAGACCGTATCAACTCGCCAAGTGTCTGAGTCTTCTTTCCATCCCCCTTCAGGCCCAAAGGTTGTTTGTAACTTGAGCCAGCGCGGGTGAGATAATCTCTGCTTGATTGCGTACACGAACTCGCGTGCTTTGATAAGGGTTTTCGACACCACAATAATGCGGACATTCGGATTGAGAGCGATGCGATAAGTTGCGTAGTTAACCGTAATCACGGTTGATTTAGCGTGCTCAGGGGGAACGTTTAAAAGTAGGCGGTTCCGATTGCCTGGCTCGTAAATCATATTGGGGTGAAGCCACGAAGGCTCGCGTCCCTCTAATAGGTCAATCCAATCCAGATGATGTGGAAAGACCTTCTGGTCCAAAAACATCTCAGAGAACTGAGGAAAGGTAATATCTTCACGGGCTACGCCCATGGCTTTTAATGAACGCTCTTTAGCGTTTTCCTTTGCCTCGGCTAGGGCAGTAGCAAAGGCAGGGTCTCTCAGGCACCAGATACGTACCGTGTCAGGTTTTTTGCCATTTTGCTCCATGGCCTTATGCACAGACATACCCTCAGAAACCAGCGCCAAAACTTTGGCTTTAGCCTCTGCCGCCATAGCGGTACGAGGGTTATTGCTCTTCTGAAAAGTCACAGAACTGTCCCATCTGCATATAGTACAGACCAGTTAGTAACGGATAGTAGATACAGTCTGTAACGCAAGTTCCTAAAGAACTTGCTTAAGTATTAAAAGAAATAGTCTCTATATAGTATTAACCCGTTCAAACAGCCATTCCGAACGGTGCAAAGGAAAAAATCTTTTTATTTAATTAAAACTGTTAAGTAACGGCCTAAACAGGGCATAGGGATTGTACGGGAAAATCTTTATGGGAGATACTATATATAATTTACTACAGATTTAAACAGTCTAGGGTCAGAATTATCTGCCCCAGTACTGACAGTACAGGGTGTCTATACTGTACAGAGCGATACTGGACTGTAGTCTATCCGCTCGACCATGTCTCGCCCCCTATCCTGTTTATAATATAATTCCGCAGTGCTGGATTATAAATGAAAATCCTTTCTGCCCTGGCGATGGCTATGTCTTTAACCCTCGCAAATGCAGGACGTAAACCAATGGTCGTAATCTGTCCTATGCTTTGTGGTCAAGGACGACGCTCCCGCTATGTCGCCCTTGCCCCGCAAATCAAAGGCAGACCAGACGGCGATACAATTCCTGAGAATTGATATCACCGTCTTTTACTTATGACCCCTGTGATTTTATCTCCATCAGCAAAATAGCAAGCCTGCCTCACCATGATTCCCGTCACGCCCTTCTGGCATGACAGTAATCACAGTTCAGCCTGTGCTTGCCATTTCAGTCACGTTGTTCTACGACTGCCTGGCTGGCGTGCTGATGACGGCTCTCGATTTTGAGCATCAGAGGCTTGTCAAGCCAAACCTCTGATAAGAGCGCTCAAAATAGGCTGGCAGGCTAAAGCCTGCGTAGCCATTGCTCGAGCCTGAGATGGATGGGCGTTGCCCTTAAAATTTGGGGGTGGTTAACGAAAGGAAAGTACAATGTCTGATGAACTGACTGTCTCCAACCCATGCTACCAGTGCATGATTCAGATGGAACTATGTGTAGACTGCCAAGACCTACGGGACTCACGGGCGACTGACTTCGCCCATGACATGGTAGATGAAGGCAACCTTATCTACCCTAACCAATGGCACGGCATCACCGAGCCATCAGGTCATGAGTGGATAGCGCCCACCACTTTGGGCACATGGTATGACCCAAAGGCTGAGCGCGAAGAGTTCGTTGAACCTATCACCAACCTATCCGATAGGTTCTTTGAACTGGTCGTGGACTTAGGTCCACATGAAACCGTGTGCCAAGACTGCCACATGGTATGCAATAAGCACGCTGTATGTCCAAGTTGTAACTAACAATCCAAAGCAGACCTGCTCTGAACAAGTGCAGGAGCAGGTCTGCACAACAACACTACCAACAGAAAAGGAAACAAAATGAACACAGTCACATTCAAGAACAGCGTTATCAAGAATGTTGTTGACCGCAATGGTTTCTACACAGCAACCATCAACGACTACGAACAACTACCAACAGGGCGCATGATTTGCTCTGACTCCACTCGAGTAGTTATCTTCGACGAGAAGGTAATCTCAGAACTTCGAGCACTCAACTGGCTCGATGACCAAACTGCATACATCAACGCAGAAGGTATCGGTAACACTCGATGGGACCGCCGTCCAAACATTGACAACAAAGACCGCAAGCCAGGTCTCAAGCAGGTAGTACTCACAGCAGTATCACAGGCATAAACAATAGGCAGGTGGGGGCTTCGGCTCTCACCTGCCTATCTTTCCGTTTTATCGCAGGGCCAGTAACATCAACGGACAGTAGCGAGTTCATTATCTATCCAGAAAGGTAACAAAATGTTATTAGATTCCATGACCATGTTAGCAATACTGATAGCGTTGACTACAAGTATTGTAGTTATTACACTAGCAATCAGACAGAATATGTTATTGATGAGAGAGAATACAAATCTGCGCCGTGCTTTAAGAACGGAAAGGCAGGCGCGTAGTAACTACTACTACATAGACCCAGATGTAGCGAAGGAAGACCTATGGACAACCAAGTAAAGTATGCAATCCACAACTGCCACTCATGTGGCATGGATATTTTAGTAGATGTAAATAGAACAGCGCCCAGAAACTACTGCAGCCCATGTGCATGGGCAAAGTTAGGAGAAACAAACTATGTCGTACACAGTAAATGAAATAGCGGAGTTGAACGAGTCCATTGATACAGCAATAGCATCAATCAAAAAAGCCAACGCTATCCTTGAAGAGATGATGGCAACAGGCAGGATATACGTAGAGGAGGAGTAATGGAACTAGAACGTCCCAATACATGGTGGGCAATAGTTGAGCGTGAAGAAATTAACCAAGACTATGACATCAAAATGACAGATGAACAATGGGGTGTAATGGTACACAACCTAAATAAGGCTGCATACAATGCAATAGATGCAATCATTACTGAAGTTGTGGATGAATTACAATGACAGGCCCATACGTACCACCATATTGTGAAGTATGCGAGCAGTATAACTTTACATGTGATGAATGTGGACTATGCAAAGAGTGCGATGATTGCGAGGAGGATAATGAGTAAGTGTGCAACTTGCGAGCAGCCAAAAGATAACTTCAGTCAAGAGTGGGACTACCAACAGTGCCAATCTTGCTCAACACTAAACCCCGATTACTTAGACATAATGACAACGCTCAAGATAGTAAGACTTGTTGGAAGATACACACTTGAAGATGTGGAACGCATAAGTAACGGCGAGTTTACTAAAGAAGCAGTAGGTAGTTATGAACGCAACCATAGAAACATTACACTTAAAAGACTGTTGAAATTATGTGATGTATATGGCATATCAATTGATGCAGTTATTAGACACAGTATGTACGGAGACCAAATGCATGTAATGCAAAGGAGGAAAAATGGGCTACGAACCACCGCTTGAAGATGACATAGCACTAGACAAAGATATAGAAGAAGAGGAGGATGGTTACCAAGAACCAGACAGGATGTGGGGAGATGAATGACATTACATTCTTACCTCTCACACCACTACAGTCCTGGGTCTTCATCATTACAGTTTTCTATATCCTCTACAGATGGGTTGTTAGATGAAGAAACTATTCGCCTTGCTTACAGCATGGTATCTAGTGTTCTGGTCAATGCTGCCAGGGCACACGCCAGTAGCACAAGCAAAACCACACACCGAACCCAAACCTACAGAGATGAGCGAGTTCCATTGGACTCCCCGCGCTCTAAAGTTATATGCAAAACAGTTCATGCGAATGGCCTATCCCGATTGGAATCTATCGGAACATCGAGCACTCATGAAACTGTGGGGAAAAGAATCAGCATGGAATCCTAAAGCAGATAACCCAAACAGTTCTGCATTTGGTGTTCCACAACTGCTTAACCTTGACCCATCAACGCCAGCCCCGCTTCAGATTGAGCGGGGGCTGGCTTATATCCAGCACCGTTACGAAAAACCATCAGTCGCTTGGTCGCATTGGCGAAGCAATGGCTGGTATTAAGGACAAACAAATGACAGTAGGAATAGCAGAACTAACAGAAGTAAAAGAGTTAGCCAGAAAACTTTATGATGATGAGTTCGGTCCGTTTTATTTACTTGGCTACCTATGGGCAATGCTCACCCAAGAGCAACAACTAGATGTGTTGGAATCCTTCCAGCGCTATATCAAAGAAAAGGAAAGCAAATGACAATAACAGTAGAAGAAATCACAAACTACCAGAACATCTTGTTAGATGAGAATGGTAAAGAAGAACAACTAGTAGAGCAACGCAAGCGTTTAACAGACGCAATCTATACACAACTTGATTCAAACACAGCACCAGATGATGACCACATTGCAGAGATAACAGCAGGTGTCAACAAAGATATCCAGTTGCGTGACTTTGTATTAGGTCTACCATCTGAGCGTCCAATTGCAGCAGTTAATGCATACCTTGCATGCTTTATGGATACAGTTCCAGGTGAGTTCATTGCACCAATTGCTAGTATCTTGGCTGCAAATCTATACTCAATGGAAGATACATCAGCAAAGGATGTACTATCACAGGCTCTAGAGAACAACCCAAGTTATTCACTAGCCCAGTTACTTAATCGTGTATTCAATTCAGGCTGGCCAGCAGGTGCGTTCGTTGCTATGACATACGAACTACACCCAAAGGTCAAGGCTGGTATGGGTATCTAATCATGGGATTGGATATGTATTTGTATGCTCGCAAGAGCATTGCATCCATTGAATGGGAACCAGAAACACACAACAAAAAACTTAATGCTGATTACACAATCCTTGCCTCACTTGTAGGGGCTACAGATTGGATGTATAACCCAGATGATTTAGCCTTTGCATCTGTGTCCATTCAAGTTGGATACTGGCGCAAAGTTAATGCTATCCACAACTGGTTCATTCAAGAACTAGCAGATGGAGAAGATAACTGCCAGCCAATCTACGTACCGCGTAGTTCTTTGATTGACCTAAAGATTACATGCGAAGAAGTGTTGGCAGACCACAGTAAAGCAGATACACTACTACCAACAGGCTCTGGCTTCTTCTTTGGTAGCACAGAGTATGACGAATGGTATTTTCATGGTCTTGAAAACACCGTGAAGATAGTAAGTAAACTCATTGAAGATGTACCTGAGGGATGGGCCTTCGAGTATCAGGCTTCATGGTAAAGAAAGGAACACATGACTACAGCAGATGTAGTAAAGAACCGCTCAGCCTGGCTTAAAGCAGGCGTAGCAGTTGAAGCAACAAGCGCAGCACAAGTAGCACAGCAAGCAGGACTTGACTGGACAGTCAGCCTGTCAGACATGCACACAGAACAGTTCATGCATGTACCCAAGAAGCAAGCAGTAGTAAAAAAACATAATGGCAAAGAGTCAGTCATTGGTGTAGTAGGTAGTAAGTACAAAGTCTTTCAGAACTCTGAAGTCTTTGGCTCACTAGATGGATTGATTGATTCAGGCGAGGCTCGCTATGCAGCAGCAGGTGAGTACGATGACGGAGCAAAAGTGTGGATGCTTATGTCATTACCAAAAGAAATGGAAATCCAAGGCGACCCACACGCTGCGTTCTTGTTAGCCAAGACCAGTCATGATGGTTCATCATCAGTAGTAGTTCGTCCTATCATTGAGCGATTGTTTTGTGCCAACCAAATCAATCGTATCTTTAAGGCTAAGAACAAAGCACATACATATACACTGCGTCATACCCAAAATGCAGTGCTATCAGTATCTGATATGCGAAACATTCTTGACCTAACCTACACTAGCATTGATGAGTATAGCAATCTTGCTAACCATCTAATGCAGCGTGAAGCAGACATCAACAAAGCAACTGCGTACTTCAAACAGGTATGGGCATTACCAACCAAGATAGAGAACGCACCGCTACACTTACTCAGCAAGGGTGAGAAGAACGCTAAGTCCCGTGCTCTCAACGCACGACAGAAGGCGTTTGCTATCTACTCAGATAGCCCAACGCAAGAGAACATTCGCAATACAGAGTTTGGTTTATGGCAAGCAGTTGTAGAATATGCTGACCATTACTCTCAGAAAGATGCTAGTATTGCTACCTTAGCAGGGCGCAATGATGGCATCAAACTACGAGCACTAGAACTACTCTCAATCTAAGGAGAATGATGTACTTAAACCCAATCACAGTTGATGGCACAACCTACAACTTCACAGAAGAATCACTTAAAGAACTAATCAAGAATGAACAAGCACTAAAAAGAAAGCACGAATCAGTATCCAATGAAGCACAAGAAGCATACAGAAAACTTGTTAGCATCCGCTCCAAGGTGTATGATTTCTTTAGTGAAGCATTTGATGATGGTACAGATGAAGCAACAGTTGAACGTGACAACGTCAATGAATTGCTTGAGTCAATCGGTTCAGATGTACTCACTACAACTTGGTCAGCAACTGTAGAAATTACAGTTACTGTTACTGGTATCAAGGCTACCTCCCCTGAGGAAGTTGAAGATATCATTACGGACAACATCGAAGTCAGCGGCTACGACTTAGAGTTGCACGACCCAGATGTACGAGTACAAGATATCGAGCGAGAGTAACATCATCGCCAGCGCTATCTAACACATAGGCGTTTGTTCATTTCTACTATGTGTTAGACTTGGGGATGGGTGGTCCCGCCATCTGCGAACACGGGACACTAACTAAACAAGGGGATATATGCCAACAGAAATTGAAAGAGATAGATACGGACGACCATTAGTTGTCCCACCCAAAGGTGGCAAAGCAATTGCTTACACCCGCGCAACTACAATTGCTAATAGTCTTGATGATGCATCAGCATTAACAGCATGGAAGATGCGTATGGCAGCAATAGGTTTAACAAGTAGACCAGACCTACTACTAGCCATTGGTGTAGCAGCAGACGATAACAAGTTAGTTAATGCATACATCGAAGAAGCAATGGATGCAGCAGGTGCTAGCAAAGCAGCAACTATTGGCACAGCAATCCACGCACTAACAGAAAAACTAGATTTAGGTTTAGAGTTAGGTGTAATACCAGAGCAATGGTTGCCAGACATCAAAGCCTATGAACAGGCTACAAGTATTCTTACAAAGATTTATATTGAACAATTCACAGTGCTAGATAAGTTTAAGATAGCAGGCACACCAGACAGAGTTGTTGAGTATAAAGGTGAGCGGTTTATTGCCGACCTAAAGACAGGTCGCATTGACCATCCAAATAATATTGCTATGCAGTTAGCAATCTACGCCAACGGCTCGCCGTACATGATAGATACGGCGACCCGTGGCACATGGGGCGACATCAACAAAGATAAAGCAATTATAATTCATGCCCCAGCAGGGACAGGAACATGCAAACTAGTATGGATTGACATCAAAGAAGGATGGAAAGGTGTACAGTTTGCAATGAAAGTAAGACAATGGCGTGACCAAAAGGGTCTAGCCATTCCATTTGAGCAAGGAGAAGATAGTGCCTAGTACAGAAGCACCAATCAGTATCACAGTAAAAACACCAGCAGGTAGCCTAGTAACAGTCCGTGCAGAAAGCGGAGAAGAACTAGACACAATTGTTGCACATTCAATTGCAGCAATCGCATCAGCAGCACAAGAACTGGAGTCAGCAGTACGCGGTACTCCAGCCCCAACAACACAGTCAGTAGCAGCAGCGTTCAATGCCAACATCATTGAAACAGGAGCAACAATTCCTGCCCAAGAATATACACAGCCAGCAACTATTGGTGGACGCAATTGTCCACATGGAAAGATGACTGCAATTCAAGGCATGGGTAAAGATGGTAAGCCATACAAGGGTTACTTCTGCCCAGCACCAAAGGGTGCTTTTGATAAGTGTAAGAATCAATATGTCACAGTTCAGTCACCTGATTGGAACACATTTGTTCCAGAACAGATTAAGTGAAAACTCTTAGACGCTCTATAAATAAAGCAGAGGTGGGTGGCGAACCATTGCCACCTGCCTTTGCTGCATTTGAAAGGGCTGGAATTATTCTGCGTAGAGCAGAGGTAACTGTAGTTGCAGGCACTCCAGGTGCAGGCAAGTCATCAGTTGCATTGGCTATTGCTGCAAAAACCAAACACCCTACACTTTACTTTTCAGCAGATACCAATGCACATACCATGGCTATGCGTTTGATTGCCATGAGTGGCAAGATGACACAGACAGCAGCAGAAAGCCTGCTCAAAAATAACCCAGAAAAATCACACGAAATACTACAACTAAACAACCACTTGTTCTGGTCGTTTGAATCTAGTCCTACACTCAAAGACTTAGATGATGAAGTTTCTGCTTTTGAAACTGTGTGGGGTAAGAGTCCAACGCTTATTGTTGTAGACAATCTTATGGATGTAGCAATGGATGGGTATGATGAGTTCGGTGCAATGCGTGCCGTTATGAAAGAACTTAAGTACCTAGCCAGAGATACAAACGCAGCAGTCTTAGTACTGCACCACACTAAAGAAGGGTTTGATGGTTATCCTTGCCAGCCACGTAGTGCAGTGCAGGGTATGGTCAATCAGATTCCAGCAATGGTTCTTACTATTGGTCAAATGAAACAGGGAGATGACACATACTTATGTGTAGCCCCAGTTAAAAACAGATACGGACGGGCTGACCAAACAGGTAGCAACTATGTTACTCTGTCATTTAATCCTGAGTCTATGTACTTAGAAGATGTAGCAGTTAAGTATCAACAAGAAGGGATAACAGTATAATGCCAAAGTATGAAATCATTTATGAAAAAAATAAAGTAAAAGTTATTCGTGCATCTAACATTGATATTGCACGTATTCGTGCAGAAAAAGGTGAAAGCAACGGATGGACTATTGCTATTATTACGGAGCAAAATAAAGAATGAGCACAGCAGCCAAGCGTAAAGGCAGCAAAGCAGAAGCAGATGCTGTTAAATGGTTGAAGGCTAATGGCTTTCCATATGCAGACCGCAGAATCGCAGGAGCACAACTAGACAAAGGTGATATCAGCGGTGTGAATGGAGTAACCATCGAGGTTAAAAACCACGTCCGCATGGACTTGAGCGCTTGGGTCAAAGAGTTAGAAATAGAAATTAAAAACGATAATGCGTGGACTGGGACAGTTCTGCACAAACGGAAAGGTAAGTCAGATGTTGGCGAGTGGTATTGCACAATGCCAGCCAACATTTGGCTTGCCCTAATCAGAAAGGCAATGGGTGAAGCATAGTATCGCGGACTACTTAAGGTATATAGGCGCAGCCGTTCCTGCTGAGGGACACGGCTGGCGCAAAATGAAGTGTCCATTTCATAGTGACAGTCATGCATCAGCAGGTATCAACTTTGAAGAAGAAAGATTCAAGTGTCATGGTTGTGGTGTTGGTGGAGACGTATACGATTTAATTATTCAAAGGGAGGGAGGTACATATCGTGAGGCTATCGAGTTCGCACAGACAATTTCTCTTGCAGGCGACGCACCAGTACGCAAGTCAAATTCATCTAGCAACAGAGTATCTGTCAACACGCAATCTATCGGTCGCAGAGGCGCAACGCTTTCATCTTGGAGTGGTAAAGGACGCTCTTCCAGGTCATGAACAATACATAGGCAGACTAGCAATACCATACATAACACCATCAGGTGTAGTTGATATTAGATTCAGAGCAATAGGTAATGCTGACCCAAAGTATATGGGCATGCCAGGTGCTAAAACCAGCATGTTCAATGCACAAGTAGTTCTTACTGCATCAGATTATATTTGTGTGACAGAAGGAGAAATAGATTGCATTACCATGAGTGTAAAGACTAATCATCCATCAATAGGTATTCCAGGAGCCAACAACTGGAAACCATTTTACTCTAAAATATTAGATGACTTTGATACAGTAATTGTATTAGCAGATGGTGATACAGCAGGTATGGATTTTGGCAAGAAGGTTAGCCGAGAGTTAAGTAATGTTAATATAGTACAAATGCCAGAGGGGCATGATGTTAATAGCATAGTAATGCTAGAAGGAGCGGAGTTTATAAATGAACGAGTCCGAAAATGCCTTTCTGAATAACAACGAAGAAGTCTGGGATTTTATTAAAGAACACCCCAGATACTTAGGAATACCAATCTCCAGTAACAAGGGACTAGACATACTCAATGCACTCAGAGATGTATGGCTAGCAAATAAAGTAAGCCAAGAAAAAGCAAACAACATGTTGACCATGCTGGCAGCAGTACTAGTATCAGCAGAGGCAGGACATGGAGATGAGATAGTAGAAGAAGTATTAGTACAAGAAGCAATGATGGACTTTGAAGAAGAGGCTAAGGAGATACTTGATGAAAGACCTGAATAATTTTGAAGATATCTTGAATGAACTACGAATAATTATGATACGTAAACATCAAGACTACGGCCCATTTAACATAGCCAATGCTCCAGGCGGTGCAATGAACGGGCTACTTGTGCGGATGCATGACAAGATGGCACGATTGGAAAATCTTTACTACAAAAAAAGCGACACGCCCAATTATGAAAGTATTGAAGATACCTTTATTGACCTAGCCAACTATGCAATAATCGGACTATTGGTGCAAAGGCGACAATGGGAAGGCGTAACAGAGGGATAACGTGGAGTACTTAGAAGAGTATGAGCAGATGGTTGTGGCTATTGCTGCCGAATACCAGCGCAAATACCCCATGACTGACCAGCAAGACATACAGCAGGTGCTGTGGATATGGTTTGTTAGTCACCCACAAAAGTACAAAGAGTGGTCAGCCTTGCCACAAAAGGACAAAGACAAACTCATAGCCAAGTCTCTTCGTAATAAAGCAATTACTTATTGTGAACGCGAAAAGGCACGGACGGTTGGCTATGAGTTGCTTGACCTTTACTACTACGATGCATCAGTTATCGAAGCCTTCTTGCCTTCCATTATTGCTGAGTCGTATGAGATTCCAACTAAGATTAAAGACCTTAACTTTAAGTTTAACAAATCAGAAACAGCCAACGATGGCAACAACTGGCTAGTACTCAGGTCTGATATTGCAGCAGCATATTACAAACTGTCAGAAGCAAAACAGTTTATCCTCAAGGTTAGGTTTACAGTAGACAATGTCGAGTGGAGCGAGACTGCCAAAGAATTAAACACAACACCAGATGGTGCACGCATGAAGGTGCAAAGAAGTATCGCATCTCTTATTAGAAATCTTGGTGGATGGAAACCTCAATCTGATGAAGACCTAACAGAGGTAGATGATGAACGAGGAGAATGATGTTGTCAAAGAAATCAGAGAGTTACTACACCCAACGGATTACTCACGTGCTATGGACCTGCGAGGAGAACCTATTGGCGATGTTTGCGTATGTGGAGGGGATGTATTTCATGCGCTTGTTGCATTTGACCAAGGTGAACTATGCTTTTATTTCCTTGATGGAGAGTGCGTTAACTGTGGGTCAATGGTCACACTCCCTTACCCAAAGAATGAGGACATTATCTAATGCCACTATTTGATTTTAAATGCAACTATTGCACAGATGTAATAGAGATTAACGAGAACATTCCCCCTGCATGCAAGACTTGTGGTGAAGTTATGCAGCGTATATGGTCAGCACCAGCCGTTAAGTTTAACGGTTCAGGCTTCTACTCAACAGGAGGATAAGTGGAGTACCCAGAATGGAAAGGCACACCTAACTGCAGGAGTGTAGATTCAGAGGAGTTCTTTGTACCAGATGGTAGTTCTACATACAGAGAAGTTAAGATGCTTAAGAAAATTTGTAGCAACTGTGAAGTTAAAAGCCAATGCTTAGACTACTCACTTAAGAACGCAGTCTTTGGATTCTGGGGTGGTACTACAGAGTATGAACGTAAACTAATTAGAAACAAATTAAACATTACACCCAAGCCACTATACTTAGGATACCCATGAGCAAACTATCAGACTTCGACTTAGACCTAGCAAAGGGACAAGAAGGAGAAGGGTTAGTAGAACAACTACTAACAGGTGGCAAAACAGTAGAAGTTAAAACAGATTTAAAATGGAAAGACACTGGCAACTTATACATTGAAACATTATGCTGGTCGCACAACAATGAGAATTGGTATCTATCAGGATTGTCCAGTACGAAGGCAAGTTATTGGGCTTTCGTTCTGGAGGGGGCAACCTTGATAGTACCAACGGAGATACTGAGGCAAGTAGTTACGGCAAGGGGAAGAGCCATTACTTGCAACATACCTCCCAACCCCAGTAAGGGATACCTTATTAAGGTTGAAGACATACTAAACACACTAAATAAATGACAAAAGACCCCCAGTTCTGGTACATAAACACCAGTTCTGGGGGTTTCTTGTCTCTATGGGGCTGCTAGGCCCCTTAAAACGGTACTACTTAGAGCCTACTCCGTACTCATCTTCTGTCTTGTCTAGCGCTTTAGCCAGTGGACCAGCCATAGAAGCCACGGCAATTGAGATTGCTGGCTCCAAACCTAGTTCATTGCCTGCTAGGAAGGTCAAGAATGATACAAGCACACCACGTAGGTATGACTTTAATACTGCCTTTTGCTTCTTGTTTAGTTTCATTTTTTCTCTTTCTTTTTAGGTAGTGGCTTTAGTCTAGAGGCTGCTAATCTGGCTTGGTCAGCAGTCTTATACACTGGTTTGTCTAGCCATGGAAACCATGGAGATGTATCATTCCCACAGTTATCCTTAATTGATATATGTAAATGTTTATTGTGTGGATTACTACCAGTGTATGGCTTGTCGCCTCGACCTGGCATCCATATCTGACCCTTAAAGATTAAATACTTAACACGCTTGTCCTTCTTTAACTGCTCATAGATTTCAACACAATCAATGTTACGTGCTGGGTCATGTGTTAAATCTACAGCGTAGCCTGTGTTATGGTCGCTGTTGGGGTTCTGTGCCAGATGCGCTTTCGACGGCAGAAGTCCATCGGATGCTTTCATACGAGATGGTGCTATCGCTGTGGCTTGTCGAAGGACAGCAATAGCGGCAGGTGTGGCTTTCTTGGCAACAGGCTTCATCGTTGTTCATCTCTCCCCTTTTGAATCATTATTTGATATAGAATTTCTACTTTTTCTTCTAGCCTAATGACTGAGTCTTTTAAACTTGTACCTGAGTTGGGTTTAAGTTCATACAAATAATGTTTAACTAGCCAACGAACTGATGTAGCAAAGGCAGCAACAAGGGTACAAACGGATACGGCTAGACCTAGCCATTGGGTAGTAGACATTACACAGTCCTTATCGTGATATCAATGATTCCACCATAACCATTAAAGCCACGGTCAGGTGGAGTTAGTCGAGTAAATGAAACTTGCTCGATGAGTGCTTGACGAGATTCACCTGTGGTTAAATCTTGCCATGTAACAACGTCACCGTTTTGTTCAACAGATTCTAGTTGTGCGATTCTGTCAAATGCTCTTCCTTCATATCCTGTCATTACGTTGTACTTATCTGTTTCTACATCATAACAATAGACAGGAAACTTTATAATTCTTTGGCGTGGAGTAGCAATGTAAGCCTTTGCTTGGTAGCCCTCCATAATAGGACCCTTGCTAGGGTCGGTGCCATCACGATAAATAATAAACTTGTAGGCTAAATACTCCTGTGCTTCCTGTGGATTGGAAGTAGTTACTTCAATTGGTGGAACTGATGAGTCGTAGGATACGACATCATACTCAGTACCATCTGCAGTTACTGTTTCTAAAGTCATTGAGCCGTAAGTGTAATCTCCACGTGCAACAAGGCGCTTAAAGTTTTTAGGCTCAAGAGTATTGTATCTAATATAACCAGTAGTTAAATAACCATTAGGTACTAACTCTGTTGCTGACTCTAAGTAAATTGCACCATCTGTTACATTGCGGGCTGTAGTAAATGCAAGGCGATTAGTACTGCCAAGAAATGCCACTGCTGTTGTGTAGTGTTCTGTGTTTTGTTGAACTTGTAAATCGTTTGCGTAAGCAAAACGTAATTGTTCTATTTCTGTTCCTAAGTCAAGGCGGATAAGTCCGCCATCTAAAGCGCCTATGCCTGATGCTGCCCAAACAAATCTATCTCTAGCAGCAAAGTCATAAACTGGTTGAGATGTTTCTACAATTAAAGGACCGTAATTAATTGAACCATCTTGGTCGGAGATTGCGGCAACTCGAATACCCTTGTTGGTTCCAATCATCATGTAACCTAGATAGTAATACATCTTTTCTACAATCTCACCAGCAGGTAGTTCTGCTGCAACTACAGCAGATGTAAGAGTAGGCATTACACCAGCGGTAGATAGTGTGTACTTCTGAATAGTAGAGTAAATACCAGAATGTCCAGCAGTATAAATAGCAGGACCAGAAGCAGCAATAGATGTGTAGTGATAGTTAGTATTAGAGTTTGTGTAAACTGGGCTAGGTAATGCAGCAGCATTGGTTGGCAATTCATATACAGCATTATTTACACAAAGAACAATACGGTCTTTAATAAACTCCATAGAAGCATACTGAATAACAACACCATTTGCAGTAAACATTGGAGATGGAATGGTTGTTGTATTGTCAGTTAACAACTTCTTATACATATGAAGTTTATTAGCACCGCCTGCGGTGGCATTTGTTACCCAGTATGCATAAACACCATCATCACAAATAGCATATACAGGTTCAGCACTACCAGTATTGTAATCAATAAAGTGAGTAACAGTACCATTAGCAGCGATTTTATCTACGTCATATTCATCATGCACTAATACTCCATTAGTACCAGACCATTGAATAGAACGTATGTGTTGGTTAACATGTTGATGGTCAGAACCTGTAACTTCACCAGTAATTTCATGTGTATCAACTACACTTTTAAGTAAAGTTACTTTGCCTTGTTCAAATACATTTACTCCTTGACTATCTGCAAAACGAAAATGTCCAGGTGTATTGGCTACGCTTTGAGATGGGTCAAAAAATGTTATACCGTCTCCGCCATGAAAAGATATCTGACTTCTAATCCACCAACCAGTAAGTGACTGTTCACCTGGGGTAGTCTGGTCATCAAATTGTTCTTTACGAAATGGTGCAGTTTGTCGAATGTAAGGACGGGAATCACTAATCGCGTAGATAAACGGCATACCACCAATAGCAACATCGTAGGCTATGTCTGTATTCTGCCAGATAGCAGAGGTGGCAACGACACCAACGTCAACAGCAATAGCCCTAGTCGGACGACCTTCGGTAATATCACGATTAGCCACTTAGACTCCTAGTCTTGTTGTTGTTCTTTAAGTTTATTCTTTAAATGTTCGTGTGCCCAGTACAATGCATAGTAGTCATAGTCAAGACTAAAGCGTTTAATATGTCTTACCAATGCACCAGTGTGTGCATACAGTGGAATACCTGCTGCTTGCATCTTACGGAAAAAGACAATGTCTTCACCTACATACTTGTCGCCAACGTTTTCTTGCTCAGCAAACATTGATTGGTTTGGAAACTTTTGACGCATAGGTTCAATAATTGATTTATGCATCAGTACAAATCCAAAGCCTGCGCTATCTACTTTAATAAGTTCATTATCTGGTAGTGGATGTACATGCTGAATACTAAACTCATCAACATCATAGAACAATGCTGGGAATGGCTTAGCCAGTGTTCCCTCATTTTCTTTAGAAATAAAATAAGTACCACTAACGACTGGTCGATTAACTTTATCAGCAGTATCCCAAAGTTTAGCAACTACTTCCATGTTAACTACAATGTCTGAATCAACCCATAGTAGCCAATCACTTTTAATTTGGTCAGCCCAGTAATCAAATAAAACCTGACGCTGTCTACCAATCTGATTGCCTTGCACTCGCATACTGTGGGTTAGTTCAATCCCATTATTAGCGCACTGTAATGCCACACTAACAACACCTTCTGTAAATTTACCATCAGTATTGCCATTGTCACACCAGCCAATTGCTAGTGTTCCTTTGTTTACTTTAGTCATTATGTCCCCCGCTTTCGTTACTTAGATAGTGCTGCGATTTCGTCAGCAGTTAAACCCAATGCTGCCAACTTAGCCTGTGCAGATTCTTTAGCCGCAAGTGCTGCTGCTTCTGCTGCCACACGTTCTGCTTCTGCTGTTGCAAATGCTACTGCTTGTGCTTCTTGTTCAGCAAGTTCTTCTGCTGTCAAAGGACGCTCAACCAGTTCTCCTGTTTCACAGTTTAATTCGATTGCTATTGTCATTGTTTCTCCTTATGAGTTCTTGATGCCGTAGAGAGTTGCTACTGTATGTTGGACAAAGTTTGTATTTCCATAAAGCGTAATAGAAGTAACTGCTGTATTGTCTGCAAAAAGCATTGCTCCAAATTCGCTTCTTTGTGAACCCGAACTAGTAGCATTATTTTCAGTTACACCATCTGTTACTACAGATTTATTTTTTGTTGTTGATGAATAATTAGTTATATAAAATTCACCATTACCAAAAGTGTTAGCAGTAGCAGAAGCGGCTGGCATATAAAATGGATATAAAGCACTAGCGCCAGAATAAGACCCTGACCCATAGCCAACCGCTCCGTCTGAGTTAACCCACTTTTGTGACCATACATTTCCTTGTGCTGCAAAATTAAATGCCATTGCCATAGATTGTGTTGCAGTTCCAGAATCTACTCTTCCACTAACTTTTACAATTAAATCTGTGTAAGTTTGTGGAATACTAGTAAAAATTATTGTTGCAGCCCCACCAACTCCAACTGTTGCACTAGCAATTTTATCAAATGTATTCGCCATTATGCCGCCTTAATTCCGTAAAGGGTAAATGTTGAACCAATAGCCCAACTAGCACCATTTGCTGTCTGTGAAGTAATTTGAGTAATTGCAGAAGTTGTTGGAATTAAAGTTATTTTTGCTTGAGTGTTAAAACCAGCAGGTGAATTAGTAAAACTAGTTCTGCTTAACCCAGTCTTAAGAGTTGTTGTATTTGAGTAATTTAAGAAGTTATAAATTTCACTAGACCATTCATTTCCATATGAAGTTCCTGGAACATAACCTGCACGCATTGAAATTTCAGCATTACCAGAACCAGAAGTAGCCCCTGAACCGTTACCTTCAATGTAAACACCACTGTAGTTAGTAGTAACGCTGTTTATTCGTATTGCAGTAATGTCGTAAGCACTAGTAACTCGGGCTGATTGAATCATAACAAGGTCAGTATAAGTTTGCGGAATGCTAGAAAATGTAATAATGCCAGCAGTACTAGTAAGAGTTATAGTTGAAATTGGTTCATATGTTAATGCCATTTTTACCCCTTAATTCCATATAAAGCAATTCTTGTATTAGTAGCAAAGGCACCATTTGACAAAACAGTAAGAGATGTTACTGCTGATGTATTCATCCAAACAGATGAACCTAGCCATATCTTTCCACTATTTGCACTGCTTGTAGCGTTATCATAACCCGACCAAGAACGCATAGTAGTATTTTTATTAGTGTTTGTGTAATCTAATACATCAACTATATGTGATGAATAAAGGTTAGTAGTTTCATTTGCTGCTGGCATTTCAGCAACAAAAAAAGTACTTGTACTTGTTTGTCCACTAACTTGTGGACCAGCCGATTCATCACCATATAAATAGTGGTAAGCATAGTTGCTTCCACCATCTCCGTTTAGGCGAATGTATAATTGCTCGGATGCAAAAGAGCGAACACCGCGAGCAATAAGCCTTACTTGTAAATGAGTGTATGTGCTAGGTATGGAACTAAAAGTAAGTTGGCTTGCGCTTCCATTACCACTTAAGGTAGCAATAGAATCATAAGATGCAGATGATAATTTTCCTGATATCTGTGATGCAAATATTCCAGGGATAATCATTAAACAATATCTCCAATGCAGTACCAAAAATCTGTTCCAATTTTTACAAGACTCAATGCTGAGTAACGAACACGAGTTTTAGGAGAACTTGATGTAGCAGCATTAGACCAAAGAGTTACTCCACTAGTAGCAGCAATTGTTACTTGACCAGTACCATCTTGAATTAAATTAATAACAGTTCCAACGGGAAGCGCTACAGATGAGTTTAATGGAATAGTGTATGTTTGAGCAGACGCATTAGTTGCTGTAACAAACTTACCAGCATCTAAAAGAACAAATGTATATGTAGTTCCAGTCTGTGCATTTTGCACTACTGGTGCTTCTAGCACTCCACCGTTTACAATTTGTACACGACCAGTTGAGTCAATACGCATACGCTCAGTATGTGCAGCAGCGCCATCAGCAGTTGTTGCAAAGTTTAATCTAGTAGGCATATCATTAGTACCAGGTGTACCATCAACAGTAGCAGATATTGATGCTACTTGTAAATAATTAGTACCATCATAAGCGTGGAAACAATAAGCGCCAATGCCATCAGAACTTTGTACAGTTGTTGGTGATGAGTTTGTTCCTCTTGATTTTGCTAAACTCATATTTGAAGAATTGCCACCATCGTTAGATTTTCTAACAACTAAAGAATGACCTACTCCAGTTTCAGTACTAACAATCATATTAAGTTCAGGAATGTTTGGTAAGTCTGTATTGTTGCCAACCCACACTAAACCATCCGCATCAACAGTAAGTGCTGATGTATCAGAAGCAACATCGTTGACTACAAATGAATTACCAGTACCATTGTTTTGAATAGTAAGTGGAACTGTTGTACCAGATGCAACTGTAATTGTCGAGCCACCAGCAGTAGATACAGTGTTTGCAGTTGCAGCCTTAGCATCTAACTGAGTCTGAATAGCAGAGGTTACACCATCAAGGTATCCAATCTCTGTATCAGTTACATTTGCAACTCTTGCTTGAATTGTAGTTGTATCAACATTAAGAGTGACAGTACCTGATGTTCCTCCACCAGTAAGTCCAGTCCCAGCGGTTACGCCAGTAATGTCTCCAGTATCGTTTGGAATCCAGGCTAAGCCTGTTGCTGCTGCTGAGTTAACGCTAAGTACATAACCATTAGTTGCTGCAACTGTTAGTGGGCTAAAAGCATCTAAACCTGTACCTACTAGTAAGTCACCCTTAGCATCAAATGATGCGGCAACTGCGGCAGCAGCCGAGGCTGCACTTGCAGCAGCGCTAGTAGCAGAAGTCGCAGCAGCCGTTGCAGATGTGGCTGCGCTTGTTGCTGATGTGGCTGCAGCCGTTGCAGAGTTAGAAGCAGATGTAGCACTAGTTGCAGCAGCAGTTGCACTAGCAGCAGCAGCGCTTGTAGATGCCGCTGCAGATGCAGCAGATGTTGCAGCACTTGCAGCGCTTGTCGCTGCTGCACTTGCCGAGTTAGAGGCAGTAGTTGCATAACCTGCAATTGTTGCCACTGAGTTAGCAGCAGTAGTTGCGCTATTTGCGGCGCTAGTTGCACTAGTTGCCGCTGCTGTAGCAGAGGTTGCTGCTGAAGTAGCACTGGTTGCTGCTGCAGTTGCTGAATTTGCTGCAGTAGTAGCAGATGCAGACGCTGCAGATGCAGATGCTGCTGCGCTTGTAGCGCTTGTAGCAGCGGATGTAGCACTGGTGGCTGCACTAGCAGCAGATGTAGATGCTGCAGTTGCTGAGCCTAAAATACTATCTACGTAGTCTTTAGGAGTAGCAGATGATGTTGTCATACCAACAGATGACAGACCAGTAATAACTGGGCTACCTGAAATAGTTGGGCTAGTTAAAGTCTTGTTAGTAAGAGTCTGTGTTGCTGTAGCAATTACCACTGTGCCAGTTGTGTTAGGCAGGGTGATTGTGTTGTCCTGTGTAGGGTCAACTACAGTCAAAGTAGTTTCGTAGGCATCTGCTGTAGCACCCTCAAAGACAATGCTTGCATCTACACCTGCACCAGAAATACTTGGGTTTGTAATTGTAGGGCTTGTAAGAGTCTTGTTAGTCAGCGTCTGAGTATCTGTTGTTCCAACTACTGATGAACCATTTGAAATACCATGAACACCTGTAGTAGCCTCAATGTGTGTATTGGCTTCGCGGTAGTCACGACCAATAGCCATGTGGCGAACAACCGCACCAGCAGAGTGAGCCTGTGCCGATGAACCATCAATACCACGGGTAATTGTAAAGGTATTAGTAGATACCGCCGTGGCATCTACAATTTCTTCAAGGGCTGTATCTGGGTCAACAACTAAAGTAAAGGTTGTACCACCTGCAATAGTTGCACCGCCAAGTAACGCAGGTCCAGACTGAACAACAATTGTTGTTGCACCAGCAGTAACCGCACTAGTCAGCGTAGATTGCTGAGAGCGTGAAGAGTAATTTCTAGTTGTCATTTATATTCCTATCGGCTGTAGTGAACTCTTGCTGGGTACTGAGTTAGTTGCTTTTGTTTTTCTTCATTAAGGCGCTGTTGATACAGTCCAAAGATTTGACGTACCGCTGTGTTAGATGCACCAAACGGACGCTTAGAATCAATCTCATCAGCCTGTGGGCTGTACTGAGCAGCACGGGCTGGGTCAAGATAAGACAATAGTCTGTAGGCTGCACCTAAAATAATTACATCTTTAACTGTATTTGATAATCCAGTCTGTGTAGAAAAATCCTGTGAGTTACTTGTGAAAGGTACTGGATGTGTAGCATACATAGCCTTAACAGTTCTGCCAGGAATAATAACATCATTAATAGTTACAGTTTGTGAGTTGCTACCCCATGCTGCTGTGTCAGCAAATGGGTCAAAGGTCCATCTACGAACTCTAATCCATTCTTTTGTTGGCCCAATATCTTGCCATGACATTGTAAGAATGTTTTCTATATTTAAATCTTGAAACTCATAAGTAGTTACCGCTGCATTGTAAACAAATGATGTTTGCTTAACTGCATAGATAGAAGCGCCAACTGCTTCAATAGTATCATTAATAGCCTTTTTAACAACATAGCGTGGAAAAATAGGTGCAATAGTAACCTTTGCATCCGCAGCATGTGTAGCAGCCTCTGTGCCTAAATAGCCTCTACCATAAGGAGAGACAGTTGCTGTATTGCCAACACGGTCAAATGAATCAATCCACATTAACTCTTCATCAACCTCAAGTATACCTTTACCCACATTGCTTGTGTCCCCTAGAGATAGGATTGTAGGTGAGGTACTTGGAGATGTTAAACCAGTTACCGCAGTTCTTAGATATGTTGAGCGGTCCTGCTGATAGGTATAACCTGCAAGATTAATAAGAACTTCATCAATCATTTGCGTTAGTGTTATTGTCATAGGTCTATGCTCCTTAATGCAACAACGGCTGATAGTCCAGTAGTTCCTGCTAGTTCATTGCAAACAGCGTTTAACATTTTGTAATCTTTAGGTTGACGACTTGCGCTAGCCTTGATATTAAGTGCAGCAATAATGCCTAGTCCACTAGTAGATGCATAAGCGTTGGCTGCGCCTTGTTCAGACTTATATGCTGTTAGTGCTGGATATGTTCCACCATTTGCAAGACGATTTAACTCATCAGCAAATGTGCTACCTGCTTCTCCTACTGCCATTATCTAAACCTCGCAGCCTTCTTTGCTATTGACTTTGGTTGTTTTACAAACTGCTTACCCTTTGCATTGCCAGCAGCCTTAGCCTTATTAGTTGCTGCTTTTTCAGATGCGCTTAGCGCAGACCATGCTTTCTTAGGTAAATATCTTTTCTTGCCCTTGGAAGGTTTACCATCAGAGGTTGTCCACTCTTCTTTTGTCCACTTCTTTAAGGACTTTTGTGACTTAGCAAGTGCCATTATTTGTAACCGCCTCCTGCTTTCTTGTACTCAACTGCAAGCAACTGGGCTTTACGGGCAGACCATTCACCAGGGTCTCCACCCTTAGAGCCTGCTTTAATTTTCTTAAACAAAGCAGCACGCATTGCTGGCTTGGTATAGTTACCAGCCGCATTAACTTTAGACTTAGCCTTCTTTTTTACCATTTGACTTTATCCGCCCAGTAGGCTGCTGACATCTTGCCTTTGGCAATGTTCTTGGCATGACGTGCTTTAAAGGACTTCTGACGGGCTGTTGGCTTTCTATCGCCAGTAACACCCTGCTGACCAAAGCGAATAGTCTTAACCTTATCGCCTTCTTTAGCCACAACTACGTGTGATTTTGTTGGATGATTTGGTGTGCGCTTAGGCTTGTTAAAGCCTGACACTCCTGCTCGCTTTAGTCTAGGGTCTGACATTATCCTTTAACCTTCTTTAAACGTGGATTTTTTTTCTTAGCAGCAGCGCTAGCCTTACGGCTAGATGATGCAAGAATTGCACCTGCTGCTTCCATAGATACATTAGATTTCTTAGCAATCTTTTTTTGAACTGCTTTAAATCCAGGATGCTTTTTCATTCTGTTCCTCGTCCACCCTGCCAACCAGGAATCTTTGTGATGTCACCTTTGTACTTAATTAGCAACTCTTCAAACTTTGTAAGTTTGCGTGGTTTAATACGTGTTTGAATGTCTCTAACTTCTGCTGGCGTTTTCTTTTTGGCAGCCATTTACTTCTTCTTGCCCATCTTCTTCATAACCATCTTCTTTGCTGTCTTCTTAACAGCCTTCTTCTTCATACCCTTTTTCATTTCCATCATCTTTTCAGACTTGGATTCCATCTTCTCGCCAGCGGCATATGCCTTGGCTGCCTTCTTACCTGCAGGTGTATATGGGAACTTCTTTCCGTTTACCATTGGCATTATATTTGTCCTATCTCTTTCATTACCGCTACGGTTGATTTGTTTACTTTGTTTGCATCAGGCATTGTGTTCGAGTTGTATGGCTTGCCTAATACTTCGGAAGCCTTTTCGGCTTCACGAATCTTTTGCATTGATGTACCACCAGGTTGTATACCCTGTGCTCTGGCTTCCTTGTAAGCATTGAGTTCTTCGTTAAATGCTTTTTGTGGCCTTTGACGGCGAGAGTCGGCATCACCTGTACCTAATTCAAGGGTCATAACCTTGCACCCAAAGCATCCTTCTACATATTCAGGATGTGTCTGTATCTGATGTAGGCTCATACTTCTGTAAAGTTCGCTTCCGTTATTCCTACATTGCCAGCAATAAGTGCTGCCTTAGTAGCATCGTCTACTGTGTAGTTATATCCACCACGATAAACAACTGGATAGTCTGGTAAATCAGAATCAAGTGGATAACGAATTTGCTGGTACTGTCCATTAGTATCTAATACAATAGATATACCACGGTCCAACTTATAAAACTCAAACAGTCTGTGCATGCCAGCAGGACCTTCTTCAACTGTTGGTGTTTTAAATAACCAGTTAGACATTCATCCTCCTTTAGTGGACTCACCATAAGGCTGGGTTGCCCCAGCCCTACAGTCAATTAACTACTAGAGAGCAGCGATTGATGAACCAGATGTGATTCGGTATAGAGCCTCATCACGGTAGACTGCGAAGCCAAGTACGCCGTACCAACCCATTGGGCGGAAACGCATCAACTTATCAGTTACGTTACCAATAACTACGTGTGGTTCTTCCGCTACGGCTTCTGCCATTGCCTGTGAACCACATGCGATTGTGTTAAATACACGTGTTACTGGAGTTACAGTTACAGTTGTTGAAACTGTTACTGCTGCTGTGTTTGCTGTGTCTACAGTAAATGTAGTTGTTGAACCTGATGTAGTGATAGCAGTAATCTTTGCACCTGAAG
>Ga0315900_10002688_pt1 | contig 26789 bp, 23 predicted proteins | sample LakEriMetagenome_FD_203521 | JGI IMG/M metagenome (GOLD analysis project Ga0315900, IMG submission 203521) | Freshwater fungal communities from buoy surface, Lake Erie, Ohio, United States - Buoy 12 MA114 | ecosystem: Environmental > Aquatic > Freshwater > Lake > Lake biofilm | place: USA: Lake...
CGGATCGTGCCCCTGCCCTTGACCTCGACGTTCGAGGCTGCCGCCGCTCGCGAGGCCGCGCCGCCGATGTGGAAGGTGCGCATCGTCAGCTGCGTGCCCGGCTCGCCGATCGACTGCGCGGCGATCACGCCGACCGCCTCGCCGATGTTGATGCGGCGGCCGCGCGCCAGGTCGCGGCCGTAGCACTGGGCGCAGACGCCATAGCGCGTCGCGCAGGTGATCGGGCTGCGGACCAGGATCTGGTCCACGCCGGCCTGCTCGACCAGCCGCACCAGGCGCTCGTCCAGCAGCGTGCCGGCGGCGACGAGCACCTCGTCCGGGCTGCCCGGCTTCAGCACGTCCTTCGCCACCACGCGGCCGAGCACGCGCTCGCCGAGGCCCTCGACGACGTCGCCGCCCTCGACGATCGGCATCATCATGAGGCCGTTCTCGGTGCCGCAGTCCTCTTCCGTGATCACGAGGTCCTGCGAGACGTCGACGAGACGCCGCGTCAGGTAGCCCGAGTTCGCGGTTTTCAGCGCGGTGTCCGCGAGGCCCTTGCGGGCGCCGTGGGTCGAGATGAAGTACTGGAGGACGTTCAGGCCCTCGCGGAAGTTCGCGGTGATCGGCGTCTCGATGATCGAGCCGTCAGGCTTGGCCATAAGACCACGCATACCAGCGAGCTGACGAATCTGCGCGGCGCTACCACGCGCGCCGGAGTCCGCCATCATGAAGATCGAGTTGAACGACTTCTGACGCTGTTTCTGACCCTTGCTGTCGACAGCCTCTTCGGTGCCGAGCTTATCCATCATCGCCTTGGCGACTTGGTCGTTAGCGCGTGACCAGATGTCGACGACCTTGTTGTAGCGCTCACCGTTGGTGACGAGACCGGAGGCGTACTGCTCCTGGATCTCCTTCACCTCGCGCTCGGCGCCGGCCAGGATCTTCTCCTTCTGCTCCGGCACCACCATGTCGTCGACGCCGATGGACACGCCGGCGCGCGTCGCGTACGCGAAGCCGGTGTACATCAGCTGGTCGGCGAACACGACGGTGTGCTTCAGGCCGAGCGTGCGGTAGCACTCGTTGATCGTCGCCGAGATCGTCTTCTTGGTCATGTCGCGGTTGACGACGTCGAAGGACATGCCCTTCGGCAGGATCTCGGACAGCAGCGCGCGGCCGACCGTCGTGTCGACGGTGCGGCGGCGCTCGAGGTCGGAGCCGTCGAGCTGGCGCACGTGCTCGACGATGCGGACCTTGATGCGCGCCTGCAGCGAGGCGTTGCGGCTCTCGTACGCGCGGTGCACTTCCGCGACGTCGGAGAACATCATGCCCTCGCCCTTCGCGCCGACGCGCTCGCGGGTCATGTAGTACAGGCCGAGCACGACGTCCTGCGACGGGACGATGATCGGGTCGCCGTTGGCCGGGGACAGGATGTTGTTGGTCGACAGCATCAGCGCGCGCGCTTCGAGCTGCGCCTCGAGCGACAGCGGCACGTGCACCGCCATCTGGTCGCCGTCGAAGTCCGCGTTGAAGGCCGTGCAGACCAGCGGGTGCAGCTGGATCGCCTTGCCCTCGATCAGCACGGGCTCGAAGGCCTGGATGCCGAGGCGGTGCAGCGTCGGGGCGCGGTTCAGCAGCACGGGGTGCTCGCGGATGACCTCCTCGAGGATGTCCCACACCTCCGGGCCCTCGCGCTCGACCATGCGCTTCGCGGCCTTGATGGTCGTCGCCTCGCCGCGCAGCTGCAGCTTCGAGAAGATGAACGGCTTGAAGAGCTCGAGCGCCATCTTCTTCGGCAGGCCGCACTGGTGCAGGCGCAGCGTCGGGCCGACCACGATGACCGAACGGCCGGAGTAGTCGACGCGCTTGCCGAGCAGGTTCTGGCGGAACCGGCCCTGCTTGCCCTTGATCATGTCGGCCAGCGACTTGAGCGGGCGCTTGTTCGTGCCGGTGATCGCGCGGCCGCGGCGGCCGTTGTCGAGCAGCGCGTCGACGGCCTCCTGCAGCATGCGCTTCTCGTTGCGCACGATGATGTCCGGCGCGTTCAGCTCGAGCAGCCGGCGCAGGCGGTTGTTGCGGTTGATGACCCGGCGGTACAGGTCGTTCAGGTCCGAGGTCGCGAACCGGCCGCCGTCGAGCGGCACGAGCGGACGCAGGTCCGGCGGCAGCACCGGCAGGACGGTCATCACCATCCACTCGGGCCTGTTGCCGGACTCGATGAACGACTCGAGCAGCTTCAGGCGCTTCGACAGGCGCTTGATCTTGGTCTCGCTGGTCGTGCCGGTCATGTCCTCGCGGACCTTCGCGACTTCCGCCGGCAGTTCCATCGACTTCAGCAGCTCGTAGACGGCCTCGGCGCCCATGCGGGCGTCGAACTCGTCGCCGTGCTGCTCGATCGCCTCGAGGTACATCTCGTCGGTCAGCAGCTGGCCGCGCGTGAGCTCGGTCATGCCCGGCTCGATGACCACGAAGGCCTCGAAGTAGAGCACGCGCTCGATCTCGCGCAGCGTCATGTCGAGCAGCAGGCCGATGCGCGACGGCAGCGACTTCAGGAACCAGATGTGCGCGACGGGGCTCGCCAGCTCGATGTGGCCCATTCGCTCGCGCCGGACCTTCGACTGGGTGACCTCGACGCCGCACTTCTCGCAGATCACGCCGCGGTGCTTCAGGCGCTTGTACTTGCCGCAGAGGCACTCGTAGTCCTTCACGGGCCCGAAGATCTTGGCGCAGAACAGGCCGTCGCGTTCCGGCTTGAACGTGCGGTAGTTGATCGTCTCAGGCTTCTTCACCTCGCCGTACGACCACGACTTGATCATGTCGGGCGAGGCGAGGCCGATCCGGATCGAGTCGAAGTGCTCGACCGGAACCTGCTGCTTGAAGAGCTTCAGTAGATCCTTCATCAGTTCTGCTCCTGCTCGAGCTCGATGTTGATCCCGAGCGAACGGATTTCCTTGACGAGCACGTTGAAGGACTCGGGCATGCCCGCGTCCATCTGGTGATTGCCGTCGACGATGTTCTTGTACATCTTCGTGCGGCCGTTCACGTCGTCCGACTTGACCGTCAGCATCTCCTGGAGGGTGTAGGCGGCACCGTACGCCTCGAGCGCCCAGACCTCCATCTCGCCGAAGCGCTGGCCGCCGAACTGTGCCTTGCCGCCCAGCGGCTGCTGGGTGACGAGCGAGTACGGCCCCGTCGAGCGCGCGTGCATCTTGTCGTCGACGAGGTGGTTCAGCTTCAGCATGTACATGTAGCCGACGGTGACGGCGCGCTCGAACATCTCGCCCGTGCGGCCGTCGATCAGGCGTGTCTGGCCGGAGGTCGGCAGGTCGGCGAGCGCGAGCAGGCGCTTGATCTCGGCCTCGGTCGCGCCGTCGAACACCGGCGTCGCCATCGGCACGCCCTTCGACAGGTTGCGGCCGAGCTCGATGACCTCTTCGTCGGTCAGCGACGCGACGTCCGCGTGCTGGCCGCCCGAGTGGTTGTAGACCTGCTCGAGGAACGCGCGCAGCTCCTTCGCGGCGTCCGCACGCTCCTCCAGCATCCGGCCGATCTTCAGGCCGAGGCCCTTCGCCGCCCAGCCGAGGTGCGTCTCGAGCACCTGGCCGATGTTCATGCGGCTCGGCACGCCCAGCGGGTTCAGCACGATGTCGACCGGCGTGCCGTCCTCCATGTACGGCATGTCCTCGACCGGCACGATGGTCGACACCACGCCCTTGTTGCCGTGGCGGCCCGCCATCTTGTCGCCCGGCTGGATGCGGCGCTTCACCGCGAGGTACACCTTCACCATCTTCAGCACGCCGGGGGCGAGGTCGTCGCCGGCGGTGATCTTGGCCTTCTTGTCCTCGAAGCGCTTCTCGAAGTTGCGCTGCTGCGCCTTGAGGCGCTCGGCGACCTGCTCGAGCTGCGCGTTCGCGTCATCGTCCTGCAGGCGGATCTCGAACCACTGCTCGCGCGGCAGGTCGTCGAGGTAGGCAGCGTCGATGCTGCTGCCGGCCTTCAGCTTCTTCGGGCCGCCGTCCGCGACCTTGCCGATCAGCATCTGGCGGACGCGCTGGAACAGGTCGTCCTCGAGGATGCGGCGCTGGTCGTTGAGGTCCTTGCGGACCCGCTCGATCTCGGCCTTCTCGATCGACAGCGCGCGGCTGTCCTTCTCGACGCCGTCGCGCGTGAACACGCGCACGTCGATGACCGTGCCGTCCATGCCCGGCGGCACGCGCAGCGAGGTGTCCTTAACGTCGGACGCCTTCTCGCCGAAGATGGCGCGCAGCAGCTTCTCTTCCGGCGTCAACTGCGTCTCGCCCTTCGGCGTGACCTTGCCGACCAGGATGTCGCCGGCGCGCACTTCCGCGCCGATGAAGACGATGCCGGCCTCGTCGAGCTTCGCGAGCGCCGCGTCGCCGACGTTCGGGATGTCCGCGGTGATCTCCTCGGGCCCGAGCTTCGTGTCGCGCGCGACGCAGGTCAGTTCCTCGATGTGGATCGTCGTGAAGCGGTCCTCCTGGACCACCCGCTCCGAGATCAGGATCGAGTCCTCGAAGTTGTAGCCGTTCCACGGCATGAACGCGACCAGCAGGTTCTGGCCGAGCGCGAGCTCGCCGAGGTCCGTCGACGGGCCGTCGGCCAGCACGTCGCCGCGCGCGATCACGTCGCCCACGTTCACCAGCGGGCGCTGGTTGATGCAGGTGTTCTGGTTCGAGCGCTGGTACTTGGTCAGGCCGTAGATGTCGACGCCCGGCTCGCCGGCGGTCGTCTCCGCGTCGTTGACGCGGACCACGATGCGCGAGGCGTCCACGGAGTCGATCACGCCGCCGCGGCGCGCGACGATCGTCACGCCCGAGTCGATCGCGACCGCGCGCTCCATGCCGGTGCCCACGAGCGGGGTGTCCGCGCGCAGGGTCGGCACCGCCTGGCGCTGCATGTTCGAGCCCATGAGCGCGCGGTTGGCGTCGTCGTGCTCGAGGAACGGGATCAGCGAGGCCGCGACCGAGACGATCTGCTTCGGCGACACGTCCATGTAGTCGATGCGGTCGCGCGGCATCAGCGTGAACTCGTTCTGGTGACGGCAGCTCACCAGCTCGTCGGTGAACGCGCCGCCCCTGTCGAGCTCCGCGTTCGCCTGCGCGATCACGTACTGGGCCTCCTCGATCGCCGACAGGTAGTCGATGCGCTCGGTGACCTTGCCGTTCTCGACCTTGCGGTACGGCGTCTCGAGGAAGCCGTAGTCGTTGGTGCGCGCGTAGACCGACAGCGAGTTGATCAGGCCGATGTTCGGGCCTTCCGGCGTCTCGATCGGGCAGACGCGGCCGTAGTGCGTCGGGTGCACGTCGCGCACCTCGAAGCCGGCGCGCTCGCGGGTCAGGCCGCCCGGGCCGAGCGCCGAGACGCGGCGCTTGTGCGTCACTTCGGAGAGCGGGTTGTTCTGGTCCATGAACTGCGACAGCTGCGAGGAGCCGAAGAACTCCTTCACGGCGGCCGCGACCGGCTTCGCGTTGATCATCTCCTGCGGCATGATCGGCTCGCTCTCGGCGAGCGTCAGGCGCTCCTTCACCGCGCGCTCGACGCGCACGAGGCCGATGCGGAACGCGTTCTCGGCCATCTCGCCGACCGACCGCACGCGGCGGTTGCCGAGGTGGTCGATGTCGTCCACCACGCCGTTGCCGTTGCGGATGTCGATCAGCGTCTTCAGCACGTCGATGACGTCGGACTGCTGTGCGCCGTGCTCGGCGTACATGCGGGAGCCGAACGCGTCCTGCCGGCGCGAGAAGTAGGAGCCGTCGTAAAGGATGCCGCTGCCGGTGATCGCGTCGCGGCCGACCCGGCGGTTGAACTTCATCCGGCCGACCGGCGAGAGGTCGTAGCGCTCCGGGTTGAAGAACAGGTTGTGGAACAGGTTCTCTGCCGCGTCCTTCGTCGGCGGCTCGCCCGGGCGCATCATGCGGTAGATCTCGACCAGCGCCTCGAGGCGCGTGCGGGTCGGGTCGATGCGCAGCGTGTCCGAGACGTACGGGCCACGGTCGAGGTCGTTCACGTAGAGCGTGCGGATCTCCTCGACGCCCGCGTCGAACAGCTTGTTGACCGTCGCGACGGTGAGGATCTCGTTGACCTTGGCCAGCACCTCGCCGGTGTCCTTCGCGACGACGTCGTGCGCGAGGATCTTGCCGGCGAGGTAGTCGGTCGGGACCGGCAGGCGATTGACGCCCGCGTCCTCGAGGCTTCGCACGTGGCGAGCGGTGATGCGGCGGCCTTCTTCGACGATCACCTTGTCGCCGATGCGGATCTCGAACGCCGCCGTCTCGCCGCGCAGGCGCGCGGGCACGAGCTCGAGCTGGGCGCCGCCCTTGCCGAGGAAGAACACGTTCTTCTCGAAGAAGATGTCGAGCATCTGCTCTTCGGTGTAGCCGAGCGCGCGCAGCACGATCGTCACCGGCAGCTTGCGGCGGCGGTCGATGCGGGCGAACAGCGCGTCCTTCGGGTCGAACTCGAAGTCGAGCCAGCTGCCGCGGTACGGGATGATGCGCGCCTGGAACAGCAGCTTGCCGGACGAGTGCGTCTTGCCCTTGTCGTGGTCGAAGAACACGCCTGGCGAGCGGTGCAGCTGGGAGACGATCACGCGCTCGGTGCCGTTGACGATGAACGTGCCGTTCTCCGTCATCAGCGGCAGTTCGCCGAGGTAGACCTCCTGCTCGGCGATGTCGCGCTTCAGCTTGCGCGTGCCGCCGGGGTCCTTCTCGTAGACCTTCAGCTGGACCTTGACGCGCAGCGGCGCCGCGTACGTGAGGCCGCGCAGCTGGCACTCCTTCACGTCGAACACGGGCTCGCCGAGCTTGTAGCTCAGGTACTCGAGGGTGGCATTCCCGCTGTAGCTCGAGATCGGGAACACACTCTTGAACGCGGCGTGCAGGCCCACGTCTTCGCGCGCTTCCTCGGCGCGGTCCGCCTGGAGGAACTTGCGGTACGAGTCGAGCTGGATCGCGAGGAGGTACGGCACGTCGAGGATCGACGGACGCTTGCCGAAGTCCTTGCGAATGCGCTTCTTCTCGGTGAACGAATAGGCCATTGGGCTCACCCTCGGTGCGTGTGCCGCCCGGCCGCGTGCTGCGGCGCGTCCGGGCGGCGGCGCGGAACCCTCTTCGACGAGGTTCCGCCGGGATAACTGGAGCCGCGCGGCACGAAGGCCGACGGCCCGGGAACGAAACGGTTCACGGACGACGAAACCCACCCGGGGCGGAAGCCCCGGGCGGGTCGGGCCGGCCGGCCCGTCGCGACCGCGGAGGCGGTCGCGACGGAGCGGACGGTATGCGCGGTGTCGTCCCCGCGCATGAGGCCTTACTTGACCTCGACCTTCGCGCCGGCGTCCTCGAGCGACTTCTTGATCTTCTCGGCGTCGGCCTTGCTGACGGCGTCCTTGACGGTCGCGGGCACGCCCTCGACCAGGTCCTTGGCTTCCTTCAGCCCGAGGCCGGTGACCTCGCGGATCACCTTGATGACCGTCACCTTCTTGTCCGCCGGATACTCCTTCAGCGTGACGGTGAACTCGGTCTTCTCCTCGGCCGGCGCAGCGGCCGCGGCGGCGGCGCCCGGGGCAGCGGCGACCGCGACCGGCGCGGCGGCGCTGACGCCGAACTTCTCTTCCATCATCTTCACGAGGTCGACGATCTCGACGAGGGTCATGCTCGAGATCGCGTTCAGGATGTCTTCCTTGCTGGCGGCCATCTGTCAGTCTCCGATGTTTCGTGTGGTGGGCCCGGCTTTGCTGAACCAGTCGCCCGAAGCGTTGAGAACGAACCCGCGCGTCACGCGCCGGCCGCGGCCTTCTGGTCCTTGATCGCACCGACGGTGCGGACCAGACGGGAGTGCGGCTCGGCGAGCGTCGCGACGAACTTGGTGATCGGCGCCTTGAGGACGCCCATGAGCATCGCGAGCGCCTGCTCGCGGGTCGGCAGGCTGGCGACCTGGTCGAGCGCCTTCGGGGGCAGGACCTGCCCACCGAGCGCGACGAGCGTCGGCACCAGCTTGTCGTTGTCCTTGGCGAAGGCCTTGACCACGCGCGCGGAGGCGCCCGGGTCGTCCTTCGAGAAGGCCAGGATCAACGGACCCTTGAGCTGCGGGACGATGCATTCGAAGGTGGTGCCGGCGACCGCCTTCCGCGCGAGCGTGTTCTTGACGACGCGCACGTAGACCCCGCTCTTGCGCGCCTGGGCGCGCAGGTTCGTGATCTGCGTGACGGTCAAGCCACGGTACTCGGCGGCCACGACGGACTGCGCGGAACGCGCCACCTCGTGGACCTCGGCCACCAGCGCCTTCTTCTGCTCGATGTTGAGTGACATGTAATCCCTCGCAGAAGTCGGACACACGGACACGGAATCGCTTCCGCGCCCACCCTTGCGGCGAACCCTGCGGCTCGCCTCGACGGTGACCGAAAGCCGGAGCGCCCCGCGACGGCCGCGACACGCTTCCGCCGCACCCCACCGACTGGCGTCGGCGCGGCGCGGCACGCTTCGGGCTGCACCATCTGCGCAGGCCGTCGCGGCGTTTCGACTCCGCGCCGGCACCGGGGTGCCGGGACGGGGACGTCGTCCCGCGACCTTGCATTGAGCGGTCTCGTCGGCTCACGCCGCCGACCGCGCCTGCGGTCTTCGATGGCCGCTCGCTCCGTCCCGTGACGGCCCGCGAACGTCCCACGAAAAAATCGAACGAAAACGACCCCGGACGCCGCCCTCGCGGGCGGCGCCGGGAGGATCTACCTCAGAGCCCGAGCGTCGAGCGGTCCACCGGCACGCCGGGGCCCATCGTCGACGACAGCGAGACCTTCTGGATGTATACGCCCTTCGCGGCGGCCGGCTTGGCCTTCTGGAGATCCGCGAGCAGCGCCTGCAGGTTCTCCTTCAGCTTCTCGGGCGCGAAGCTCGCGCGGCCGATCTGGCAGTGCACGATGCCGGCCTTGTCGACGCGGTAGCGGACCTGGCCCGCCTTCGCGTTCTTCACGGCGGTCGCGACGTCCGGCGTCACCGTGCCGACCTTCGGGTTCGGCATCAGGCCACGGGGGCCGAGGATCTGGCCGAGGGCGCCGACCACGCGCATCGCGTCCGGGCTCGCGATCACGACGTCGAAGTCGATCTGGCCGGCCTTCACCTTCTCGGCCAGATCCTCGAGGCCGACGATGTCGGCGCCCGCGGCGCGCGCCACGTCCTGGTTCTTGCCGCCGGTGAACACGGCGACGCGGACCGCCTTGCCGGTGCCGTTCGGCAGCACGGTGCTGCCGCGGACCTGCTGGTCCGACTTCGTGGCGTCGATGCCGAGGTTCACGGCGACGTCCACCGACTCGTCGAACTTGGCAACCGCGAACTCCTTGACCAGCGCGAGCGCGGCATCGAGGTCGTAGGTCTTGCCCGGCTGGATCTTGCCCGCCCAGGCCTTCTGGCGCTTCGGCAGGTTGCCGAGCACGTCCTTCGTCTTCGCGTTCACGGTCAGCCCTCCACGTCCACGCCCATCGAACGGGCGCTGCCCGCGATGGTGTTCACCGCCGCATCCAGGTCCGCCGCGGTCAGGTCCGGCATCTTCGTCTTCGCGATCGCCTCGAGCTGGGCGCGCTTGATCTTGCCGACCTTCTGCGTGTTCGGACGACCGCTGCCCTTCTCGATGCCGATGGCCTTGCGGATCAGCACGGACGCCGGCGGCGTCTTCAGGATGAACGTGAAGCTGCGGTCGCTGTAGACCGTGATTACGACCGGCGTCGGCAGGCCCTTCTCGAGCGACTGCGTCTGCGCATTGAACTGCTTGCAGAACTCCATGATGTTCACGCCCTGCTGACCGAGGGCGGGACCGACCGGCGGGCTGGGGTTCGCCTGCCCGGCGGGGATCTGGAGCTTGATGTAGCCCGTTACCTTCTTCGCCACTTGCTCAATACCTCTCCAGGTTCGAACGCCTTGCGGCTCCCTGGTTCAAGCGGCTTGCGCCGCTGACTTTCCAAGCGGCTTGCGCCGCTACTGTCGGGCGCCCCCTCCGGGGCGCGCCCTTCAACGCGGGTCCGCTTGCGCGGACCCGCTCCGAAAAACAACTAAGCCTTTTCGACCTGCGCGAAGTCGAGCTCGACCGGGGTCGAGCGCCCGAGGATCTGCACGGCCACCTGCAGCCGGCTCTTCTCGTAGTTGACGTTCTCGACCACGCCGTTGAAGTCGTTGAAGGGGCCGTCGACGACGCGGACGACCTCGCCCGGCTCGAACAGCACCTTCGGCTTCGGCTTCTCGGCACCCTCTTCGACGCGGCGCAGGATGGCGTTAGCCTCCCGGTCCGTGATCGGCGCCGGCTTGTCCGGCGTGCCGCCGATGAAGCCGAGGACCTTGGGCACTTCCTTCACGAGGTGCCAGGTGTCCTCGTCCATCTCCATCTGCACGAGCACGTAGCCCGGGAAGAACTTGCGGTCGCTGCGGCGCTTCTGGCCGTCGCGCATCTCGACCACTTCTTCCGTCGGCACGAGGATCTCGCCGAACTTGTGCTCGAGGCCGCGCTGCCTGACGCGGTCCCTGAGGCCCTCGGCGACCTTGTGCTCGAAGTTCGAGTACGCGTGCACCACGTACCAGCGCAGCGCCATGTCAGGCTCCCCCGCCCAAGAGCGACCGGGTGCCCCACGCGAGGATCCAGTCGATGACCCAGAAGAAAATGCCGAGGATCAGGACGAACACGAACACGATCAGCGTGATGTTCCGCGTCTCGGGCAGGGTCGGCCAGACCATCTTGCGGAGTTCGACGCGCGAGCCGGTCGTGAACGTCCACGCCGCCTTGCCGTAGGCCGACATCCAGAACGCGACCACGCCGAGCGCGAGCCCGCCCAGCACCATCGCGATGCGAACGGCCATGTGCTGCGTGTCGAACCAGTAGTACGCCACGATGCCCGCGAGCAGCAGCGCGACGGACGCCACGAGCCACGCCGTATCGACGGGACCGGCGCCCGCGACGGCGCCTTCGCGACCGCCCCCCGGCGGCCCGCCCTGCGTGTCGCGACCGCCTCCCGGCGGCCCGCCCGGCCTCGATCGTGTCGGAGATGTCTCGCTCATGCTCGCCTTGATCGCGACGCGACCCGGACGCTGCGCCGGCCTCCGGAGAAGCCCGCTACCCGCGCCCGGGTCGAGTCTGTGCTGCTTTCCGCCGCCGCTTCGACGCGGCGCCTAGGGGCGCCGCGGAGAAGTGGCAGGGCAGGAGGGAATCGAACCCCCAACCTGCGGTTTTGGAGACCGCCGCTCTGCCAATTGAGCTACTGCCCTAGTTCACGCTGCGCAACTCGAAACGGGGTCGGGGGCTTCGCCCCGACCCCGTCCGCGAGCGGGTTACTGGAGGATCTTGGACACGACGCCCGCGCCGACGGTCTTGCCGCCCTCGCGGATCGCGAACCGCAGACCCTCTTCCATCGCGATCGGGCTGATCAGCTCGACCACCATCTTGATGTTGTCTCCCGGCATGACCATCTCGGTCCCCGCCGGCAGCTCCACGTTGCCCGTCACGTCCGTCGTCCGGAAGTAGAACTGCGGACGATAGCCCTTGAAGAACGGCGTGTGACGACCGCCCTCCTCCTTCGTCAGCACGTACACCTCGCACTCGAACTTCGTGTGCGGCTTGATCGAGCCCGGCTTGCACAGCACCTGGCCGCGCTCCACCTCTTCACGCTTCGTGCCGCGCAGCAGCACGCCAACGTTGTCGCCCGCCTGGCCCTGGTCCAGCAGCTTGCGGAACATCTCGACACCCGTGCAGATCGTCTTCTGCGTGTCCTTCAGGCCGACGATCTCCACCTCGTCGTTCACCTTGATGATCCCGCGCTCGATGCGCCCCGTCACCACCGTGCCACGACCCGAAATCGAGAACACGTCCTCCACAGGCATCAAAAACGCGCCGTCGATCGCACGCTCCGGCACCGGGATGTACTTGTCCATCTCCTGCACCAGCTTGATCACCGCCGGCACGCCGATCTCCGACTGGTCTCCCTCCAGCGCCTTCAGCGCCGAACCCTTCACGATCGGCGTCGTGTCGCCCGGGAACTCGTACTTCGACAAGAGCTCCCGAACCTCCATCTCCACCAGCTCGAGCAGCTCCGCGTCGTCCACCATGTCCGCCTTGTTCAGGAACACCACGATGTACGGCACGCCCACCTGCCGCGCCAAAAGAATGTGCTCGCGCGTCTGCGGCATCGGTCCGTCCGCCGCCGAACACACCAGAATCGCGCCGTCCATCTGCGCCGCGCCCGTGATCATGTTCTTCACGTAGTCCGCGTGCCCCGGGCAGTCCACGTGCGCGTAATGCCGCTCGTCCGACGTGTACTCCACGTGCGCCGTCGAAATCGTGATACCGCGCGCCTTCTCTTCCGGCGCCTTGTCGATCTGGTCGTACGCCTTGAACTCGCCGCCGTGCTTCTCCGCCATCACCTTCGTGAGCGCGGCCGTCAGCGTCGTCTTCCCATGGTCGACGTGACCAATCGTGCCTACGTTGACGTGCGGCTTGGTGCGCTGGAACTTTTCCTTGGACACGGTCTACTCCAGGGGCTTTGCCCCGCTTGCCACGCGGCGGCGTGCTGCGCCGGCCACGAACCACGACTGAACGACGACTCTTCCCGAAGACCCGGAGGCCGACCCACGGCCGACCGCCTGCTGACTGGTGCCCACGAGCGGGATCGAACCGCTGACCTCGTCCTTACCAAGGACGCACTCTACCGACTGAGCTACGTGGGCGAGACCCTCAAGCCAGGGCCGAAACTCGCAGCGGCGCGGCCACCCGGCGACCCGCGACATGCGGACACCCGGCCGACCTAACCGCAAACCCCTTCCAGAGACCACACCCTCCGACGACGCGACAGCAGGACCGGACGCGAGACGGTGGAGCGGGTGATGGGAATCGAACCCACGCCATCAGCTTGGAAGGCTGAGGTTCTACCATTGAACTACACCCGCCAAGGTTGCCGCCGGACCGGACTGGTGCCCGAGGCCCGCCCCAGCCCCCGGGACCCGCCGGCTCCGCGGCGCCGGCACCCCGGGCGGTGCCGGGACGACGGCGCAGGAACTGGTGGAGGGGGAAGGATTCGAACCTTCGAAGGCATAAGCCGGCAGATTTACAGTCTGCTCCCGTTGGCCGCTTGGGTACCCCTCCGGCAAATGAGCCGCATATATTCAAGCCGAACGCCGAGCCTGTCAATGCTCCCGCTCAGCCCGGAGTCGCAGCCGGAGTCCCGCCTCAGGGCGTCGGCGGGTCGGCGGCAGGATCGCGGCCATGCAGCCGCGCGACCAGGTCGGCCTCGCCGCGGCTCAGGCCCAGGTTCTGCACGAGGCGATCCGCGTCCGCAGCGCCGTGGCGGACCAGGGCAATGGCATGGTCGTACGGGCGGCCCTCGCCGCGCAGTTCCAGCTGGCCGAGCCGGTCGGCGAGCTGCGCAGCGACCTGCTCTAGGCGGCGGAAGCGCTCGCCCAGCCTGGCGCCGAGCGCGGCCACCGCTTCGGTCTCGCGCCGCAGCACCTCGAGCCGGGCGGCCTGCTCGGCCAGCGACGCCCGGGTGCGCCCGACCGCCACCCAGCACGCGGCCAGCCCGAGGGCGAGACCGAGGACCGCCGCGACGAGCAGGCCGAGGGCGAGGGAGACGGAATCGAGGGGCATGACCGTTCCTGGGGCAGTGAAAGGCGGACGCCCGATCGCGCTCGTCATTCTAGCTACGGAGCGGGCTCAGCCGCCTGGCGGGTCAGGACGGTCGGGGCCTGCGGCGCCGGCACACCGTCGGGGACGGCCCCGGCCGCGGCAGCGGCAGCGCCGGGTGCGCCGGGTGCGTCGGGTGCGTCGGGTGCGTCGGGTGCGTCGGGTGCGTCCGGCGCCGCCGCCGCGCTCGCCTCCGCCGCGGAGCCCGGCGCGCCCGCGGCGGCGGGCGGGGACAGCGCCGACGGCAGGGCCGCGTCGCCGGCGCTCTGCGTCACGACGATCACGACGCGCCGGTTGACGTTGCGCCCTGCCGCCGTCTCGTTCGACGCCAACGGCCGGTTGTCGCCGAGCCCGGTCACTTCCATGCGCCTCGGCTCGACGCCCGCGCTCGCCAGGATCTGCACCACGCTGGCCGCCCGCGCGGAGGACAGTTCCCAGTTCGACGGGAAGAAGGCGGTGCTGATCGGGCGGTCGTCCGTGTGGCCCTCGACGCGCAGGGCGTGCGGGAACGGGCGCAGGATGTCGGCGACCTTGCGGATCACGGGCACCGCCGACGCGTCGACCGCGGCGACGCCGCTCGCGAACAGGATGTCGGCCTTGATCTCGATCTCGAGCGACAGCGAGTTCTGGCGCACCCGCACGAGGTCGCGCTCGATCAGGCCCTGCAGCGCCTCGCGGACCTCGTCCGCCATCGCGTACAGCGCGCCCCGCGGATCCCGGCCGCCCGGCGCGCCGCCAGCGCGTCGCTCCCGGTCGGGCAGCGGGCGCGGGTCGCGCAGCTTCAGGAGCACGGTCGGCGTCACGCCGTTCATGCGCGCATCGCCGCCGCCGGACCGCGCGGACTCGGCGGTGCTGACCGGGACCGGCGCGCTCGGGGCGCCGCGGAACGCGGCCACCAGCGAGTCCGAGAGGATGCGGTACTTGCCCTCGTTGACCGAGGACATCGAGTACATCACGACGAAGAACGCGAGCAGCAGCGTGATCAGGTCGCCGTACGGAATCGCCCACGCCTCGGCGTTGACGTGCTCCTCGTGCTTCTTCTTGCGGGCCATCGCGGCGCTGGGCTGGCGTGCACCGTCAGTGGTGCACGTAACCCTTCAGCTTCGACTCGATGTTGCGGGGGTTCTCGCCCTGCGCGATCGATATGATCCCCTCGATGGCCATCTGCCGCATCTGCGTCTGGTGGTGGACGACCGACTTCAGCTTGTTGGCCATCGGCAGGAAGAACAGGTTGGCGAGGCCGATGCCGTAGATGGTCGCGACGAAGGCCGCCGCGATGCCGGCGCCGAGCTTCGAGGGGTCGGCGAGGTTCTGCATGACCGCCATCAGGCCCATCACCGCGCCGATGATGCCGAGGGTCGGCGCGTAGATGCCCATGCCCTCGTACACCTTCGCACCCTGCAGGTCGGCGTGCTCGATGGTCTCGAGCTCGATCTCGAGCTGGTTGCGGATCGCATCGGGCTCGCCGCCGTCCACCAGCGCCTGCAGCCCTTTCTTTATGAAGGCGTCCTGCTCCTGCTCGACGACCGACTCGAGGCCGAGCAGCCCCTGCTTGCGCGCGGTGTTGCTCCACTCGACGATCTTGCTGATCACCGCGTCGCCGTCGCTTTGGGGCGGCTTGAAGACCCACGCGCCCATTGCCATGCCGCGCTTGAACGTAGCGAGCGGCACCTGCATGAAGATCGACGCCACGGTGCCGAGCACCACGATCATGAACGCCGACGTGCTGAGCAGCGCGGCGACGCCGCTGCCCTTGGCGATGCTGCCCCCGATGATGGAGACGAAGGCCAGCGCGAGGGAGGCAAGGCTCAGGATATCCATGACTTTCGGGTCGCGAGCGCCGCTCAGCGGCCCCGGCGCCACTCCCCCATCCGGGACCGCACCCGCACCAGCGCCTGGCCGTGGATCTGGCAGACCCGCGACTCGCTCACGTCGAGCACCCTGCCGATCTCCTTGAGGTTCAGTTCCTCGTCGTAGTACAGCGACAGCACCAGCTTCTCGCGCTGCGGCAGGCCGTCGATCGCGGCCGCCAGCGCCCGCCGGAACTCGGCGTCCTCGAGGTCCTCGGCCGGCCCGGGCCGCTCGTCGCGGGCGTGGAGGACGGGACTGTCCTCGTCGGCGCCCGATCCGACCGGGTCGAAGCTGAACATCCGGCAGCTGGCGGCATCCTGCAGCGCGCGGTGGTAGTCCTCCACGCTCATGCCGAGCGCCCTGGCGACGTCGGCGGGCCGCGCCTCGTGCCCGGTCTCGTTCTCGATCCGGCGGGTCGCCTCCGCCATCTCGCGCACGGTCCGGTGCACCGAGCGCGGGGTCCAGTCGCTCTTCCGCACCTCGTCGAGCATCGCGCCGCGGACGCGGATCCCCGCGTAGGTCTCGAAGTTCGCGCCCCGGCTCGCGGTGTAGTGCCGCGCGGCGTCGAGCAGGCCGATCATCCCGGCCTGGATCAGGTCGTCGACCTCCACGCTCGGCGGCAGGCGGCTGACGAGGTGGTAGGCGATCCGCTTCACGAGGTCGGCGTGCCTGAGACACAGCTGCTCGGCGGACACGGCCTCCGGGTCCGCGGGCCCCGTGACCTCGGCCACCGCATAGTGCTTTCCTGCTCTCATTGCAAAGCGCCTGCGCCGCTGCCGGCCATCACCATGCGTTCGACGAAGAACTCGAGGTGGCCGCGCGCCCCTCCCGGGACGGCCCATGTATCGGCTCTGGCCGCCAGATTCTTGAATGCCTGGGACGCGAGGCACCCCGGATAGGCCTCCACGACCGCCACCTGGCGCTGGATCGAGCGCCGGGCGAACTCGTCATAGGGGATCGCGCCCGCGTACTCGAGCGTGACGTCGAGAAACCGGTCACAGACACGGACCAGCTTCTGGTACAGGTCCCGGCCCTCGCCGGGCGACCGGGTCTGGCTCGCCACCACCTTGAAGCGCCCGAGGCCCTGGTCGCGGCTCAGCACCTTGATCAGCGCATAGGCGTCGGTGAGCGACGCCGGCTCGTCGCAGACCACCACCAGCGCGTGCTGCGCGGCGCGCGCGAACGTCAGCACGCTGTCATGGATGCCGGCGGCCGTGTCCACCAGCAGGTAGTCGAGCCGGCCGGACAGCTCGCTGAACGCACGGATCAGGCCGGCGTGCTCCAGCGGCCCGAGGTTCGCCATCCGGCGCACACCGGAGCTCGCCGGGAGGATCCTGATGCCGCGCGGGCCCGTGACCATGATGTCCTCGAGCGTGCGCTCGCCGGCGAGCACGTGGCCGAGATTCCAGCGCGGCTGCAGCCCGAGCAGCACGTCGATGTTGGCGAGCCCGAGGTCGGCGTCGAGTACCAGCACCTCGCGGCCGCGCTCCGCCAGCGCAACCGCCAGGTTGGCGCTGACGGTGGTCTTGCCGACGCCGCCCTTGCCGCCGGTGACGGCGATCACCTTCACGGCCCGCGCCGCCGCGCCGTCCCGGCCGTCGTCCGCATTCCACTCAGCCATGGTTCGCCACCCTGCCGAAATGCTCCGCCATGTACGCGTCGTCGACGCCCGCGAGCGCGGCCGCGCGCTCGGCGAGCTTCAGCGCCTGCCTCACGAGCCAGACGCGCTTCGGCACCGCCGCGTGCAGGTCGTCGGGGATCCGCTGCCCGTCGCAGAGATGGGCGAGCGGCAGCGCGTGCCGCAGCACCACGGACAGCGCGGGTCCGAGGCTGCCCGCCTCGTCGAGCTTCGTCAGCAGCACGGCCTCGGGGCGCGCGCGGGAGTAGGAGCCGACGATCGCATCCAGGGCCAGGTGTTCCGCGTTCGCCGCCAGGGCGAGCAGGGTGCGGATGCGCCGCTCGTGCGCCGACGGCCGGCAGGACAGCATCGAGAACTGCGCCGTCAGCCGGCCGTCGTGCGGGCCCAAACCGGCGGTGTCGATCAGCACGAGCCGGCGGTCGCCGAGGGTCGCGAGCACGGCGCCCAGCTCGCGGGCGTTGGTCGCGACGTGCATCGGCACGCCCAGGATGCGCGCGAAGGTCAGCAGCTGGTCCCGCGCGCCGATTCGGTCGTGGTCGAGGCTGACGAGCGCGACCTGGCGCGGGCCGTGGGTCAGCGCGAATCGCGTCGCCAGCTTGGCGATCGAGGTCGTCTTGCCCACGCCGGTCGGCCCCACGATCGCGAACACGCCGCCCTCCGCGAGCAGCTGGTCGTCGACCGTCGGCACATGCTTCAGCAGCAGCGCCAGCGGGATGCGCCACGCCTCGCCAGCCGCCGTGCCCGCAGGCACGCGGGCGGCGAGCGAGCGCGCGACGTCCGGGGCGAGTCCCAGCCGGCTCAGCTCCTGCAGCACGCGGGCCCGCTGCGGCTCGCGTCGCAGCTGATCGCTCCACGCGAGGCTCGCCAGCTGCTGCTGGAGCAGGTCGCGCAGGTGCACGACCTCGCGGCGCATCGCCGCGACCTCGGGATCCTGCGACCGGGCGACCTGCGGACGGTGCCGCGAGCCCGGATGGTCCGCGGCGTGATCCTGGGACTCCGCCGGCGCGGCCGCCGTTGGCGCGAGCGCCGGCGGTCGCGGGATCGCAGGCGCCGTCTCGGGAGCCGTCGGCGCGGCCTCGGGTGTCCGCGGTCGGAACACGCGGGCCGCCAACCACGGCGCCGGAGCGCGCGTCGCGGGCGCCGCCGCTGCGGCCGCCGCCGACGGCGCGGGCGGTGCCGACGCGGCGGGCGCGGCGGCGAGCGCCGGCGGCGCGGCGGGCCTGCCGCGCTTCAGCGCCTCCTCCACCAGCGCCTCGTCATAGTCGACGGCCGTGATCAGCTCGATGCCGGCGTCCACCCGTCGGTTCGAGATGATCACCGCGTCCGGCCCCAGTTCCTCGCGGACCCGGGCCAGCGCCTCGCGCATCGATCCCGCCAGGAATCGCTTGATCTTCATGGGTCCTCCCTAGTGGCCGGGGCCTATCGGCCCACCGCCGCCACCACGCGGATCCGCCGGTTCTCCGGCACTTCGTTGTAGGCCAGCACCGTCAGGCTCGGCACCGCGTGCCGCATCAGGCGCGCGAGCCACGGCCGCAGGCGCGGCGTCACCAGCAGCACCGCCGGCTCGCCCATCATTTCCTGCCGGCGGGCGCTGTCGGCGAGCGCCTGGCACATGCGGTCCGCCAGGCCCGGCTCGAAGCCGGGACCGTCGGCCCCGCCCAGCATCGAGTCGCCGAGCACCTGCTCGAGCTGCGGGTCGAGCGTGATGACCGGCAGCTCCGGGCGCAGGCCCATGATGTTCTGGACGATCGAGCGGCCGAGCGCGACGCGCACGGCCGCCACCAGCTGCTGCGGCTCGGTGGTGCGCGGCGCGTTCTCGGCCAGCACTTCCGCGATCTGACGCAGGTTGCGGATCGGCACGCGCTCCATCAGCAGCGTCTGGAGCACCTTGACCAGGACGCTCATCGGCAGCGCCTTCGGCACGAGCTCCTCGACCAGCTTCGGCGCGACCTTCTGCAGCCGGGTCAGCAGCTGCTGGACCTCCTCGTGCCCGAGCAGCTCGTGCGCCTGCTGCTGCAGCAGCTGCGACATGTGGGTCGCGATCACGGTGCCGGCGTCGACCACGGTGTAGCCCAGCGTCTGCGCCTCCTCGCGCAGGCTGCGGTCGATCCATACCGCGTCGAGCCCGAACGCCGGGTCCTTGGTCGGCGTGCCCTGCAGACGGCCCGACACGGTGCCGGGGTTGATCGCGAGGTCGCGGTCCGGGAACACCTCCCCCTCGCCGACCGGCACGCCCTGCAGCGTCAGCCGGTAGCTGCCGGGGCCGAGGTCCAGGTTGTCGCGGATGTGCACCGCGGGCACGAGGAACCCGAGCTCTTCGGACAGCTTCTTGCGGACGCCCTTGATGCGGCCCATCAGCTCGCCACCCTGGGCCTTGTCGACGAGCGGGATCAGGCGGTAGCCGACCTCGAGGCCGATCGGGTCGACCGCCTCCACGTCGTCCCACGACAGCTCCTTGGACTCCGACGGCAGCTGGGCATCGGCCGCCGCATCGGGCGGCGGCGCCCCCGCAGCCGCCTCGGCCCGCTTCGCCATCCACCACGCACCGGCGCCGCAGACCGCCGCCATCGTCAGGAAGGCGAGGTTCGGCATGCCGGGGATCAGGCCGATCACGCCGAGCAGGCCGCCGGTGACCGCGAGCGCCTTCGGCTGAGCCAGCATCTGGTTGACGACGGTCTCGCCCATGTCCTGCGATCGGGACATGCGGGTGACCAGCACGGCGGTCGCGACCGACAGCAGCAGCGCCGGGATCTGCGCGACCAGCCCGTCGCCGATGGTGAGCGTCGTGTACACCCGGCCCGCTTCGCCGAACCCGAGATCGTGCGACAGCGTGCCGATCGCGATGCCGCCGACGATGTTGATGAAGACGATCAGGATCCCGGCGATGGCGTCGCCGCGGACGAACTTCGACGCGCCGTCCATGGAGCCGTAGAAGTCCGCCTCCTCCCGAACCTCCTGGCGACGGGCCGCGGCCTCGGCCTGGTTGATGATGCCGGCGTTCAGGTCGGCGTCGATCGCCATCTGCTTGCCCGGCATCGCGTCGAGTGTGAAGCGAGCGGTCACTTCCGAGACGCGGCCCGCGCCCTTCGTGACCACCATGAAGTTGATGATCACCAGGATCACGAACACGATCACGCCGACGGCGAAGCTGCCGCCGATCACGAACTCGCCGAATGCGTGGATGACCTGCCCCGCGGCGTCCGGCCCGGTGTGGCCGTCCATAAGCACCACGCGCGTGGAGGCGACGTTCAGCCCGAGGCGCATCAGCGTGGCTGCCAGCAGCACGGTCGGGAACACGGCGAACTCGAGCGGCCGCTTCACGTAGACGACCGCGAGTATCACGACCATCGACAGGGCGATGTTGAACGTGAAGAGCATGTCGAGCAGCCACGGTGGCAGCGGCAGCACCAGCATGGCCATCATCACGAGCAGCAGCACGGGGATCGCGAGCCCCTGCCGGCCGAACTCGATCAGCGTCGCGGTCAGCGAACGGGAACCCGAGGCGACGGCGCTCATCCTTCAACCTCATCTGCGAAGCGGTCGTACCTGGCGCGCAGTTCGGCGTCCACCTGCGGATCCGGACGGCGCAGGCGCGCCGCCAGCGTCGGCGACAACTGCCTGATCTGGTACACGTAGGAAAGGACCTGGGCGACGGCGAGGTAGAGGCCGGCGGGGATCTCGCGGCCGACCTCGGTGCTGCCGTAGAGCACGCGCGCGAGCGGCGGCGCCTCGAATACGGGCACGCGGTTCGCTTCGGCGAGACGGCGGATCTCCAGCGCCACCAGGTCGCGGCCCTTGGCCAGAACCCGCGGCGCCCGCATGCGGCGCGCGTCGTACTTCAGCGCCACGGCGAAGTGCGTCGGGTTGGCGACCACGACGTCCGCACGGGGCACGTCCAGCATCATCCTGCGCCTCGCGAGCTTCTGCTGCGTCTCGCGGAGCTTGGACTTCACCTCGGGCTTGCCGTCGGTGTCCTTCAGCTCCTCGCGCACCTCCTCGCGGGTCATCTTCAGCTGCCGGCGGTGGTGCCACCACTGGAACGGCGCGTCGATCGCGGCGACGACGATCAGTGCGGCGCTCATCAGCAGCAGTGACAGCGCGAGGATGTAGGCCGCGCGGCCGATCGCCGGCGCCGCGGGCATCGCGCCGAGCCAGACGGTGTCGGGCATCAGCCAGTAGCCCACGAACGCGGCGATCACGCCGACCAGCAGGAGCTTCAGCAGCGCCTTGACCAGCTCCATCAACCCGTGCAGGCCGAAGATCCGGCCGAGGCCGGCGACCGGGTTGAGCCGGCTCAGCTGGGGCGCCAGCGCCTGCATGCTGAAGATGAATCCGCCCAGCATCACCGGCGCCAGCACCGATGCGACCAGCACCGCCAGCAGCAGCGGGGTCACGATCAGCAGCGCGTCCAGGGACATCGCCGCCAGCACCCGGCTCATCGCGTCCGCGGCCAGCAGGGTCTCGCGGTCCAGCTGCAGCCCGTCGGCCATCAGGCGCATGAGCGCCTCGCCCATCGGCGCGCCCCCGAGGAGCAGCAGCGCCGAGCCCGAGAGCATGACGGCGGCGGTACCGAGCTCGCGCGAGCGCGCGATCTGGCCCTTCTCCCGCGCGTCCTGCAGCCGCTTGGGGGTCGGTTCCTCGGTCTTCTCGGCGTCGTTCTCCCTGCCCTCGGCCACGGCGTCACCTCACGGGGCGCCGGCGGCGCGTGCCGCGACGTCGAGGGCGTCCGCCAGCAGGCGCTCGAAGCTGCCCTGCAGCGCGGGCAGGCTGAGCACCAGCATCAGGAAGCCGAACAGCATTCCGAGCGGGAAGCCGACGGAGAACAGGTTCAGCTGCGGCGCGGCGCGAGAGATGACGCCGAGCGCGATGTTGAGCACCAGCAGGCCGACCACCGCGGGCAGCGCGATCACGATGCCGGCCTCGAAGATCCGGCCGCCCCACGCGACCAGCGTCGCGAGCGACACGGAATCGATGCCCGCCGGGCCCGGCGGCATCCAGAGGAAGCTGTCGGCGAGCACCTGCAGCAGCAGGAGATGCCCGTCCACGGCGAGGAACATCAGCAGGCCGACGATGATGTAGAGCTGGCCCACGACCGGCGTGGTGACGCCGCGGCTCGGGTCCACCAGGGTCGCGAAGCCGAGGCCGGCGGTCAGCGCGATCACCTGTCCGGCCAGCAGCAGCGCGTCGAACACGACCTGCACGGCGAAGCCGATCGCCACGCCGATCAGCAGCTGCTGTACGGCGGTGAGGAGGGCCAGCGCGGACAGCGGCTCGAGCGCCGGCGCGGGCGGCACCGTCGGCGCGATCGCGACCGCGAGCGTGATCGCGAGCACCATCTTCGCGCTGCGCGGCACGAGGGCGGCGCTGAACACCGGCGCCACGAGCAGCAGGCCCGTGATCCGCAGGAACGGCCACGCGTGCGCGTAAAGCGCGCCGATCAGTGCGTCGAGGTCGACGGTCGCCACGGCTCAGCCCAGCGCCCCGGGGATGCTCGCGAACAGCGACCGCGTGTAGTCGATCAGCGTCTGCAGCATCCAGTGCCCGGCGACGAACAGCGTCGCCACCATCACCAGCAGCTTCGGGATGAACGACAGCGTCATCTCGTTGATCTGGGTGGCGGCCTGCAGCATGCCGATCACGACGCCGGCGACCAGCGCGGCGAGCAGCAGCGGCGCGCTGACGAGACTGGTGACGAGCAGGGCCTGCTCGCCGAGGCCGATCACGGTTTCGGGCGTCATGCGGAGTCCTCCGTCACAGGGCGAAGCTGCCGGCCAGCGTGCCCATCAGCAGCGTCCAACCGTCGACCAGCACGAAGAGCATCAGCTTGAAGGGCAGGGACACCAGCATCGGCGACAGCATCATCATGCCCATCGACATCAGCACGCTCGCGACGACGAGATCGATGATCAGGAACGGGAGGAAGATCATGAAGCCGATCTGGAAGGCGGTCTTGAGCTCGCTCGTGATGAACGCGGGCACGAGCACCGATATCGGCACCGACTCGGGGCTCTCGAACGGCCCCTGTCCCGAGATGCGCCCGAAGCTCTCGAGATCGTTCTCCCGAACCTGGTTGAGCATGAACTCCCGCAGGGGCGCCACCGCCTGCTCGAGCGCACGCTCCGCCTGCAGCTGGCCATCCATGTAGGGCTTCACGCCCTCGTTCCAGGACGCGGTCAGAACCGGCGACATGACGAACAGGGTCATGAACAGCGCGAGCCCGACCAGCACCTGGTTCGGCGGCGTCTGCGGCGTCCCGAGCGCCTGGCGCAGGATCGCGAGCACGATCACGATGCGCGTGAAAGCCGTCATGCTCAGCAGGATGGCCGGCAGCAGCGTCAGCAGCGTCATCAGGACGAGGATCTGGATCGTCAGCGAGTAGGTCTGGCCGCCGCCGGTTCCCGTCGTCACGTTCACCATCGGGATGCCCTGGGCCTGCGCCCACGCCGCCGCGGGCGCGAGCAGCGCGGGCGCGGCCAACGTGGCGCACGCCGCAATCGCCGCGGTTCGGCGGATCCGCCCGTTCACGGATTCGCTCCCGTGCCGCCGCCCATCAGCGACTTCAGGCGCTCGGCGAAGGCATTCGGCCCGCCGGCATCCGCCGGCAGCTCGACCTGGCGCTCCAGCAGCCGGAGCGCGCGCACGCCATCGGCGCCGACGCCGACCAGCGCCTGCGAATCGCCGACCTTCAGCAGCACCACGCGCTCCTTCGGGCCCACGGGGACGTCGGCAAGCACCCTGAGCGCGCTCGACGCCGCGCGCGGCGTGAGGCGCAGGCGCGTCGCGAGCCACGCCAGACCGACGATCACCGCCAGGATGAAGCCGAGGCTGAGCAGCACCTGCAGCAGGCCGCCGACGGGATCGGGCGCGGCTGCCGGTGCCGGCGCCGCCTGCGCGAGCGCTGCGCCGGCCGGGGCGCACAGCGCCGCGGCGATGCCGGGTGCCAGCGAGGCCGCGCGCCGCGTCACTTCACGCGCTCCATCCGCTCGGACGGACTGACGATCTCGATCAGACGGATGCCGAACTTGTCGTTGACGACCACGACCTCGCCGCGCGCGATCCGCACGCCGTTGACCAGCACGTCGAGCGGCTCGCCCGCGAGCCGGTCCAGCTCGAGGATCGAGCCCTGCGAGAGCTGCAGGAGGTCGCGGACCGAGATGCGGGTGCGGCCCACCTCGAGGGCGACCGTCACGGCCACTTCGTAGATCAGCTCGAGGCTGACCTCGGTGCCCGCGGGCGCGCCGTCGGCCTTGAGGTCGCCGAACTGGGCGCGTGAGTAGCCGGGCGATGCGCCGGGGGGATTCGGGGTGCTCATGGAGGGCTCCTCTGGACTCGAGCGGGCAGCGTCTGGCTCAGGCGCCGGGGCGAACCGCGGGGCCGGCGACCTTCAGGGCGTTGCGGCCTCGCGAGAGGCCGATCCGGCCGTTCAGCAGCGGCGTGTCGGCCGCGTACAGCACCACGTCGCCCGGTGGATCGATCGGGATCACGTCGCCGGGCCTGAGGCGCAGCAGGTCGCCGATGGAGAGTTCGGACTCGGTCAGCACCGCGCGCAGCTCGAGCAGCGTGTGGGCCAGGTGCGCGTGGAGTGCCGGCCCCCAGGTCTCGCTGCCACCGGTATTCGCGGCGATGCCGGCCGTCAGCACCTCGCGCACCGGCTCGATGGTCGCGGCCGGAATCACCAGATCGAGCGTGCCGCCGCCCGAGGGCATGTCGACGTGGAAGCGGCTGACCAGCACGCTGTCGGTCGGCGCGGCGACGCTCGCGAACAGCGGGTTGGACTCGTGCTTGACCAGTTCCACCTGGACCTGGGCCACGGGGGCCCACGCCTGCGTGAGGTCCTCCGCCGCCTGCCGCAGCACCCTTTGCACGAAGCGCACCTCGGTCGGCGTGAGCCCGCTGTCCTCGCTCCGCTCGGTGGCCTTTCCCGGACCGCCGAAGTACGCGTCCACCATCTGGAAGATGAGCCGCGGGTCGAACACGAACAGCACGTTGCCGGGCAGCGGGCTCAGCTTCGCCACCGTCAGGCTCGCCGGCGCGCGCACCGTGGCGAGGAAGTCCACCGACTTCTGCGGCCGCACGCCGCCGAAGGTGAGCTGAACGTCGCGCTGCAGCAGGGTGAACAGCACGATCCGGAAGCTGCGCGCGAAGGACTCGTGGATCATCTCGAGGGCGGGCAGGCGCCCGCGCGTGATGCGGATGGAGCCGGCGAGGTCGTACGGCTTGACGCCGCCCTTCGCCGCGTCGCCATCGTCCAGCAGCGCCGCCGCCTCCTCGTCGGAGATCACCGGCTGCGCGACGTCACTGCCCTCGGTGCTCACGGCGTCCGCTCACTGCATCACGAAGCTGGTGAAGAACAGGTCCTCGATCCCTGGCTGGCCCGTCTCCTTCTTGAGGATCTTCTGCACCTCGGCGAGGGCCTCCTTACGGAGCGCGTCCTTGCCCTCGCGGGTCATCAGCGTCTGGTGGTCGCGGCCGTTGATCAGCATCAGCAGGTTGTTGCGGATGACCGGCGAGTGCAGCTTCACGGACTCGATCACCGCCGGGTCGCGCGCGAGCACCTCGATCTGCAGTTGCAGGAAGCGCACCGCGTCGGGATCGTCGAAGTTGACGATCAGCGGCGGCTCGAACGCGAAGTACACGGCCGGCTTCTGCTCGGCCGGCTCCTCGGCTTCGGGCACGGGGTTCTTGAGGACGAGCTTGCCGTCCGCGTCCACCGCGAACTGCTGCCGGGGGTGCAAACGCTCGTTGACGAAGCCGCCGGCCACCACCGCGCCCAGCGTGAGCGCGAAGATGCCGATCGCGTTCACCAGCAGGCCGCCGACCTTGCTGGAGCCGCCGCCCCGTGACTTCTCCGGCTTCTCTTCCCCCTGTGCCATGGCTCGCTCCGCGTGACTGCCCGGGAGCCATTCAGCAACTATCGTGCCATGCGATAGAGATTATAAATATCAGATACTTATGAATTCTCGAGCGCTCAGGCGCCAAGCGCTTGACTGCCCTCGGGCGACCGCGGCACGGTGCGCGCCGGATTTCTGGCGCAGGGCTCGCGGCCCGCCAGCGGCTCCCCCCGGCGGGCCGCCGGCGCCGTTCAGGCGTAGGCGTCGATGCCCGCGCGGCCTGCCACCGGCCGCGCGGCACCGGCCACGCCGACGCCGGGTGCGGGCTCGTCGGACGGCGGCCCGACGAGCGGCGCGTAGTCGGGCGCGTAGCGGGCACCGCCGCGCGGGTCGCGGAAGGACTGCTGCTGCAGATCCACGCTGACGCCGACGTTCGCATAACCCTGTGCGCCGAGCATGTCGCGGAGCCGCGGCGCGGCGGCCTCGAGCGCCTCGCGCGTGGCGTGGCTGTGCGTGCCGAACCAGACTTCGGCCTGATCCTCGGCCAACCGGATGCGGATCTCGAGCGGCCCGAGGTGCGCGGGCGACAGCTTGAGCTGGGCGCTGGTCAGTCCCCGGTCGACCATCACGCCGATGCGATCGCCGAGTTGGAGGTCCCACTCGGGTGCGCCGACCGGGTTCGCGAGCGGCGCGAGCAGCGCCGCGGCGGGCGCGGGCGCGGGCGACGGCGCCTGGACCGCGGGCGCGGGCGCCGCGGCCGGCGGCACGAGCATCTCTAGGACTGCGGCCGAAGCCCCCGGATCCGGCGCGGGGGCTGGCAG
>Ga0315900_10002692_pt1 | contig 26757 bp, 34 predicted proteins | sample LakEriMetagenome_FD_203521 | JGI IMG/M metagenome (GOLD analysis project Ga0315900, IMG submission 203521) | Freshwater fungal communities from buoy surface, Lake Erie, Ohio, United States - Buoy 12 MA114 | ecosystem: Environmental > Aquatic > Freshwater > Lake > Lake biofilm | place: USA: Lake...
ATCACCCGGCCTCGATCAGCCGGCCTCGATCAGCCGGCCTCGATCAGCTGACCTTGCATCGTTCTGCCGCAAGACTCAGAATACCACCCAATCAATACAGATGTATCACTTGTGTGCCCCCCCCCCGAGACCCATCAGCAATCCGATGCTCCGCGCCACCTGGATCCAGGCCTGAGCCCCCGGCACCTGGAGATCGTGGTCGATGCCTGTCTGTACGACCAGCTCAAGGAGCAGGCGCTGCAGCACGGCTGCTCGATCGCCGAGATCACCCAGGTCCTGCTCACGCGCGCCTGCCTGGAGCCGGGGACAGAGGCTCGCTCCGATCGCTGAAGCGCCGCCCCCCTGCCGGTGACGTCAGCGGCAGCCCATGCTCATGGCAGGCGGAGCGCCTGGCGGGAAGCGATCGATGTCGGATCAGAGCCCGGCGGTTCCCCCGGCTTCAAGCCTCCGCCGATCCGCCATCGGCCAAGGGGTCGCCCTGCTGACAGGCCGAGCAGAGACCGTGAATCTCGAAGGTGTGAAACAGGGGTTTGAAGCCCTGCAGCACCACCGGGCTCAGGTCGAGGCCTCCGGTTCCCACCGGGCAGATCGGCAATGGTTCGCTGTGACCGCAACCCACGCAGGTGAGGTGATGGTCATCGCGCTCCAGGGGGGCATAGACGCTCTCCCCGTTGGCCAACTTGCGACAACGGACCAGGCCTGAACGCTGCAGCAGCCGCAGGTTGCGGTACACAGTGGCCAGGCCGTGGCGCTGGGAGCCCTGCCTGAGCCGGGCATGCAGCTCCTGGCCGCTGAGCTCGGCAGTCGCTGCACGAAGCACGTCCAGGATCGCCCGCTGCCGGGCCCCCAGGGCCATGGGTTCCGGATCGGGGGGATGGGTGTGCTGAACCATGGCTGCTCCGCCAGGACCAAAGCCTGCTGCAACGGGAGCCGGTCCCAGCATAGGAGGATGGCGGCTGAGCCCCGGCGAGGGCCTCGCAGCGCCCGGGAGGTGGCCCCTGGATCAGCCGGCGGCCCGGCGCCGGAGCAGCAACGGCAGACAGCCGCACGCCATCACGGGACCCGGGGGCAGGTTCAGCAGCAGGGCGAACCCGCAGCCCGCCAGGCAGACCAGCAGGCCGATCAGGGCGCTGCGGCGCAGCGCCTGGCCGAGGCTTGTGGAGCCGGGCAGCCCAGCCAGGGCCGGGGCGGTGATCAAGGCGATCACCAGGGCCAGCCCCACCGCCGATGTGGCGGCGACCACCACCAGCGCCGTCAGGGCCGCCATGGTGAACCGCAGCCCACGGACGGGCAGTTCGAGACGCTTCGCCCCCTCCGGATCCAGCGCCAGCCATTGCCACTGGGACAAGCGCGCACGCAGCGTCAGCAGCAGAACGCCCGTGATCAGCACCATCCCAAGCAGGTCCTCGGGGCCTGCCACCAGCAGATCACCGAACAGCAGTGCCTCCAGATCGACCGGGAGGTGGAGAGCCTGCACAAGCAGAACACCGAGGGCCAGGCTGCCGGCCAGCACCGCGTTGAGCACCGCCTCCGGCCGGCCGTCGCGATCGCCGCCGGTTGCGGGCGTGCTGCCGATCAGCCCCTCGACCATCCAGGCGGCCAGCAGGGCAGTGGCCGTACCGCCGACCAGGGTGGGCAGCGCCAGGGCCTGGCTGAGAACCGCCCCCGGCAGGACGGCGTAGGCCATCAGGTTGGTCGTCTGGATGCGTCGCTGCAGCACCAGCAGGCAGCCGAGCACTGGGCAGGCCAGGCCGCAGACCGCCGCCAGCAGCAAGGGGATCAACCAGAAAGGGGCCTCGGCGGCGGTCACGGCATCACGCGAAGGGATGGCAAGGCTGGGGGTGGAGCGTCCCGGCTTCCAGCACGACGGTGCGGTGACGGGGCAGGGTGGGGGGAAGCGAGCCATGGACGCTGAGCACCACCGTCAGCCCCTGGTCCACCAGCGCACGCAGCCAGGACCCCAGATGCAGCCGGCTGCTCGCGTCGAGGTTGGCCAGCGGTTCATCGAGCAGCAGCACCTGGGGGTCCTGTGCGAGCGCCAGGGCGATCTGAAGCCGCTGGCGCTGGCCGACCGACAGGCTGCCGATCGGCCAGCACTGCCGATCCGCGAGACCGACGCGCTGCAGATGGTGGCGCGCCTGGGGGGACGGACGCCCGCCCACCAGCTCCAGCAGGCCCTGAACGCTGATCGGGTAGCTCCAGTTCAGGCTGCTGGTCTGGGGCACCAGGGCGATGCGCCGCCGTTGCCCGCGCAGGGGCAGGCCGTTGAGACGGACCCAGCCCTTGCTGGGTTGCAGAGCGCCCTGCAGCAGCTGCAGCAGCGTGGACTTGCCGGCGCCGTTGACGCCACGGATCAGGAGGCAGGAGGCCGGCGACAGCGCGAGATCGATGGCGTGGAGCACCGAGCGCCGCCCATAGGCAAAGGCCAGATCCCGAACCTCCAGCAGCGGCGGATCCATGGGCAGCGGCTGAGGGAGTCGCAGCCTAGCTGGCGACTGGAATGAGAATCGTTATCATCCGCACGTCCACTGCTTCCTCCGGATGGTCGTTCCGACGTCGTGGCGTCCGCCTGCCTCCGCTGCGACCCATGTGGGCGGCCTGGCAGCCGCACTGCTCCTCACGCTGGCGACCGGCGCCCCCCAGGCCCAGGCCGCTGCTCCCCTGGTGGTGGCCGCCGATGGGGTGCTGTGCGATCTGACGCGCACGCTGGCGGTCGATCAGGCGCGGGTGGTCTGCCTGATTCAAGCCGGCAGTGACCCCCATCAGGCCCAGCTGCGCCCCCGCGATCGCCAGGCCCTCGCAGAGGCCCGCCTGGTGCTGATCAACGGCTATGGGCTCACCCCGGCCCTGGCCAGGATCAGCACCCGGGCGCCGCGCGTGGCGGTGGCCGAGCAGGCGGTACCGGCCAGTCCAGGGCGCGATCCCCACGTCTGGCACGATCCCGACCAGGCTGCCGCCATGGTTCGGGTGGTGGAACAGCGCCTGGCCTCCGTTCTGCCGGCATCCGCCGCGCCGGGCCTGGAACGCCGCAGCCGCGAGGCCCGCGCCGTACTCAGCGACCTCGGCCGCTGGGGGGAGAACCAGATCCGCAGCGTGCCCGCGGGCAGCCGGGTGCTGGTGAGCGAACACCGCGCCTTCTCCAGCTTTGCCAGGCGCTTCGGGGTGCGGGAGCTGCCGCTGCTCACCTCCTTCACCACCGGCGGTGTGCTGCGTCCCGCCAGCCTGGCCGCGATCACCCGGGCCGTGCGCAGCTCAGGCACCCGCCAGCTGTTCGCCGAATCGCTGCCCATCAGCAAGACCCTCCGCCGGATCAGCCGGGCCAGCGGCGTGCCGGTGAATCCCACCCCACTGGTGGCCGATGGCCTCGCCCGGGGACGCTCCACCGTGCAGACCGCCACCGCCAACCTCTGCACGTTCGTCCAGGGCCAGGGCGGTCGTTGCGATGGCGCTGCGGCCGAACGCCTCGCCCAACGCTGGGGCTCGATCCGATGAGCGCTGAACCGATGCAAGGCGATCCGGCCACCCGCCCCGCCCCTGTCCGGCCTCCGACGGCCGGCCCCGCTGTTGACCGATCCCCCGCCATGCCGCTCCTGTTTCGCCTTCGCGCCCTCCGGGCTCCGCTCGGACTCGCAGCCGCCGGCCTGATCAGCGTCCTGGTGCCCCAACCGCTGCGCGCCCACGGCGCCGGTGGCGGAGAGGCGCTGGCGCCGGGAACCTTCCAGATCGCACCGGTGCTCACCCTGGAGGGCCACGCTGGCCTGGAGAACAACCTGGAGGGCCATCCCCGCCATTACGCCCTCGATGGCCTGATCGGCATCGTGCTGGAGTGGGGTCTGCCCAACAGCGGCAGTCTGGCGATCGAAGCCATGGTCGGACCGGCCCTGGTGTGGGGTGAGGCCGAACATTTCTATGGCCGTGTGCATCGTGACGCTGGCCACGACGAGGGCGGCGGTCATGCAGACGACCATCGGCAGGAGCTCGACCGTGACCATGGGCACGCGTCTGAGGAGGCCCATGGCGATGGGCATGAGGCCGACGGCAGCGAGCACCGGCCGGATTCCAGCGAGGACGATCACGCCCACCACGGTGAAAGCCATGGCGGCCACCACGACGACCCTGACCACAGCCACGACCACAGCCACAGCGATGGCGCCCCGTACCGCCGCACCGACATCAAGGGATGGCTGCAGGTGCGCTACGCCCCGGATCCGCGCTGGTCGTTCTTCGCGGAATGGAAGCCGTACTACGTCACCCGCAGCCAGCAGGACGACATCCGCGGCCTCAAGAATGAGATCGGCGTCGGCATGACCTGGGCCCTGGGGGATGGTGATCTGAACTTCGCCCTGGGCGATGGCCTGGAAACGATCGCCGATGGCGTGTTCCTGTCCCTCGAGAACCGCACGGGCTGGGAATCGGATGGCACCTATCTCGGCAATTACACCGATCCCTGGCTGGGTCTGGGCTTCAACATCGACCGGCTCAATGTCACCTTGTCCGGCGGGCCCCGCTTCTATGCCCCCGGCCGCTATGCCGGGCTCCCGAACCGCACCGACTGGGGCGGCGAGCTGGCGCTGGAGCTCCCCGTCAGCCCGCGCACCGTGCTGTTTGCCCACTGGACGCCGATCTACAGCAGCCAGGACGGCGAGGGCTGGGGGCAGGGCTGGCAGCACCACGTCGGCACCGGGGTGACGATCCGCTTCTGAGCCACCTCCCGACCCTCCCCGGCGGTCGAGGGCCGGGGCCAGGTGCGGGAGCACGCTGCCGCCGTCAGGAAGCGGCGACGACCCGGGGCTGCGGGGCAGGAGATGGCGAGCGGCCCCCACAGGCCTCCCAGCTGTCGAGCATGGCGACCAGTTCGGAGCGCAGATCCTGCAGGGCCTCGATCTTGGCCCCGATCTCGCCGGCCTTGCGCCGGATCTGCTCCTGGAGCTCGCTGCAGGTACAGACGCCCGAACGCCGCGATTCCAGGATCTGGCCCACATCCTGCAGCGGAATCTCCATCGCCCGCAGGGTTCGGATCAGGGTGAGGTCCGCGAACACCGCGTCGTCGAACAGGCGATAGCCGCCGTCGCTGCGGCTGATCGGCTGGATCAGTCCTTCATCGCAGTAGAAGCGGATCGTCTTGACGCTGAGGCCGCTGCGGCGGGCCACATCACCGATCTTCAGCGATCGCCGCAAGGACGGGTCAGACGCCACTTGACTCTCCACCAAGGGGAGAGTGCATCGTAGGGGTTGTGTTTCGCCCGCGTACTCCGATGCGCTCCGCCCCCACCGCCCTGGCGCTGCTCGGCCTGCTGGCAGCCACGCCGGCGGCCCGGGCCCAGCTGGATCCGCACCACCACCACCACCATCACCCGATGGAAGCCCCAGCCGCCGAGCCGGGGTCCGCAGCCATCGATCACAGCGCCCACAGCCACGCTGTGGGCCCCGCCGGCAGCACCTACGACCTGCGCTGGCTCGACGCGATGGTGCAGCACCACACCGGTGCCCTGCGCATGAGCGAGTTCGTGTTCGACATCGGCGTGCCGGGTGTGGGTGCGCTGGGCAAGCAGATCTGGCGGGATCAGGACCAGGAGATCAAGGCGATGGGCCAGTGGCGCAAGGCCTGGTACCCCGAGGCGCCCGTGTATCCCGTGGCGCTGAAACCCGGCGGAAATCCTGATGCCATGGCTGATCTGGTGCGCATGAGCGCGGATCAGATCCAGGCGATGCGGATGATGGGCGCAACCCCCGGCCGGGAGACTCGCGTCATCTGGTTCCTGGAGGGCATGCTCGCCCACCATGGCGGCGCCCTGGAGATGGCCCACGACGCGCTTCGCAAATCCAGCAACCCGACGATCCGTCGCCTGGCCCGCGAGATCATCGTGGCCCAGCGCCGCGAGATTCTCGAGCTGAGGCGGATGCTCAGACACGACGGACGCGACAAGCCGGAGTACCACCGGTTCGATGGCCTCTTCTCCCTCTGAGCGGCTCTCGTTCTGATCCATCCGAGGCATCGGCTGACTGCGATCCCATGACTGCGCTCAAACCTCTCCACCTCGGCCTCTGTGCCCTGCTGCTGACCCTGCCACTGCTCCTGCCAGCCCAGGGCCTGTCCCACCCCAAGGGGCTCTACCGGACCCGGGCCGAGGCTGAGAAGCGGGCCCGGGAACTGGGCTGCAAGGGCACCCACCAGAACAATGGGCTGTGGATGCCGTGCAGCGGCGAGGCCATGCTGCACAAAGAGCTGCGAGAGGAGTGAGACGGATGCCCAGATCCCTCAACCATCGCGTCCGGCGGCTGCACCGGCTGCTGGTGCCCCTGGCGGCGGCCCCCTTGCTGCTCACCGCCGCCAGCGGTTCGCTGTACAGCCTGCTGCTGGAGCGCGGCATCGATGCGTTCTGGCTGCTCAAGATCCACACCGGCCGCTTCGGGCCGCTGAATCTGCAGCCCTATTACTCGCTGCTGCTCGGCGGGCTCACCCTGGTGGTGATCGGCTCAGGCCTGGCGATGCTGCGGGCGGACCATCCGTCCAGGACCTGAGCCCCACTCAGCCGGCCTGAACCATGACTGCCCCCATGGCAGCCATGATCAGGTTCTCAGCGAAGCTGACCACCCCCAGCGGCGTCCTGGAATTGCCGCCGACGCAGGCGCAGTTCAGCGCCAGATGATCGATGAACACGGCCTTGCCCACCGACACCATCCCCATCGCCCCGAGCGCCACCGCCACGGCTCCCACCAGCTGGGCAGCGGCAGCCGGCTGGGGTTGGAGCAGCACCCCGAGGCCCACCAGCAGTTCGATGCCGGGGTAGAGGCGCCCCCAGGCCCGCCAGCGTTGGCTGAGCAGGTCGTACTTGCGAAAGCTGGCCGCGAAGGCCTGCACATCCATCAGCTTGAGCATCGCCAGCAGGCAGATGGCGATCCCCATCAGACCGCTGATGCCGGCGTTCAGCACCAGAGCCATCAGGCCGGCGGTGATGAACACGGCCAGCACCGGGGTGTAGGAGATGGCGGTGGATTCCGGCCGCACGCCCAGCCTGGCCGCCAGATCGGTGTAGCCACCGATCCGCTCCGCTCCGGAGAAGATCTGGGGTGTGGTCGCCACCCCATGGGCCGCCTTGAAGGCCTCCACCGCCTCGGGGCTGGTGAGGCGATGGTCCTCAAAGGGGATCTGCCGCTCCTGCAGCAGATGCAGGGCCCGCAGGCCCCAGGGACAGGGGTGATCCGGCAGATCCATCCGGACGAGGCGGACGGCAGAGAGGGCAGGGGTAGACATCAAAAGGCGAAACGACCGGGGTCCTTCCAGCCTGATGGCTCCAGTTACTGGAGAGTCAAGGGGGGCTGCCGACCACGGCTCCCCGTGAGGCGAATCTGCCTCGGGCGCGGAGGCGCAATTGACCCTGTTTGGGGGCATCGCTGTGCCCATCCGCAATCCCAGACTGGGTGCACACAACAATCGGAGGTCGGCCATGGCGGACTCCATCCATGTCACGGGCGTCTGCGACTGCCTGGGGCGGACCTGTCTGAAGTGGAGCGCCGACGGCGAACTGACGGCGCTCGACCTCAGCCTGGTGATGCAGCGGCTGGCCCAGGTGGATCCCGAAGTGATGGCGCTGCAGGACCGCACGCCCGAGGCCAGGCCCTGTCCGTCGCCCAGTTGACGGGTGAAACGCAGCGGATGCCGGGCGGCGCGCCCGGGGAGCTCGGACCATCCACCCGGGCATGGCCTCCACTCTGGCCGGGGTCCGCTCCGGCAGGCGTCACCACCGAGCCGCCCCTCGTGACGAGGAGCGGCGGGCGATGCGGCCGTGGGGCTGGCCCTCAGTAGAGGGCTTCCTCCGCATGGGTTTCCACCGTGCAGTCCGAGGTGGGAATGGCCACGCAGGTCAGCACGAAGCCAGCGGCGATCTGGTCCTCATCGAGAAAGGCCTGATCGTCCTGGTTGACGCTGCCGCTGATCAGCTTGCCGGCGCAGGACGAGCAGGAGCCCGCCCGGCAGGAGACCGGCAGGTCAATGTCCTGATCGGCGGCCGCATCAACGATCGTCTGATCGTCGGCGCAGTCGATGGTGCGGTTGAGGCCCTCGTTGGCATTGACGAGGGTGACCTTGAATGTGGCCATGGCGGAAACGGCGGCAGGGAGCCGGTGAAGGACCGGGTGGATGCAGCCTGCCGTGGTGGGTTCAGCCTGGCCTAGTCCCCATTCGGGGTGATTACCCCCCGATGGGGGGCGCGGCTGGAGGTCTCGGCAGTCGAGAGTGCCAGCTGACCCGAGAGCGACCGAATGCAGACGCTGATGAGCGAACTGGCCCTGATGGTGCTGCTGCTGGCGGTGGTCGTCGTCTCGGGCCGCCTCTGATCAAGGCGAGATGGCAGCCACCTCAGCGGGACAAGGGCGGATCGAACCCGCGCAAAGGAGGCTGACAGAAAAAGATCGCCGTTGCCGCTGCATCAGCGAGCAACAGCGATCCCTGCCGATGGCGACCCCGCGGAGCCTCTTCTGGGCTCCATGAGCGAGGCTGAGTGCTGCGGGCTGGGTTGGTCCAGTCCCCATTCGGGATCATTGCGAGCCTCGGAGTGCAGCTCTTCAACATCCATGGCATGGCGGAGTTCCACTCCCGCCGCGCCATAGGTCCAGATCTCGACCCGGCTGCCGGAAGGGCCGTCAAAACACCAGTCGTCCCAGGGGAAGATCACCTTCTCCAGAAAGAAGCCGGACGCACCGGTGCAGCGCAGAATGACCAGCTGAGGCGAATCATTGCGATAATGACAACTCTGCATCAGCCCGGCTGCTGGAAACCATGGAACCCTATCCAGCCCGTTCGGAGCAGCGGGTGATCAGCCGAACATCCGGGCCGATTGTCCCCATCCGGGGGGGGGGGGGGGGGAGAGATAGGAGGATCAGGAACAGGGCCACGGGGTGAAACGCACCGGCTCGTACTTGGTCACCCCGATCTGCCAGCCTCGCGACGCCAGCTCCTGCAGACCGGAGAACAGGGCGTCCGTCTCCCCGCCGGCGATCCAGTTGGCCTTGAGCCAGGGAAGCTGTTCGGTCATGGCTTCAAGGGGCAGTTCCAGTAACAGCAGACTGGCCTCACCGCCCGCCCGCTGCAGGGATCCCTCGTCACTGCGCTGCCACAGCCGCAGCAACAGCTCCAGGGCCAGGCCGCGGCCCGTTTCGCCGGGATCGCTGGCTTCTGCGGCATCCGCCCCCAACGATTTGCCGGTCAGAGGCAGCGCGCGGCGACCCGCGAACGTGACCAGAGCAAGGGCGATCAGATAGGAGGAGTTGGCCATGCAGGGAGGCACCGGTTGAAATAAGAAACGGGATGGATCAGGACCGCCGGATCACCTGCAGCCATCCCGTACGAAAACCCTACGGATCCTCCAGAACCAGCGTCAACCCTCCCCAGATGGAGGTAGCCATGCCCGCAGCGCCAGCACTACCGTCCTCGCGACCTCCTGATTCCACTCCCCGGATTCGTTGCATGGCGACCATCGCAGAACAGCTCCAGGCCTATCGCGCGGACCTTGCCCAGGCCCAGACCAATGGTGATCAAGCCGTCGCCCGCAAGCTCGAGCAGCAGATCCGTGATCTGGAGGACTTCCAGCAGCGCCATCCGGATGAATCGCAGGCCCCATCAGCCTTGGAAGTGTTCTGCGATCTGAATCCCTCCAACATCCAATGCCGCGTCTACGACGACTGAGTTGCGGATGCGGTCAGGTTGGGCGAGGAGCCACAACCGGCGCTGACTGAACAGAACCAGACCCTCTGAATGGGGCACATTTCTCTGTCCTGAGGGTCTTCCTCTTGCTCCCCCGAATCACCTCCAAATGGGGGTTTCCCCGCCTGGAGCCAGGATCGCAATCTCGGTTCACTTCGCCCCGTGACTGTGATGACACCATCCACCTCTTACCCCATGGTCAGCATCGGCGCCCTGGAGGCGAGTTATCCGATGTATTGCAAAGCCATGCGCATCCTGATCCGGGATGGCAAAACCCTGGAGCAGATCCAGCGGAGCGTCTGCTGGGATCGGCTGCGCAGCCTGCACAACTGCCTGCCCAGGGACTACCGGGAGCCCGAGCAGCTGTACTTCAACCTGAAGCGTGAGATCGGCACATGAAACGTGTCCTGGCCATCATCCTCGGTGGCGGCGCCGGCACGCGCCTGCAGCCGCTCACCCTCACCCGGGCCAAGCCGGCGGTCCCCCTGGGCGGCAACTACCGCCTGATCGACATTCCGATCAGCAACTGCATCAACTCCGGCATCAATAAGATCTACGCGCTGACGCAGTTCAACAGCCAATCCCTGAACCGCCATATCAGCCTCACCTACAACCTCTCCTCCAGCTTCAGCGGCGGCTTCGTGGAGGTGCTCGCAGCCCAGCAGACACCCGACAGTCCCAGCTGGTTTGAGGGAACGGCCGATGCAGTGCGCCAGTACCGGGAGCTGTTTGAAGCGTGGGATGTGGATCAGCTGCTGATCCTGTCGGGCGATCAGCTGTACCGCATGGATTACGCGGCTTTCATCGAGGCCCATCGCAGCAGCGGCGCCGGCCTGACGGTGGCGGCTCTGCCGGTGGATGCGGCAACCGCGGAGGGCTTCGGACTGATGCGCACCGATGCCGATGGACGGATCCGGGAATTCCGTGAGAAGCCGCGGGGAGCAGCCCTCGAGGCCATGCGCGTCGACACCGGCGCCCTGGGACTGGCCGCCGCCGAAGCGGCACGCCGGCCCTTCCTGGCCTCGATGGGCATCTATGTGTTCGAACGGAACACCCTGTTCGACCTACTGAGCAGCCACCCGCAGGCCACCGACTTCGGCAAGGACATCATTCCCAGCGCGCTGAGCAGCGGGCTGCATCTGCAGAGCCACCTGTTCGATGGCTACTGGGAGGACATCGGCACGATCAAGGCGTTCTATGAGGCCAACCTGGCCCTGGCGGATGAACAGCCGGCCTTCAGTTTCCATGACGGCACAGCCCCGATCTACACCCGATCGCGCTACCTGCCTCCCAGTCAGATCCACGATGCCCGGATCCGGCGCTCGATCGTGAGCGAGGGTTGCCGGCTGGATCGCTGCGTGGTGGATCACTGCGTGCTCGGCCTGCGGTTGCGGGTGGAGGAGGGCGTCGTGCTGAGGGACACCCTGGTGATGGGGGCCGACAGCTCTGAGTCGGAACGCCAGCGGGCTGTGCTGCGCGCCCAGGGAGGCGTGCCCCTGGGAATCGGCAAGGGATCCCATGTGACCAACGCGATCCTCGACAAGAACGTGCGGGTCGGCAACAACGTGCAGGTGATCAACAAGGATCACGTCCAGGAGGCTGATCGCAGTGCCCTCGGTTTCACGATCCGGGGCGGCATCGTGGTGATCGAGAAGAACGCCACCCTGGCCGACGGCACCATCATCTAGGAGCCGGCCTGCCCTGCTCCTGCCGGGAGCCGCTCCAGACCGCTCCCGGCGCAGCCAACTCCCTCTCGGGTGCGGCAGGCTCAGGCTCAGTGGCGGAACAGCGCGTAACGCGTATTCAGCACCGTACTGGCCCCTGGGGCCAGATCGATCCTGCGGTCTCCGCTGAGCAACGACTGACGGGGGCCAGTCCAGGGTTCAATGCAGACCATCGACCGGGGTGGTTCGGTCCAGAGGACCACCAGATCGAAGGGATGGCTGAGCTGCAGCTCCAGGGTGGCACCGGCGGCCTCATCCACCAGGCGCACCGGTCCGGACGGGCGCACCAGCAGATCGATGCCGTCGGCCAGCCACTCCATCTGCTCGGCGGTCGGAGCCGGAGCCATGGTGAGGTGGTTCAGGCAGTCATCCGGCAACCCCTCGAAGCGCACCCCCTGCAGGCTGGAGAGGTTGAAGTAGGGATGCAGCCCGAAGCTGAACGGCATGGTCGCCTCGCCGCGGTTGGTCACCGTGGTGCTGATGGCCAGGGCCCCCGGCTCCAGGCGCACCTCCATGCTGAGCAGAAACGGGAACGGGTAGGCCTGCAGGGTCTCCGGCGTGTCCGACAGCTGCAGCAGGACACCGCGTCCATCGGCCAGCGGTTCCATGCGCCAGGGCATCTGCCGCGCGAAGCCATGCTGGCCGAGGGTGAAGCTTCCCTGGGGCAGGGGCAGTTGATTGTTCGGCAGCCCACCGGTGATCGGGAACAGCACCGGGAAGCCGCCCCGCACCGACTGGGCCGGATCGAGGAAGCGTTCCAGATCCAGATACACCACCTCGCGATCGCCGCAGCGCCAGCCACTGATCAGACCACCCCGCTCGGGCACCAGCCGCAGCAGATCACCGCTGGCCGGATCGCTGAATTCCCAGTGGGGATAGGGAGCTTCGCGCTGAATCAGAGGCATGGGCGCAGGCTGCGACAGATGGTGGCTTCACTCTGCTAGCGCTGCGGCGTCAGCGCTGCCCCCATTCGGGAACATCCTGCGCCCCTGACGCCAGGCCGCGAACCGGCCGCAGGCTCGGGCCATCAGGCCCCGGCTTGGGCGTCGTCGGCAGCGGCGCCGGCCTGCAGGCGATCCGCCAGGGCCAGGCAGCGATCCATCTCCTCCCATAGCAGCCGGCGACGGTCGTCACTCACGGCGAAGGACCGGTGGTGCAGATCCCGGGCCAGATAGCGCAGGGCATCGCGGATGCGGCGCCAGTCGTCGGCGTTGAGATCAGGGCCGGGCTGCGCCTGGCGCTCGGGGGTGGAGGAAACCATGGATCGACTCTGGAGCATGGCGCTGCAGCCCCGGCGCAGCCAACAGAGGGAGCCGCGACCGTGGCTCTGATCCGGCAGGCTGGCTGTCTCGTGCGACCCGCTTCCGGCTCGAGCCATGCCCCCACACCTCCTGATCCGGCCCCTGTTGGCAGCTCTGCTGGCGCTGCTGCTGCAGCTGGGCGCCGCGGCACCGGCCTGGGCCGATTTCACCCTGCCGCCGCTGCCCTATCCGGCCGAGGCCCTGGAGCCGGTGATCGATGCCACCACGATGACGATCCACCACGACCGTCATCACGGCGCCTACGTCGCCAACCTGAACGCCCAGATCAAGGCCGATCCTTCCCTGAAGCTCCTCAGCCTCGATGCCCTGCAGGGACAGATCTCCCGCTTTCCGCTGGCGGTCCGCAACAACGGCGGCGGCCATTGGAACCACAGCCAGTTCTGGGCCGTGATGGCGCCAGCGGGCCAGGGTGGCTCGCCGTCCGAGTCGCTGCAGGCCGCGATCAGCAGCAGGTTCGGCTCACTGGAGGCGATGCAGGAGCAGTTCAACCAGGCGGCCGCCGGGCGCTTCGGCTCCGGCTGGGCCTGGCTGATCCGCAGGCCCGATGGCAGCCTGGCGATCACCAGCACCGCCAATCAGGACAATCCGCTGATGGATCTGCCGGAGATCGAACAGGGCACCCCGCTGCTGGGCCTTGATGTGTGGGAACACGCTTACTACCTCCGCTACCAGAACCGCCGACCCGATTACATCAAGGCCTGGTGGGGCGTGGTGAACTGGAATGAAGTCAACCGACGGTTTGAGGCTGCAGCATGACCGGCAATCTGCAGGCGATCGGCTTCCTGTTCACCTGGGTTCTCGGCTGGGGCGTCGGTGGCTCCCTGATCGACGCCGGCCTGATCAACGCCGGGGTCTACACGCTCGAGGGCGGTCAGCTGGGAACCGCCGTTACCTTCATCCTCTGGAGCCTGCTCTGGGGGGGTGGCGGATTCTGGCTGTATCAGCGCTGGACCCAGCCCGACAAGCCCGGCTCCTGAATCCCGGCTCCAACCTGGGAGCGGTGGCGGCGGGAGGACGCATCTCCAGCGCCGGCGGGACCGGGGGCCGGAGGTGGCCTGTGCGGTAGCCACGGACGGGGGGAGGCTGGCGGCCTGCAAGCACAGAAGAGAATCGTCAGCATGCCCCTCGAAAAGGCAAGCGAGATGTCGACCCGGCCAGGACGCTGCAGGACGAGGATTTAGTAGTAGAAGGCCCCGTCCATTGAGGAGCGCTGCACCGCCGCACAACGGGTGGCGATCCGCCACAGGGCCTTGGGAATGGGCGTGGGGTCGTAACGCACCAGCTCAGGAAAATGCTGCTTCAGCACGGCATTGCCCCGCCAGGCGTTGTAGTGCGGGATGCGGGAATTGACGTGATGGCAGACATGGGTGGAGCCGATTCCATGGTGCAGGAGGTTCAAAAGGCCCCCATAGGGTCGGTCCACGGTCTGCAGGGCACCCCTAGCCCAGGTCCACTCCTCTGACGAGAAATGGGGAATCCCGACATCGGTGTGCTGTAACCAGGTGTACGTGACCAACCAGATGTTGATCACAAGATAGGGAAGGCCGTATACACAGAGAACCCTGAGCACCGAGAACTGCACGGACAGCGCCACCAGCAGCAGCAGAACCACCAGAAGTCCGAGGTTTGAAAGCATCATAAACCCACGGAAGGGCCTCGGGAAGAGCGGGCGCTTACCCTTATCGAAGGCATCGCCATTCCAGAAGTGGGAGGTTGGCCGGCCGTAATCCTCACCGCCCGTCGCCCCCAGGAATAGATAAAGCGGCCAGCCGATGATCAGGTGACTGAACAGTGACAGGCAACCAAAAAGTCCGGGTCCAAGACGCTTCTTCAGGGCCTCGGTGACCTGCCCGGACGGCGTCTCGGCTCGCGGCGGCACGTGGGTTTCGCCCTCTTCCAGATGATTGCAGTGGGCATGGTGGACGGCATGGCTGCGGGCCCAGCTGAAGTAGGGAACCAGCAGCAGGCTGTGCAGGACGAAACCGATCGAACTCTCCAGCCGGCGATTGGGATGGAAAGCGTTGTGCCCACATTCATGGGCAATCACCCAGAGGCCCATCGCCACCGTTCCGGTGACGATGCCATAGATCAGCCAGAGGGGAGCGGCCCAGAGCTGAGTGGGAATCCGGGTTCCAACCCCATAGGCCAACAGGGACAGCCCCAGGGAGAGCGCCAGACTGCCCCAGGCCTTGACGGGATCAAACAGCGTTAACTCGGCAGGCAGAACCTTGAGGAGCTCGGATTTGGTGGGATATCGATTCAGCGGACTCGATGAACTGAATTCTGCGGAACGCGACAAGACGGAAGCGGACTTGGTCAATCGCTGCACCGAATCAAGAGAGGGCTCCAGAGCATTTCAGGATTGGCGGACTTTACCAAAGAGAAGGCAAGCGCCGAGATGGATGGAATCAAGACTCCCTGGCCTGATTCGGCTCTGGGACAGCTGACGCCCACACGGGCCGTTCAAGCCTCTCCCCGTTGCCATCCAGTGGCCATCAGACCCTCCTGGCGCCTGAACCACTGACAGAGAAGAGCTCAGAGCTGGCATGGCCTGGATGCGCATCGGCTCAGCGCCGAGCGCCACGAAGCACCGCCAGTGGTGGCCAGAGGAAGGCCTCCAACAGGAACTGGACCGCCCGGACCGGACCGCAGCCGTGAACGTTCACCACGGGCAGCGCACCAACGCTTTAGGGCTCCAATCGGGCCGCCCCAGGATGGCTGGACTCTGGCTGAATCAGGCTCTGCAGTGCCAAGCAGCCCGTTGCATCCCCGGATCGCCTGGCATCCCAGCGGCCTGCCAGGCGCGTCCCCTGTCTGTGGAGTCGCAGCGGTTTCATCGGATCGCGTGGATCGCGATGTGTTCGTCGGGACGTGGCTTGTGGCGCTGCCTGTCATCCCTGCTGCCGCATCGCCGTCCGCCCGCTCCGGAAAAGGTGAACCGGAAGGCTCGGCAGCCGCTCGATGCCGGCCGGGCTGAACACCCTGACCCCGATGCCGTCGCGACCCCGCGCAGCCACGCCCATCCCCCCCCCATGTAACGAAGTCGTTACATCTCGGCGCTCCGGCGCGGCCGCCGCGGGGCCAGCGCCGCTCCGACTCGGCTCGAAAGCCTTGCTGCGACTGGGTCCCGGCACCTCAACCGAGCGCTTCACGTTCCTTAATAAAACTTGCCATGATTTCGAAAACGCCCGCCGCTGATGTCCACCACAACCCTGCTCGAATGGTTTGCGGGATTCCTGGCCGCCTGTTTCGCCCTCTGGTTGCTGACGGTGGGCGTGCCCTCCCCCAGCCGAGCCTTGCGGGATCGCCTGAGCGCGATCGCCCCGGCGCTGCTCGCCTATCTCCGGGGTCCCGGTCGCCTGGCCTCGGTCGGTCTGCTGCTGCTGCGGCTGAGCGTGGGCGCGCTGATGATTCATCACGGCCAGGAGAAGCTCGCTGATCCCCAGCAGTTCGCCAACACCTATGTGGCTTCGCTGCACCTTCCCTTCCCCCTGTTCTTCGCCTATGCGGCAGGGTTCTCCGAGCTCATCGGCAGCTGGCTGGTGATCCTGGGGCTGTTCACCCCCCTCGGCGCCCTCGCCCTGAGCGGCACGATGACGGTGGCCGCCTATCAGCACATCTCCACCGCCGGCTTCAACATCTACGTGCTCGAACTGGTGCTGCTTTATCTGGGCGGCAGTCTCGCCCTGCTGTGCAACGGTCCCGGCCGCTTCTCCTTCGACGCCGGCATCGCGCCTGTGCTGTTGAACGGCCTGAGCTCGGCTGGGGATGCGGCGCTGGAGCCGACTGCCGCTGACGGTGGGTCGCTGGTCCCTGTTCCGGTGGAGGTCAATCGGGCGAACCAGGCCTGATCCTGCCGGCCTGGTCCGCCCGCGAGGCGCGTTGGAGACCCGCATCCTGTCGGGTTGGGCCGCGTCGCCCGACCCGCTCGTGTGGGGTCGTCACATCCCTTGGATCATGGCTTGATCGCTGCCCGTCGTCTGGGGCCCGGCCTGGCCGCAGCGCCGTTGACACCGGCCGGAAGCCGGACACGCCGATGCAGGGAGGCAAGGAGGCAGGCTGAGCATGCCCCCGCAGACCGTTGCGATCAGCGGCAACCCTCATTGCGGGCGATTGAGCCATAGACGCACCATCAGGCGCGGCGCACCCGGGTCATCCTGATAAGCCTCCCGGTCATGGGCCACCTTGTGGTTGTCGCAGAACAGCAGGTCACCGGGCTCCAGGCGCAGGTCGTGCCGGAAGCAGGGATCATTCAGGGTGGCGTCGAGCCTGTCGAAGGCCTGAAGGTCTTCGAGCGCCAGTGGCTTTTTCAGGCGGGCATGGCCGGTTTCGATCCAGTGGCGCATGTAGCGCAGGGTGGGGCCATCAGACGCCTGCTGGTAGATCGGGAAGCGGTTGGCGAGGCGCTGTGGCCGCTCACGCCCGCCGCCGGGAGTGACCAGATCGCGATGGAAACTGCGATGCAGCCGCCGCAACACCTCCGGTTCGTGAGCGGCCAGATGATCGTGCACCGCGACCGCGGAGGCCAGCCGCGAGCCACCACCGAACGGAGCCTGGCGCACACAGGCCAGTGCCACCCAGCGGGGATGGGTCTGGCGCTGGGAGCTGTCGGTGTGCATGGTTGTGGCGGCGCGGGTCTGGGACACCGGGATGGCGCTCTCCAGATGCGACGCCCCCGTGTCGGTGACGTCGTACAGCTCGCCATAGGTGGTGTCGGGCTGGCCGATGGCCCGGCCGATCGCCAGGTACAGCCGGCGCAGCTCGGCCTCGGGCAGGCCCCCCAGCCCGCGGATCCAGGCGACGCCCCAGCCGCCGCACAGCTCCGCCAGCACCGGAGCCAGCCAGGCCTCGAGCTCCTGCGGGGAAGCCTGCACCAGGCTTGGATCAGCCGTGAAGATCCAGCGTGGATCGGCCGCCAGATCAGCCGCCTGCCAGCCCAGAAATCGCGGCGTGACAGCGTTCATCCGCGCAGCAGGAACAGCAGATGCAGCGGCACGCCCCGCAGCGGACCGAAGAACTCCGGATCGAGGGCCAGATGGGCCTCGGTCACCCCCAACTCCTCCACCTGGGGCAGCCGCTCCCAGCCGCTCTGGGCCAGCAGCCGGACGTAATCCTCCAGCGTCTTGTGCAGGGAGCGCACGGGATTGGCCACACCGTCCCGCCGCCAGATCCTCCCCTCGAACGTGACATCACCGCTGCCGAGGTAGGCGTGACCCGCCGGATCCATGAAAAAGGGGGCTTCGGCCCGGCGCAGGAACGGCAGGGCCGGGTGCGGCACCGTGAACAGGAAGAACCCACCCGGATTCAGGGCCTGGCGCACGTGCATCAGCACCCGCGCCGTGGCGGCCAATGGCAGGTAGTTGAACAGGAACACCGCCACCGCCGCATCACAGGTGCCCGCAGGCAGCTGCTGTGGATCGGCCAGATCGGCCACGGCATAACCCAGGGGACCACCCTGCTCGGATCCCAGAGCACCGGCCTGACGCTGAGCCGACCCGACCATGGCGGCGGAGAGATCGAAACCGTCGATCCGCCGCGCACCCAGTGCCGCCAGGCGTCGCCCGACATAGCCCTCACCGCAGCCGAGGTCCCAGAGGTGCCGCCCCGTGATGTCGCCCACGGCCTCGAGCACCCGCTCCCGGGCGGTGAAGTCGCTGAGCAGAAGCGGTGCATCGCGGCGCCAGTCGTCGGCGGCCTGGTCGTACAGCCGGCGGGTGTCGATCGTCATGACGCCCCCCGCCGCGCCCGCTCAAGCAGCCAGCTCCAGAAGCTGTCGCGCAGCGTCAGAGCCTTGTGCATGCCGCGGGCCAGATCGGCCCGGCCCGCCTCGGTGCCGGCGACGTCGATGGCGATCTGCCGCAGGGTGGCCTGGTGGGCGTCATCCACCAGGGTGTGGAGCGGAAAGAACACGGTGTCGCGGGGGGAGAGTGTGCCCTGTCGTTCGATCGCCTGCACAAAGGGCTGGTACACGGCGGCCACGATCGATTCGGTGCCCAGGCCGAGGGCGCCCACCGCCTCGGCGGCGCTGCCCGTGCTGAGCACTGCCAGCAACATCTCCCGCCAGCAGATCACCTCAAGCTCCTCGGCGGCCGCCGGCCTGTCGGCGCCGGCCACGGCCAGCCGGAAGCGACGGAAGAGCTCGGGGTGGGGCACACCCACGATCCACTCCGCCGCGATGCCGTCCTGGCTGAGGGCCGCCAGTTCCTCGGGCCCGTACTGCCCCGATTCCTCCTGGAGGTTGGCCAGCAGGGCCTGGCGATGACCGGGATCCTCGAGGCGCGAGATCAGGGCGGTGAGAAAACGGGGAAAATGGGTTGAGTACCCCTCGTATTGGCGGGCGAAATCCGCCAGGGCCCCGACCGGATCGGGCAGCGTGCCCGCGGCGAGCGCATCCAGATAAGCGTGGCGAACAGCCCGATGGCGCAGGGCGGTCTGCTCAAGAGCCTCGACCGCCTGCTCAGCCGAAACGGCAGCGTCGGGATGGGCCCGGGAGGGCAGACAGACAGGGTCGCGCACCTCGGATGCCTGGACGACAGAGCAGGAACGCCGTCACTGTCCCATTGGCCGACACCAGCGACAAGGAGCCTTCACAGCTTGTGGCAGCAGCGCCAATCGCCCCTGGATCCACGGATCCAGAGGGCGGGAGTCAGAGTGATGGCGGAAATCGGGGCCGATGTTGTCATCCCTCCCAGGCAGTGGTCCTGTCGCCAGGGCTGCGGCCCGGACACCAAGACTGTGGCCCGGCCGCCAAGACCGGTGGCCTTGCCGGCAAGACTGGTGGACTGACGACAAGGCTGGTGGCCCGACTCCAAGATTCCTGCCATGACTCCAGAGTTGTCGCCATGACCCCACCGCTGCTCTTCGTGGTGGCCCCGGCCCCGCAGCTGCCGGACTCCACCACTGGCCTGGAGGAGCTGCAGCGAGCGCAGACGGCAGGGCCCTCCACCGGCTTCGCCCTGCGGATCTTCAGCCGTGGTGCTGAGCATCCCGACCTGGGACGGCTTCCGCTCGATGGCCGCCTCACCGGTGATCAGCGCCGCAGCGGCGATGGCACCCAGTTGCTCTGCGACGCCCTCGTGGTGCACATCGAGCCACAACACCACTGGCTCGGGGTCTACCAGGCCAACCCCGAGACTCCCACCAACCTGGAGTGCCGCGATCGCGTGGCGCTGAGTGAGCTGAGCAATGCCACGTGCTGGTTCTATCCCACCCATGACGGCACCTTCCTGAGCTGGGAGCGAGGTCTGCGGCTCAGCCTGCAGCCGGGATCGATTGCCGATTGCCCGGAAGACCTCGGAGCGGCGCCCTACGAGCGCAGCAGGATCTCGGTGCTCTGGAGCCTGCTGGGGGACGATGCCAGCCTCACCTGTGTGGGGCTCACCTACGGCGGTCAACGCCTCGACTGGCCGCTTCGCTCCCTCAACCCCGAACCGATGGCGACCTGGGGCCGCTTCCGCGTCGACAGCCAGGCCGACCACAGCCTGGTGGTGGAGGATTGTCTGACCCTGTTTGCGTCGCTGCCGCCGGAGGGCTGACGGGGGCAGGCCCCCTGCGCTGATCGGGTGTGGGTGGCGTGCGATGGGTCGCGCGGTGAGGACGGCTCCTGGCTCTGCTCCAGGGCAGCCATGGTCCGTCACGCCGGATCGTTCTCTGGTTTGCGCACGGGGATCAGCGCCACGGGTTGCCCCTGACCTGCGACGGCAGCGCCGCCGATGGCTGGTCGTTCGAAGCGGCCAGCCCAACCGAGCCCGCCCATGTTTCAGCGAACAGAGCACCTCGCGTCCTGCAGGCTCCCAGCCGGGCCGAACCCGCCGATCAGCACGGCTGAATCGATCAGATCTTCAACCGCAGGCTGGAGAGCACCCCGGAACGGAATGCACCGGTGTCGAGGTTGATGCGATCCGCACGCCGTTCGATGCGGTGATCTCTGGTGATCGAATGGCCGTGCACGACGGTGTAGGGCAGGCCGTGGGGGCGATTCAGGAACGGCCGGCGGATCCAGATCAGGTCATCGTCCTTCTGTTGCTCCAGGGGCACGCCCGGCCGCACGCCCGCATGGACGAACAGATAGTCGCCGCGGATCACCGTGCGCGGCAGGGCCTCGAACCAGGTCCGGTGCTTCCGGTAGAAGGGCAACAGCGCGGTGTCACCACCGTTCCACTCCCAGCCATCGGTGGCGAGGCCGGGCTCGTCTTCCGCCAGCGCGTCGATCAGCATCTGTTCGTGGTTGCCGCGCAGCACCGTCACCCCCGCCAGGCCCCAGAGGCCGGGACGGGCCTGCAGCTGCCACACCAGCTCCAGCACGTGCCGATCGCCATCGGCCTCAGGGGCGCGGTCGATCAGATCGCCCAGCAGGATCAGCTCGGCGCCGCTGCCCTCGTGCTTCTCCAGCTCCTGTATCAGAAGCGAAGCGCAGCCATGCACGTCGCCGATGGCGACCACAGGGCAAGTGCCATTGATCTCCCCAGGGTCCGTGGCAACGGCGGCCGGCGGGCTGCTGACAGCGGCAGGCTTTGCGGAGACGCCGGATCGCCCGCGCCGGTTGCCGGTGGCGCTCTGACGCCGGAGGGGAGCCGAGTGACGTCCGTCAGCCGCATCCGCCTCGACCGAGGCGACTGCAGCAGCAACAGCATTGCCACGGGCGGGGGGGCTGGGTCGAGAGCGTCGGGTGGTCATGGCGGTTGCTGGCAAGGGTCAGTGGAATCCGGCACCGGTGCCTGGCTGGCGATCTGGCACCCATCTGCGGCGGCAGTGCTGTGCAGGCCGTCGGCGAAACAACGAGGACGCGGCAGACCGGGCAGGGCCGGCTGGCGGCGCGTCCTCCCTTGGCACTCACCTCGTCCCGTCCTCGTCCTCCTCCCAGACGATCGACTTGGAGCGCAGCGACTCGCGGCTGAGGCGCTTGCGGCTGAGGTTGCGGTCCTGACGCAGCAGCGCCCGCTTCTCCTGCAGCAGCTTCAGCTCCCGGGTGGTGAGATCCGACTCGGGCATCGCTTCGAAACAGGTGGCGGCGCAGGCGAGGGTCAAGTCGGCCGCCTCGAAGTCGCCCCGGTCGAGCTGCTCGATGGCCCGGCGCCGCTCGCGGTTGGCCTTGAGCAACGCCAACTGTTCCGCCACGGCGGCATCGGCGTCCAGCTCCCTGAGGTCGGCCGCAGGCATCACCGGCAGGGTGAGCGTCTGGATAAGGCTCTGCCGATCGCTGGCTCCGGGGGCCTCCCAGGCCAGGCGCACGCTCAACAGCTCCTGGTTGGGAGCCCAGGCCGGCAGCTGCAGCCGCACGCCCACGTTCAGCTCCTGGCCGGCGCGCAGGTTGGGCAGGCGGAAGTTGCCGAACTCGGTGGCATCCAGGTCGTTGAGCACGTCGACCAGCTCGGCCCCGTGCTTGCCGCGGATGCCGAGGCTCACCTTGCGGCCGGCCGTGGTGGCCAGACCCTGCAGCTCGGAGGCATAGAGATCGGCCAGCTGGCCGGGGCTCTCGATGAAGGCCAGGGTGCCGTCGCCGGAGCCGGCGATCGCGCCCATCAGGTCCTCGTCGAAGCCATCCCCCAACCCGAAGGCGCTGGTGCTGATGCCGCGGGCCGTGAGGCCCGCCACCTTGGCAGCGATCTGCTTCTGGTCGGTGAGGCCCTCGTTGGCCTGGCCGTCGGAGAGCAGCAGCACCCGGTTGAGCGCCGCGGGATCGAGGTGGTTGGCCACCTGCGTCGCCCCGGCCAGCCAGCCATCGAACAGAGCGGTGCAGCCGCCGCTGTGGATCGTGTTGATCGCCGCCAGGAAGGGCTGCGGGTCACTCACCGGGGTGGAGGGCATCACCAGCGTCACCTCGTCATCGAAGGCGACGATCGCCAGACGGTCGCGGGCGGTGAGCTCGCCGGCCAGGAAGCGAGCGGCCTTGCGGGCATCGCTGAGCTTGCGGCCGCTCATCGACCCCGAACGGTCGATCACCAGGGCGAGGTTGAGCGGTGGCCGGGGCCGGGCCTGGAGTTCGGCAGGCAGCTCGGGCGTGGCGACGGAGATCAGCAGCTCGAGGGCGGAGGGCTGGTCGGCGGCCACGGCGGGCCGCAGCGGCCGGAAGCGGATCACGGGCTGGAGCTGGCCGGCAGGCTGGGGCTGGTCGCTGGGCTGGGGCTGGTCGAAGGGGAGGGTCATGGCGGAGTTAGCGGTGGGGTGGGGTGGCTGATGGGGATTTCTGGGCCGGAGGCCGACCGGCGTTACCGGTTGCTGGCTGGGACGGGTAAGGAGACGCCGCGGGATGCAGGGCCGGTCAGACCGGGGGCGCTGGCGGGGATCGGGGACTGGTGGGATGAAGGGTGAGGGGCGTGGTGAGCATCAGGAACAAACGGCAGACAGGCAGGAACAGACACGCGAACTCCCTGCGGCTGGCGACAGGGCGCCAGAAGGGGTCCGCTGCCGTTGGGTCGGAGCGGGGGGAAATGGGAGCTCGCGGGGTGGTGACGCCGGCCAGGCGCGCGCCATCGATCACCTCGGCCGGATCAGGGCCGTTGGCTCAGCGAGTGGCTGTTCAGCTGGCGGCTGTTCCGCAGTCGTCTGTTCCGCTGGCGGCGGCTCAGAGGATCAGGGCGGACTGTCCTCGAGCTGCTCGAGCAGGCGAGCAACCAGGCGGTTCAGCCAGGCCATGCGCCGCGATCCGGGCGGCGGCACCGACACCGAATCACTGATCTGAAGCTCCACCCCCGGCGCCAGGGTGAAGCGATGCCAGCGGCTGGCGGCCTCGCGGCTGCCGCCGGAACGGGAGGGAGAACGGGATGAGCGAGAGGAGGGGCTGGAGGAAGAGCGAGAGGACGAGCGACTGGAAAGCGGTGAACCGAGCAGGGGCAGCAGCGAGGCGCTGCGCCCCAGCGACTCGTGATCGGTGGGTGCTTGCGACGCCTCGGGAGAGGCGGACTGCAAGCTGCGCAGGTAATCAAGCGCCTCGTTGCGCTCCTCGCTGGCGACAGGCTGGGAGCCGGACGCCGCCGGGGCAGCCGCCTGGATGTCCGCCGCCATCGCCGCCAGCAGCGAGGAGGCGGGGCTGCCATCCCCCTCCAGCTGGTTCAGCTGCTGCTCCAGCTCGTCGTCGGCCAGGCCGATCAGCGGAGCGATCGCCGCCAGGCTGAGCCCGCGCCGTGCCAGGGAGCGGATCAGCAGCAGCTGCAGCAGATGGCGCCGGCCGTAGACGGCGCTGCGGCCCTCCCGGCCAGGTCGGTCGATCAGGCCCTGGGTGGCATAGAGGCGAACGGTGCGCGGCGTGATCTCCTCCCCCAGGCGCTCGCCGGCCACCGCCAGCAGCTCTTCAAGGCCATAGACCTCGGAAGCAGTGGGCAGCGGCGGAGAGAGGGGGGCGGAGTGTTCCATGGCTTCAGTATCGCACGCTTGCAGTGCAAGCGTCAAGCGTTTAGGGTTGGGAGGCCCGGCTCGGGCTGGATCGGTCCTGAGGGCGTGATTCCTTGGCTGGTGTCTCTCAATGATGCGGCCCATGGGCGTTCAGCGGTGCCCGTGTCATGCGAAGGACGGCCTCTCGCCGAGTCACTCCTGCTGATCCCAGCCGCTGAGCACTCACCTGAACTCCTCGCACGTCCCTCCGCCTCACCCATGCGCAAGCACGACGCACCACCCACGGTCGAGCAGATGGACCGGCTGCTCGCCTTCCTGCCGGTGTTTGAGCGGCCAGACTTCATTCCCGCCTGGGACCGGCAGGTGCCGGAGGAGCTGAAGGGATCGTTCATGGCGATGGAGGAAGAGTGGGCACCGGAGCTGGAGGCCTTCCACCAGGCCATCGACGAGGAGGGCTTTGCGTTCTCCTTTGCCTGGAGCGAGTGGCAGGAGCAGGCAGCGGCTCTTGTGAACCAGCCCGAAACCCTCGCGCAGGCGGATCTGCAGGATCTCTGCCGGTTGCTCACCACCCACGTGCGCACGTGGTCACGGGTGGTGCGCTTCTGTGCGAACCATCTGCCGTCGATGGTCCGCTGCGGCCACATCACCCGGCTGCTGCAGCGGCTGCAGGAGATCCGCCAATCTGAGATGCCCCAAACCAGCACCCCATGAACCTCAGCCGCCCTCGCGCTCGCCCTCTGGGTCTGTCTGCTGGGGCTGGCGATCGGGGATGCCCTGGGGGCGGCGGTTGAGTTCTCGCAACCGGGCAGCTTCAAGCCGATCAGCGGCTATCGGGCCGGCGGTGTGTTCGACCTGGAGGCCGGCCAGTGGACCGACGACAGCTCGATGGCGCTGTGCCTGGCCGAATCGCTGCTGAAGCGCGGTGATCTGGATCTGAGCGATCAGCTGGAGCGCTACTGGCGCTGGTACCGCGACGGAGAAAACAGCAGCAATGGCCGCTGCTTCGACATCGGCAACGGCACCCGCGCGGCGCTGGAGCGTTGGCATCGCCATGGCGAGGAGCAGGCCGGCGCGGCCGATGCCCTGGGCAACGGCGCCTTGATGCGGCTGGCGCCGGTGCCGATCGTCTGGCGGCAGGATCCAGCCCTGGCGGGCCGCAATGCGGCAGACAGTGCCCGCACCACCCACGGCCACCCGCTGGCGCTGGCCTCGGCAGGCTGGTTCGGCGAGCTGCTCGCCCGCGCGCTGCAGGGAGAGAGCAAGGACGCGCTGCTGTCCCCCTGGTGGGAAGGATCAGCCGCGTGGGATCCCGATGGTGAGGTGCTGGCGATCGCCCAGGGCAGCTGGCGCCACACACGCATCGAGGCCAGTGGCCATGCGCTGCGATCCCTTGAGGCGGCGCTGTGGGCCTTCGGCAGCACGGACGGATTCGAGGCCTGCGTGCTGGCGGCGGTGAATCTTGGCAACGACGCCGACACGGTGGGCGCCATCGCCGGCCAGCTCGCCGGTGCCCACTACGGCCTGGAGGGCATCCCGGATGCACTGATCAGCGGCCTGCAGCAGGCCGAACGCTTTGTGGAGATGGCCGATCGGCTGGCCACACAAAGCTGTTCTCATGACCAACAGCCGGCTCAGTCGTAGCAGCCATCCATCGAGAAGTACAGCGTTTTCTTCTTGCACGAGGGGCACAGGTAGATGCCATCACTGATGGCTCACCCTGCCGCTATCGTCCTTAGTGAAATAGTTGCAATTAGCCACCTCCCGGGTTCCGGGATCCCCGGCCAATGCGGGGTCGGTGTAGGGAACGATGCCGCTCTGGCCACATTCAGGGCAGGCTGCCGCCTTGACCAGCAGATCAGCCGTGACCACGGCGCGGCAGCTGGGGCAGTGAAAGGGGGCCGGGCACTCTTTATCGAAGTTGTCCATGCCACCACCGAGTAAAGCTTTGGCCTGGTAGCCGCAGGAACAGGCGGCATCGATCATGAAGCCCATGGTGTGTTGAGATCAGAAACGAGAATGGGAACTAAGCCGAGTATTGCCTCCTGGTCTTGCCATCAGGCCAGATCATTGAGATCCGACTGCCATGTTTCTGGCGAGCCATCCTGGAAGTCAGGCCAATCATTGCCCCAACAGCTCTCATCGGCGTCGATGTCATCGAGCTGTGATGTTTCGGCCCGCTGAGGGGCCTGGGCATGGAAGGACCTCAGGGCCAGGAAGAGCCAGATGAGATTCCAGGCACCGCGACCAGGACTTAGCGAAGATCAGCAGAGGATGGGAGGGATGAGGCGGGGAGAGATAAAGAGAGCTGAATTGGGTGGCCGTAGTGAACCAGCGCATGGAGGCGATGGAGGAAGGCGAGAGCGTGGTCGGTTGCACTGCAAGAGTAGCGCTGGATTAGGCTTGCGTGCCTCTTCCTGGCTCTTCTGTGCTCTTGTCCCTTGCGCTCGCCACACTTGTGGCCCAGATCAATCCCCGCATAATTCCCGCCCAGAACGGCAACATCTGCCCGGGCGGCACCAGCTATGCCGGGGCCGGTTACTGCAAGGTGCGTCAGAACAACGTGCAGTACGTCCCAGCCAAGGGTGGCAACACCTGCCCGGGGGGTAGCTCCTATGCCGGGGCTGGCTACTGCAAGGTTCGCTGACGCGCAGATCGCCTTATCGCTGCCGATTCAGCT
>Ga0315900_10002694_pt1 | contig 26745 bp, 22 predicted proteins | sample LakEriMetagenome_FD_203521 | JGI IMG/M metagenome (GOLD analysis project Ga0315900, IMG submission 203521) | Freshwater fungal communities from buoy surface, Lake Erie, Ohio, United States - Buoy 12 MA114 | ecosystem: Environmental > Aquatic > Freshwater > Lake > Lake biofilm | place: USA: Lake...
CGCGCTGGAGCATGGCGCACTGATTTACGGCCTGCTGTTCGCGATCATCTTCTGCGAGACCGGCCTCGTGGTGATGCCGTTCCTGCCGGGTGACTCGCTGCTCTTCGCCGTCGGCGCTTTGGCCGCGCAGGGGTTGCTGCGCATCGAGCTGATCATTCCGCTGCTCATGTGCGCCGCGATCATCGGCGACAATTTGAACTACTGGATCGGCCGCAAGGCGGGCGGCTGGATCGTGAACCAGCGCTGGTTCAAACGCGACTACCTCGCGAAGACGGAGGCTTTCTTCGTGAAGCACGGCGGCAAGGCCATCATCCTCGCCCGATTCGTCCCCATCGTGCGCACCTTCGCGCCGTTCACCGCCGGGTTCGGACGCATGGACTACCGCCGCTTCCTTTGCTACAGCCTCGGCGGCGGGCTGTTCTGGGTGCTGAGCTTTAGCATCGCCGGTTACTTCCTGGGCAGCATTCCGATCATCAAAAACAACATCAAGCTGGTGTTCCTGCTCATCATCGTCGTCTCCGTGCTGCCCATCGTGATCGAAGTGATCAAGCACAAGGCGGAGGCGCGGCGGGCACGCCAAAACAGCGGAGATTAAGGCCGCACCCACGCTCCGGTGCGCGGATCGAGGTAATAGCCTGGGTTCGCGCCCATGCCGGTCGCATTCACTGGCTGACGGGGCATCGGCGCTCCCATGAAGGGCTGGTTGGGAACATAACCGGGAACTCCTGCGCCTGGATACACAGGCACACCGCCGATGGTCTGGTAGCTCTGCACGCCGCCGGAGGACTGGATCACCGTGCTGCTGCTGCGGCTGCCGAAAAGACCGGATTCATTCTGCTGGTAAATGAACTGGTTCCCCTGCGGCATCGCCGTGGGGCCGGAACCGGGCGCGTAACCACCGCGCGGCACGGTTGCATTGCGGTTGGCGCTGGTGCTTGCCGTGCTGGCGGCGGAGGGCGGCGGGTTCGAGGACGCGTAATAATAGCTCGACCCATCCTGCGGGGCCGGCATTTCACACGAAGAAAGGCAGGCGAGGCACAAGACAAATGCGCGGAGGCTTGTTTTCATGGTGGGATCGTATCACGAAGATCGATCCGGTGGTGGAAAACTTTGCCACCAAGGGCAAACGCGGCACAATGCGGCCCATGCAGCCCGTTGTCGTTCAGCATCCTCTGGCGCAATGCCACCTCGCCGCCATCCGCGCGCAGGCGACGCCCTCGCATCAGTTCCGCCGGCATCTGAACCTGCTGGCGCGCATGCTTTTTCTGGAGGCATCCCGCGAGCTGCCCCTGCGCGAGATCAGCGTGCGGACGCCGATCACTCAAACCACCGGCGCGGCGCTGGCGCGGCCCGTCGTCTTCGTGCCGATCCTCCGCGCAGGCCTCGGCTTGCTCGATGGCATCCTGCCGCTTGTCCCGGAGGCCACGGTCGCGCACGTGGGCATCAAGCGGAACGAGGAAACCGCGCTGCCCCAGTCCTACTATGCGAATCTGCCCGCCAACCTTGGCAGCGCGGATGTTTTCCTGCTCGATCCCATGCTCGCCACCGGCGGCAGCGCCTGCGAGGCAGCGCGCCAGCTCAAGGCAGCCGGCGCCCTGCGCATCACCATGATCTGCGTCGTGAGCTGTCCTGAGGGACTTTCTGCCATGGAAAGCGCCCACCCGGATGTTCCCATCGTGACCGCCGCCATCGACCAGGGCCTGAACGACAAATGCTACATCGTCCCCGGCCTAGGCGATGCTGGAGACCGCTATTTCGGCACCTAAGATCACATTCTGACGAGCACGATCCGCATTCCTCACGACGTTTCACTTTCCCATGCCCATCTCCCTCCCACCCCTGACCCGCCGCGGCTTCTTGAAGCGCGGCTCCGCCGCCGCGTTTGGCGCGCTCGCCACGTCATCGCCCGCCGTTGAGATTCCCGAACAGGTCTGGGTGCTTTTTTCGGACACGCACATCGCCGCTGACGAGGCGCTGAACGCACGCGGCGTCTGCATGGCGGAAAATCTGCGCCGCTGCGCCAACCAGGTCCTCAAAATCGGCCAGAAACCCTTCGGACTCATCGTGAACGGCGACTGCGCCTACCTCGAGGGCATCAGCGAGGACTACGTCACCTTCCTGCGCTGCATGCAGCCGCTGCGGGAGCAGTCGATCCAGATTCACTGCACCCTGGGCAACCACGACCACCGCACTAATTTCCTCAACGCCGTCATCGGCCCGCCGCCGCCGAACGCGGAGCGGCCGATGAACGTGCCGGACAAGCACGTCACCACCGTCACCAGCGCCCAGGTGAACTGGATCCTGCTCGACTCGCTCGACCTCGTGAACAAAACACCCGGCCTGCTCGGCCAGGCCCAGCTCACCTGGATCGAGCGCGAACTGCGCAATTCGCCGAACAAACCGACCTTCATCGTCGCGCATCACAACCCGATGCAAGCCAGCATGGATGAGAAGAAAAAAGGCGGCTGTCTGCAGGACAGCGACGCCCTCTTCGACCTCCTGGCCTCATATTCAAAGGTGCAGGGCTTCATCTACGGCCACACCCACACCTGGTTGAAGACGAAACACGAGAAAACCGGCCTCCCGCTCATCAACCTCCCGCCCATCGCCTACACCTTCGATCCGAAGCGTCCGAATGGCTGGGTCATCGCCCGCATCGACGCCGATCGCGCCGAGTTTGAGCTGCGCGCCCTGAATCCGGCCCATGAGGAGCACGGGCAGAAGCATGTGATCCATTTCACCTGAGCCTGGATGCCCAGGTTCGCGGCCCTCGGGACATTACCGCCCCGAGGATCTTCGGACTCCGGCATTCAAAGTCCGCCCAGCTTGCAGATGCGGTCCCAGTGCTTCTGCTCCACCGGCGTGATGGAAAGTCGATTGCCACGACGCAGGATGAGCATGTCCGCCAGCTTCGTGTCCGCACGCAGCATGTCGAGCGTGACGAAGGTTTTGAAATCCGCCTCCCACTTCACGTCCACCATCAGCCAGCGCGGCTCCTCACGCTTGCTGCCCGCGTCGAAATACTCCGATGATGGGTCAAACTGCGTGGGATCGGGATAAGCCTCCTTCACGATCTTCACCACGCCCGCGATGCCCGGCACCTCGCAGCTTGAGTGGTAGAAAAACCCGAGATCGCCCACCGCCATCTGATCCCGCATCATGTTCCGCACCTGGTAATTGCGAACGCCATTCCAGGGTTCCGTCTTCTTCGGCCGCGACTTGAGGTCGGTGAAGGAAAACACGTCGGGTTCGGATTTGAGAAGCCAGTGAGACATTGAAGAGGAAAATGACGAAACCAGAATGTCGAATGACGAATCAATGTCGAAGCTCAAATGACAAAGTGCCGCGAATTCGAGTTTCGGAATTCCTCATTGGTCATTCAGCAAAGCGCTAAACGGTGATCAGCCGGTTCCGTGCCGTGATGGGCCAGCGCTCGGTCGTTTTGCCGGCTTCGATGACATACGCCTCGCCGTGCATCGAAACCGTCGGGCAAACGTGGCGTGGGATGCCGTGGAGCGCTTGGCCGATGACAAATTCGTGGGCGCGCTCGGTTTCGAGCACGAGGTGTTCCTCGCTCTGCATCACGGCCGTCGCATCCGGGAGTTCTTCGAAGCGCACACGCGGGTGCGGATTCTCGGGAGCGACGGATTTATGGCCGAGATCGAGCGTGATGCGGTTTTTGCCTGGTTTGCTGATCACGCGGGCCAGCAGGACGGCAGCAGGCTGGAAGGGCAGGTCGGCGGGATATTTGTCGCCGTAACCAAAATCCCACAGCACAGTGGTGCCGGGGCTGAGCGTGCGGTCGGCATAGCCCGCATGGATGCCAAAGGTGGGCGAGCCGCCGGCGACGAGCTCCTTCACCACGATGCCCTCGCCCTGCAAGCGGCAGCGGAACTGCATCACAGGCTCGAATGCGGCGTCGCAGCGCTCCCGGCGCACATCGAGGCTCTCATCGTGAATGTGGCCGTCGTAGGCGTGGATGCCGCGGAAATGCAGCAACGGCGTGTCTTTGATGACATGCACGAGGTAGGCCGCCTCGTCTCCCGGCACGATGCCGGTGCGGCTCATGCCGCAATCCATCTCGATGTAAACGCCGAGCGTGACCTTGTGCTGCTGCGCCGCGGCGGCGAGGAAGCGGATCGTCTCCTCCGCGTCGGCGATGCTGGAGAACTGCGTGCCGGGAAACTTCAGCGCCAGCTCCGCCAGCCGGTGCGCGTTGATGCCGACGCACGGCATGGCGAGCAAAACATCGGCCGCGCCGACGGCAGCACACATCTCCGCCTCGGCGATGGTGGCGGTTTTGAAGGACGTGATGCCCATCTCGATCTGCATCGCGATGATCTCGGCGCACTTGTGCGTCTTCACATGCGGGCGCAGGCGATTCGCATCTCCTCCGGCGATCTTGAGCATGAGCTGCAGGTTGTGCTCGATGCGCCCGCGGTAAAAAAGCAGCGCGGGAGACGGGATGTCAGCTTCGTTTTCGACGTGGAACCAGGCGGGATGCATGAGGCATCGTGGCGAGCGCCATAGGCGCGGTCAAATCCACGTTACAGAGCCAGCGTCGCCGCAGAGCAGGCTTGACCATGTCGGCCGTCCCCGTCAGCATCCGCACGCCATGAACCGCTCCACGCTTTCCTTCGTTTTTGCCGCCCTCACCACCACTGCCATCGCCGGGGAGAACTTCCTCGTCTATTTCGGCACCAACACGAACGCCAAAAACGGCAGCAAGGGCATCTATGTGGCCCGTTTCAACTCCGCCTCCGGCGAGCTGACCCAGCCCGAACTCGCCGCCGAGGCCGGCAATCCGGGCTTCCTCGCCATTCATCCGTCGAAAAAGTATCTCTACGCCATCGGCGACGTGACGCTGCCCGATGGCAAGAAAGGCGGCGGCATCAGCTCCTTCAACATCGACCTCAAATCCGGCAAGCTCACGCCGATCAACCAGGCCAGCGCCGTCGGCAGCGGCCCCTGCCATGTGAATGTCGATAAAACCGGCAAAATGGCCGCCCTCGCGAACTACGGCAGCGGCAGCGTTGCTTCCTATGCCATCAAAGACGACGGCTCCGTCAGTGAGGCTGCCAGCTTCATCCAGCACGAAGGCTCCAGCGTCGATCCGAAGCGCCAGACCGGCCCGCACGCGCATTCGGTGAACTTCAGCCCTGACAACCGCTTCGCCTTCGCCTGCGATCTCGGTCTGGACAAGGTGCTCATCTACAAAGTCGATCCCGCCACCGGCAAGATGACGCCCAACGAGCCCGCCTTTGCCAAAACACCCGCAGGCGGCGGCCCGCGTCACCTCGCCTTTCACCCGAGCGGCAAATACGTCTTCGTGAACAACGAAATGGCCATGACCGAAACGGTCTTCGCCTACGACGCGGAAAAAGGCGCTCTCACCGAGATCGAAACCGTCTCCACCTTGCCCGAGGCTGATCGCGGCAAAACGGGCTTCAGCACCGCCGAGACGCTCGCGCATCCGAACGGTCGCGTCGTGTATGTTTCCAACCGCACGCACGACACCATCGCCGTCTTCGCCTGCGACCCTGCGACCGGAAAACTCACGCTCATTCAAAATGTTCCGGTGGAAGGCCAGATCCCCCGCAACATCTGCCTCGACCCGACCGGCAAGTGGCTCGTCGCCGCACATCAGAACAGCGGCACGGCGGCGCTTTTCAAAGTCGATCAGGACAGTGGCAAGCTCACCTTCACCGGCACCAAAGTGAATGTACCGGGCAGCATCTGTGTGAGGTTTCTGGCGCTTGATTAAGCTGCTGCCGCCCTTACTCTCGCGGCCCCAAAACACCCCAAAGACCATGACCCAGCTCGATCAACTGAAGCAGCACACCGTCGTCGTCGCCGACACCGGCGATTTTGAAGCCATGAAGGCCTACAAGCCCCAGGACGCCACGACGAACCCCTCCCTCATCCTCCAGGCGGCCTCGAAGCCCGAGTACAAAGCGATCTTCGACAAAGCCGTCGCCGACGGCAAATCCGGCGGTGTGGACGCAGTGATGGACAATCTCGTCGTCGCCTTCGGCCTCGAAATCCTCAAGATCGTGCCGGGTCGCGTCTCCACCGAGGTGGATGCCCGCCTCTCTTTTGACACACAGGCGAACATCACCAAGGCCCGCCAAATCATCGGCCAATACGAAAAGGCCGGCATTGGCCGCGAGCGCATCCTCATCAAGATCGCCTCGACGTGGGAAGGCATCAAAGCGGCCGAGGTGCTGCAAAAAGAAGGCATCAACTGCAACCTGACGCTGCTCTTCAGCCTGGCGCAGGCCGTGGCGTGCGCGGAAGGCGGCATCAAGCTCATCAGCCCGTTCGTCGGCCGCATTCTCGACTGGTTCAAGAAGAGCACCGGCAAGGATTTCACCGGCGCGGAAGATCCGGGCGTGCAGTCCGTGACGCAGATCTACAACTACTACAAGCACTTCGGCTACAAGACCGAGGTGATGGGCGCAAGCTTCCGCAACAAGGGTGAAATCACCGAGCTCTGCGGCTGCGACCTGCTCACCATCAGCCCTGGCCTGCTCGGCGAACTCGCGGCGAGCAGCGATCCGATCTCCCCGAAGCTCAACGCCGCAAACGCCGCCTCGCTGAAGATCGAGCGCATCGGCAGCGACGAGAAGACCTTCCGCTGGCTCTTCAATGAAGACGCCATGGCGACTGAAAAGACCGCTGAAGGCATCCGCAACTTCGCCAAGGACATCGTGAAGCTCGAAACGATGGTGAAAGCGGCGATCGGCTGAGTCCGAGCCGGGATGGAGTGATGGAGTTGTGGAGCATTGGATTTCCCAAGCTCCAACCATCACTCCAGCACTCCCACACTCCATTGCTCCCCGCCATGCTCACCAAACGCATCATCCCCTGCCTCGACGTGAAGGAAGGCCGTGTCGTCAAAGGCACGAAATTCCTGCAGCTTCGTGACGCGGGCGATCCGGTGGAGTGTGCGCAGGTTTATAATGCGCAGGGGGCCGATGAACTCGTCTTCCTCGACATCACAGCGAGCCATGAGGAGCGCAAAACGATGGTCGATGTCGTCGCACGCACCGCGGCGAGCTGTTTCATGCCTTTGACAGTCGGTGGCGGCATCCGCACCGTGGCGGACATGCGCGAGATGCTGCTCGCAGGCGCGGACAAGGTCGGGATCAACACCGCGGCCGTCAAAACGCCGCATGTGATCGACGAAGCCGCAGAAGCCTTTGGCTGCCAGTGCCTCGTCGTCGCGATCGACGCGAAACGGAACGAAAAGGGCTCCTGGACGGTTTACACGCACGGCGGCCGCAATCCGACGGAGCTCGACGCCGTCGAATGGGCCGCGGAGGTCTGCAAACGCGGCGCAGGCGAGATTTTGCTGACCAGCATGGACGCGGACGGCACGAAAAACGGCTACGACATCGCGCTGACCCGCGCGGTGAGTGAGGCGGTGACCATTCCCGTCATCGCCAGCGGCGGCGCAGGCAAAGTCGATCACATGGTCGATGTGCTACGCGACGGCAAAGCCGACGCAGTGCTCGCCGCGAGCATCTTCCACTTCGGCGAATACACCGTGGGCGATGTGAAGCGCTTCCTCAGCGAGCACGGCGTGCCAGTGCGCCTCTGAAAGGACGACAGACACTCCTGTCTGTCGTTGTGCGCATCTCCCACGATTCTCTGCTTGGAATCCTGCACACCATCCGTGTAGGCTCCACGCATGACTCCGCAAAATCTCTCCCGTCGTCAGTTTGGAACCCTCGCCAGTGTCAGCGCCATCGCCGCGATGCTGCAAACGCAGATCGAAGCCGCCGACAAGGCCGCGGGTGGAGGCAAGGTGAGGCACTCCGCCTGCAAGTGGTGCTACAAGGAGCTCCCGCTGGAGGACTTCTGCCTCGCCGCGAAGGAGATCGGCCTCGAATCGGTCGAGTTGCTTGATCCGAAGGACTTCGCCACGGTGAAGAAGCATGGCCTGCACTGCGCCATGGTGAGCTTTCCCACCATCGAAGGCCCTGGCGGCGTGAAGATCGGCCCGATTCCGAAGGGCTGGAACCGCATCGAACATCACGACCTGCTCGTGCAGGCCTACGAGCCGCTTTTGAAGACCAGCGCCGAGGCCGGCTTCAAGCAGGTCATCTGCTTCAGCGGCAATCGCGAGGGCATGAGCGACGAGCAGGGTCTCGAAAACTGCGCCAAAGGTCTCCAGCGCCTGCTTCCGCAGTGTGAGAAGCTCGGCGTCACGCTGGTCATGGAGTTGCTCAACAGCAAGGTGAACCACCCCGACTACATGTGCGACAAGAGCGCCTGGGGCGTGTCGCTCGTGAAGAAGCTCGGCTCGCCGCACTTCAAGCTGCTCTACGACATCTACCACATGCAGATCATGGAAGGCGATGTCATCGCCACCATCAAACGTGAACACGAATCCTTCGCTCACTACCACACCGGCGGCGTGCCCGGACGTGCCGAGATCGACGAGACGCAGGAGCTGAACTATCCCGCCATCATCAAAGCGATCCAGCAAACCGGCTACACCGGCTACCTCGGCCAGGAGTTCATCCCGAAGCGCCCCGACAAGCTTGCATCGCTGAAGCAGGGCGTGACGATCTGCACGGTGGGCTAGGTCGCCGCCAGTTTCTCTACTTCTTCGGCCGCTTTTTCCCACTCGGTGGTCATTTTTGCGATCTTCGGCTCGATGGCTTCGAGTTCGGCGCTGAGGTCGCGAAATTTGACGGCGTCGGCGTAGGTGGCTTCGTCTTGGAGGAGTTCGACGATCTCGTGTTTGCGTTTGTCGAGAGTGGCGAGTTCGGCTTCGATCTTGGCGACGCGTTGCTCCGCGTCTTTTTTGGCTTTGCTGCGGGCGTTGCGGGCTTCGGCTTCGAGACGCTTCTGTTCCTTCGACTTCGGCGGCTCGCGGACGGCGGGGGCGGTGTACGAAACGGGCTGGGCGTTGTGCAGGGTGGCGGTGAGGGCTTCGCGGGCGCTGCCGGCCTTGGTTTTGTCGAGGTAGTATTGGTAATCGCCCGCGTAGGGCGTGATGACGCCGGCGCTGACGTGCAGGACGTTTTTCGCCATCTTTCGGATGAAGTGCACGTCGTGGCTGATGAAGACGAGCGTGCCTTCATATTGATCGAGCGCGTTGATGAGGGCGTCGATGCTGCCCATGTCGAGGTGCGTCGTCGGCTCGTCCATGAGGAGGAAGTTCGGCGGATCGAGCAGCAGGCGCACGAGCACGAGTCGGCTTTTTTCACCACCGCTGAGCACACCGACGGGTTTGAAGACATCGTCGCCATGAAACAAGAAAGAGCCGAGCAGAGTGCGGCAAAGGTTTTCACCGGGACGACTCGGCAGGTCCATGGCGGACTGCAGCACGGTATGGCGCATGTTGAGCACATCGCCGCGATACTGGGCGAAGTAGCCGAGTTTGACGTTGTGACCGAGCTCGCGCGTGCCGGCCTGCTGCGTGAGCGCACCGGCGAGAAGCTTCAGCAGCGTGGATTTGCCCGCTCCGTTCGGACCGACGAGCACGGTGCGCTGGCCGCGCTCGATTTCGAGGTCGAGGCCGTGATACACCGGCGTGTTGCCATAGGCGAAGTCCACGTCCTTCATGCGAATGACACGCTGGCCGCTGCGCGGCGGCTGAGGGAAGCGGAATTTGACCGTTTTGGCGTCGGCTACGGGCGCTTCGATCTTTTCGATGCGGTCGATCATCTTCGCTTTGTCCTGGGCACGGGAGGCGAAGTTGGCCTTCGCTTTGAATTTATCCACCCAGGCCTGCATCTTGGCCAGTTCGCGCTGCTGGTTGTCGTAGGCACCCTGCATCTGCTCCATGCGCGCGGCTTTTTCCCGCAGGTAGTCGTCGTAGTTGCCGGTGTAGCGCGTGATTTTGCTGTGCGCGACCTCAAGGATGCTGTCGCAGAGCGTGTTCAAGAATTCGCGGTCATGCGAGATCATCAAAATGGCCCCTGGATAGCCGAGCAGGTAATCCTGGAACCAGATGAGCGATTCGAGGTCGAGGTGGTTCGTCGGTTCGTCGAGCAGCAGCAGATCCGGCTCCTGCACGAGCAGACGCGCCAGATGCGCACGCATCACCCAGCCGCCGCTGAGAGTGCGGGCATTACGCTCGAAGTCCGATTCGCGAAACGCCAGGCCGCTGAGGATGCGTTTGGCCTTTGGCTCGACTTCCCAGCGATGGTTTTCATCAAGATGACCTGTGGCGAGCTCCAAAACGGTCACGTCGTCAATTGGAGCACTCTCCTGCGGCAGGAAGCCGAAGGTGATGCCGCGTTCCATCATCACTTTTCCTTCATCCGGCTCCGCATCTCGCAACAGCAGCGAAAACAAGGTCGATTTGCCCGCGCCGTTCGGTCCGATGAGGCCGATTTTCTCACCACGATTGATGTGAAAAGACACCTGGCTGAACAAAGTGCGGCCGGCGTAGGTTTTGCTGACGTTGGAGACGGAGAGCATGCGGGAATTTGGGGCGCGCATAGTGGCCCTGATTCGTCGCCTGTCGAGTTTGCAGGCGATTTCATGCCTGCGTGGGAAAAAGCGTCCGTTGGCGGGCGTTTGCCACTCGCATGCATCTCTCGCGCTTTCTCATCGGGTCGCTTCTGGCGACGAGTTCGCTCGCTTCCGCTCAAACCATCGCCGTGGCGAACGGCTGGCATCAGTTTCGCGGTCCAAACCGCGATGGCATCTCCAACGAGACCGGATTGATGAAATCCTGGCCTGCCGACGGTCCGAAGCTGTTGTGGGAGATCAAAGGCGCGGGTGGCGGTATGGGTTCCGTGACGGTGGGCAACGACCGCGTGTTCGTGGTGGGCAACCGCAAGGAGGGCGTGTCGATAACGGCCTTCGACTTGAAGACGCAGCAAGAAGCCTGGAGCACGGTGATCTGTGACAAGCGCGATCAGCCAAACGGCGCGCCCACTTTTGATGGCGAGCGGCTCTATGCAGTGAGCAAGGACGGCATCCTGGCCTGCTGCGATGCGAAAAGTGGTGAACTCATCTGGCGGAAGAGCTACACGGCTGATCTCGGCGGCCTGATCATGAGCGGCTGGGGCTTCAGCGAGTCACCGCTGGTCGATGGCGATCTCGTCATCGGCGTGCCAGGCGGCAATGAGAGCATCGTGGCCGCGATGGACAAGAAAACGGGCGAGGTGAAGTGGAAGTCGTCGCTCCCGGCCGATGTGGGCACGCGTGGCAAGGATGGCGCGGGTTACACCGGCGTAGTGATCTCGAACGGCGGCGGTGTGAAGCAGTATATCACGCTTGTGGGACGCGGACTCGTCAGCGTGCGTGCCAGCGATGGCAAAACGCTTTGGACTTACAACGCCGTGGCGAACGGAACGGCGAACATCCCCACGCCGCTGGTGTGGGATGATTATGTGTTCACGTCATCCGGCTACGGCACGGGCGCGGCTTTGCTTCAGTTGAAGAAAGACGGCGATGGTGTGGCCGCGGAGGAGAAGTATTTCCTCAAGGCGGGCACCTTCCAAAACCACCACGGCGGCATGGTTCGGCTCGGCGACCACATTTATGCCGGCAGCGGCCACAACAACGGCATCCCGGTCTGTCTCGAGTGGAAGACCGGCAAAATCGTGTGGGAGCAGAGCGAGCGCCCCGGCCGCGAAAGCGCGGCGGTGATCAGCGCTGAAGGCGAGTTGTACTTCCGCTGGCAGGATGGTACGATGGGCCTCATCGAGGCTTCGCCTTCGGGCTACAAACTCGGCGGCACCTTCAAGCTGCCGAACGTGAAAGGCCCAAGCTGGCCGCATCCGAGCATTCACGACAAGAAGCTGCTCATTCGTGCCCAGGATCAGATCTTCTGTTACGACTTGGCGGCGAAGTGATCTGACTTCGTGTGCCAGTAGGTGCGCCATGATTGATTCTGGATCGTGGCTTCGCGGGGGATCTGCGAGACGATGAGCAGCACGCCGAGCAGATCGCCGCAGGCCAAAAATGCATTCACGATGGAGCCAGTAACTGGCAGCGGGTGCGTAATGCCGACGATGGCGCACCCGATCAACGGCATAACGCTAAGAACGACAAACGGTGCGATCAGGATGGCGATGAAGCGGTTCCGGCTCATCGGGCCATGGCAGTGCGCGTAGAACAATCCGCGTGAGAGCCACAGGCCGATGCAGGTGCGGTCTGACAGGCCACGCCCCGGATGAACGAGCGCATGAACGGCCTCATGCACAGGAATGAGCCAGACGAAGGCTGTTAGAAACCACAAGCCGAAGAGCGGGGCACGGCTTAATTCCTTCAACGGAGTGAGCCAAAACCAAAGCGCCCCAATCAACACACCTGAAAGCACCGCGACCGGTACGGCCAGCAATTGCATGAGCCACGGCGTCGGTTCCTTCATGGCGCGCCATGGTGGTTCGGGCACGAAGTCAGGCGTCTCAGGGATTGGGCCAAAGTGGAAGCGCATGAGTGCAGACTAATCGGGCGGTCGGCGAAGCGACAAGCGTGATGGAAGAACTCATTCGTCGGTCTTCTTCTTTTTCTTCTTCCCGGCTTTCTTCGGGTCGCCGCCGCCGTTGGGGCTGAGGCGCTGCCACCAGTCGGGGCCTTCGGCGTCGATGGCGGCATTGTGCTCGATGAGCCGGGCTTTGAGGGCGGCGAAGCGTTCGGTTTCCTTGTCTTTGAGGTCGGTGGTCTCTTTGGGATCGTCCTTGAGGTTGTAGAGCTCAAAGTCGGTCAGTTCGGCGTTGGCGAGGATCTTCCAGTCATCGACGCGCATGGCGATCTTGGCGTTCGGGGCCATGTGGAGTCGCCAGAAGAGCGGTTGGGACCGTTCGAGCTTCGTGGCAGTGCCGGTGAGGGCGGGGAGCATGTCCACGCCGTCGAGGACGCGGTCTTTGGGCGGTGTGACGCCGGTGAGGCCGAGCGCGGTGGGGAAAAAGTCGCTGCCGATGACGGGCAAGTCGCACACGGAGGCGGCGGGGATGTGTCCCGGCCAGCGGGCGAGGCCGGGGACGCGGATGCCACCTTCGTGCATGTCGCGTTTGCGGCCACGCAGGCCTCCGCTGCTGCCACGGCCGGGTGATTTGATGCCGTCGCCCTCGGGGCCGTTGTCGGAAGTGAAGAAAATGAAGGTGTTGTCTGCGAGTCTCTGCGCGTCGAGCTCCTTCATGAGCATGCCGAAGGCGTGGTCCATCTGCGTGACGTTGGCGTGGTGCTCACGCTGGATGTCATCGGTGAGGTCGGGATAGAGCGCTTTGAATTTGGGATCGGATTTGATGGGATAATGCGGCTCGTGGGTCCAAACGGCGAGGAAGAAGGGCTTGGAGGCAACGCGCTTCTCTTTGAGCCAGGTGATGGCCTCGGTGACGACGAGCGGCGCGGAGTAGCCCTGCATCTGGCCGACGGGCTGACCGTTGCGAACGAAGTTGCTGGGGTTCTCGTGGGAGGGGCCAGCGTTGTTTTGCGTGGCCATCCACCAGTCGTAGCCGTGGTCGCCCGGTTGTGGCTGGGCGGGGTTGTTGAAGAGGCCGTTGAGATGCCATTTGCCGCTGTGGCAGGTGGTGTAGCCGGCTTTGTTTAATAGAGAGGGCAATGTGATCTCGCTGGTGCGCAGATGCACCTCCGCGCCTTCGGCGATCCAGGTGTAAACTCCATTGCGATGCGGGGTGCGGCCGGTGAGCAGGGCTGAACGCGAAGGACTGCACACGGCGCTGCCGGAGTAGCATTGCGTGAGCCTGACGCCCTGCTTCGCGAAGGCGTCGAGATTGGGCGATTTGATGATCGGGTGGCCAAAGCAGCCGAGATCGCCGTAGCCGAGGTCGTCGGCGAGGAAAAGAATGACATTCGGCTGCGCCGAAAATGACGAATGCAAAATGGCGAATGACGAAAGGAGGGCGACGAGGAAGCGCATGATCGCACGGGAACGACCGGCGCGGTGATGATCCTTCGAGTGACTTTTCTTGCTGAAAAGATTCAATTGGGAGGCTTACGCCAGACTTGAGTGAGGCTGTCTATCAGCTCTCCGCTTTCAACAAGCTTCTCCAAGGCATCATGAATGGCAATTTCGTGTCCTCTCCCCTCGATGCAGAGTGCTCGCATAACAGTTCTAACCACATCTTTTATCGCCACCTTCTCGCGCATCGGAATTGCCGTCATCACCACTCTCCGCAACTCAGGGGGAAGCAATGCGCCCTTCTTGCCGTTCAGTTCTGACAATACGCGGTCCAGTGCGTCTGGGTTGGCCCCCGCCATTGGCCGCATGGGAGCATCCGCTGGCTGAGGCTGATTGAACAGGTCGGTTTGCTCGGAGGGCAGTAACTCGGCCTGAATGTGTCTGATCTCTGGCTTTTGATAGGCAGAAGCGACCGCGGCCTTGGTTGGCGTCGGTGTCGTTTGTTGTTCAGCAGTGCTCTCTTGAGGCCTCGTACTCCCATGCATCGGATGTATGTCCATCTGAAAGAGCTTGCGCCACAAAGACTCCAGCGCTGCATCGGGATTTGCGTAGAAAGCGGATGCGGCCAACCGCCAGAACGTCCAACCGCAACGTTCAAGCTGACGCTGACGAACCATGTCCTGGGTGATTCGTTCAGGTTCATCGTGATGAGGCCCATCGCATTCGACCGCAAGGCGGGAACGATTGCCTTCGATAACGAAGTCTATTCGATAGCTGTTGGGACCGAATGGCTCAAACTGCGGAATAATCCGATAGCCTCGTTCATGGATGCGAAGACCGACGCTTCGTTCAAACTGGCTTTCGCATTGCTCCCAATCCGGACCACCAGCGGGGGTTTGGCGCGGATCGGAATAGTATGCGAGCAGCTTGTAACGCATATCTGCCGGATTCATGTCATTCAGGGTCACTGAATGAAACAACCAGACTTGATCACGAGCGCGGCTGGCGGCGACGTTGAACCGCTGACGTGCGGCATCCGTTGTTAGGGCCTGAAATCGCTCGTTTGTTGCGGCGACCATACTGAGGAATATGATGTCACGTTCATCACCTTGGAATGCGTAAGCATCACCGCATACGATTTCACGATCTTCGATCTCCTCAGGTGTGAGTCTCTTTAGAAGAAGCGAATTGATGAGCTTTGCTTGGGTCTCGCCCTGCAACGAAATGACCCCAATCGTTTTGTCGGCGTAGGCTGGATTTCGGCAGCACTGACAGATTGCTTCGACAAGCGCCTCGGCTTCGACGGGGTTTCGTGCGCTCTGGGAGGTTCCCTCGCGGTATCCATCTGCTATGTGGCGAACGACAATTGGTTCAAGCCGTTGCGGCGGGTATTGCCGCAGCGGCTCGAGTTGGCCGCGATAGCAGAGATCACTCGAAAACCGAATGATCTCAGGCATGCAACGGAAGTGCTCTCGCAAGACAACTCGCCCGCTGAAACGAATCGCCGCTTGGTGAAAGAGACTCGAAGTGATGCCCAACGCGTCCCGATGGGGAATGTCCACCAGAAACTGGTCGGCCAGCGTGTCCACGGCGTCACGAGACACACCTACACCTTCGGGGCTGATTTGTTCGTCGTCACCCACAACCACGATCTGTTTCCCGAGATAAAGTAACGCTAAGGTTTCCGGGCCACTCTGACTTGCTTCGTCGATGATAATCACGTCGAACGCCCCAGCAGAGGCCGTAACAGTTTCCGCAATGCGATGAAACGGCATGACCCAAGCAGGGACGGCTTCTCGGCAAGCATCGAGGTGTTGTTGTGCATCCCTGCGATGCCGCTCGGCTCGCTTGCCTGTGCCGCGACCAATGCGGCGGATGGCCTGCGTCCAAGCACGCAGATGCTGATTCTGCCTTTCCGTAAGTCGGAGGAAGCAGTGACCCCATGCCTTTGCTGCCGCGAGCTTGGCCATCGTTTCGCGCTGTTGCTTTTGTAAACGCGCCAACTCTTCTTCCAACACAATAGGATCGCCCCGACTGAGAAACTCCTGGAGCCAGGTTCGTGCTCGCGCCCACTGCCAGGCAGCCTCCACATCTGCGAGACGTGAATCCCAGTGCTCATTCGCATATGATTCAGCAAGCAAACGCGCTAACAATGGCGCTATAGCGGTGAGTGCAGCATGGCGTTGCTCCAATGTCGCGAGCAATTCAGCGTCTATAGTCAACGCCGACCATTCTTCGTGCGCCTTAGCGTAAGCGTGCAGGTCGCGGGCGGCCACGCTCGTGGAAAGTCTGCCGGCGACCGGGTGCGACCGCGGGCGCACGGCAAACGATTCGAGAGCTTGGTTATAGGCCGTGAGCTTCGCAGTGGCCTCACCAAGGCGTTGCCGCGCAAAACCCGCTTCACAATCGGCGAGTAGTGCATCCAACTCCATTGGTTGGTCCCAAGCTGGCTCAATCAGGCCGGATACCGCAGCAATCGCGCTCCGTGCTGCGGCCAATTTGTCCCGCATTCCGAGCACAGCCCCGAGTGCATCGCGCATTGTTTGAAGTTCATTCACCTGCCGAACAATGGTCCCACTCGCAACCTCATGCACATCGACCCAATTCAACCGCAGTTCATCAACACGCAATTGTGTCTCAAGATGTTCGATCAATTCACCAACTACTTCTGCGCGCTTCGCGTGGCGACCATTCACACGCACGCTTTCAGCGATGTATGCCGTGCGGCGAACTACATCCGAGCTATAACCAAACAGCCACCACTGAATTCCAAGCTCATTGTTATTCTTCACAAGATAATCCTGCAGGTCACGAGCATCGGCTAAAACAGCTTTGGGGTGGCTGCCGTCTGGTAGAGCAACCTCGCGGCTATGTGCCTGCCTTGCTCGGTCGAGCAAACCATCCAGCGAGTTCGTTGTGAGTTGGAACAGGTCCTGCCACATTCGCTCGTGTCCGGTGAGGACTCCGGTGAAAGCCTGTTGCATCCATGGCATCCGAAATTGTTCAAGTGCGGAGATGGACTTCTGAAGCGCCTGCACTGCGGCAACGAGTGCGCTTGTCGCGCTCGCGCCCGCCGCTTGTAGCTTCCGACAACGTGGTGAATCTTCACGCCCGGAGAGTGAATCAACAGCTGCACGAGCTTCGCGTTCTTGGTCCACAGCACCGAGAAAAGCTGACACGTCGGGAACTCTATCGGCTGGCGGAATCGGCCTCTTCAGTTCGGCGCGCCTCCCTGGCGAAAGACGACGCCAGGCTTCGAGCAAGGCAGCGAAATCAGGGGCAGAAAATGGCAATGGTGTTTCCTCTCGGATCGCGTCACTCAGCCAATCATAACGTGAGGCTGCCTCCGTAACACCCTGCGCGATTTCCGACGCGGTGCCGGTGTAGGCCCCCCATGCAACGCGATGTTGCCAAGTCTCCGCTTCACGATGTTGGCGGATTGAGTTTTCCAACACCGCGACACTTTTCCTGTTCTCAGTAAGCTGTCGAGCAAGGAGCTGAATCATCTGGCGGTTCTGCTCCGGCAACCACGTTTGCTGTTGATCAGTTATTCCGTGGACCGAGTTTTGCAGGTTCTTGAGTGCTCCTGCGTCATTGCCTAGAACGCTGACGCAAAGAGCCGAGAGTTCGGTTGGAACCTTTGCTTCGAGCACCTTGAGCGCGCGCGGTGTCTGGCTCGTCACGAGCACGCGCTGGCCAGTTGCCAGCAAGTGGCAGATGAGATTCGCAATAGTGTGGCTTTTGCCTGTGCCTGGCGGTCCCTGCACCAACACGCCCTGGCCTCCGGCCAAGCGCCGAACGATCCGAAACTGCTCATCGTTCGCAGGCAGCGGAAAATATACTTCGTCGTCGGCTTGGCCGATGGAGGTCTTTGCTTCGGTGCCTGTGCCCTCGCCACCATTGCCTCCGCTTTCGTCGATGATCTCGCACAACCGGCGGACCCCAAATGGGACATCACCGCCTGCTGCGATTTGGCGGGCGATGTCATCGAGCAGTTTGACGAGGCTCCGTGCAGTGCGTTTACGCAGAATGATTGCCGGCGCGAACGTGACCACAGGCACCGGCGGCAAAGTTGTTGGGCTTTCAAGCGAGCAGTCGTAGCTGCCGCGACGATTCAGCGCGTGAGCGTACGATTGGAGTGGTAACTCAACAGCAGTCGACGGCCACGGCATTTCAGTAACAGATTCGACCTCCCGTTTGCAGGCTTCTTGAAGCTCATTCAGCGGGCGCTCGTCCGCTTCCAACATATCCTGCTCAAGTGAAAGGCGGATTCCGTCGCTTCCCGGTCCGACACTTAACACTCCGCGATGCGGGTCGAATTGCAGACTGGCTTGACCGACTAGGAGGTGTCGAAAAACCCTGCTTCCGCGCTCCATCTGCCAGTTTAGCAGGCCGACACCCAGAACCACCTCAAAGGTCTCACCGCTCTTCTTGAGCATCTGGTGCATCGAAAACAGCTTGTCGTAGACACGCTGAATCGTTCGCCAGCGCCGGTGCTTCGGTGCCCACGGCTCCCACTCCTCGGGGACATATGCGTCCCACTCGCGCTTTACGTTTGGATGATCGCGCAGCGAGTGAAGCACGGGTGGCTCATCGGGATTTGCGTTCGGCCTGGCGATTTCTTCTCGCAGGCGCGGTGCCGCCGAACTGTCGCGCAGTGCAGATGAGTCGATCCAGGAAGCACAAATCTGCGGAGGCTCCGGGCACGATGGCTCGTCGACGCGCTCGATTTTCAGCCACGGTTCGCTGTCGTCCGGTTCGTTGGATCGCGCGATGCTTGCACACTGCGGTTCTTCAGGGACTTCGTGAAACCAAAGAACTTCCTCATAGTCGCGACAGTCGCGCACTGTCGAAAGCCGGAGTTTTGCCAATTCACGTAGGTATGCGAACAAACTGGCTGCTTTTTCAGAGGTAGTAGGCATACGGCTCCAATACGGCGAGAGCGGTAACACCGTCAACTTCCCACAAAGCATGCTCACATGGCATGTTGTTGGCCATGGAATGTCCAAGCTCTTTACTTTGAGCCGAAACTGGTGCTTGGCGTGCGGCGTTCTTTGTGAAAGCATCCGCCGTTCTTCCATGAAACTGACTCCCGCCCTTTTGTTTGCCGTCGCCAGTCTGCCGCTGCTCGCGGCGGAGGATTTGTCGAAACCGATCGAGGCGCTGCGAAGCGTCCAAAAGGAAGGCGAGGGCAACGAGGCAGCAGGCAAGGCGTGGCAGCAAATCGTGAAGGCGGATGCAGCAAACCTGCCGGAGGTGCTCAAGGGCATGAACGGAGCCAACCCGCTGGCGGAGAACTGGCTGCGTGCGGCGGTGGGTGTGATCGCTGATGAGGCGCTGAAGGCGAAGAAGATGCCGGTTGACGCGCTGGTGGCCTTTTTGAAGGACACGCAGAACAGCCCCGGTGCCCGCGTGGTGGCGTTTGACCTGATCCAGCGTGGGAACGCGAAGCTGGCGGAGGATTTGACGCCGACGCTGCTGAATGACGTGAGCAGCGATCTGCGGCGGCATCCGGTGGCGAAGCTGATCGAGGCCGGTGATGCGGCCCTGGAGAAGAAGGACAAGGAGGCTGCGATCGTGGCTTATCAGAAGGGTCTCGGCGGCGCTCGCGACGAGGATCAGATCAAGGCGCTGGCCAAGAAGCTGCGTGATCTGGGACAAACCGTGGATTTGCCGTCTCATTTCGGCTTCCTGATGAGCTGGAAGATGATCGCGCCGTTCAGCAACGCGGATCGCGGCGGTTTCGACACCGTTTATCCGCCGGAAAAGGAGCTGAAGTTTGATGCGAGCTACGAAGGCAAGGGCAAGGCGGCGAAGTGGGTCGATTTCACGAGCAAGGATGAGTACGGCAAGATCGACTTCAACAAGCCCTTCGGCATGGAGAAGAGCGTCGTTGGCTACGCGGCGACGGATTTTCTCAGCACGGAGGATCGCACGGCAGAGATCCGCATCGGCTGCAAGAACGGCTGGAAGGTATGGCTGAACGGCGAGCTGCTCTTTGCCCGTGACGAATACCACCGCGGCGCGAAGCTGGATCAATACAAGCTGCCGTGTCAGCTCAAGAAGGGGAAGAACACGATCCTGGTGAAGTGCTGCCAGAACGAGCAGACAGAGCAGTGGACCACGGAGTGGGAGTTCCAGCTTCGCGTGTGCGATGCGACGGGGACAGCGATCGTGGCGGCGAAATGATCCATCAACTGAATGACGACTATGAAAACGATCTCGATGTGTGTTTCGATGTGCCTGGCAGCGGGCTTGGTAAAGGCGGACTGGCTTCAATTCCGCGGCCCGAATGCGGCGGCGGTCTCCACGGAGGCGAAAGCGCCTGCAGAGGAGCTGAAGATCGCGTGGACGGCCGATCTGCCGGGGCGCGGGCTGTCGGCACCGATTGTGGTGGGCGACAAAGTCTTTGTGACCTGCTCCAGCGGCCCCGGCCAGGAGACGCTGCATGTGTTTTGCTTCAATGCGAAGGATGGATCGAAGCGCTGGGAGCGTGCGATGCGCGCCACCGGCCGCACGATGTCGCACAGCAAGACCTGCGTGGCCGCGAACACGCCCTGCAGCGATGGCGACCGCGTGTTTGCGCTGTTTTCGTCGAACGACCTGTTCGCCTTCGACCTCGATGGCAACCTGCTTTGGCTGCGCGGGCTGACGTTTGATTATCCGAACGCGAGCAACAGCCTCGGCATGTCGCAGTCGCCGGTGGTGATCGACGGCACGCTGGTGGTGCAGAGCGAAAATGACAGTGAGTCCTTCGCAGCAGGCCTCGATGTGGCCACCGGGCGCAACAAATGGAAACTGGAGCGCCCGAAGGCGGCGAACTGGACCAGCGCGACGCTTTGGAAAGGCGTGGCGGCGCTGCAATCCAGCAAGGGCATCCTCGGCGTCGATCCTGCGACCGGCAAAACGGTGTGGAATTACGAAGATGGCGCCAGCACGATCCCATCGAGCGTGGTGCATGGCGATTTGCTCTATGCGGTGTCGAAGGGCATCACGGCGCTGTCGCCGGAGAAGGGCGCGGTGACGCAGCTTTGGCGCAACGAGAAGCTGAACCCCGGCACGGCAAGTCCGCTAGTGCTCGGTGATCACCTTTATGTCGTGAACGGTGCCGGAGTGCTGATCAAGGCGAGCGCGAAGAATGGCGATGAGGCGTGGAAGCTGCGTTTGAAAGGGCCGTTCAGTGGTTCACCGGTGGCGGCTGGCAAGCGCATCTACATCGTGAACGAGCGCGGCATCTTCCAATCCATCGACCCTGATGCCCCCGAGGGCAAAGTGACACAGGAGATCGAGCTGAAGGAGACCGTTTTGACGACTCCGGCGATCTCCGACGGCGCGATCTTTGTGCGCAGCGACGCGAAGCTGTGGAAGCTGCAATAACAGCCGATGCCTGACGATCCCACGCAGGAGCCGGAGGAGCTCGATGTCACGATTGCCACGGAAGTGGAGCAGGAGACGTCGCGTGCCCTGAACAAAGAGACACGGCAGGTGCTGCTCGCGGTGCTGCTGGTGGCCGCGTTCATGGCGCTGGCGCATTTCACACCGCTGAAGGCCTGGATCACGAATGTGCAGACGTGGAAAGGCCTCGTGCGCGAGTTTGGCTGGATGGCGCATGGTATCTTCGTCGCGGCTTGTGCCGTGGTGGTGATGCTCGGCGTGCCGCGACTGCCGATGTGTGCCGCAGCGGGCCTGATTTTCGGATTTGGCGAGGGCTTGGTACTGTCGCTGATCGGCTCGACGTGCGGCTCGTATGGGGCGTTCGTTTTGTCGCGGCATGGATTCCGCCGCGCAGCGGAGTCACGCGCGGAGAAGTGGCCGTGGTTGAAGAAGTTGCTGAAGAAGCCCTCGATCATGCGTGTGTTCTGGGTGCGGCAGCTCATGGTGCCGGGTCTCGTGCTGAATGTGCTGCTCGGCATGACGCCAGTGCGGCATTCGCGCTTCCTGCTCGGCACGGCGCTGGGTTATCTGCCGCTGAACGTGGCCTTTAGCCTCGTGGGCAGCGGTTTGGGCAAAGGCAGCCTGGCGTCCACCTTTGCCCAGTTGCTCGCAGCGATGGCGGTGATCAACATCGCCGCGTGGCTGGTGTATCGGGTGATGAAGAAGCAGCGCGGCGCGTGATGGCATCCGCCCCACGTTCCCGCCGCCCAGCTCATTCCCCGTTCCGATACATGGCGCACATCTGACAGGCAGCGCACAGCTCGCAGGTGACGGCGTGCGGGTTCTCCGCGCACTTCGGGCAATGAACGCAGAGCATGCAAAACGGCCGCTGAGAGCCGCGGATTCCCGATATGCATGAACGTCTCTGCGGCTCCTCGCCAAGCAGCGCGCAGGCTCTCGATGAAAGCGGCTGAACCGGGGCGGAAACGGATGATTTCATGGCCTGCAAAGGGAAAACGTGACATCCATGGCCCTGAACCGAAAAACGCGCTATGGGCAGACCTTCCCATATTGGCTAACTTTTTTGCAGTCGTTGCGAATTTCGGCATCCCGCGCTAAATCCTTCCATGTCAGCGTCAACCAGGGCTGAAGCCGGCCAGGCATGTTTGAAATGGGGAAGCGGTTCGTTGCGGCTTTCCGGCCCCTGTGTGATCGGTCGCCGGTCTGATAATGACCTGCAAATCAACAACGTGCAGGTTTCCCGCCGCCACGCCTTGCTGATGAATCACAACGACGACTGGTGGCTGAACGACCTCGGCAGCCGCAACGGCATCCTGGTCAACGGCATCCGGCTCACCAGCGCCCGCCGCCTGCGTGACGGCGATGAAATTCGTATCGCCAACCACCGCATCGTTTTTCATAACAGCAGCCAGAATCCGCCGCACCACAGCACCATCGTCGGCAAAACCACCCAAGTGGCGGTTCCGGCCACGGACGAGACCCATCTGCCTGCGATGGCATGCGAACTCATCATCGCCACGGAGGAGGGCGCCATCCTCGAAGGCGAAAAACCCGCGCACTGGTTTTTTGGCAAGTCACTCGAACGAGCCCCGGGCGGCTCGCACTACATCCTCCCACCGCCGGTAAGAGAGTGGCTCGAACGGCTGGCGGCTGAAAAAGGCTTGGGCGTCGCCCCTTTGGAACTCTGCCAGGGCGAGCGTCGTGTGGTGATGTCGCTCGCGAGGCAGAAGGATGAGCGCTTTTTTCTGCTGATCCGGGAGGAATCGGCCAAAACGTCCATCGACCGCCTGCAGTCGCTGGGCCTCACCGAGCGCGAGGCCGAGGTGATGCACTGGGTTTGTGAAGGAAAGACGGCTCCGGAGATCGCCGAGCAGATGGCCATCGCTTCCAGAACCGTGAACCATCATCTTGAGCACATCTTCAAGAAGCTGGCCGTGGACAACCGCCAGAAGGCCATCAAGTGCGTGATGGAGCGTCTGGCGGCTGTGTAAACCGGGCGGCGATCACTTCACCACCGGACGCAGCAGCATGTTGCGGTAGTCCACGTTTGTGTGGTCGCCTTGGAGATAAATCGGGCCGGGCTTGAACTCATCGCTCGTCATCGCGCCGCCGGTGCAGCCGAGCACGGGCTGGTTGTCGATGATCGTCTTGCCATTCAGGATCACCGTGAGGTGGCGATCCACCAGCGTGATGTCCAGCGTCTGCCATTCGCCGATCGGCTTTTCCGCGTTCACGCTCGGCGTGATGCGGCTATACAGCGCGCCCATGTGGTGGGAGTCGAGCGGTTTGCCAAAGCTCTCCATGATCTGCACCTCGTAAATGCCGCGCAGGTAGATGCCGCTGTTGCTGCCCTCCTGCGTGCGCACTTCCGTCTTCAGATTGAAGTCCTCGAACTCCGCGTCCGTGCGCAGATTGCCGAAGTGCTTGCCCTTTTCCTTGGTGACGCGGTTTTGCAGCACGCCATCGACGACGCTCCAGCCATTGTCAGCGCCCTCCTTCAGCAGGCGCCAGCCGGTCAGGTCCTTGCCATTCATGAGCTGGATCTGCGCGCCGAACTTCACTTTGGAGAGATCAGGCGCGGGCGGCAGATCCGCGATGCGTTTGCCGGTGAACTCCGCCGGCTGGCCGACCGCCTTGCCCTCGGCGTTCTTTTTGGAGGTCGTGAGCTTCAAAACATCGCCGTCGATCTTTGCGGTGATCGTTTCCGTGGTGACTTTGCCTTCCTTGTTCTTCTGCTCACGTGTCACGATCAAGGTATCGCCATCAAGCTTTGTCGCGGCCGTCGGCACCACGCTGCCGCCACCCCACAGCACGCTGGAACTCAGCGCACCATCCTTCGACTCGACACCGAGCCATCCCGCACCTCCGCCAGGGATCGTCAGCGCCCAGCGACCCACGAAGGGATTGTCGGCGGCATTCAAAACAGCACCGAGGCTGAGCACGGCGGCGGCAGAGAGGAAACGAATCGAGAGGAACATGAGTATTCGGGTTGGAGGTGTGATTGAGGGCGGAGGAAACGGATCACTTCTTCTGATCCTTCTCGCAATCCGCGTCCGGCGGGGTCGGAGTGCCGGTTTGATCGACGGGATGGTTAAAAAGATACTTCCACACCGCCTCGTGGATGAATTTACCGTCCTTGTCCTTAACCGCAGCTCCTCCGGGCGTCACGGAGCTATGAGCGCGTTTGTCATCGCCTTTCACATCCGCGTCCGTGATGAGTCGACGGCTGTTTTCAAACGGCGGCACGACCTTGTCCACATTCACAATCGGCCCGAACTCATGCAGTCCCATCATCTCCCACGAGCGGCAGTAATGATCGCCCGTCCAGCCGCCGTCCAGCACGTGGCTGAAGCCAAAGATGCGATTCCCCGGCGTCGCCGACGGCAGTGACTGCCAGCTTTCGTAATTGTCCCGCGGCCCACAGAAGCAGACCACGCGGTCCACCTTCTGATGCTTCGCAAATCGCGCCGACGTCGTCGCGCCGTGAGAGGCACCGGAGAGGATCACCTTGTTCCAGTCCAGGCCTTTGCCATCCGCGCTGATGAACTGCTTCCACTTGCCCTCGGGATGCTCCTTGGACAGCCATTTCACGAATTGAAACGAGCGCTCCATGATGCTGTCCGGCTGCGGGATGCTCACCAGATCACTGCGATCCTCGCCGATGGACGCTTCGAGGCGGATGTCGCCCAAAGTCTTGCCATCATCGCGTCGTGCTGCCGGAATGATGCCGAACCACTTGTTCGCGTAATGCACCTGGATCGCATGCAGCCCGTAGCTGTTCAGACGCTCGAACAGTCCCGCGTTGTGACCCATCAGCCAGATCACCAGCTTGCCCTGCGCTTTCACCTTCGTGTCCACACTCGCGTTCTGCATGTCCTGCGGCTTGCCCTTCTTGTCCGTGAACACAAAGTCGATTTCTGGATGCTCCTTGGCACGCGGATCGATCTCGCTCGCACGTTTGGAGATGGTTTCGACGGCATGGAGGCTGACCGACAAGGCCAACAGACAGGTGAGGATGTTTTTCATGGAAGGATTCACGACTCAAACCTCCGCTCCGCCGAATACGACCCCACACTGCGGATCATCGCACCATCCGCCCGTGTTTGATCAAGTGCCTTCTGCACCCGTGGATCGGCCTCGGAGCCTTCGATCTCGATGTAGAAGCGGTATTTGTTCGGCTGGCCGCGAATCGGGCGCGATTCGAGACGCTTCATGTTGATGTCGTTCTCGCTGAGTGGTGTCAGGAAGCGGCACAGGCTGCCCGGACGGTCCGGAAGCTCGACAATGAGCCCGGTGCGATTGTGTTCGAGCGACGGCGTGTTCGCCGCATGCCCGATCAGATAAAACTGCGTGATGTTCGGCACCTCGCCCGCGATGGGAAAATGTAGAATCTGCAATGCATGCCGCTGTGCATTCTGTCGCGGGCCAATCGCCGCCGCGCCGGGTGTCGCCGCCGCTTTTTCCGCCGCCTTGGCCGTGCTCGGCTCCACCACGCGCTTCACATCCGGGTAATTCGCCTTCAGCCAGTCATCGCCATGGTAGAACGGCATCGCATGCGAGTGGATGGACACGATTTTATCCCCTTCCCGGCCCAGCAGCGCCAGTTTCACGTCCAGCGTCAGCTCCTCGATGATGTGCAGCGTGCAACGCGCATCCACCAGGCGATCCACCGTGTCGATGATGAACCCGCCGGATGAATTTTCGATCGGCACGATGCCCAGCGCGTCCGGATTCGAGGCGAGGAAGTCAAACACATCGCCCACGTTGTCCCGCAGGCTCACCGCCACGCCGGGAAAGCGCATCTGCGTGATCAGATGCGAAAAACTGCCCTCGGGACCGAGGCAGGCGATGGTTGGTGGCGGGTTCATGCGCCGCGCATGCTCCGCTGCTGACGCCCACGGTCAAGAACACCGCGCTGGATTTCATCCTGCCCTCGCGTTCCTTTCCCCATGCGCCGCCGCTGGAAAGCCACCCTCATCACCCTGCTCGTTCTTGCGGCAGCCGGCTGGTGGGGCGCGCCCTGGCTCGTGCCGCTGCCGGACGCACTATCGAAACCTACGCCAGCCTCCACGCTCTACCTCGCACGCGATGGCACACCGCTGCGGCATTTGCTAAACGAAGACGGCACGCGCTCCGCCCCGCCGGTGAAGTTCGCTGAGATTCCGGCCACGCTCGTTCATGCCTTCCTCGCCGCCGAGGACAAACGCTTCTTCTCCCACGGCGGTGTCGATTTGATCGCCATCGGCCGCGCGGCCTGGGACAATGCACGCAGCGGACGCATCGTCTCCGGCGCATCGACAATTCACCAGCAGCTCATCAAAAACACCGCGCCACGCTCCAGCGGGCGCACACTCGGGGTCAAAGTCATCGAAGCGCTGCAAGCACGTCGTCTCGCGATGTCGTGGGACCGCGAGGAGGTGTTCGCCGCATACGCGAACCGCATTTCCTTCGGCAATCTCATGAACGGCGCGGCCACGGCCGCTTCCGGTTACTTCCACAAGCCGCTGAACGAT
>Ga0315900_10002695_pt1 | contig 26741 bp, 36 predicted proteins | sample LakEriMetagenome_FD_203521 | JGI IMG/M metagenome (GOLD analysis project Ga0315900, IMG submission 203521) | Freshwater fungal communities from buoy surface, Lake Erie, Ohio, United States - Buoy 12 MA114 | ecosystem: Environmental > Aquatic > Freshwater > Lake > Lake biofilm | place: USA: Lake...
CCGAGCCGATCCGGATGCCGGACCAGAGCGGCACGCCGCCTGTCGTCGGCAACCCGCCTCCTCCGCCGTCCATGCCGCGCATGACGGAAGCAGGCATCCGCGCGCAGAACCCGGCATCGCCGGACTACCGCGCGCCGGGCGCCCCTCCGCAGCCCACGGCGCCGCAGCCTCCGACCCCGCCCGCGCCCCGTGCGCGCGAGGTCAACGTCACCAGCGTCACGCGCCCGCCCGAGCCCCGTCCGGAAACCGGACCCGCGCCGCAGGCGGAGGGCGCCCCACCCCCGCGCGCCACGACCCCCGAGCGCGCCGCCGAGTTTACCCGGCTGGCCGAGCGTTCCGAGGCGGCAGCGGCGAAGCTCGATGCCCAGGTGGCGCAGTTACAGCAGGCGCGCGAGCGGTTCTTTGACCGCAACACCGGCACGAACATGCTTGCCGCGAAGGGCGCGAAGGCACCGCGCGACAAGGCGAGCCGCGAGCTTGCGGCGCTGGCCGGCAAATACCGGACGGCGACCGAGATTGACCGCGCCATCACGACCCGTCAGCGCGAAGCGGAAGCCGCGCGGGGCCGAGCGGCGATCCAGCGGCGAGGCGCCGAGCGCGCCGGCACGCCGGATGACGTGCCTTATCGCCCGTCCTACGGCGACCCGAAGCTGGACGCACCGGCCGCGCGCACACCGCCCAAGGCTCCGACCTCGCTCACCGCAGCGGTGAAGGCGAACGGCGGCATGAAGGGCGGCGGCGACCTGGAAGGTATGGCGCCCGGCGTCCGCAACGACAAGGCCGGCCTATCGCCGGACATGATGGTGGAGCGGCTTCAACAGGACGGGTGGTTCCCGAACCTGACGGGGCTCGATGCCGAGCGCGCCCTGTTCAATGCGCTGCGCGAGGAACGATCCGGCCGTCCGCAATATCGGGACGGGGACGGCGTGGAGTTTCGCGCCGCGCAGGAAGCCTACGACGCCGATGTGACGCGCATGAACGACATGGCGCGCGAAATGGGCCTGTCTCCGGACGAGGTTCGCGGCATGTCGCGCGGGCAGTTTGAAGACCTGATGCGCGAGCGGCTTTCCCAGGAGGAAGCCGCCAACATGCACCGGCAGCAGGCCGAGGCGCTTGAGGCTGAGGTTGTTGACCTCCGCCGCGCGTTGCAGGATGAAATGGAAGCCCGGGGCGACGCCTGGGAGCCGGACATTCTCCGGACCCTGGACGATTACCTGGACGCCTACGGGGCAAGGAGCCTGGAAGATGCAGAGGCAGAGTGGCGAGGCGCTGTCGCTGATGCAGAAGGGGGAGCGCAGCGCGGCGGAACTCCGGAGGTTGCTGCGCGACCCGAACCTGAGCGTGGCGCTCCGGGAGAAGATCGAACGGGTGCTGGACCTGGGCGAGCGACAGAAGATGCTCCGCAACAGCCAGAAGGGAGCCGCGCCGAAACCGAAGGAGGACGCGGCCCCGGCGAACAGGGTGGAGAAGTAGCGCGCGGGCGCGACCCGCTCCGCAAGACCGTCGAGGATGACGGGCAGAACGTCATGCCCGGCATGGAAGCCAGCACGAAGCAGGCGGTGCAGGCCCGCGCCGAGGCGCGCAACAACGGCGACGTGCCGCAGCGTGCGCTAGGGGATGCCGATACGCCGCTCTTTGACGTGAGCGCGCGGGATCAGATGGACATTATGCGCGAGACTGGCGATCGGGGGCTGGGCGGCAAGCTCTACTCCGGCGGCATCTTCGATCCCGCCGTGTGGCGCCTCGTCCTGGGGCCGGCGGCGCGCTACGTCACCAAGTCCTTCACGGACGCATGGGATCAAGCAACGAGCGCGCTCAAGGGCTCGATGGACAATCCCAGCCGCGAGGCGCGCGTCCCGCGCGATCCGGCGCAGCCGCAGCGGTCGCCAAAGATCATCCGCCGTCCGCTTCGCGCGATCGGCTCTTTCATGCGCGCGGCCCTCTATGCGGACGACGCGCGGATGCGCGCCATGGCGGACACGCTCCCGCCCGCCTCGCGCGAGGCAATGCGGACGTTCCTCGACAAGTGGCACGCGCGAGCGGGCGACGCTCGCGGCGCTGGCGACGCCTACGACGAGTTGGTGAATACCAACACGAACCGCCACATGCAGGCGTTGGGCAAGGCGCTGGGGGACGACATTCTCCGCGACAAGGCCGCACTCGCGCAGCTTGCCCGCATGGTGCAGAACCCGGGCAGCATCCGCGCCGGGACGAAAATGGGCGACGCCGCCCTCGCCCTCACGAAGCTCCTTCGCGAGCTTCACGACTACCAGCGGCAGGCCGGCGTCGAAATGGGCCAGATCAAGAACGGGTATTGGCCGCGCGTCATCAACGACAATGCCGTGTGGGATAACTCGGCCGGGTTCCTGCGCGACGCCGAGAAGGCTTACAGGCTGGCCGGCGAACCGAACCCGAAGGAAGCCGCGCAAGCGTGGCTCAACAACATTCTGGCCGGCGGCAAGCACGATGATGTTCTGTCGCCGCCCATGTCCGGCATCCAGGCGGATCATGTGAACGGGCGCACGCTGCCGAAGGAAGCGGACAACATCCTTCGCGACTATCTGCATCAAGACCCGCTGCACGTCCTGACGACCTACATCACGGCCGCCGCGCGCCGGGCGGAGTTTGCTCGCGCGGTCGGGCAGAAGGTGCAGCCCGGCGGCAAGGTGGTGCAAACCAACTGGGATGCGCTTGTGAAGGCGCTTCGCGCCGATGGCGCCGACGCGCGCATTGACGATGTGCGGAGCTATGTCGGGAGCGTCACGGGCGCCAAATACGCCGGCACCAACCGGAGCTACGTCCGCGCGTCCGCGAATATCCGCATGTGGACGACGCTGGGGATGCTGGAAAAGGCAACCATCGCCTCGCTCGCGGAAGCCTTCATGCCCGCCGTGCGACAGGGCAACCTCTTGAAGATCGGGGAAAGCCTCTATCGGACGGTTGATGACCTTGTGCGCGGGCACAAGGGCAAGGGCGAAGCCGGGCGCCTGCGTGAGCTTGCGGAGGATATCGGCGTGATCGCGTCCGCTTATGCGGGCTCACTCAACGCCGCGCGGTGGACCGGCGGTGATGCCACGTCCAGCTTCCAGAGCCACGTCCTCGACGTGTATTTTCGCCGGACGGGGCTGGAACAGTGGACGCGCGGCACGCGCGTTGCTGCCGTCTCCGGGGCTGAGGTTTTCCTTCGCCGGCTTGCGAGCGACCTGGGCAAGACGGGCACGCGCCATGAGCGCATGGCCGGTGTGCTGCTTGCGGAGCTTGGCATCCCGAAGGCGCAGCAGGCCGCGTTCGCACAGTGGATGCGCGGATCGGCGGGCAACGGCATGACGGCTGCGGCGCTGCATCTGGCGCCGAAGGCGCAGGCGGAGCTTTTCCGCCGGGCGGTGCAGCGGTTCGTGTGGCAGAGCATCATGAGCCCGAACGCCTCGACCCGCCCGCGCTGGGCGTCGCATCCGGTGGGTGCCGTGGCGTTCCAGTTGTCCAACTTTGCCTGGGCCTTCCACAAGAACGTCCTGGCGCGGCCGTTTAATCTCGCCAAGAGCCCTGACCTGACGCGCATGGACGCGGCGATCATGGCGGGCAGCTACCTGACCATGGCTGCTGCTGCGATGCTGCCGGCGCAGATCGTGGTGTCCTATCTGCGCTCCGAGCTTCTGGACAGCGAAGACAGCAAGCGCAAGCGACGCGAGCAGGCTGCGCGCGATCCAATCTTCCGGTCCCCGATTACGGACGAGCCGGTTGGCACCGATCAAGCCCTGTTGGTCCTGTCGCGTTCCGGCCTGCTTGGCGCGTTCGACCCAGCGTTCAACCTTGTCACGGGCGTCCGTTATGGGCGCGACCTTGCAACGAGCCTCGCCGGCCCGTCCGCCGGCCTGTTGCTGGGCGCCGCGCAGACCGGCCTTGATAGCGTCGTGGGGCGGAATAGCCCCAACACGAACGCCTCTGAGCGGCGCGTCGCGCGTGCGGTGTGGGATGCCGGCATCGAGCCCGCCGCCAACTGGGGGCTCACCTTCCTGCCGATCCCGCTTGCGGCGATCCTGACGCAAGCGGCCGGCCATGGCGGGGTGCGCGGCGCCTTTATTGACGGCGTGGCAGGCCCGGAGCAGCGCCAGCGTCGCTAATGATATAGGTTGCCGTGTTGGGTGTTGTTGGTCATACTCTGTCGCGTTGGCGGAGACAGGCCAACATTCCACCACCACGGGAACCCACCAATGGCAGATATCGAACCGGCGAACACCAGGGCGGGCGCGATCTTGCGCGAGGCCGCCTCGATCGTGGACGGCGCGCGGAACGTCACGCACGGGGACAAGGAGCGGAGCTTCCTGGCGATTGCATCGCTGTGGGAGGCTTACCTCCGGCAGCGCCCCCGGGGCATGAGCGCCGGCATCACGGCGGCGGACGTGTGCGCCATGATGGTCCTCCTCAAGTTCGCGCGCTCGCACCACGGGCAGCACATCGCGGATCACGGCCTGGACGCCACCGGCTACGCCGCCATTTGGGGCGAGCTTCGCGAGGCGGAGGGCGCACATGAGCGCGCGGTGAAGGAAGCCCAAGGGCTCCTGTTCTACGGCGTCGGCGGGGAGCCGGACTAATGGCGACGCGAGCCCCCACGAAGGAACAACTTAAGCTCGCGAACAAGTATCTGGACGAAATCGAACGCGCCGTCCGCGACGGCTATTTGCTCGATGAGCGTCAGCGCGAGAACAAGCGCGAGCCCACGGCATACCGCATGGCGGCCGACCGGCTGAAAATCCCCACGGGATCGCGGCATAGCTTTCTCGGGCAGGCGCTCCGCTGGACCGGCCGCAGCATCGAGGGGATCGAGAAGGCGCAGCGATCCGGGGACAGGAACAACACCCCCAGCGAGAAGCGTCCGCCCGCCGGCACGCTGGACGAGCGGGTGCTTGCGGCGCTCCGGAAGGAGCGCAAGGGCATCCATATCCCGTCGCTCGCCGGGATGCTGGCGATCACTGACCGCGATGTGGTCGCGACCGCCAAAGCCCTGCAAGCCAAGGGCTACAACATCATTCTCGACAAGCGGCGCGGTCACGTCGCGCTCGCCATGGACCTCAAGCCCGCTTTCTCCATGGAGGACGGGCACATCATCCTTCGGTCGGACGCCAACAACCGCTTTCTGTTCGGGGCGGTGGGGGACAACCACCTGGGCTCCCGCTACGAGCGGCTGGACGCGCTCAACGACCTCTACGACCGGATGCACGATGCCGGTGTGCAGCACGTCATGAACACCGGCAACTGGATCGACGGCGAGGCGCGCTTCAACCGGCATGAGTTGCACGTTCACGGCATGGACGCGCAGCTTGCCTATCTCGTCCGGAACTACCCGAAGCGCGAAGGGATCACGACCTACGCCGTAACCGGCGACGATCACGAAGGGTGGTATGCCCAGCGCGAGGGCATTGATATTGGCGTCCGCGCCGAGCAGGACATGCGCGCCGCCGATCGCTGGGATTGGGTGAACCTCGGCTACCAGGAGGCGCACGTCATCCTGGAAAACGCCAACACCGGCAAGCGCGCCGTGCTGGCGGTGGTGCATCCCGGCGGCGGCAGCGCCTATGCGCTTTCCTACTCCATCCAGAAGGTGATCGAGAGCCTGGACGGCGGCGAGAAGCCGGGCGTCGCGCTCTACGGGCACTACCACAAGCTGCACGGCCCCATGAACATCCGAAACGTGTTTGCGATGCAGACCGGATGCACGCAGGACCAGAGCTTGTTCATGCGGAAGCGCCGCCTTGAGGCGCATGTCGGCGGCATCCCAACGATCAAGCTGGAACAAGACCCGGCCACGGGCGCGATCGTCGGGTGCGAGGCGCAAGTCGTCCGGTATTTCGTCAAGGGCTACTACAACGAGCGGTTCGCGGCGCCCGGGCGCGGCGTGACCCAGGCGCGGCGGGGTGTCGCATGATCGGCCCCGATCCCCGCCCGGAGGAGAACGCAGTCGGGCGCCGCTGGCGTCCGGACTGCGACCTCACCATCCGACAGGTGCGCCGCGTGCGGCGCCTCCGCCGAAAAGACCTCGGCCCCGCCGCCATCGCGGAGCGGATGAAGGTCGAGCTTCGGGACGTGGAGCTTGCCATGGCCGCCATGCGCGGCCGGCGGGCCGCCGCCACGAACCACGCCACGCTCAACGTCCGCCGCATGACCGCCGAGAGGATCAACCGGGAGCGCCTTCCGGGGGAGCCGATCTGGCAGACGGTGGACCGCCTGCTGGACGAGTTGGAGGCCCAGCGGGCGGGGGCGTAACGCCGGGATAACGCCGGTTTCGCGCTTCGTTCGCCTTTCTCCGGATTGGTCCGGTTCAACGAAAAACCCCTGGAAAGCGTTGGCTTTCCAGGGGTTTTTGCTTGCCTTGGCGTATCGGAGTGAGAGGATTTGAACCTCCGGCCCCTGCGTCCCGAACACAGGCGTCCGGAATGCCGATATGCCTCCGGATGCATATTCTCAGCGGGTTAGCTCCGCATTGTTGGGCGTTGTCCGGCGTAAATCGTCACCGATCGGCGCGTAACGCAGGCTGTTGCGCCGGCCCCCAAGCCCCCTCAACCGCGTCCCGCAGATGGTGCGGCATCAGGTGCTTGTAGTTCCGCATGATCGTCTCGATGGTGTCCCCGACAATCTCCGCGACGAGCGCGGGCGGGACGCCGTTGGCGATCGCGTTGGTGATGTAGGTGTGCCGCAGAACGTGCGGCGTGACACCCTTCACGCCGGACTGCCGCATGAGCGTCGCGAAGGTCTTTTTGATCGAGCCCGGGTTGTCCAGGACGTATTCGCTTTTCCGCTCCGCGTGGGCGCGGACGATGATCGGCCAGAGCGCGGACGAGATAGGGACCGCCACGCGCCGCTTCTTGGTCCGCTGCCGCCCCGGCATCCGGTAGTCGATGAGGCGCTTTTCGAGGTCCACCTGAAACCACGTCAGCGTCTCGATGGCGCGGCGCCGGGCTGGCGCATGGAGGGCAAGCGCGGCGAAGCGGTGGACCCGCGACAGGCGCAGCGGCGTGTCGTCGTCCGCCTTCCGCCCCTGGCGGATCATGTCGTGGCGGTCCTCCTCAACGTAGGTTGTGAGGATCGCGCGCATTTCGTCCGGCGTCAGCACGCGGTTGCGGGGCTCCACCTTCGGAGGAAGCGCGATGTGCGGCACGTCGCCCAGGCGGAGGCGCCGGTTCCGGACGGCGTGGTTGAGCGCCGCGCGAAGATGCTCAAGCTCGCGGCGGATCGTCGCGTCGGAGCGACCGGCGCGGCTGCGGCGATACTTGAGAAGGATGGCGTCCGTAATGTCCGTGGGCAGCATCGGCCCGAAAAACGCCTTGATGGGCTGGCCGCACATCAGGGCGCGCTCCACGTCCACGGCGCGCTCCCTGATGTGTTCGTCCTCGTAGAGCGAGACGAGCGCCGCGATATCGGGCGGGCCTTCCTCGGCCTGCTCGATCCGCTCGCGCTCTATAATGAACGCGGCGAGGAACTTTTCAGCCGAACGGCGGCTGCGCGTCCCCGTCGAGCGGCGGCGTGATCTGCCGTTCTCGGTCCAGGTGATTTCCCAGTAACCGTCACTGTTGGGCCTGTCGGCAAGTCGTGTGCCTCGGTTCTCGCGGGGCATGTGGTGCTGCTCCTTATGTAAGCCTGTAGCGCGTCGTCCGGAATAAGGACGGGCCGACCGGGGATGTATCCCAGCTTGCCGTCCAGCCGGAGGCGATAGACCGTCGCGGCGCTCTTGCGGAGGATGGTGGCGACCTCCGCCTGAGTGTGCAGTTTCACCGCACGCCCATGAGGATCGCGGTGATGGCGGCGGCCTGATCCTTCGACACGGGCTGGTTGACCGTGAGCCAGACCCGATCCGCGCCGGCCATCTGGCGCACCTGGAAGGCGGGCGCCTCGTTCTCGTTGCTGGCGCCGGGCGGCATCAGGTCTTCCGGCTGGCACCCCAACGCATCCGACAACTGCTTGAGAGCCTTCGGGCCGGGCATGGAAATGCCGCGCACATAGGTAGAGACGGCATCGCGCCCGCAATGCGAGGCGCGGGCAAGGTCCGCCTGCGAGAACGGAAGTGGCTTGTGCGACAGCATCCTCTCTTGCAGGCGGCGGGCGAACTCCGATCGCACGGCGGCGCGCGGCCCAATGTCGGGCTCGGGCTCCGGTGCGGTCTGCTGGCGTGGCGGGAGTTTCTTGGCGCTCATGGTGGGGTTCCTCCGGCGCGAGCCGCTAATGTAGGGCACAAGCGGGTGGCCTCTGTCAAGCTGACATATTCTGCCCAACGCGGCACGTCGCCTATTGTTTCCGACAAAATGACGGACTACACTCCGGAGTGTCGGGCGGCAAACCCGACAACGACCACCACACCACCACAGGGAACCATGACCACCACAAGAGAGAAAGAGGCGCCACGGCTTCGCGTGCGGCTCAAGGCGGCGGACCTGATCCGCTCCCTTGGCGGCACGGCAAAGATCGTGGCGCTGGCGGAGGAGCATCGCATCCTCGGCCTCACCACGGACGCAATCGCCAAGTGGATCGAGCGCGACCGCATCACATTGACGGGGCTGCTGGCGCTGGACGCGCTGCGCCGCCGTCGCGCGATCCGGTATCGCCTCCATCAGCATATCCGAGAGGAGAAAGTCGCGGCATGAGCGGCCTTCGCATCATCACGGCTGACGAGCGCCTTGCTCGCAAACCAAAGATCAACATTGCCGTGTTCGGCCCGTCCGGCGTTGGCAAGACGACCCTGGCGCGCACGCTGGACCCGGACACGACGCTGTTCCTGGACGGCGAAGCTGGGACGCTGGCGCTGGGCGATTGGCGCGGGCGCGTGGTGGACCTTCGCGGCGCCGCCGCGTCGCTCGGTCAGCATCCGTGGGTCATGTGTCGCGCCATCGCGTCGCTGCTCGCCGGCCCCGATCCTGCCGACACGTCCGGCCCCTACAGCGCGGCGGCCTACGAGCAATACAAGGGCGCGTTGGGCGACCCGGCGGCGCTGTTCAAGGGTGTGGACACGCTGTTCATGGACAGCATCACCGTCGCGAGCCGGTGGGCTTTCGAGTGGTGCCAGATGCAGCCGGAGGCGTTCTCCGAGAAGACGGGCAAGCCGGACACTCGCGGCGCCTACGGGCTGCTGGGTCGCGAAATGACCAAGTGGCTCACCGTCCTACAACATGCGCCCTACAGCGTGATCGTCGTCGGCATCATGGACGAGGACAAGGACGACCTGGGGCGCATCACCTATCAGCCGCAGATCGTGGGATCGTCCACGGGCCGCGCGCTGCCGGGTATCTTCGATACCGTTCTGACGCTCTCCCGCTTCGACGTGGGCGACGGCGGCATCACGCACAACATGATCGGCGGCACCCGCCGCGCGCTGGTGTGCGATGCGAACCCGTGGGGCCTGTTGGCGAAAAACCGCAGCGGGAACCTCGACACGATCGAGCCCCCGAACCTGGGCGAGCTTGTCCGCAAGATGCGGACGGCGCCTCGCCACGACGCGACCCTCTCCTCCTCCATCGCGACCCCCGCCGCTCCGGCGGCGGCCTAAGAAGGACTGCCAGAACCGATGATCGGATTTTCCCAGGACACCGCCAAGATCGGCAATATCGAGCTTGTCCCCCAGGGCACGCTCTCGCGCGCGATCCTCTCCGTGGAGAAGCAGGGTTTCTCCAAGCCGAACCCGGAGAAGGGCACGGCCGGCGGCGGCGAATACTACGAGTGCAAGATCACGCTGGTTGGCGCGCCCTACGAGAAGCGCACCATTTTCCACTACCTCCTCAACCCGGAAGACCCGAAGCACACACAGCAGGGCCGCGACCTGGGCCTGGGCGCGCTCGTCCGGATGCTGGAAGCGACCGGCGTGTTCGAGCCGGCCAACCCCGCGTCCTACCGCAGCATGACCTTCCGCGATGCGGTGGGCGCGCTGCTGGCGGCGCAGGGCGCCGGCAAGACCATCGCCATCGAGGTCGGCGTGCAGAAGGGCACGGGCGGCTATCAGGACAAGAACGTGATCCGCGCGTTCCTGTCCCCGAACCCCAAGAGCGACAGCTACAAGAAGTGGCAGAAGTTGCAGGAGGGCGGGCAGGCGATGGCGGCTCCGGCGTTGCCGGCGTCCGGCTTCATGCAGTCCGCGCCGGCTCCCGTCGCCGCCGCGCCGGCCGGCTTCGGTTCCTCCGCTCCGGGGTGGCTTGGCGGCGGAGGACAGGCGACAAAACCGATGGACGACGCCATCCCATTCTGACATGATCGTTTCGCCCGGCGCTGCGCCACCACGTCGCGCCGGGCGATGCCTCTGCCCATCCACCACTGGACCGACAGGCCGCCGATGACCAAGCCAACGTGCGCGACGAGCGCACTCTTTGAAGCCCTGCGCGCTCACGGCGCGGGTGACGTGAAAACCGCATGTCGCATCTGCCTTGATCTGGCGTGGCACTCGTCCGCGCCGATCCGCGAGCGTGCGCGCAAGGTGCTTGCAGAATACGGCATGGAGATTAGCGGGGCGCCCGTGCTGGCGGAGGATGCGCCGGCCGCGACCGATCTGACGGCGGGAGAGGTCGCATGAGCTTCGACCCCAAGAGCGCGACGATCGGAGAAATGGAGGCGTGGAGGGCGGCGCAGAGGCAAGCCGCGAAGCTGTGTGATGGCGTGGCGATGAGCAGCGACGGCGACAACACTACTGAGCGCACAATCCGCGCGACGGCGCGAAACATCCGCACCGGCGTCCTTGCCATGCAGCCCGAAGCGCAACCATGATTTCTTCCGGCAAGATGTGGGCCGTGGCGGTAAAGCCCAACCATAAGCCCGGCTGCACAAACAAGCGGCGTTACGCGACCAAGCAAGAGGCGCTGGCGGCGATCAAGAAACTGCCCCCGCATTTTACTGGCCGCCACCTTTACGCCTGCATGTGGTGCGGAGGCTGGCACGCTACCTCCGCGCACCTTCCTCTCGCTGACGGGGAGACGTTGTGACATGCAACTCCGCCCCCGCCAGCGCGAGTTTGTTGACCGCTGCCACAACGCCCTTGCGGCGGAGCGCAACACTCTCGGCATAGCCCCGACCGGCGCCGGCAAGACGGTCATGCTCTCTGCGACCGCGCTGCACATGCCGAAGCCGATCCTGGTTGTGCAGCACCGCATCGAGTTGGTCGCGCAGAACCATCGCACCTACCGGCGGATGAACCCGTCCGGAATGACGAGCGAGTGGACGGCGGACAAGAAGCGCATCGAGCGCGACGGCGTTACGTTCGGCATGATCCAGAGCCTTACCGGGCACCTGGACGAGCTACCGCCGCTGGGCTCGATCATCGTGGACGAGGCGCACCACGCCAGCGCGGACGGCTACCTCCGGCTCATCAACGGCGCCCGCAAGCGCAACCCCGAACTGCAACTACTGGGCGTCACCGCCACCCCCGGGCGCGGCGACAAGCGCACGCTCCGGACGGTGTTCTCGAACGTCGCGGACCAAATCTCCGTCCGCGAGCTAATCGCGGGCGGGCACCTTGTCCGGCCGCGAACCTTCGTCCTCGACGTGGGGGTGAAGGACAAGCTGCGCGGCGTGAAGCAACTCGCGACCGACTACGACATGGATGCGGTCGCGGAAATCATGGACCAAGCTCCGCTCAACGAACGTGTCGTGGAGGAGTGGCGCAAGATCGCGGGCGAGCGGCAGACGGTGGTGTTCGCCGCCAACGTCGCGCACTCGAAGCACGTCACGGAGGCTTTCCGGACGGCGGGCGTCGCCGCCGCACACATCGACGGGACCATGCCGGACGGCGAGCGCGCCGCGATCCTGCGCGCGTTCGATCGGGGCGAGCTTCAAGTCATCGTCAACGTCGCGGTCCTGACGGAAGGCTGGGACTGCCAGCCGGTGTCGTGCGTGATCCTGTTGCGCCCGTCCTCGCACCGCTCAACCATGGTGCAGATGATCGGGCGCGGGCTCCGCAAGCTGGACCCGGAGTTGTATCCCGGCCGCACCAAAGACGATTGTTTGGTTTTGGATTTCGGCACGTCCGTATTGCAGCACGGCTCGATCGAGGCGGAGCAAACGCTAGGGGAGGGCGGCACGGTCAAGTGCCACGCCTGCGATAGCACCGTCCCGAAGGTCTGCATCGAGTGCCCGTTGTGCGGGGCGGAGCTACGCAAGCCGGCCGAGGCCGGCGAGCGCGGCGAGCGCCAGGAGCGGGACGCGGGCGACAAGGAGGTTCTGTCCGATTTCGTCCTGACGGAAGTGGATTTGCTCAAACAGAGCCCCTACCGCTGGGAGGAGTTTTGGGACGGCGCGATGATGATGGCGTGCGCGTTCGACGTGTGGGCGTGCATGATTAACCTCCGGGGGCGCTGGATCGCGGTAGGCGGAGCGAAGGGTCAGCCCGTCCGGCTGCTGGCGACGGAGGCGGAGCGCCTTGTCGCGCTCTCCACGGCGGACGACTACATGCGCGAGCATGGCGACGACGACGCCGCGAGCAAGACGAAGCGGTGGCTTTCCCTGCCGCCGTCCGACAAGCAGCTACACCACCTTGGATACAAGAGCCCGCTCGAAGCGCCGGGGCTAACGCGCTATCGCGCGGCGTGCCTGTTGACGTGGCGGTGGGCGGAGGGCGCCATCAAGGCGCGCGTCATGGAGGCCGGCAATGCTCGCATTGCTGCCTAAGCCGGACGGATGCCAGCAATGCGGAGCGCCGAACCCGCGCATCCTTCTGACGGCGCCGATCGTCCGGAAACCGGAGTGGCTTTGCCGGACGTGCTTCGTGCTGCACCCCACAAGCGCCGACTTTCGAGACGCGGAAATGGAGCGCGTCCGAGAGGCGACGTTGGAGGGGCTGGATGAGGATGCGTGTCAACAAACTTGTGCGGAAACCGATCTGGCTCATGTGACACAATCGAGGACGACAGGAGAAGGCAAATGACGCAACCACAGACTGATTGCCCAGCAGGCGGGCGCTGCGACCACGACGAGGCGTGCAACACGCGCGGGTGCTTGCGTCTTGACCCGCCGCTGATAGGAGCGCCGCCAGTTCGCGAACCCACGCCTGTGCGTGCCGCGCTTGAAGCGGCTGGGCGGGCGCTCTGCTTTGGCCAGAACGGCATTGACTGCGATACCTGCCTGACGGCGGATCAGTGTCGCAAGCCGGGCCACTGGAATGTGGAGGCAGCGGCAACGGTCGCGGCATTCCTGCGCGCCATCACCACCGACGCAGAGCCGGGCCGCATTCACGCGCCGGGGATCGGCTGGATGCGCGTGCAAGACCTCGCCGCCGCAGCAGAGGAGGCCGCCAATGTCCGATGAAGCCAAGTCGACCCCGCCGATGCCCGCGGTAGCCTACGCGCCCGCGCCGTGTCCGACGTGCGGCGCGCGGACGGTCAAGGAAGCCAACGGCCTGTGTCGCCCCCGCTTCGATGAGACGGGCGAGGCGACTTGCGCCGGGCAGGACGAGGACGAGAGCGGTAACCTGACCCAGCCGACGCCCGAGAGCGTCGCCGCGCTGGATGAGTGGATCGAGCGCCATGGCCGACATTGAGAAGCGGACCACCTTCAAGCCGCCGGGCGCGATGATGCTGGAAGGGATGGCGCTTTATGGCGCCCCGGTGTGGCGCCCGCTTGTGCGGCGGCTTGATGAAGCGGTCATCACGGTTACGCAAGAGCCCGCGGAAAGCGGCTTCGTGATCCGCGCGACGATGAAGCTGCCGCGCATGGCGGCGGTGAGGGTGCCAGCCGATGACCGATGAAGCGGAACCGACCGACCAACGCACCGACGCCGCCGAACGCAGCGCACACGTCCTGCGAGGGGGCGCCCCGGAGCCGGTGAATGTCCTGCCGGTGGTAGAGGTATCCCCCGGCGTGTGGCGGCTGCGCGTGTTGGTGGAGTTGGAAGCCGAGAACGCCCGCCTCCGCGCCCGCATCAAGGAGCTTGAGGGATGATCGACTTTGCCCAGGCGACGCAGACGGAGCGTGTCTCGCACGCGCTCTCGACCCTGATCGGCGCGGCGCAGGCAGCGCAGCGGGAGCAGCAGGGCAGGCGGGACTACCTGGGCGCGTCCCTGTTGGGGGAGGAGTGCCTTCGGCGCCTGCGCTACGAGTATGAGGGGGCGCCGGCCGACCCAGGGCGTGAGCCCTCGCCCGAAATCCTGCGGGTGTTCCAGCGCGGCCACGACGCAGAAGCCCGCATGGCGGGGTATCTTCGGGCCGCCGGGTTCGACTTGCGGACGGAGAAGCCGGACGGCGGACAGTGGGGGTTCTACGCCGCCAAAGACCCGGAGACAGGCAAGGCGCGCATCCAGGGCCACGCGGACGGGATCATTCGGGGGTGGAGCCCGACCTATGAAGCTCAGTGGGCGCCGGACGGCTGGACTTGGGCGGACGGCTTAGAGTTCCCGATGCTTTGGGAGAACAAGGGGCTCAAGCATCGGTCCTTCCAAGACCTCAAAAACAAGGGGCTCAAGGGCTCCAAGCCGCTCTACTACGCGCAGATCAACCTTTACATGGCCTACCTGGACATCCCTCGCGCTCTGTTCACGGCGGAGGACCAGGACACATGCGAGATTTGGGCGGACGTGCTGACGCTCGATATCGAGGCCGCGCAGACCGCCTCCGATCGCGGCGTGACCGTCATCACCGCGCCGTCCGTGGACACCCTCCCCCGGCTGGGGAAGGACAAGGACGCATGGCAATGCCGGTTCTGTTCCTTCCAGGACCGATGCTGGGCCGGCGAGGCGCCGAAGAACCCGCCCAAAGGCCCTGCGCTTCCGGCCTGGATGAAATAATCGTCCAGCATTCCGGACGGTGGCGGAGCCGTCCGGATGGCGCTATACTGACACCCTACACGTTTGGTCGGGGTGTGCAGGCAAATGGGAAGCCCATCTTCCAGGATCGGTGAGCAGGGCCGCGTCGTATCCGGCATCCTGGCTGGCAGCGCGGCCGCCCCTGTTGGCGTCTGGACCGGCCGCTTCAACCTGACCGTCTCGGGGTCTTTCGTCGGAGGCATCGCCATCGAGCGGAGCTTTGACGGCGGGAGCAACTGGCACAACTGCACCCTGCCGAACGGCGCGCCGAACTCTTGGACGAGTGCTTTCTCCGTGTCGCTGGACGAGCCGGAGCCGGGCGTCCTGTATCGGCTCAACCCCGCGCTGTCGTCCGGAAATCCGACCTATCGCGTCTCGGGAGCCGCCTGACATGAGCATCTTCCAGGGCACCATGGGCGACCTCCGGCTGTTCCAGCCGGTCGCGTCCGCGAAGCTCGCCGTCACCGCAGCGAGCGGCAACGTCGCCGTCCCCGGCACCTTCCCGGCCGGTGTTCGGCGGAACGTGCGCCTTGTGAACGGCGGCGACAACGAGTGCTTCGTCGCCTTCGGGACCAGCAACGGCATCACCGCGACGGTGGACACGACCATGTATATTGGCGCGAACAAGAGCGCCGAAATCTTCGAGCTTGCGGCGGATATCACGCACATTGCGGCGATCTGCAATTCGGGCGAGACAACCGACCTGTTCATCACGACCGGCACGGGCATCTGATCCATGGCGTTCGGTGGCGGACGCGGACGCATTGCCCGGCTACGCTCCGGGGGTGTGCTGAGCGGAAGGCTCATCAATGTCGGCGGCTACACCGGCAGCGGCAGCGCGCGGACCATCCAGACGGGCATGACGCCTGACCTTGTGATGATCAACCGTGGTGCCAACTATACGCGGCTGGGCGGGCCGGCGCTGATCGGCGTGGGCAACTTTGGCCTATTCAACGTGTCCGGCGTGGTCCCCTTCGGCGCAGACGCGCAGGGCTTTACCGCGTTCGGCTCTAGCTCGTTCTCGCTGGGAACGGCGACCACGGTCAACGCGGCTGCGACTGAATACGTCTGGCAGGCGGTGCAGCGGCGGCGCGGTTTCTTCGACGGGGCGTTTATCAGCGGCAACGGCGCGGCCGGCCAGACGGTTTCGCACAATCTCGGCGTAGCGCCTGAGATCATGTGGGCGCGCAATATGTCAGCCGCCGCCAACTCGTGGGGCATGTATATCGCGCCATCGCTGGGTGGCGCTGCCAACCTCTGCTTTTTCCCTGCGAACATCGGCACGGCGACGAACAACTGGCTCAACAATACGAACCCGACCGCCACGCAGGTCACTATCGGCAACGTGGCAGGAACCGCGCTCAACGCGACCGGCAATGCGTCGCTGGTGCTGATGTTCGCTTCTCGCCCCGGCGTGTTGAAGATCGGCTCGTATTCCGGCGACGGCGCGGCCAACGGCGCGACGGTGGAAACCGGCGTCAAGATCAAGTCGCTGTATCTGTTCCAGACGACCGCCGCGAACTGGATGCACAACTACGAGGCGCAAAGCAATCCGACCTCGCCGTGGACAAAGTATTGGCAACCCTGGTCCAACTCCGCAATCACAACCGATGCGAACGGCGTCATTGTGAGCGGCACCACATTTCGACCGCCGTTGTCCAAGAACGCTGCGGGTCAATCCTTCCTCTATATGGCGTTCGGCTGATGACGACCCTCGCATGGCTCAAAGAGCGCGCCACCGAACGCAACACGAAGCGGGCGGCCGGCGTCATGGCGGCAGTCGGTGGATACTTCGGGTTCATTGATCCGGACGCGCTGACGCAGGCCGGCACCGTGGTTGCGATCCTGTCCGCAATCTGGCTGGCGGTGGACGCCTTCCTGACCCCTGAGGGGGCGGAGAAGCGGAAGGACTTTTCCAAGTGATCACCGTGACGAGCGCAATCGCCCTGGCTCGCATGGCGGGCGCGTGGCTCGTCAGCACGAAAGCGGGGCGGATCACGCTCGCTGGGCTCGCCGTCCTGGTGTTCCTGTGGGTTTACGGCGAGCGCCGCGAAGCGGACGGGCGGCGCGAGGTCATCGAACAAATCGAGCAGCGCGACCAACGCGCGGTGGAGCGAGCGCATGAGGCTGAACGCGATATCCGTTCTCGCGGCGACAGTGATGTTCTCCGCAGCCTGCGCGATGGCACCTTCTAGCCCAGGCGTGTGCGAGGCCCTGCCGATCACCCCCTACTCGGCGGAGCGCACCACGCGCGCCGCTCTCGAACTCTCATCCCTACCACCTGACGCCGAGCTTCCGCAGATGATGCAGGACTACCGCATCCTGCGCGCCCGCCGTCGCGCCGTGTGCGGAGAATAATGCTCGATGGCTTGGTTCCTTCCGGCGCGTCGCGCGCCGTCCGTAATCGCGCCTCTCCGCCGGGACGATCCGGACGCGCGCTTCGCAGCGTGCATCCCGATCATCCTCCGGCACGAAGGGGGCTATGTGGACCACCCCCGCGATCCTGGTGGGGCTACGAACCATGGTATTTCGCTGCGCTATGCGCGCTCGCGTGGCTCCATGTTCGACCTCGATGGCGATGGGGACGTGGACAAGGCCGATATCGTCCTGGTGACGCCGGAGCTTGCGTCGCGCGTCTATCGCGGCTGGTTCTGGCGGGACGTGCGGGGGGACGACCTCCCCGCCGGTATCGACCTCGCGACGTTCGACTTCGCCGTGAACAGCGGGCCGGGGAGAGCGACGAGGTTTCTACAGGAAGCAGTCGGCGCCGAGGTTGATGGCCTGTTCGGGCCGCGCACGCTGGCGGCAGTCCGCAACGCGGACCCGGCGCTGACGGCGAAGATCATATGCGGGCGCCGGCTCGCGTGGCTGCAAACCCTGCCCACCTGGGACGACTTTGGGCGCGGCTGGACCCGTCGCGTCGTGGACGTGCGGGACCGCGCCGAAAAAATGGCGCGGGAGGCAAAATAAACCCTTGCCAGGGTAGGGCGTTGTATGGTGTCCTCCGGTCTGTCAGCATGACATTGCTGATAACCCACCACGGAGCCCACCACCTATGCACGACCCGTTTGTGTTCACCGCCAGCGGAGCGCGGTTCTACCTGAACCGCCCCGACGCCAGCATGATCCGGCTGGACGACATCTCTCACTCGCTGGCGAGCATCATCCGCTATTGCGGCTCGCACGCGCACCGCACCCCGGTCGCGGTCCACTCGATCATCGTCGCGGACATTCTGCGCGCCGAGCATCCGGACGCCGTGCGCCAGACGCCGGAGCTTCTGCTGGCCGCGCTGCTGCACGATGCGGCGGAGTGCTACATGGGCGACGTGCCGGCGCCGTTGAAGCGCATCCTGCCGAGCTACGCGCACATCGAGAACAACGTCATGGCCGTTGTCGAAGAAGCCTTCGAGCTTCCGCGCGGCATCATGAACCACCCCGCGCTGCGGGCGGCGGACAAGGAGGCTTTGCGGCACGAAGTCAGCGCGAACGTTCTTTCGTATCGCGAGGCCGCGATGAAGAACGCCAGCGCCGGCCGCATGAACGAAGCCGCGACCGCCGAGGCCATGGTCGCGAACCTCCGGCCCGTGGACTACGGGCTTCCGGACGGGACGGAATGGCTCGAAGCCCATGACGTTCACCCCGACGCCGGCAACATGGACGCGCAGGCCGGCCCTCATGCGTCGATGTTGTGGGTGCTGCGGTTTGAGGCGGAGGTCCGGCGCCTGGAAAACGTCGCGCCGCGCTCCCCCGCGATCGTCCGGGCTCACTCCATGATGGAGGAGGCGCGGACCCGCTCCCTGCGGTGGCGTCCGCTTTCGTCCTCGCGCCTGTTCGGGCTCGCCTACACCGAGGCGCCGGTCCCCGAACAACTCAAGCTGCCCGCCGCCAAGGCGGCGATCGCGGCCGCCTGCGCGACCACGGGCGACGTTCCGGACGACAAGCTGCGCGTCGCGGGAGACGATGCGGCGCTCGCCATCGTCCGGTTTGCGAAGAAGTTTCTCGAAGCGATGAGCGCCGACAACCTTCGGGGCGGCCTGGACCCGGAGTTGGTCAAGACGGACCCCGCCCGCGCCGCCTTGCAGGCGATGGAAGAAGACGCTGAAAGCCGCCTGATGGGGCTGCTGCGGACGGCGCCGACCACCGAGACGCGGCACTAGCTCCATGTCGCGGCGCACCACCTTGGAGTGCCAATACATCACGGGCGACCCGCAAGAGGCGCACGCCTATTGCGGGGCCGCCACGGACGGAGCCTTGCCCTACTGCGGGACGCACGCTGCGCTTGTGTATGACCGCACGCGGAGCGCCGCCAAGCGCGACCGCTGGCTCATGAAGCAGGCGGAGTGGGCCGCGAAGCGCCAGCGCCAGCCGGACGCTCACGAAAAGAGCGGGATGCTGTCGCGGCGAGGGAACGACCGGAACCCGTCCAACGACACGCCGGAGCGCGTTATCGCCCTGGCAGGCTACGGCACACTGCAACTACCGCAGCGGTCAGCAACACCTTTCAGCGACGACGAGTAACCCACCACAACCCCACCACGGGACACGCCACCACATGCTCGCAATACCCTACTTGATCCTGGGGATCGCGCTCCTTGCCATCGCCTGGATGGCGACCGCAAGCGGCCCGAACCCCTGGTTCATCGGCATCAGCGCCGTTGCCTTCCTCGCGACCGCATGGGTGAGCCGATGAGCGTCCCGATCATCCACGCGCCGAGCGTCCATGCGTTCCTGTCGGCGCTCCTGCCGCCAGGGGCGCGCATCGCCCTGCGAGGGGTGGGGGAGAAGGGCACCGACAAGTTCGGCGCCTTCTCCGAACCCGTCATGTGCGACACGACCCGCGCCATGGGCCACCTGACCCGGTGGACCGAGAACGGCATCGGCGCGTTCGTGGTGCCCGGCACCATCGCGCCCGGCGTCACCCGCACCGCGCCGCACGACGATGACGTGATGGCGTTCACGTCGATCCTCGTTGACCTGGACGACGAGGCGCTGGCGGAGAAGGCCACGCACTACCTGAGCGAAATCCTGGGGCCGCCCTCGATCATCGTGGCGTCGTCCGGAACCGCGAGCCCGAAGCGCCACCTGTATTGGCTGCTGGACGAGCCCTGCGAGGACACGCGCATGATCGCCGCCACGCGCCGCCATCTGGCGGAGCTTGTGGGCGGTGACGCGGCGTTCTTCCGCATCCCGCAAATCATCCGCGTGCCCGGCACGACCAACCACAAGGGCGGCGAGAAGCGTCCTGTCGCGCTGGTCAAGTGCGAGCCGGAGACGCGCTACACCCTGGACGATCTGCTGGCCGCGATTGCGGACGCGGAGCGTCCGGCCTGGGCGCCAGAGCCGAAGCGCATCAAGCGCCCCACCGTGAACGAGCAAGGCTTGCTGGTGTTCACGCCGGAGACGGGGACGGACACGCGGGCGCCGCTCGCGCTCACGCAGGATATCACCGAGGGCGGCGGGCCGGACGCGAACCGCTGGTCCGAGTTTTCCCGCGTGGCTGGGCACTACATCCACGCGCTCCGGGCCGGACAGGTCGCGACCCCGGAGGAGGCGAAGGCGCTCACCGAGGGGTGGATGCTGGCGCACATGAAGCCGGCATGGCCTGCGGACAGGTTTGAGCGCGAGTGGGCCGCGATCCTGTCGCGGGACATCAACGACAAGGGACCGATTGCCGCATCCAAGCCGGTGCTGTCGCAGGGGATCAGCGCGAGCGCATGGCAGGCTGCGGCGGAGGAGGGCGGAGAGGCAGCGTCGGGTGGTGCCGGCGTCGAAGGCGATAGCGGGGGCTCCGTGGCTACCGCCGATGCCTCTCCGCCCCCTGGGAACTTCTTGCAGATGTTCGCGGCCCGCCGCTGGACGATGAGCGAGAAGCCCGTCCGGAAATGGCTGGTTCAAGGGCTCGTCGCCGCCCGCAAGTCGCACCTTCTTGTGGCCGAGGGCGGCGCTGGCAAGACCTACGCCGTGTTGGACCTGGGTATGAAGATCGCCGCCCCGCGCATGGGGGACCGCTGGTTGGGCCAGATGGTCAACCGCGAGGCGCAAGGGACTGTCGTGATCCTGACGGCGGAGGACGACAAGGACGAAATCCACATCCGGCTTGCGGACATGGACCCGGACGGCTCCCGCCGCGCAGCGGCGGGGGACCGCTTCATCGTCGTCCCATTGATGGAGGCGGGCGGAGCCCTGCGGCTGGTGCAGCGGAACCCGGCGACCGGCGCGAGCGAGGGAACGCCGGCCTTTGAGAAGACCTTGGCGTGGCTCAAGGAAATCCCCGACCTCCGGCTGGTAATCTTCGACACGCTCGCCAGCACGCTCCATGGGGACGAGAACTCCTCCATGATCGCACAGGAATGGGCCTACGCGGCGCAGCGGATTATCTCCGAGTGCCGCGCGGCCTACATGGCGCTGCATCACGTCCGGAAGATGGACCGGCAGCGGCGAGCCTCGAAGGACGCCGCCCCGCGCACGATCGAGGACGTGCGGGACGATATCCGTGGCTCGAACGCGCTCACGTCCGCCGTCCGTCTGGCAATCGTGATCTGGCAACCGGAGGATTGGAAGGACCGCATGGAACGCCTGGGCCTGCCCCCGAAGCGCGGGCACCTGTGGCAGATGGGCGTCGCGAAGGCGAACAACCCCGAAGCCATGGCCGGCGAGCGGACGCTGATGCGGACGAGCATCGGATCGCTGGAAGATATCACCGAGACGGTGAGGGCCACGAACCAGCGCGAGCGGGATGGTGAGGCCGAGGTTATGGCCTGGGCGCTCTGGCACATCGAGCAGGCGGCCATTCGGTTCACTCCGTTCACCCGCCACGGGAGCAACAGCATGTTCGCGGCCCGTGGCCGGCTGCACCCATGCTTGCGGACGCTCAAGCGCGACGAGCTACAGAACGAGCCGAAGGTTGGGCTGGATCGGTCCATCGTCGGGCGGCTGCTGACGGCGCCGGAAGGCGGCGGCGAGGCGCCCGTGATGGTGCGGGGCGGCTACATGGACGTGCCGCATGGGCCTATCGCCATGGGCGAGAAGCCGGACACGCGGGGCCTGCGGCAGACGCCGGATTGGAGCGCGTGGGAATACGACGCGGAGAAAGACATGATCGTGAGGAGGAAGTGATGACCGCCGAAGACAACGCGCGCGCGCGCGGCCTGGACACGGGGCGGGAGAACGTCGAGCGGGCCGCCTCGATGCTTCAGACGGGCCGCATGATTTCGGCGCACGACCAGCGCGCCACCGCCGCGCTTCTGCGCGCGCTGGTGGCCGAGCGTGACGCGGCTGACGCTGAACTGGCAATGTGGAAGCAACGCGCCATCGCCTACGATGGCGAGCGTGACGAACTGCGCGCCGCCATGGATACCAACGCGGAAGTCGCGGCCGACTTGCTAGACAGGGTTGCGGCCGAGCGTGACGCGGCGCGGGCCGAGGCGGACAGGCTGCGGGCGGCGCTGGAATACTACGAATACAGCGGCGACGGCTGCGCGGATAATGGGCACGTTGCCCGCGCCGCGCTGTCCGCGCCCGCCGAGGACGAGCAGCCGCCGACGCTGGACGACCTACTCGCCGCCGTGGATGCCGCGCAGTGACGGTGCAAGTCCTGACCGGCGATTGCATCGCCAGCATGGCAGCGCTGCCCGTCGGCACGTTCCAGACGTGCGTGACCAGCCCGCCCTACTACGGGCTGCGGGATTACGGCGTGGCCGGGCAGATCGGGCTTGAGGAAAGCCCGGACGCATACGTTGCGCGGCTGGTGGACGTGTTCCGCGAGGTTCGCCGCGCGCTGCGCGATGACGGCACGCTTTGGCTAAACTTGGGGGACAGCTACGCGCAGCCGATCAAGGGCACGGGCGGCACTGCCGTTTCGGGTTCTTTGATGGCCAGGAAATCGGCAGAAGGGGCCGCTAGGACAATCGCGCGGCAGAAAATGGCAGCGCGTCGCGTTGGCATGGGCGAGGCCAAGCCCAAAGACCTTCTCGGCATCCCCTGGATGGTCGCCTTTGCCATGCGCGCGGACGGGTGGTTCCTCCGCAGCGCCATCGTTTGGGCCAAGCCGAACCCGATGCCCGAGAGCGTCCGCGACAGGCCGACCAACAGTTACGAGATGGTGTTCCTGCTGACGAAGGCGGCCCGCTACTGCTACGACGCGGAGGCGATTGCGGAGCCGGTCGAGGAAAGCACCGTGGCGCGGTTGGCGCAGGACGTAGGCGCGCAGGCGGGATCCATGCGCGCAAACGGCGGCGCGAAGACGAACGGCCCGATGCGCGCAGTCGGCGGCGCCACCCGCAACGCCCGCAACGTCTGGACCATCGCAACCCAGCCCTACAGCGGCGCGCATTTCGCGACCATGCCGCCAGACCTTGCCGAGCGGTGCATTAAGGCGGGCAGCAAGCCCGGCGACCACGTCCTGGACCCGTTCGGTGGCGCAGGCACGACCGCGCTTGTAGCCGATCGGCTCGGCCGCCACGCGACCATCTGCGAACTCAACCCGGAATACGCGCGCCTCGCCCGTGAGCGCATCACGGCAGACGCGCCATTGCTGGCGACCGTCGCATGAACACGCTGGATTGGCTGCTGATCGCCGGGCTTGTCGTAACGCTGTGGTTCATGGAGGACGATTGAATGAGGCAACAGCCAACGCTGGCGGATCTTCTGGCTCTACCAGCAGATGAAAAAACCAAGCGGTTTGACGCAATGGTGAAGCGCACGTTTTCGCATGTGGACGGGCGCGACCTACTTGCGGAAATCCACCCACGCAACACGCTAGACATAAAGCGCAGGGTGGATGGCGTGGAAAAATGGTTTGAGGCCGATTGGCTGACAAACCTGATGGACGCAAGGAATGGCACGTAATGACCGCCGCAGAAAACGCGCGCGCGCGCGGCGTGACCTTCGACGAAGCCGCCGATGACCTGCGCCGCCGGGCTGTCGAGTTGGAGCGGCGGGCCGAAATCGAGCGGCTACAGGCGCGCGTCGCGGAGTTGGAGGCGGAAGTTGCGTGGTTGCGCCGCGTTGACCGCGACGTGCGCGCCGAGGGCTTCGCGGCTGCGCGGGAGATGGCGGCGCGGGTGTGTGAGGGCGATAAGCACGCGCGCACGCCCAAGCACATTGCCGCCGCCATCCGCGCGCTGCGGCCGGACGATAGCAAGGCGGACTAAATATCTGCCCTATCGCGCTTTTGTGCGTCTTGAAGGGAAACCCTTACGCGGCTAAGGGAATGGCGCCGAGGCCCGCCACGGCCCCGGCGCCGCACCACCACATCCCTACCTCGCGGCAGAGGCAGTGAGCATCCCGGGAGCCCACCACGGCGACCGGGATGCTTTGTCTTATGTCAATATGTCAGCGATCATTCAAGCACCTGCCCAGGTTACAAGCAGTTAATTACAAAGCGCATTGATCGGTGGGGGCTTCGAGAGTGCCCGGTTTATAAGGTTCCGTGGCTCCGATCTGCGTTTCCGGACGAGACAAAATCTTACATGCCCAGCAAATACAGGATTTGGCCGATGTTATTGAAGGAGCGTCACGACCCCGGTATCAGAAAGTAGATTTTTAGACGCCTGAAATATCAATGGGTTAGAGGGGGTCCCCCCCCTTCGTTTCCTGGGATTAGATTAACGTTTGGGAAGCGTGTCTCAAAAGTCAAGGGACCCCCCCTAAGCCATTGAAGAATAAGGCTCCTAGGTTTTCCGGATTTCCAAGAGTAGGCGTTTTCGAGCCTTATAGAATGGGCGTTTCTGACTTTCCCCTATACCTATAGGTATAGAGGCAGAGAGCCTCATATACCTCTTAGGGAGAGGCTATACCTCTACCTATAGGTAGGGCGCGATCCGGATGCGTTCGTCGGCGGCGCTGGCGAGTGCGGGGAGGAGCGTGATATCCTCCGGCGCACGAACGGAGGACGCCCCACCATGGCCCACACCATCGTTACCACCGAAGCCCGCAACGGAACCTCCCACACCTACACCCACGCTGAGAGCGGACTGACGGCTGACGGAACCGATGGGCTGGCGAGGTTGTGCCGGAAGCTGGGCGCGCTGGGGTATTCGGGGCCGGCCGAAATCAAGGGCGAGGATGGGCGGCTGCACTACACCGTGCGGGGCGTCGAGCGGGTGGCGAAGCTGACGCTGACGGAGGGGGACCGGAGCGGCCTCAAGTGGCAGACCTACAGACCGAACCCCATGGCCGCCGCGAGGATGGCCGGTTCCGCTGGTGCGGGGGCGACCGAGAACGGCTTTTCGGGGGAGGGGAGCTAGGTGGGTAGCGGCGAGGAGCAAAAAGCCGCTGGCGAGGCTCCTGAGAGGGAAATCGAAATCGAGGCGGAGGCGCTTCTGTGCGAGGCGCCGTCGTGTGCTCATCTGGCCGACACGCCACGGGCGGCGAGCGTCCCGGTCGCGAGCCTCTACGTCTCCGGCAAGCCACGCCCGAAGCAGTCGGGCCGGATGGTGCGCGGCGCGTTCGGGCGGTCGCGCTTTGTGAGCCAAGCCACGGCGGACAAGGGGATCAAGCTCTACCGGGAGCGGCTGACGCGCAGAGCACGGGAGGTCATGGATATGATGGGCGGGCCGGAGAACGTCGCGGAGTGGACGAAAGCGCGAGGCGGCACAGCCGGGCTCTGGCTCATCGTGCGGTGGACGTTCGAGACGCCACGGCGCGAGCGGTGGGGCGAGCCGCACACGGCGAAGCCAGACGCGGACAACCTGAGTAAGCTCCTTCTCGATGCGCTGTCTGACGGCGGCTGGTTCACGGGCTGGCGGAACGACGACGCGGCCGGCGCGAGGCTGTCCCTGGAAAAAACCTGGGGGCAGACGAGCGGGGTGGGCGTGGAAATGCGCGCCCTGGTGCCGGGCTCCCGCGAGAAGCGCGAGGCGCCGTCGTGTGCCTACGGGGAGCCGCCCGCGTGGCTGGCCGATGACGGCGTGCCCGCCTGGGTGCTGGCGGGAGCGGGCGAGGGGGTCGTGATAGACCCCCTGGGGGATCTAGTTCCGGACGGCGACGGGACGGATTAGCGGACGGGCTGCCAGACCTGGTGCCGGGCTTGTTCGGTAGCTTGTTCGGTCCCGTCCGGAATGGGTTGCAGACGGGGCGGACGGTGCCATACAATCCGGGGGCTTGGCCCGGCTCTCGTGGTGGGGAGGCCGAGGCGGCGCGGCGGGTTGGACCGCCAGCGCGACAAGCGGGCGGCTGGTGGGCGTGATGGTGGCACCACAAGCGCAACGGGCCGGGGGAGTGATCCCTCGGCCCGTTTTCTTTTCCGGACGGCGCGATGCGCTGGGCTTGTGGTCTAGAGGATCGGGGCGCCTTTGCGCCAGCGGGGGCGCGGGTCCAGTTCCGCGCGGTGCGTCGGGCGGACGATGCGCGATCCCCACTGGTGGGGCTCAGTTGCCTGTCGGATCGGGCGCCCTGGCGTGGCGTAGTAGTCGCCTGGGCGCGGCGGGCGGATCGGGCCGCGCTCGTAGAAGCAGAGGCCCAACCCTGGAAAGGGGGCGGGGCTGTCTGCGGGGGTCCAGGGCTCGCTAGTCATTGGTTGCCTTGGCAATGGCGATATTCGCAAGCGAGGCGCTGTCCTGCCATGCGGCGTGGTCCGCGTCGGTCATGCTGTCGTCGCCGTTCATCCCGTGGCGCTCCACCATGCGAGAGGCGAAGGCGTGCAGGGCGCGAAGGGCGTCCAGCAACTCGGGCGCGGCGGCGATGAGGCGGGCGTTGGCCTCGGTGATGCCGTCAACATTGGTCGCATAGACTGCGGCCACACTGTCGGCGGCTGCGAAGCCTGCGCCAATGCGCCAGCGCGAAAGGCTGGGCTCCTGTAGCGCAGTCCACGGGCCGGGGGTGTGCTTGGTCATGTGGTGGGCTCCTTTGATGGTGGGTCAGATGAGCGGAAGGGCGATGGCCGCCGCCGCCCATAGGGCGGCGAGGGCCAGGGCTTCGGCGGCGGTGCCAGCGGCTTTGGCCGCTGCGCGGGCTAGGCGGGCCATGCGGTGAGGCTCGC
>Ga0315900_10002698_pt1 | contig 26736 bp, 22 predicted proteins | sample LakEriMetagenome_FD_203521 | JGI IMG/M metagenome (GOLD analysis project Ga0315900, IMG submission 203521) | Freshwater fungal communities from buoy surface, Lake Erie, Ohio, United States - Buoy 12 MA114 | ecosystem: Environmental > Aquatic > Freshwater > Lake > Lake biofilm | place: USA: Lake...
CGGACCGACTGGGGGAAGGTGCTGGAGCGATTGGCCGCGCGCGGGTCGGGATGAAGCCGCGCCTGCCGCATCCCTCAGCGGGCGAGCAGGTCTCTGAGCAGGGGCAGCCAACGCTGACGGAAGCAGGAATAGCGGAAATTCTTCCGCCAATGCTCCCGGGCATTTTCCCCCATGCGCGCTGCCTCGTCGCGATGTCGCAGCAAGTGGACGATGGCGTCCTCCAGGTCAGTCGTGGCTCGAATCGGCACGTTGTAGCCGGTGGCACCGTGCCGGTTGATCTCCTGGGCCGCGTCCTCGGTGGAAGCGATCACCGGCAGACCGTGCCGCATGGCTTCGATGTACACGAGTCCGAACCCTTCGCCGCGGCTGGGCATGGCAAAGATGCTGGCACCGGCCCACACGGCCGCCATCTTTTCATCGGGGATGAATCCGGCGCAGCGAATGCGGGCGGCGGCCGGACTGCGGGCCGCCAGTTCGGCGATGCGCGCGCTGCCGGGGCCCCGCCCCACGATCACAAGCTCCGCGTCGGGCACGGCCGCGCAGACTCGCGGCCAGATCGAAATCAGCTCGTCGTGCCCCTTGTAGCGAAGATTGTCGATGCGGCTGAGAATGAGCACTCGCGGCGGGCCGTCGGCGGGCGGTCGTGGAGCCGGCGGTTCGTCTTCTTCGGTTGCGAGCCAGCAGACTCGCGACCGCTCGAACCCGCCCCAGACCCGCGTCGCCCGCTGCTTCGTGTACTCGGAATTGGCGACGAGCAGATCGGCCTGTCTCACGACGCGCGGCCGACGGGGAATCGCGTCCTCCCAGACCTCGATGCCGTGAATCCAGGCCATCCAGGGCCGGCGCAGCGGGCGAATTCGCGGCCTCGCGCGGGCCATGCTGTCGCTGTCGTAGATCGCGTGGGAGCAGGAGGCTGCGGAGCGATGAACGTTGAGGAGGAAGCCTGCCTTCGAGCCCCGCGACGTCCGCACCGGGAAGGCGAACTGCCCGGTCGGTTTTTGATCCTCGTACACCTCGGCGGTGACATCGAGGCGGCCCGCGACTCGTTCCTCGGCAAGGGCTTTTGCCATCAGCCTCGCCACTCGGCAGATGCCCCCGTTGCCGGGATCGAGGGATCCGGCCCCGAACAGGACTCGCGGCATGGTCACGGCGGGTCGGTCTCCCATCAGCCCCAGTGGCCACAGTCTACCGAAGACCTTAAGATCCCGAAAGGATGCCACGGTCGCGATGAATGCCCCACCTGAGGTGCTGGCGTCCGCTTTCTCCCCGCAACCACGTCGCAACCGTCACTGCCGCCGCCGCAGCACGACCCTCTGCACGGCTGGCTCGGCCTGCAGCCTGAAGCCTCCCTCCTCCTCGTTGACCTTCAGGCCGTCGACCGGAGTGGACAGGTCCCATCCGTCGGGGCTTCGCAGGCGGACGGCGGTGCCCGCATGGTCGCGCGGCAAATCGATGGCGGCTTCGGCGGCGCTGATCGAGAGGCTCACGGGTCCGGTGGCGGCAAGTTCGTAGTCTGCCGCGGCGTCCGCCCGGTGTTGGAAGCGGAACTGGACGCCACCCCTGGCCGCCAGCGAGATTCGTATGCCGGACCTTCGGATGCTGGCCGCCGCCGCCGTACCCTTGAATCGCAGGTCATCGGCGCGGGCGTCGACGACGTCTTCGGAGAGGAAGCCGTAGTCGCTTCCAAAGGCGCCGCTTACCCGCACCACGTGACCGTCGGCCAGTGACGCGAACTCGGGTGCGGGTTCGTTGCGTTGCCGGGGATGCAGCGCCACGACGTAGGCACCGTCGTCGGCACGTTGCAGGTGGAGGAGGTCCATGTATTCCTCGCAGCCTGCCAGCGGCGAGTAGTCGTAGCTGCGGCCCCAGCGCAGCGTGTGCCGCGGCGTGTCACCCGGGGAAGCCACGAAGACCTCGGTGTCGATGCCGAACTGGCCCAGCACCGTGAATCGGTCGCCTGCCAGCGGGCGGGCCGGGGCGGAACGTTTCCCCGGCGCCGCCGCGAGCAGCCGGGCCGGAGTGCGCGCCTGTGCCGGCGTGCCGATCGTTTCCGAGAGGAACCACATCTGCCACATCGTCGGCTGCCCGCCGGAGACGCCGTCACGGACGAAAAGCGTGTTCGGTCCCGCGGGATCCCGGTCGCGCAGCAGAAGCACTTGCCGCCGCCAGTGCACGGGGCCGTCGGCCGTCTTCTCGACGGCGGGCCACTCGGGCAACGGCATCATGCGGTCGTGCGCCGTGTTCTCGTGCGAGATGAAGCGCGGCGTGCCGATCTCGTAATCGCCGCGCACGTAGGCGGCTCCGGGGAGGTCGGCAGCGGCCGCGAGATCCGCAGTGCCCTCGTGGTAAAAATGGTTCATGCGGAACTCGTTGTCGCCCCGCGGCCGGGCCGGCAGGACCCGGCTGACGAACAGTTCCTCGCGCTCCGCATAGCCGCCTGAGAAACGGGCCACGATCGGCGCACCCTTGGCGAACACCAGGGGCAGGCCGCCGCACTCCGAGGGAAACTCATCCTCGGGCCGGCCCAGCAGGTACGCGTACCACTCGTGCGGCGTGCCGATGCCGTGCCGAAGGATGGCACCCGTTCTGGGGAACAGGTCGAACGTCCAGCCGGGATTGACCGCCGGCAGCGTGTCATCGAGATAGACGTGCTCCCAGCCTCCCAAGCGCCGGTCCGGGATCAACCGTGGCCTGCCGCAGCGCATCCACACCCACTGCTGCATGGCCGAAAACGCCGGGTCGCTCGCGGCCGTCGCCCGGGCCATGAGACCCGGCAGGCCGTTGCGGCCCCCGGCGCCGCCGCGGCCCACGGGCGGCAGTCGGCTCACGTTCACGGTGCCGTCTTCGGCGGGGCGGGGATCGGGAGGCGTGTACTGCTTGGCCAGCCAGCTCGTCAGCCGTTCCATTCGCTCGTCGTCCACGACATCGTCGCGGCCGGCCGACCGGGCGGCGATCGCCAGCGGCACGAGGGCGCTGATGCTCACCGAGGCGTAGTTGGCGACGCTCTCCGGCCATTCGCCCGCCGGACCCACCCGCCGTGCCAACATGTCGTCGAGCATCCCCAAGCCGTCATCCTGCCATTCACGTGCCCGGGGGTGGGCGCCCAGGGCGCAGCCCAGCAGGCCTTTGTTGAGGACGTGGGTCACGCTCATGTTGAGGTTGCCCGAGCAATAGCCCCGTTCCATCGACCAGGTCTCGGCGTCAGCGACCCGGTAGGCCAGATAGGCCATCTGCGCACGTCGCACCCGACGCTCGGCCGGCTTGAGCAGGTCGCCGCTCAGGGCGGCGTCGTAGAGACCGCAGAGTTGGAAGGTGCTGCGCATCCGGTCGAAGTCGCCGAACAGTTCCAGGTGTCTGCGCAGCCGCTCTCCCATGCCCACCGCCTCGGCCACCCGGCGGTCGCCGGTCAGCAGCCAGGCACCGACTGCAGCGTTGTCGCCATCGTCGGGCTCGTCCTGGGGCTTTCCGGCAGCCGTGACCAGCCGTCTGATCTCCGCCGCGTCGCTGCGCCGGCGCTGCACGGCCTGCAGTTCGTCCGCGGTCATGTAGAGGCGGGGATGGTCGCGGGGCCGTTCGGGCCAGTCGAGCACGCAGTCCTGGAGCCGGTCGAGCTCGCGGCCCAGGGACGGCCCTGCGCCGCCGAGGAGAAAGCGACGCCGGCCGCTGGCCAGTGGAATCTGCAGGAACACCGAGCGATCCTCCCCACGCACGAGCGGCAGCCACTTCTGCCGCATCCGACGATTGCCCCATGGCGCCCACGTGCCCCGTGGTGCGGCCTCGACCCATGCAGCCGGATCGACGGTGCGCACGGCCAGCAGTGGACCCCTGGCTGCGGTGGAAAAGGTCAGTTCGGTCTTCGTGGTGCCGTCCCACCAGTCGTTCCAGGGGACGATGTTCACGAGCAGCCCAGCCGGCTCCTCGGCGGCCGTGACCTCGACGGGCTCGTCGGACCACCGGTCCCCGAGCCAGCGGTGCGTTCCCCAGCGGTTCGTGCCGAATTCGGGCCGGATCCCGAAGCGAAGTTGGTCCAAGCCCGTGTCGAGGATCAGCCGCCAACCGTCCTGGAGCGACTCGTCCTTGGGCTGGAGTGGATTTTCCTCCGCCCCGGGTTCGAGGACATGCTTCACGGCTGCCTCGCGGTCGTGTGGCGTGACATCCATGGTCCAGTCGAGCAGCGAGTCGCCGGCGGCCAGTCGGGCCACGAGGTGCAGCGCGACACCGTCCTCGTAGACGTAGCGCAGTCGCACCTCGCCGAACACCGGACCGCGGCCGGTCAGACGGGCCTCGTACTCGACGATCCGCTTGCGGCCGAACCACGCCCCGCCACCGAACCAGGTGCCGTCGGGCAGTCGCAACGCGAGCACCGGCGGCGGCACGGCGACCGGATCTGCCGGATCGGCATACGTCTTGCGGCCGAGCGGAAAACGGGCACCGAACCTCCTCGTCGTGAGTTCGACGCTGTCATCTCCTGGGACGACCCGCAGGTCGGAACCGGTGGTCGCGGTGCCCGCCCGGGACGCGTCGGCGCTCAGCGAGAAGGATTTGGTCTCCAGCCGGCCGAGGTCCGTCACGAAGAACACCCGCGCCGTCTTGATGCTGCGTCCGTCGGGCCAAAACTCGATGTCGCCGGCTTGCACGGGAACCGGGCCGGCGGGGCCCGTGAGCACCAGGTCATCGACCGTTGCGGCGCCCGCGGGGACCGCGATCGGCCGGGAGACGAGTTGCGCCTGAAGTCGCCGATCGAGCCAATCCCGGAGCACGAATGTGTCGAGGACCTCGGCGGCCGACGCGATCGTGGCCGGCAGGGAGGCCACCGCCAGGGCGATCGCCAACCAGACATTGACCGCGGCCGGTTCCTCGCGGGACGGCATGGTTCGTCCGCGCCGGACGAAGTGTCCGGGCATCGCTGGTTGGGGGATCGAGATCGTCATCGACGGGCGTTCGTGGCTGCGGCCTCTTCCAGCCAGCCTACCAGCCTGTCGATGAGCAGTTCCCGATCGAATTCGCGGCGACCGTAGTCGCGGCCCCTGACGCCCATCGCGTCGCGCTCCACGGGGGACATGTCGGCCAATTCCGCGACGATCTGTGCCAGGCCCGCCGCGTCGCCGGCCGGGCAGGCGCGGCCGGCTCCCGATTCCTCGATCACGCGGGCTCCCTCGCCGTCGAGCATCCCCACCAGCGGAACGCCCGCTGCCAGATAGGCCTGCACCTTGCCGGGTATCGTGAGGGCGAAGATCGGCTCTGGCTTGAGCGTTACGAGCAGGGCGTCGGCGGCGCGGAAGAATGAAGGCATGCGATCGAGTGGATGCTTTCCGAGCATCACCACCGTGTCGCCCAGTCCCCGGCGGACAATCTCGGTCCGCACCTGCTCCGCAGCCCGGCCATCCCCGAGCACCACGAGGCGGATATCCGGGCGGCCGCGCAGCCGTTCGAACGCATCGAGAATCGAGGGAAAGTCCTGGGCATCGCCGATATTGCCCGCGAACAGGACGGTGAAACCGCCGGCATACGGATCCATCTCCGGCGCCTGTGGCACGGCGCCGGAATCGACACCGAAGAGCGGCTCAGCCCAACCTGGAAAGTAGCGGATCCGCGATGCATCCCCCGACCAGTGTTCGATGTTGGCGAAGAAGCCCCGTGACTGTGCCAGGATCAAGTCACAGCGCCGGTAGATGAAGCCCACCAGGCACCCCACGGCGTCGAGGACCCGCTGCGAACGGGTCACGCCCACTGCCGCGAGTGTCTCCGGCCACAGGTCGAGCACCCACATCGCAAGCGGCGCCCGCTTCAGCCTGCGCAGCAGGATCGCCGGCAGCGCCGAGGTGATTGGAGACGTCTCCCAGAAGAAGATCGCGTCGAAGCGGCGGCCGCGAAGCATCCAGGGGCCGAGCAGGCAGCCCCAGAAGATGAAGCTCAGGTAGTTGAGCACCAGCTGCAGGCTGCCCCTGCCGCGAGGGCGGAGCGGCACCCGCAGCACCGGCGACCCGGCGAAGGTCGCGAATGCCGCCGGGTCGCGGCGGTAGGACTCGTAGATTCGCCCCTCCGGGTAATTCGGCCTGCCCGTGAGCACGGTGACGTCGTGGCCGCGGGCCACGAGGCCCTCCACGAGGTCGTTCACGCGGAACGTTTCCGGCCAGAAATACTGGGAGACGACGAGCAGTCGCACCGCGGAACCTCAGTCGTACTCGCGCCATACGACGCGTTTCACGTAGTCGGTGTAGCCGTGCAGGATCCGCACCACCTTGTCGGAGACGTTGGGCACCGCGTAGTCGGCCACGAGGCGCAGCAGCCGCTCGTCACCCCGGGGTTGGTGGTCGAGGATCGCCAGCCCCTGGCGGACGCGATCCATGTCCAGACCCACCATCATCACCGCCGCCTCCTCCATGCCCTCCGGCCGCTCGTGGGCCTCGCGGAGGTTGAGCGCGGGAAAGTTCAGGATCGAGGACTCCTCCGCGATCGTGCCGCTGTCGGAGAGCACGGCGCGGGCCGACATCTGCAGCTTCACGTAGTCGAAGAACCCCAGCGGCTTCATCAGCCGCACCCCCGGATGGAAGGCGGCGTTTTCCGCCTCGATGCGTCGCCGGGTGCGGGGATGCGTGGAGACGAGCACCGGCAGCCCGCGTTCTTCCGCCACCGCGTTGAGCACGTTCACGAGCCGGCCGAACGCTCGCGAGGAGTCGATGTTCTCCTCCCGGTGGGCGCTGACGAGGAAGAAGCCGCCCGGCTTCAACCCCAGACGCTCCAGGACGTCGCAACCGTCGATGCGGGGCCGGTAGTGGGAGAGCACCTCGAACATCGGGCTCCCCGTGGTGATCACCAGGTCGGGCGGTAGTCCCTCCCGCAGCAGGTAGTCGCGGGCGATAGCGCTGTAGCAGAGGTTGACGTCGGCGGTGTGGTCGACGATGCGGCGGTTGATCTCCTCCGGCACCCGCTGGTCGAAGCAGCGGTTGCCGGCCTCCATGTGGAAGACCGGGATCCGCCGGCGCTTGGCCGGAATCACCGCCAGGCAGCTGTTCGTGTCGCCGAGCACCAGCAGGGCCTCGGGGCGCATCTCGGCCAGAAGCTTGTCCAGCGCGATGATGATGGTGCCGATCGTCTCCGCGGGGCTGGCTCCTGCGGCTTCGAGGAAGTGGTCTGGCCTGCGCACGCCCAGGTCGTCGAAGAACACCTGATTGAGCTCGTAGTCGTAGTTCTGGCCAGTGTGGACCAGACGGTGATCACAAAACTCGTCGAGCTTGGCCAGCACCCGCGAAAGACGAATGATCTCGGGTCGGGTGCCCACCACCGAGAGGACCTTGAGTTTCTTCATGAATCGACCTTCAAGGGGAAGGTGTCGGGCCGGGAGCGGTCGAACACTTCGTTGGCCCAGAGCATACAGACCAATTCGTCGCTCCCGACGTTGGTGACGTCGTGCACCCAGCCGGGGGCCGTTTCCACGATCCGCCCCTCGCCGCCGCTCACGGTGATCTCGTGGCGCTCGCCGGTGACGAGGTGCCGGAAGCCAAATCTCGCGCTGCCGCGGATGACCAGGAATTTCTCGGTCTTGGCGTGGTGGTAGTGGCCGCCCCGCGTCACGCCGGGATGGGCGGTGAAGTAGGAACACTGGCCGCAATCGGGCGTCTTCAGCATCTCCACGAATTCCCCGCGCGGATCGGCGTGGCGGGCCACCGGGTAGGCGAAGGCGTCGGGGGGAAGAAAACTGACGTAAGTGGCGTACAAGGCCCGGCGGAGGCCGGTCCCGACGCGGCCGGGCTCGAGCGTGCCGCGGCTGGCCGCGAAATCCTGGATCATGTCGCACACGGCGCCGACCGTCGTTTCGTAGACCGGGCCGACATCGTGATGGCCGCCGGCCGCCGGCGACTCGAGCAGCGCCAGCAGCGCCTCGACGACATCGTCGATGAACACGAGTCGCAGGGCGGCATCGGGGTCGTGCACGACCACAGGCAAGCCGCGGGCGATGTTGTGGCAGAAGGTGGCGACGACGGAGTTGTAGTCCGGCCGCGACCACTTGCCGAATACGTTGGGCAGCCGGTAGAGGTGGACGGCCGCGCTGGTCGCTGCGGCGTGTTGGAGAAGGATCTCCTCGGCACGGCGCTTGCTGCGGCCGTAGGGGTTGTCGAGGGCGGCCTGCGTCGAGGAGGTGAAGGCCACCGGGGCTGCGTTGCCCGCGGCCTGCAGCGCCGCGCACAGGTCCCGGGTGAATCCGGCGTTGCCCGTTTCGTATTCGGCGGGGTCGGTCGGCCTGTTGACGCCGGCCAGATGGAAGACGAAGTCGGCCGCTTCGGCCGCGTCGTCGAGCGCCCCGGCTGGCGACTGGCGGGTGATGGCGGTGACATCGTGCCGGCCGCCGGCACCCAGGTGGACGCGGAGGTTCCTGCCCACGAACCCGTCGGCGCCGGTGATCAGGATATGCATGGCAGGCCTGGCGTCAGGCAGGCAGCGCCCGGCGGACGATGTCGAGCGACAGCAGCGTCCGCTTCACCTCGTCGACCGTGAGCCGCTCGGTGTTGTGGGACGTGTAGTCGTCGATCCGAGACACCTCGGGCCTCCCCTCGACGAAATACTTGTTGTAGTTCAGGTCGCGCGTGTCGGCGGGAATGCGGTAGTACCTGCCCAGGTCCTCGGCCCGCGCCATCTCCTCCCGGGAAACGAGCGATTCGTAGAGCTTCTCGCCGTGCCGGGTGCCGATCACGCGGATTTCAGCGTCGGGCCTCAGCAGTTGTCGCATGGCTTCCGCCAGCACCTCGATGGTGCAGGCGGGCGACTTCTGCACGAAGATGTCTCCCGGTCGGGCGTGCTCGAAGGCATAGAGAACGAGATCGACCGACTCCTGCAGCGACATCAGGAACCGCGTCATGTGCGGATCCGTGAGCGTGATCGGCGAGCCATCCTGAAGTTGGCGGAGAAAGAGCGGGATCACGGACCCCCGGGACCCCATCACGTTGCCGTACCGCGTGGCGGAGAGGACCGTTCCGCCCCGCTCGCAGAGCCGCGACTTGGCCACCATCAACTTCTCCATCAGGGCCTTGGAGAGTCCCATGGCGTTGATCGGATAGACGGCCTTGTCGGTGCTCAGCACGACGCAGCGTTCGACCCCGGCGTCGAGGGCCGCCCGCATGACGTTCTCGGCTCCGATCACGTTCGTGCGCACGGCCTCCATCGGGTAGAACTCGCAGGAGGGCACCTGCTTGAGGGCCGCGGCGTGGAACACGTAGTGCACGCCCCGCAATGCCTCGCGCACCGACTCCGGATCACGCACGTCGCCGATCAGAAAGCGGAGTTTTTCATTGGCGAGGCCAATCCGCATGTCCTCCTGCTTCTTCTCGTCGCGGCTGAAGATGCGGATCTCGGCGAGATCCGAGTCCAGGAATCGCTGCAGCACGGCGTTGCCGAACGAGCCCGTGCCGCCCGTGATCAGGAGGGTTTTGTTTTTGAACATGATGTGTGGCCTAGGACGCCCGCCCCGCGACGCCGATCAAGATGTGCCGAGCATGTCGCCGTGCGGTTCGTCGAGATCCGGTGCCTTCTTCGCCACAGCCGAGCCTCGGCAGCCGCCAGGTTCGGGGTGGTCGCTCGTCGACCCCCTGCCGCTCAAGTGTAATCGAGGAATTCGCCTCGCGCCTGAGGCCCGCGCCGGGGCGAACGCTCTCAGTCCTTTCGGCCACGAAGCCGCGCCTCGATGCTGCGCCGAAACATCAGGGCCTCGGCGATCAGCCGGTCGATCGCGTACAGCCATCCGGATCGTGAAAAGATGCCGCCCTTCACCAGCAGGCTGTACGCCGGGGTGACGAGCATCATGAGGGGCGTGTTGAACCGGAGCCAGTCTCGCCAGTTGCGTTGCCCGTGCGCCGCCCGGGCGGCGAACTTCTCCGAATATCGGAGTTGGCTCGCCAGGTAGGCCGCGTAGGGCTTCAGGTCGTTGTGCCGCAGCGGCTGCGATGTGGTGGCCACGCGCAGGCCCGCCACGAGCCGCTCGCCGTGTCCGACCGGTGCGAAATAGGCCCGGCCGCACCGGAATGCCACGGCCTTCGGCGGGCAAAGACTGCCGCGCGGCAGCGGCAGGCCGTCCACGTACATGCGGATCGGGCAGGTGACGACGTCGGCGGATTCGAGCAGGGTGAGGATCTCCGCCACCAGTTCCGGCGACACCTCCATGTCGGCGTCAAGGATGCCGCAGAGGGGGGTGTCGGTCGCCGAGGTGATCTCGTTGTAGGCGTGGCAGTGGTCGATGTACGTGTAGCGGACGACGTCCACCCGTTCGCGGGCCGCGATGCGGCACGTGTCGTCCCCGGACCCGGAGTCAAACAGCGTCACGGGCACGCCGGCCTGCCGCAAGGCGGCGATGCATTTGCCGATGTTGGCGGCTTCGTCCTTGCAGAGCACGTAAAAGCGGATGCGCGGCAAACCGTGCGCGTTCGACGGTGCCGCCGCGACTTCCCCGGGATTGTGTTTCAAATTCGTCATCGCCGGACTCCGTCGGTCGGTTGGGTGCGGCGTCGCGACGAGGCGGCGATCAATTCCTCGTAACGCCGCCGCCATCGTGCCGCGATCAGGGTCCAGTCATAGGTGCGAAGGGCGAAATCCCTGCCCCGTGCGCCTGCCTCGTCCCGCGCCTGCTCGTTGCCGAGCCAGTCGTCGAGTGCCGCCGCGATGCGGGCCGGTTCGAGCGACGTGACGCTGCCGGCGCCGGCTGCCAGGATCTCCTCCTTGACGCCGACGTGCTCGGACACCACGACGGCTCGACCGGCAGCCATGGCCTCCACGATCGAGATGCCGAAATTCTCATGCTGGCTGGGCAGGCAAAACACGTCCGCATCCACGAGCGCCTCGATCTTCCGCCTGCCGGTCAAGGAGCCGACGAACGCGATCCGGTCGCGGACGCCATGGGCGTCGGCCAAGCGGTTCATCTCGTCGCGATACCCTGCCGAATCGGAGCCGACGACCGCCAGGGTCGCACCGGGGGTGCGCATCTGGGCCAGTGCCGGAATCAGATACTCGACACCCTTGCCGGGGTGGATGCGGCCGAGGAACACGATCAGGGGCGCGTCCCCGATGGACAGCGAGTGCCGCAGGGCGCCGCGTGCCGGCAGGGTGGCGAAGTCCTCCAGGGCGATCCCGTTCGGCTCCACCACGATCGGCGTCGGGCAGCGCAGCGTGCCGGTCGAAACGGCCTCCGCGGCGGTGGTGCAATGGATCGCAGCTGCATCGGCCAGCATGCGATCCAGCCGCCAGAGGCGGTACACGGCCTTCTTCAGCCACTTTCGCCGCAGGCTCCATTCGTCGAGCAGCCCGCAGCAGCGGATCACGAAGGGAGTCCCCTCCGCCAGGCACGCCTGTGCTACCTGGTACTGCAGTTCTTCCCACACGCCGTGGGCGTGGACGATGTCGTGGGCCGCCACCAGGGTTCGCGTCGTGTCGGTGAGTCGGGGATGCCGCATCAGCGGCCCGCGGCAGGGCCCCACCGTGTGGAGGGCCACGCCCGCCGCCGCGAGGCGGTCGGCGGCGGCGATCACGTCTCCCTCGCGCGTGCAGGCCAGCACCGTGACCGTGACACCCGCAGCAGCCTGCGCGCAGGCGAGCCCCACCAGCGCTGTCGTCGGGCCGCCGGAGCGATCGGTGAGACCTGGAATCGCGTGCAGGATCCTCATGCCCGGATCATCCACGGCCGGCGATGATTTGAGGGTGCTCGAGCAGGTAGCGGACCGTGCGGCGCACCCCTTCCGCGATCGGCACGCGGGCCGTCCAGCCCAGCCGCTTCATGCGCGTCGTGTCGAGGTGCACCCATGGGCTATCCCCCAGCCAGCCGCGGGTGCCGCCCGCGAACGTGAAAGCCACGTCCTCCAAGCCCATGGCCTCGACGACCAGTCCCGCGAGCTCCGTGACCGTCATCGAGCCGTCATGCCCGAGGTTGTAGATGCCTTTCGCTTCCACGTCCCGGGCCAGTGCCAGAAACACGCCTTCCACGCCGTCGGAGACGTCGAGATAGCTCTTCGTCTGCGTGCCGTCGCCGAGGATGTGCAGCGACCGCGGGTCGGCCCGGAGCCGCTTCACGAAGTCGAAGATTACGCCGTGGCTGTACCGCTCTCCGATCCAGCTCACGAAGCGGAAGCAGAGGCCGCGAATCCCGAAGTATTCGGCGTGGGCCTGGATGAGGGCCTCGCAGGCCAGTTTGCTGGCCCCGTACAGGGAGGTCTGCAGCGGGGCATAGGTTTCCGGGGTGGGGAACACGGTCGGCTCGCCGTACACCGTGGCACTGCTGGCGAACACGATGAGACGGGCGGCATGCTCGCGCATGGCGTCGAGCACGTTCCAGGTGGCCAGTGTGTTCTGCTCCAGGTCGACGCGCGTGTCGGCAATCCCTCCGCGCACGTCGGCGTTGGCCTGGAAGTGGAACACCGCGTCGCATCCCGCCAAGGCGTCCCCCAGGGCCCGCCGGTCGCGGGTGTCACCCACCACCACGCGCACGGCCGGGTTTCCCTCGTGGTGGGCCAGGTGTTCGCGGCGTCCGGTGGAGAAGTCGTCGTACACCACGACCGGCACGCCCAGGGACACCAGGCGGTCGACGACGTGGCTGCCGATGAAACCGGCGCCTCCGGTGACGAGGGCGCGGGTGATGTTCATGGCCAAGGCGGTCTCCATCACGTCCCTGACGCCGGCAGGATCGTCCACTCCTCGGCGGCGTAGTCCCGGCAGGGGCGGTCGGGAAAGTGGATGTAGTTGACGGTGCGGCGGGGATCCGGGCAGAGCCACGAACCCCACCAATGATACGAACTGTAGCCGATGAAGAACGTCCGGCAGCGGGACATGAGGTGGAGGTTGATGGGAGCGTCCTCGTTGCGGTCGCGATGGGTGATGAGCGTGAAGGGGACGCCCAGGCAGCCAGGATCGGTGAAGTGCCGAGGCTCCTCGGTGAACAGGAAGTACTCGGCGGCCGGCGAACGGGCCGCATGGGCGGCCAGATGGGTGCGGAATGCGGTGATCACCGCAGCGGGATCCGTGTTCGCCCCGGGCACTTCGTGGTAGAAGCGAATGCCGACCGCGACCGGATCGCGTGCCGCCTCGATCCGTGCAAGTTCGTCGAGCGCCTCCGGCATCCGCGGTGGCGGCGGGGCGAGTTCGCGGCGCACGAGCGCGGCCTGGTCGCGGAAATACCGCTCGCTCTGCCAGTATCCGCGCAGGGCCACCGACCGCCGCGGAGGCTTCTCGACCAGGTCCGCATTGAAAACCGGCAGGCCGTCCCGCGTCTCTTCCTGGATCAGGCCCACCGCGGACCGCAGGGGCGGGAGCCGGCGGATCAGTCGTTCGCACGACAGGAGGACCGTCGAATGCAGACCGGGCCCCACGGCTTCCCCGACGATCGGGAACCGGTCGAGCAGGTAGACGCGCCTGTAGACGTGATCGCGGCGAAACTCCGAGGCGTCGAGGACGAGTCGGCCGTTCGTTCGTGCCGCCAGCGCCCGGCCGGCTGCGTACATGAACAATTGATTGCCCAGCCCGCCGCCGAGGATCACCCGTACCGTGGGCGTCATGAGTCCGGGGTTCCGTCGGGGTCGCCGGCCGGGGACGGGGTGGACCGAGCGACGTTGGCGGCGCCGTTCATGGTGCCGGCTGGCATGCATCACCGACGGGGGCCGGCATGACCACGCTGCGGAACCAGTCCGTGATCAGGTGGTTGATCATGAGCTGCATGTCCTCGACTGGTCCGTACTCGTGCGAGGAGAAATGCACGACGCAGTCGGCCGTCTCAGCAAGCGTGCCACCGGTGAATCCCACCACGGCCAGCGTGCGGGCCCCTTGCTCGCGGGCGAACTGGAATGCCTGCACCACGTTCGGCGAGTTGCCGCTGGCGCTGATGCCCACCAGCAGGTCGCCGGGATGGAGCAGATTGCGCAGCTGCTCGGTGAACACGTGTTCGTAGCCATAATCGTTGGCGATAGCCGAGAAATGGGCCACGTTGTCGGTGAGACTGATCACGCGGAGCCGGGGGCGATCCGGTCGCGCGGTGCCCTTGTTCAGGTCGCAGGCCCAGTGCGACGCGGTGGCGGCGCTGCCGCCGTTACCGATCACGAACACCTGGCGGTCCTGCCGCCACGCCTCCTCCAGCATCCTCATGGCCCGGGCGATACTGGCCGGATCGACGCCCTCCATGAGGCCGCGAATCTTGGCGAAGTAGCCGGCCACGAAGCGGCTGGCGGTGTCCCCGGATGCCGTCACGTGGCGTCCTCCTGCTGGTAGTATAACGTGCGCGTTCCCTGCGATTCGAAGCGGAAGGGCACACGGCGCAGGCCCGCGAGCGCTGTGGCCACCTGCTCCTGCCGGTCCTCCGGCACGTCGAAGAGAAAGAAGCCGCCGCCGCCGGCCCCCAGCAGTTTGCCCCCCACGGCTCCCGCGCCCCGCGCCGCGTCGTAGATGGCATCCAACTCGCCACTGCTGATTCCGCTGGCCAGTTTTCGCTTCAGCATCCAGGACTCGTGGAGCATGTCCCCCAGGGCGGCGATGTTGCCGCGGGCAAACTCAGCCCTCAGCGTCTCGGTCATCGCCAACATCGTCGCCAGCGCGTCGACCTTGGTGCGGTCATCTTCGGTGTTGCGCTGCTGTTCGGCGAGGATGGTGCGGGCATTGCGCGTGATGCCGGTGTAGAAGAGCATCAGTCGGGACTGCAGCCGGCCGCGGTTTTCAGGCGACATCAGGATCGGCTCCACGAGCACGCTCTCGTCGGCGTTGAAGCGGATGTAGTTGAAGCCACCGCAGGCGACGGCGTACTGATCCTGCTTGCCGATCGGCTCGCCCAGTTTTTCGATCTCCACCCGGCAGGCCAGTTCCGCGCAGCGCTGGGCGGCGATTTCCCGTGCGTGGAAGGCGTGAAGGGCCTTGATCAGTCCCACCGAGAAGGCACTGGAACTCCCCAGGCCGCTCCCGGAGGAAGGAATGTCGGCGAAGCTGGTGAGCTCCAGCGGTTCGTCGACTCCGCAGGCCAGCATGCACTCGCGAATCAGCGGGTGCTTGATTTCGCTCACCGAATCGACGACCTCGGTCTGGGAGTACTTGAGGACGATCTTGGGCTCGAAGAAGCGGTGGATCGCCAGGTAGACGTACTTATCGATGCTGCTGGTGACGACGGCGCCGTAGCCGAGGCGGTAGAAGGCACGAAGGTCGGTGCCACCGCCCATCAGGCTGATGCGAAACGGGGTCTTGGAGATGATCATGCGGCGGGTCCCGGGGGGCTGGCGAGCAGGAGGTCGATGGCCTCGCTGAGCGAGGCGGCCCGGGCATCGGGCCTGGGATCGGTGGGCGACAGCGGTCGCGATCCCACGAGGATGCTGCGCACACCGGCGCGACGGGCGGCGAGCACGTCGGTCACGCGGTCGCCCACCATCACGGCGGCCGCCAGATCGATGTCGTGTTCGCGGGCCGCCCTGAGCAGCATTCCGGGGGCTGGCTTCCGGCAGTTGCAGGCCACCCGGAGGGCGGGATCGCCGCCGTCGCGATGGTGGGTCTCTGGATGGTGCGGACAGAAGTAGACGGCGTCTACCCGCGCGCCGGCGAGCGCCAGTCGCTCCCGCATCCGGTCGTGAATCGCCTCCAGGCCGGCCGGCGAGCAGAGGCCGCGGGCCACGACCGATTGGTTCGTGACCACGATCACCGTCATGCCCGCGGCGTTGAGGCGGGCCACGGCCTCGGCCGCGCCCGGCAGGAGACGGAACTCGTCCGGTGTCGTGATCAGATCGAGTTCCTCGTTGATCACGCCGTCGCGGTCGAGGAACACGGTGCGCACGGGTGCCGGAGCCGCCCGGGCCCGCTCCACCATGCGGCGCTCCTCGAGGTGGCGGCCCACCAGTGCCAGCCGTTCGGGCGTGCCCATGTCCTTGAGGAAGCCTTCTCCGGAGAACCAGTGGGCGCGCAGCGTCATGCCTGCGGCCAGCGCCGCGGGAAATACGTCCCGCACCCAGTCGCAGGGGCGATCCCCGGGGATCGTGTCGGTCAGCCGGCGGTCGATCACGTAGATGGCGGCATTGGCGACGTTGCGCGGGAATTCGCGGGCGGCGCCGGCGGGAATGAAGCCCGTGATCACGTCGTGGGCGTCGAGCTGCACGAGATCCGAATCCCAGGGGTGATCGGAGGGCCGCACCAGCAACGTGGCGGCCGGAATATGCCGGGCATGGGCCTCGAGCAGTCCGCGCAGGTCGAGATCGATGAATACGTCGCCGTAGAGCACGAGGAACGTGTCGGCCAGCTCGGACTCCAGCCAGCGGGCCGGTCCGGCTGTACCCAAGGGTTGCGATTCGGCGAACACCCGTACGCGGACGTCGCCGTGCCACCCGGAGAAGTGGTTGCGGATCACGTCGGCCTTGTAGCCCGCCGCCAGCACCACATCGTCGATGCCGGCACGGGCCAGGCAGTCGATGCTGTGGGCGAGCAGCGGCCGGCCCTCGAGCGGCAGCATCGGCTTGGGCACGTCGGTGACGAGACCCCCGAGCCGCGTCCCCAGGCCCCCGCAGAGAACGAGCGCCTGCTTCGTCACGGCATGCTCCCGCGGGTAACTGGGGCGTCGCCAGCCAGCAGGCCGTCGTAAGCGGTGAGCATGCGAGTGGCCGCCTGCCCCCAGGAGAATTCCCGCGCCATCCACGCCCGGCCCCGTTCGCCCATCGAGGCAAGTGTGCCGCGGTCGTGGCCCGTGGCATCGAGCAGGGCGGTCTGCAGGCTGGTCACCTCGTTGCCGACCCACCACCCACACCCCTCGGATACGAGTCCGCCCCATGGTGCGCCCGTGCTGCACACGACCGGTACGCCATGGGCGAGGGCTTCGGCCACGACCATCCCGAAGTTCTCGCAGTGGCTGGGCAGGACGACGAGGTCGCAGGATGCGAACCAGGATGATTTGTCGGCCTCTGCGACGGCTGGTTCAAACGTGATTCGGGGCAGGCCCGCGGCTCGCGCGCACAGTGCCGCCAGGGCGCCACCGTCGGGCCCGCAGAGCCGCAACCGCCAGTGCGGCCTCGAGGGGGCTACGAGCCGCCAGGCATCGACCAAGCGATCCAGTGCCTTGACCGGATGGATCCGGCCCAGAAAGCCGAGCGTGCGTGGTTCGGCCGACGGCCGGCGGACCAGCGCCGGCACCTCGACGCCGTTGGGCACGACCACCACCGGCGCCCGAAAACCGAGCGCCCCGATGTGCTCGGCCTCGGCAACGCTCGTGGCCCGGAACAGATCGACGCGTTCGAGAGCCCGGCGCTGCAGCAGGTGCCACCAGGCCCACTTTTTCCAGACGGACATCCGCCTCGACCGAGGGTCGAGTGCGCCGTGAGGCGAGCACACGAGCCGGCAGCGCGTGCCGCCAACAGCCGACGCCGCGTGGACGAGCGGAAACGACCAAAGGTTGTGTACGTGCAGGATCTGCGACTGGCCCGCCGCCTCCCGCAGGGCGCGGGCCAACGGCCAGGAGCACGAGGCGAACGGCACGGGAAACGAAGGCTCATAGGAGTGGACCGTGGCGCCGCCGACGGGCATCGCGGGCGAGAGAGCATGCACGTGAACCCGGTTGCCATGCCGTGTGGCCTCCGCCGCCGCCAGACCGCGCACGGCCGCAGCCACACCGCTGGCTGCATCGGCGATCACATTCACCACGTGGTCGATGCGCAGAGCGACCGGGGCATGTCCGTTCGGGCCACGGCCCGTCCCGGCGGGCGGCACGGGGGAGGGGCGGACGTCGCCGGCGGCGATCATGAGAGGGCCACGAAGTTGGTGGTGCGAAACTGCTCGAGTACCTCGCGGTAGGCGTCGATCGGCACCAGCAGGCCACCCGGCGTGACCCGCTGCAGTCGCATGCCCCGACCGCTGAAGAAATGCCAGAAGTCGCGGAAGTAGGTTCGCGTGTCAATGTTGCAGCCGCCGAATTCAAAGAGCACCATGCCGATGGCAGCGCGGTCGAACATCCCCCGCGCGCCTTCCAGGGCGTCGAGTTCGTGCCCCTCGATGTCGAGTTTGAGAAGATCGATGCGGTCGACGCCGTGCCGGTGGCAGTGGTCGTCGATCGTCGTCACCGGCACCGGCTCCGAGCGCCCGAACGGGATGCCCAAGTGATCAAGGTCGCGTCTCGTCAGCGATGCGATTCCTGAACCCTCCTCGTCGTACCAGAGCGTGGCCGTGCCAGTGGATCGTCCAACTGCGAGATTGTGCAGCATCACCCGCGGCGTATGTCCGTGGCGGGCGGCCAGCAGGGCGAACGTGCCCTTACCGGGCTCGAAGCTGTGGATGCGGTGGTCCGTGTCCGCCAGCGCTTCGAGTGCCGCGGTGAGGAATTGGCCCTGATTGGCGCCCACGTCGAAGACTGTCAGCGGTGCCGGCCGGCGCCGCAGCAGGCGGAACACGGCGGCCTCACCGCTGTCGGCAACCTCGCTGCCCGCGCCGATGCCCATCAGGAATTGGGCAAAGCGGTCCCCGTAGGCCAAGGCCGCCTGCGCGGGCCGGTTGGCCGTGGCCAGGATGGCGAGCCGCTTCAGTCCGGATTTCAACGCTCCCATGGACGTGCCTGAAATCTGCCGAGGTGTGGGATCAAAGCCGGTCGGGCCGGACGAAGAGCAGGTCGGACTGCAGCAGCGAGCCGTCCGCCGCCTGGCTGTAGGAGCAGATGTCGGCCACGGCGAAGCCCCGCTCGCCCAGATAGCCGATCACCTCGTGGGCCAGTGGCTGACCCTCGTAGAGTTCACGAAATGAGACCTCGAGCAGGACGGCTTCGGCCGTCGCCAAAGACCGCGAACCGCCCCGCAGCACCTCCAGTTCATAGCCCTGCACGTCCGCCTTGATGAGCTGCGGCGGCGCCGTCTCTCCGCCGTCGAGGAACGAGTCGAGGGTACGCATATCGACCGTGACGGGGGCACCGCGCCAATCCGGGCTGGATGCACGGAAGGCGCTCGACTGATCGGCGTGCTCGTAGAGCCGCAGAGTGCCGGCGGCGGCTCCGGCGGCACCGCTCCAGGCGGCGGCGTTGGGGTGCGATGCACAGAACGCCGCCAGCGCGGCGCGGTTTGCCGGCAACGGATCGATGAGCAGGTAGCGGGCATCAGGGAAAATGGTCATGCATTCCGCCGTCCATGTGCCCGTCCAGGCACCCACGTCGATCACCTGCCGCGGCGACCAGCCGCGGGCCTTGAGTTTGACGAGAGAGGCCGCGAATCCGGTCGGCCCCCAGCCCGCGCTCACGAGGCGGAGCCCGACCGGCCGCAGGGCGGCGTTGACGGCGCCCCGGATCGCATCCCGGATGCTCACGGTGCCGCACCGCCGCGTGCCGTCGGCTTCATGCTTGGCAGGATCGTCATGCGGGGACGCCGGCTCCATGATCCACTGCCGGCCAGGGCGTCGATCTGACCCGCGCGGCCGCCGGCCGCAGGAACGTCGTGCCCAGGAACCAGGCGACGAAGTACACCGGGTAGCCGACGACGAAACTGTAGATGTACTCGTGGGCCATCGAGGGAAGCCCCTCGTTCATCGACCACAGCACGCTGTCGCAGAGGATGGTGAAGCTGACGAGCATCCAGTACGGGGATTGCGGGTAGATCTTGTCGATCAGCCAGAGCAGGAACAGGAGGAAACAGCTGGACAGGATGCTGATCATGATCACTGGGGGGTAACCGCCCAGTTCCCAGGCCGCCCCGATGAACGACCGCTCCACGCCGTGTTTCTCCGTCAGTTTGTGGCCGATGAGCAGGAGCGACGTCTTTTCCTCGTGGTAGGGAGGCACCACGATATTGGCGATGTTGCGCGGCAGCAGGCCCTGCGTGGCGACCTCGGCCAGGTAGTAGGGCCACGCCGGCACCTTGTACGGGTACGTGCCCGGCAGCATGGTGGCGATCTGGTGGCCGCCGGTGAAGAACAATCGCACCGCGACCTCATCCATCCAGTAGGCATGCCAGAGGAGTTCCGACTTCTGGGAGAGAACCTCCACGCGGCGCTGCAGGTCCTCCGTGCCGCCATACCAGAGTCCGAGGCCGCCGCGGCGGCCGGCATTCCCCACCACGAGCATCACGACCACGGCGGCGGCGGTGAGTGCCATCCCGAGTGCCTTGCGTGGTGCCGGCACGCGGCCCAGGAAGAGGAGGCCAAAGCTGAAGAACACCACCGGCATGAACGCGTTGTAGCGGGAATTCGTCAGCGTGTTGACGGCGGCGTTGGCAAGCAGCACTCCCAGGACGAACCACTTGCTGCGGCGGGGCAGTTCGGTCCAGGCCGCACCGGCGATCATTGGCAGCGAGTGCGAGTAGCGGAAGAATCCATAGACGACGTAGCCGACCGGCGTCTTCGCCGAGATGTTCAACACACGCAGGGCCAGCAGGCTGGCGATACAGGCGACGAACACCAGGAAGCATGGCAGGGCGAAGTTGCGACAGTTCGCCAGGAAGGCGTCGTACCGGAGGGTCCCCTGTCCACGACGCTGGAACAGAAGCCAGGGCAGGGCGTAGCTGGCGATGCAGGTCATGGCCACCACCTGAAAGTGGGCGTTGTTGTCCAGATAATGGACGATGCCGCCGGCCAGTCGGACGTAGGCGCCGGGGTTAGCGATGCAGAAGTAGAGCGTGGAAAGTGACGCCTCGATCACCGTCGGGAGCAGGAACAGTGTGGGCAGCAATCCGGTGACGTGGTTGACCGCAAGGAAACGCCGGCACAACACCGCAACCAGGATCACGTTGGCGATGGCGAGGATCGCCGTGAGGCGGTGTTCGGGCGATACCCACATCACGCTGAAGGTGACGAAGGCCACCAGCAGAGCCGTGGGCCACGTGAGCCACGCGTACGACATCCCGCGGGTCAGCGGTCGCTGCGTCACGACGGCAGGGGTCATCTGGAGAGGGGGCTGTGAGTTCATCGGCAACGAGAGGGAACGGGCGCGAATCGGGCGTACACGTCGCCGAAAATATCGTTGTTCGACCGCAACGCTTTCAGTCTACTTTTGATGTCCTCCGACCGCCACCAATCGGCGTTGACGAGTGTCATCGACTCACCCAGCGAATAGTTAAACTCGGCTTCGCCAAGGCGATCCAAGTAGTCGACGCAGTCCAAGGCCACATCCGCCATCTCCGGCGTGAATTCGAACGACAGGGCCCGCACGGGCTGCGTCAGACCGCGCAGCACATCCAGTTCGAAACCCTCTACGTCGATCTTGATGAAATCGGGCCGCCCGTGGGCCGCGATCAGCTTGTCGAGAGTGGTGACGGGTACCGTCTGCCGCGAATCCCACCTGTGATTCGCGAACCGACCGCTCCCGCGAACCGTCTCGATCCATTCCTTCGACAACGACGAGAGCGTGTGCACATCGCTGGCGAACAGGGTGGCCGTCCCAGGGGCGGCGCCCGCCGCTTCGGCCAGGACGGTGACGCCAGGATCTTCGGCAAAGGCCCGGCGCAGGACCTCCAGGCAGTTGGCCTGCGGTTCCACGGCGAGAACCCGGGCGCCGAGGCGGCGAAAAATCTTCGTCCGGTTGCCCATGTTGGCGCCCACGTCGAAGCAGAGGCAGCCCGCGGTCACAAATTGGGCGTAAAAGGACCGCATGACGTCGTCGTGTGGTGCCCACGACGACAGTCGCTGCAGCGATCGGCGATATCGCCACGCCCTGGCAAGGGGCGTGGATCTCAGCAGTTGCCTGAAAAAGTCGATCATGGGACAGGCGATGGTGGCCTCATGTCGCGCCGGCATGGGCCGTCCAGCGGCGCAGGTGCTGGTGGAGCACCGCGAGGATCCTGGCTCGCTCGTGACTCGTGCACCCGATGCACCAGCAGAGGGCAGCCCACGTGACACTGTAGGCGAACGTCCAGCCCACCAGTGATGGCCAGTGGTTCGGTGGTGGCAGCAGCAGCATGCCGACGCCGACGAAGGCAACGCAGCAGGCCACGATCACGATCGGCCGCAGCAGAGATTCCCGGAACACGTCGCCGGACGTGATCCTGAGAGAGTGGTGCAATCGCATGGACGCATAGGCGAGGATCGGCAGTTGGACGACCAGAGCGACGACCATCATGCCCCCCAATCCGATGGCCCTGCCGGCAGCCAGCCAGATCGCGATCTTCAGCATGTTGGCGACCAGCGTGGCGATCCCGAAGCCACGGATTTCGCCCCGCGCGATGAAAAACACGAATTGGAGGTGGAGCACGATCTCGATCGCCGTGACCGCGGCGACGGCCGCGGTGAACACGTCGCCGGCGTACTGGTCGGCGCCGACCCAGAGCGTGATCGCCGGCCGGCTGAAGGCCAGCAGGCCGACGGCCAAGGCCAACCCGCAGGCCAGACTGGACCGCAGCAGCGTCAGATAGGCGCGTCGGAGATCCGCCGACTGGGACTGCCCGTGCATCTGGGTGACGGCGGGGGCGGCGCTATCAGAGAGTTTCCAGATCGTCAGCCCCAGCACCGTGGCCGGCATCTGCGACGTGTAGGCCATGGACACGGCGCCCGCGCCAAACAAGCCGCCGAATACGAGGCCGCTGGTGTTCGTGGCCAATTGGTTCGACACCGTGCTGATCAGGAACGTGGAGCCGAATGCCAGCATGCGCTTGATCAGGGTGGTGTCGCGCACGGCCGTAACACCACGGATCTCGGGATGCAGGCGCACGAAGAGCACGTAGTTCGCGACGGCGGCAAGAAATTCCGAGAATATGGCCGCTATCGTGAGTCCCACCAACCCGAACCCCGCCCACACGAGGAGGATCGATCCGGCGAGCCGCAGCAGCGAACCCAGGGTGGTGGTCATGCTGGCGAGGGCCACGTTCTGCGTGGCGTACAGGGCGTCGCCGTACAGCGTCAGCGGTGTGCGCAGGACCGACCAAGCTGCGTACAGTGCCGCGGCCGTGCGGAGTTGAGAGGCGAGATCTGCGGACAACGACACGATGAAAGTGGTCGCCACGCCGGCACCGAGCACGAAGGCCGCGAACGTGGCGTTGGTGATCCAGTACAGGAATCGCGTGGTGCGCAGGATCGTGGCGAAGCGGACCCCGCCATCGGCGACACCGTAAGCCTCCGCCATGAATCGCCACGCAGTGACTCCCAGGCCGAGGTTCGTGATTGCGCCCCAGCCGATGAGTTGCGTGAGAATGGCGTAGGCTCCGACCGTTTCGGATCCGGCCCGGTCGATGATCAACGGCACGAGCGCGATCTGCATCGCGACCGTGACGACCTGTTGCACCACGCCGGCCACGGTGCCGGAGAGGATGCGCCGGGTCCTGGAGGCGATCACCGGCACCGGTGGCGCGTCGCTCATGTCGCGGCCGCGGCGAGCCCCTCTGGCCGGCTCACGGCGTGCCCCACTTGGTCTTCAGGTAACGTTCCACAGCGGCCACTTCCTGGTCGCTGAGTTGCCTGCCATACATGATCATCTCGGCGATCTGGCCCTTGAAGTAATCGGCCGAGGGGAGGTTCACGCCGATCGTGTGGACCTTGTTCACGTCTCCAGCCGCCTCGCCGGCCGATGCGCGCCAGGCGGTGAAGGCACTGGGCTGGCTTTGCACGACCTGCCCGTTGACGCGCAGGGTCTGGTTGCCGGCCGCCTGCGTCCTGCTGCCGAGCAGCGTGAGCCCCGTCGGTGAGAGGACGTCTGCCATGCCAGCCATGCGAGCCTGCCGGAAGTAGCAACTGTAGGTCTTGCCGTCGGTGAACCGGTCGCGGCCGGCGGTGTTCGTCTGGCCGTACAGAGAGAACTCGGGATCCTCGTCCGGCTTGAAGACGATGAACAGCGCGGCTCCGCTGGCGTCACAGAGGGCTTCATTCGGCGCCGTGAAATTGAGGCAATCGTCGGTGCCGTCGAACGTGATCGTCTTGCGGCCGTTGATCACGCCTTTGTAGGCGGGGCAGTTCTTGGGCTCGGCCTGGGCGAACGAACGGCCGCCGCCACTCTTGTCCACCCACTGGTTCACGGCCGAGCCGCTGAGCTTGACGGTGGCGGGGTCGCTGGCGTCGAGCCACCAGGTCAGGCCGGGGTAGTTTTTGGGCGTCCAGCCTGAGGCGGGTCGTTTCTGTGCCAGATCCCCGTCGAGGGTTTCCAGCCGTTTTTCGATCCGCGCCCTCTCGAGCCCCTTGGCATTCTCGAGGGCGGCGGTGTAGTGGAAGCGGGCCCGTTGCAAGGACGCGGCCGCCGTGGCCCCCTTCAGGGACTTGCCGTAGTCCCACCAGGCGTCGGCCGCAGCGAGTCGGCGACCGGAATCGAACTGCGCGTTGATGTCCTGCTTCGCGACCAGCGCCAGGGTGGCATCGCTGCCGAGGGTCAGGTAGCGCAACCCGTCGTCCCAATTCTGCTCGTCAAAGCAGCGGATCATCCCCAGTTCGAGCGCCGCCTCGCCGTCGTTGGGCGACTCCTTGAGCCGCTCCAGGAGCGGCTTCGTTTTCGCCTCCCGCTTCTTGGCCTCGCGGACCTCGGCGAGCACCTGAGCCGCGGCGGCCCCGCGTTCGCGATCCTTGCCGCGCCGGGCCGCTGTCGAGGCCGCGAGGGCGAGTTCTTCGGCCAGTGCTTGGCCGTTCGGGAGGCTGGCCCGACTCGTCTCCACGAGGGCATCGACGACCGGGCCGAGCTTCGCCGCCGGGGCCTCGGCGGCCATCGCCTTCAAGGCATCGGACTCGAGCGCGCGGGAGTCGATGCTGTAGGTGTCGGCCATGCGGCGACCGGCATCTCGGGCCAGTTGAATGTCACAGGCCTCGATCCCGAGCCGTCGCGCGGTCTCCAGGAGCACGTAGTGGGTTGCCGGGTCGGACGCTTCGTCCACGTACTGGATGAGCTTGCCGGCGACCGCCGTCTTGGCGTCCGACGACTTGGCCCCCTGCATGTCGTCGCCGAAAATCTCACGGATCCGGCCCAGGGCCGCCGTGCGCTCGGCGGCCGGTGGCACCGGCTGTTTGGCTCGTGCCCCGGTCGCTCCGGAGGGCGCTTCGGCGGCCCGCGCGGCGTCCTCGGCCTCGAGAAGGTCCGCGAGCGTTGGCGCAGCGGCAGGGGCACCGGGTTCAGGCTGGGCCAGCGCTGCCGGCGTGATGCAGGCCATGAAGACGACCAGCGAGAGCCGGCGAAACCCTGCGATCATGTCACGTCCTCGTCGGCGGTCTGATCGGACTGCGGAACAAGCCGCCGGCGTATCGTAGCAGGCACGCCGAAGGCGATTGAGTCGGCGGCCACGTCGACACCCACGGCCGAGTTGGCCGAAACGCGGGAGCCTGCCCCCAGCGAGCGGCCGGGTGCCAGTGATGCGTGCGTGCCCAGGAAGCAGCCTGCGCCGACGCGCGCTCCACCGGCGACGGCCGCGAACGGCGACAGCACGGCGAAGTCCCCCACGTCGGCGTCGTGGGCTGCGCTGGCGTGCCAGTTGAGGATCACGAACCGACCCAGCCTCGCTGCGTCGCTGACGATCGCGTGGGGACAGACGATCGAACCGCAGCCGATCTGCGCCGAGGGACAGACGACGGCCGTGGGATGCACGAGGGTGAGAAACTCGGCCCCGCGGGCCAGCAGCGATTCGGCGACGCGTCGCCGGCACTCAGGAAGGCCGATGGCGAACAGGAGCCGGTCCCCATCGCGAGGAACGTACGCATCAACCGAGGCGACGATCGCCAGTCCGCAGTCGTGCCCGGCCAGCCGGGTGGCGTCGTCGGAGAGGAAGCCGGCCAGCAATTCGGCATGGTCGGGCCAGGCATCGCGGGTCCACTGCAGCACCTCACGACCGAAACCACCCGCGCCCACGATGAGAATGCGGCGGCACGACGCGGGGGGGGCGGATCGAAGGACATACCGCGGCATGGCCGGCCATGTTCCCGCGTCGCCCGCTGCCAATGGGTGCGTCATGAGTGCGGTGCGGACTGCGCGGACTCCGTTCCCGTGGGTGTCGTGACCTCCCCCGCCTTTCCCGACCAGTCAATTCTACTCCTCGTGATGACGGGATTCCGATTTCGGCCCATGTTCAGGCGCCCCCATCGACGGCGAGCACCTGCCCGGTGATGAAGCCGGCCCGCGCACTGGTCAGGAAGTCGATCGCACCGACCACGTCGGCGGGTGTGCCGAGACGGCCCAGAGGCGTGCGGCGCACGATTCGATCGCGGTCCTCGGCGGGAAGCGATGCCGAGAGATCCGTGGCCAGGAAGCCGGGGGCCACGGCGTTGACGCGGATGCCGCGCGGACCGAGTTCCCGGGCCAGGCTCCGGGCGAAGCCCTCCAGGGCCGCCTTCGTCGCCGCGTACACCGAGAGCCCCGCGGAACCGCGCGAGGCGACGACCGACGACACCACGACCACCGTCGGTGCCGCCCGGTCCGCGGGCCGCACGAGCATCAGCCGGACGCACTCCCGCACCAGGACGATTGTTCCCTTCACGTTCAGTGCCAAGAGGGCGTCGATCTGGTCGTCGCGGGTCGTGGCCAGCACCCCCTCGGCCGCGATGGCGGCGTTGGCGATGCAGTGGTCGATACCCCCGAAGCGGGCGGCGGCCCGCGTCACGAAGCCGCGCACCGCCTCGGTGTCGGCCCCATCGAGCAGTTCGGCGTGGAGCTGTTCGGGATGGTCGGCCGCGAGCGCGTCGAGGGCTGGACTGCCGGTCCGGGAGAACGTGGCCACGCGATCACCGCGGGCGAGCAGTCGCTCCACGGTCGCGAGCCCCAGGCCCCGCGATCCGCCGGAGACAATGCATGTGGCCGTGGTCATGGGTCAGGGGTGCGGGGCCACGGCGGGCCGCCGCGGCGTCTTGCCAGCGGCGGTGGTGGCGATCCGTTTCACGATGTCGAGG
>Ga0315900_10002699_pt1 | contig 26734 bp, 24 predicted proteins | sample LakEriMetagenome_FD_203521 | JGI IMG/M metagenome (GOLD analysis project Ga0315900, IMG submission 203521) | Freshwater fungal communities from buoy surface, Lake Erie, Ohio, United States - Buoy 12 MA114 | ecosystem: Environmental > Aquatic > Freshwater > Lake > Lake biofilm | place: USA: Lake...
GTCGATGAAGCCCGGCAGCAGCGTCGCCCCGGTGCCGTCGATGACCGGCAGATCGCCGGGGTCGAGCCGGTCGCCGATGGCGGCGATCCGACCGTCCCGCACCAGCACCGTCCGTTGCGGCAGCAGTCGCCTGCCGTCGAACACCGCCGCGTTCGTTATCGCGAAGCTGTCACCATCAACGCCGTCCGCCGCGGCATGCGGCGCGGCCGTCAGGGCGAGGGCGGTGGCCGCGCAAGCCGCTCTCCAGCTGGCGGAACGCATGGGTAGGCGGCGTCGCACGGCGAACCCGCGTCCGGCATGCGCCACCGGCTCCGTTCCGTCCCGCCCCATCCTCCGACCTCCCGTGGGGATCATGGATGACCCGATCCACCCTTTTACTTGCAGCAGCATATGTTGCGCTATCTAGCGGGTCAATCGTCGCGCATCCGCGGCGGTCGGCGGCCCGCGTCGGCCTGCAGCCGGTCCTGACCGGGGATGCATGCGTTTGCAAGTGTCGGTTCGTGCCGCTACCTTGGTGCGGGATCTTCGTGCGGGCTCTCCGCCCCCTACCCACCCACCATCCCCCGGAGTGCCGATGCGTTATCGACCGCTCGCCTTGATGCTGCTCGCCGGCCTGCTCGCCGACGATGTCCACGCGGCGGGCGCCTGCCGGTTCGCAGCCGAGCCGAAGGGCGCGGAGACGGGCGACGCAGGCCGGTGGGTCACCGTCGAGGTGAGCGCCCCTGGGCTGAGTCGGCGGATCATCGACAGTGCGGCGGTCGGCGCGCCGGCCAGCTACCACGTGCTGCTGCCACCGGGCTATGCCGATGAGCCGTCGAGGCGATTCCCCGTCCTCTACTGGCTGCATGGCACCGGCGGTGGGCTGGCTGGACTGCCGAGGGTCGCCGGGCGCTTCGAAGCCGCGATGCGCGCCGGCGACCTGCCGTCGATGATCGTGGTCTTCCCCTACGGCTTGCCTTCAAGCATGTGGGTCGACTCGAAGGATGGCGGCAGCCGGGTCGAGTCCCTCCTGATCGGCGACCTCATCCCGCACGTCGATGCCTGCTACCGCACCTTGGCGGCGCGCGAGGGGCGGATCCTCGAGGGCTACAGCATGGGCGGCTACGGGGTCGCGCGTCTCGGATTGCGCCATCCGCGGCTGTTCGCGGGTGTGCTGATGCTGGCTGCGGGGCCGCTGCAGCGCGAGCTGTACGAGACGCCGCGCGCCTCCGCCGCGGAGCGTGCTCGCCTGATGCAGCAGGTGTACGGCGACGACATGGATTTCTTCCGCCAGCAGAGCCCGTGGCAGCTCGCGGAGCGGGCGGTGTCGGTCGGCGCGCCGCTGCCGCGGCTGCGGCTGATCGTGGGCACCGGCGACGAGACCTATCCCGCGAACCAGGCGTTCCACCAACACCTGACACGGCTGGGCATCGAGCACGAGTACGTCGAGCTGCCCGGCGTCGGCCACAGCCTGCCGGCGGTGTGGACGGCGCTCGGCGTCGCGTCGTGGGGATTCTATGCGGAGGTGCTGGCGCCCTGAGCGGGGATCAGTAGGAGAGGCCCGCGGCCCGTTTCGGCGGCGGCAGCTCGGCGAGCAGCTTGCGCGCGATGCGCACGAAACTGTCCCGCTCCACCCGGGTGAGCACGCTGAGTTCCCGGTCGCAGGCCTCGCGCACGGCCAGCGAGGCGCGCTCGCACAGCGCGCGTCCCGCCGGCGTGATCTCGATGTTCATCAGCCGCGCGTCATGGGTGCGCCGCGAGCGGCTCACCAGCCCTTTCTTCTGCATGCGCACGATGGCGCGGCTCAACGACGACTGGTTGAGGCTCGTGAACTCCACCACCTCGGTCAGCGTGTAGCTGCGACCGTCGAAGACGCAGAGGATCACGCGCCATTCGGCGATCGAGATGCCGAGCGGCGCCAGCGCCTCGGTCATGACACCGTGCAGGTAACGGGTCATCGAGGTCGCCAGCCAGGGGATGAAGCGTCCCAGGTCGAGCCCCGGCACGGGGCTGCCTGCATGCGCTGCCGGCGGCGATGTGCGCGCCGGAGCGGATCGCGGCGCCGAGACGGTGGATCGCGTCCGGGCGCGTGGACGACGGCGGATTTCGCGGCTTTTGGCCATGTAGGCCCCTGCGTTTCACGGGAGTCGGGCGGGCATGCTAGCCGCGAGCGTCGTGCCGGCGCAAATGCGGGTCGAAGACCGCTTGCGGGCGATGAGCGGGCCGCGCCGGCGATCGCGAGGCCCTGTGCTAACCTGCGGAGGCGGCGCGGACGAGGTCCGCGCGACATCTTCCCGATCCTCCGGATCCGCCAGACCAGCAGCGAGTAGCCGTGCGCGCTTGGGCCTCACTGTTCGACGAATTCCGCGGCTATCCGCGCCGTCTGTGGCTGGTATGCCTCGCCGCGTACGTGACCGTGCAGATCGAGTTCGCGCTCTGGTCGCTCGCGCTGCCCGCGCTGCGCGCCGAGTTCGGGCTCTCGAGCAGCGAGGTGGGATTCCTCACCGGACTGACGTTCGCGCTCGGCGGCCTGCTCGTGGTGGGCCTCAGCATCCTCGCGGACCGTTTCGGCAGGCGCCTGATGCTGATCGTCGGCACGTCGGCGGCCGCCGTCTTCTCCGCGCTGCATGTGGTCGCGACCGGTCTGGTCGCGCTGGCCGTGGTGCGCACCTGCGCCATCGGCTTCAGCGGTCTCGTGTTCCCGTCGACCGGCGCGCTCGTGGCCGAGGAAGCACCGGCACGCATCCGTGGCCTGATGGTCGGTCTGTTGCAGATCGCCGTACCGCTCGGCTGGCTGCTGGCGGCCATCATCGGTGCCATCGTCCTCGACGACTGGGGCTGGCGCGCGCTGTTCCTCGCCGCCATCCTCGGCGTGCCGGCGGCGTTGTTCGTCCATCTCTACATCCGCGAGTCGCCGCTGGTGCAACCGTCCGCCGGTGGACAGTGGCGCCTCGCCCGTCTGTTCGCGGCCGGCATGTGGCGGCGCACGGTGCCGCTGTTCCTCGCGCAGGGCTGCTTCGCGCTCGCCTTCGGCGGCGGCTTCATCCTCATGCCGCTCTATCTGCACGACGAGCTCGGTTTCGGACCGGCCGAGGCGGGCGTGCTGGTGGCCGTCGCCAATGCGATGGGGCTGCTCGGTTACCTTGCGACCGCGTGGGTCGGCGAGTTCCACTGGACACGGCGCAACACCATCGCCGTGGCCACGTTCGCCGCCGCGGTGGCGTTCGCGGTGTTCGTGCTGTTCGCACGCGGACACCTCGCCGTGCTGGCGGCGTATGCCCTGCTGACCTTCTTCCTGCTCGGCACATCAGCGGTCAAGTTCCCCTACATCGCCGAACTCTACCCGAGCGAGCTGCGCGCCACCGGCATCGCCTTCGCTTCGTCGCTCGCGATCCACTGCGGTCTCGCCTTCGGTCCGGCGATCGTCGGTTCCCTCGTCGATCGTGTCGGTTGGTCGCAGGCCCTGCTGCTCGGCGGTGCGGTGCCGTTGCTGCTCGCTTCCGGTCTGTTCCTGCTGCTGCAGCCGCTGCCCTCGGGGCTCGAGATGCGCGAGATCGAGTCGCGCCTGCGGCAGGAACGGTGAGGACGGCTCAGAGCCGCATCTTCGGCAGCGAGTTGCCCCACAGCGTGTAGAGATCCGGCGGATTGGTGCCGGCGATGCCCATCAGCTCGTCGATGGTGATCGTCTCGTCGCCCTGGCGGCCGTAGAGCACGACCTCGTCACCCGCCCGCACCGGTCCGGGCAGATCGGTCACGTCCGCCACCAGCACGTTCATGGTCACGAGCCCGACGACGGGCACGCGCCGGCCCTGGATCAGCAGCTGCGGCGGCCGCGCTCCGGCCGCGGCTTGCCGGTCCGTCGCCGAGAACACCCGGCGATAGCCGTCTGAATATCCCACCGGGATGTTGGCGAGCCGGGATGCGCGCCGCAGCGTGTAGGCGCGCTCGTAGGAGACGGTGGCCCCGGCCGGAAAGCTGCCGACGCTGGCGACGCGCGCCTTGAACGTGCTGAAGAACTTGAACGCGGGGAAGCCGCTGCCGCCATGTCCGTAGACGGCGCGGCCGACGCGCATCAGGTCGAGACGGTTCTCCGGAAGGTTGAGCGAGCCGAACGAATTCGCGCAATGCAGCAGCACGTCGCGGCGTGCGATGCCGGCCGCTGCGAGCAGACGGTCCGCATCCTCGACGAAGCGGCGCGCGCCGTCGCGGTGTTCCTCGACGGTGTTCACCGGGCAGTGGTCCATCATGCCGGCCAAGCGCAGCTGCGGGAGCGCCAGCAGCTTCAGCGCCTCGTCGCGGTTGCTCTCGAGCCGCAGGTCGAGGCCCTCGCGGCTCATCCCCATCGAGTTGAGCGCGAGGTGCACCGGAAGTCGGATCCCCCGCCGTGCAGCGATGCGCGCAGCGTTCTCGGCGACCTCCAGTCCGCCCACCATCTCCTCGATGCGATGAGGCAGGCCGTCCTCGACCTCATCGGCGGTCGCGACACGCAGCCGCAAGATGCGCCCGCGGAAACCGTGCGCGCGGACCACGCGGGCCTCGTCGGTGCTGGTGATGCCCAGCCATGCGATGCCGAGCCGGCGGATCGAGGGCATCAGAAGATCGAGGCCGTGGCCATAGGCGTCGGCCTTGACGACGAGGCACACCGACCGCAGATCACCGACCTGTCGCCGCAGTTCGCGGAGGTTCGATTCGAACCCTGCCGCGTCCACCTCCAGCCAGGCGTTATGACGGGTGGCGGAGCGGCCACCGTCACCGCGTGGTCGCGGCGTGAGCGGCGGCGCTGCGGAGGCCTGCCGATGCGCGAGCGCCGCAGCGGTGAGCGCGGTTCCGGCCAGCAGACCCCGGCGGCTGATCGACATGGCGGCTCTCCGGTCGTCCGAACGCGGGTTTGGCCGCTACTTTACCGCGCCCGATTGCTCGAAGGTCTCGCGATCACGCCGTGGTGCGATGTTGACGTCGATCTGATCGCCGATCACCAGCGTCATCAGGTCGAAAGCGGTGAGCAGCGGGCCGTCGTAGAAGGGACGCGTCGCTGCGCGCAGTTCCTCGGAGGTGGTCTGCGGCGGGATGATGTGCGAGTAGACCGCCAGCCTCGGCTTCATGACAGCGAACGCGCGTCCGGCCTCCTCGGGCGTGGAATGCACGGAGAGGCTGACGTTCGCGCGCACCGCTTCCGGCGAGTCGCCCGGCGACGGCACCTGCACCTCGTGCACGACGACATCGGCACCGCTTCCGTACTTGAGGAGCTCGGAGCCGGGACCGACCCGCAGGTCGCCCGAGAACGCCACCGATCGGCCCGCGTAGTCGACGCGGAAGCCGTAGGTGGCGCCGTCGAGGTTGCCGACGCGGTTGGTGCCGGGGATGATCGGCATGTGCGCCACCTTGAAGGCGGTGATCTTCACGCCGTCCTCGTCGAACACCACGCCGGTACCGATCTCGTTGGGCTCGATCGGGCTGCCGGGGGACGGTATGCCGACGATCTGCCGGTAGGCGATGTCCCAGCGGTATGCCCGTCTGAGCCCGTCCACGAACTCCGCCGTGCCGGGCGGACCGAACACGCGCAGCGGCTTCTTGCGGCCGTACATCCAGCCGGTGATCCAGAGATCGGCGACCCCGGCGACATGGTCGTAGTGGAGATGCGTGATGAAGATGTCGGTCACCGTCGTCAGCAGGCCGAAGCCGCCCGCCTCGAACATGCGCTGGCGCACGCCGGGGCCCGCGTCGATGAGGATCCTGCGGCTGCCGGCCTCGACGAGTATGGATGGGCCATGACGGTCCGGCGAAGGCCGCGGCGCGCCGGTGCCGAAGAAGGTGAGCTTGATGACCTTTTCCGGTGCCGGCGCCGCAGGCTCGGCGGCCGCGGCGACCGGTGCGAAGATGGCGCCGAGGAACAGGAGCAGCGCGCCCCGAAAACCCTTCATGACATACCTCGTTCAGCGAGCGGTCGTTCGTCGTGAGGATAAGTCGGAGCGCCAACAGTTGCAATTGCATATGCTGTCGGTATCAACAACAATGGACCATCGACGGGAAGACGGACCGCCGCGCCGCGGCTGCACGAAGATGAAGATCCTGCCGCTCGCCCTGATCGCCGCCGCGCTCGCCGCTCCGCCGCTCGCCGGGCAGGTGCCCGACCTCGTCCTCGCCAACGGCAGGGTCATCGACCCCGCCTCGGGCACCGATGCCATCCGCCATGTCGGCATCGTCGATGGGCGCATCGCCGTCGTTTCCGAGCGGCCGATCAGCGGCCGCCGGACCATCGATGTCAGCGGTCTCGTGGTGGCGCCGGGTTTCATCGATCTGCATGCCCACGGCCAGAACGGTTTCAGCTCGCGCTTGCAGGCGCTCGACGGCGTGACGACGGCGCTCGAGCTCGAGTTCGGCGTCTTCCCGGTCGCGGAGTGGTACGCCGCACGCGCGGGGAAGGCCTACATCAACTACGGCGCGAGCGTCGGCCACATCGCTGCGCGCGTCAGCGTCATGCACGGCATCGCCGCGACCTCCGGCGAGGTCACCGATCCGACCGGGGAATCCACGGCGACCGGTGGTGCCCCTCCGCGTCCTGCACGCTGGGCTGATGATGTCATGACGGCGGAGGAGGTCCGATCGCTGCAGCAGCGGCTGCAGCAGGGCCTCGACGAGGGTGCGCTGGGCATCGGCTTCGGGCTCGCCTATACGCCAGCCGCCAGCCGCGAGGAGATCTGGCGGGCGTTCGAGGTCGCCGCCCGCAACGATGTGCTGACGCACGTGCACCTGCGGAGTTCGGGCGGCATCGAGCCGCGCAGCATGCTCGGCGCGCTGCAGGAGGTGCTGGCCAACGCTGCGTCCACCGGCGCCGCGCTGCATGTCGCGCACATCGCGACCACCGCACGCCGCCAGTTGCCGATGGCGCTCGAGATGATCGATCGTGCCCGCGAGCAGGGCGTCGACGTCAGCACCGAGGTCTACCCCTGGGAAGCCGCGCAGACCGGCCTCGCGTCCGCCATCTTCGACGAAGGTTGGCAGCAGCGGACGGGCGCGACCTACGGCGACCTCGAATGGGCGGCCACCGGCGAGCGCCTCACCGAGGAGACCTTCAAGCGCTATCGATCGCAGCAGCCGCCGGGGTCGGTGATCGCGCACATCATCCCGCCCGAGATCGTCGAACTCGGGCTCGCCCATCCGGGGGTGATGGTGGTCAGCGATGGACCGGTGTACGTGATCGGACGCGGGCATCCACGCGGTGCGGGCAGTTTCGCGCGTACGCTCGGCACCTATGTCCGTGAGCGGAAGGTGCTGTCGCTCGCGGATGCGCTCGCCAAGATGACCATCCTGCCCGCGCGACGACTTGAGTCCGCGGTGCCGCAGATGGCGCGCAAGGGCAGGCTGCAACCCGGCGCGGATGCCGACATCACCGTGTTCGATCCGCGGACGGTCGGTGAGCGCGCCACCTTCCGTGATCCCGTCGAGCCCTCGAGGGGTATCGTCCATGTGCTCGTCGGCGGCACGTTCATCGTGCGTGACTCGACATTCGTGCCCGACGTCCATCCGGGACAAGGTGTGCGTCGCTTACCGAGGGAGAAGCCATGATCGACATCATCCCGGAGCCGGCCGGCAAGGCGGCATGGCGGAACCGGGCTCGTCCGGCCGTCGCTGCGCGTCTGCTGAAGTCGGCCGTGATCTTCGCCGTCGTGGTCGGCACCGTCGGTGGTGCGGCGCGGGCCGCAGAGTGCGCGAGTCCTGCCGAGGCACCGCCGTGGCCGCGTCTCGCCGAGGTCGACCGCGTCGCCGGGGAGGCGCTGACCCGTCTGCCGATGAGCGGCCTCTCGATCGCGGTGCTGCGCGACGATAAGCTCGTCCATGCCGCGGGCTACGGCAAGGCGAGCCTCGAACTCGACGTGCCGGCGACGCCGCAGACGGTCTACCGCATCGGCTCGGTCACCAAACAGTTCACCGCGGCAGCCATCCTCCGGTTCGTCGAGCGCGGCGAGCTGCGGCTGGAGGACGACCTCCGCAAGCACCTCCCCGACTACGACACCGGGGGACGCGTGATCACCATCCGGCAGTTGCTGGACCATAGCTCCGGGATCCGCAACATGACCACGATCCAGCCGTTGATGGCGGATCGACCTCGGGATGTCACCCGTGAGCAGGTGTTCGGCTGGCTCAGCCGCGCGCCCTTCGATTTCGAGCCGGGCGAACGATACCTCTACAACAACTCCGGCTACTGGCTGCTCGGCGCAGTGATCGAGAAGTTGGCCGGCGAACCTTACGACACCGCGATCGAGCGCCTGCTGCTCGAGCCGCTCTGCCTGCAGTCCACCCGCTACGACGTACCGAGCGAGGTCGTGCCGCACCGTGCGGCCGGCCATGTGCGTGAGGGCGGTCGCTTCCTCAACGCGCCGCCGAACAGTCCGACGCGCCCCTACGCTTCCGGGGCGCTGATCTCGTCGGTGCTCGACCTCGTGGCTTGGCAGCGAGCGCTGTTCGGCGGCGAGGTGCTGTCGGCCGAGTCGTTGAAGCTGATGACCACCCCCGGCCGGTTGAACGACGGCAAGCCGACCTCGTACGGCCTCGGGGTCGCCGTGACGAACTTCCGTGGACACCGCAAGATCGCCCATCCGGGCGGTATCGTCGGATTCTCGAGTTTCCTGTCCTACTATCCCGACGAGCGGCTTGTGATCGCGGTGCTGACCAACACCATGGGCGTCGAGATGCGATCCGAGGTCGAGGAGCGGATCGCCGGCCTCTTGCTTCCGGCGGCGGCGGACTCCGCCGTCGATGCGACGGGTCAGCGTCGCCGAACCCGCCAGTAGACGACGCCCGCGGCGACGAACAGCAGCGTGCCGATGATGCGCGGCTCCATCTCGAAGCCGAGCCACAGCAGCGAACCGAGACCCAGCGCGACGCCGACCAGTGTGCCGTTGCGCCGCCGCTCCGAGCGGTGCATCTCCTCGCGCAGCGCCGCGAGCTCCTCCGAGCGCACGCCGAACGCGAGCTTGCCGTCCTGCGCCTGCTGCACCGCCACCTTCACCAGCGACGGCAGCGCATGCATCGCGGTCAGCATGTCGGGCAGGTTCCGCTGGAAGTGCTTGAGCTGCGCCCGCGGGCTGATGCGGTCCGACATCCACTCGCGCAGGATGGGCGCCGCGGTCTGCCAGATGTCGAGTTCGGGGTAGAGGTCGCGGCCGAGGCCTTCGATGTTCAGCAGCGTCTTCTGCAGCAGGATCAGCTGCGGCTGGATCCGCATGTCGAAGCGGCGCGAGATGTCGAAGAGGCGCAGCAGGATGGTGCCGAAGGAGATGTCCTTCAGCGGCCGGTCGAAGATCGGCTCGAGCACGGTGCGGATCGCGGACTCCATCTCGTCGACGCGGGTGTCGGACGGCACCCAGCCCGATTGCACATGGAGCTCCGCCACGCGCCGATAGTCGCGGTCGAACACGGCGAGGAAGTTCTCGGCGAGGTAGTGCTGGTCGCGGATGTCGAGCGTGCCGACGATGCCGAAGTCGACCGCGGCGTACCGGGGGTTCGCGGGGTCGTCGATCAGCACGAAGATGTTGCCGGGGTGCATGTCGGCGTGGAAGAAGTTGTGGCGGAACACCTGCGTGAAGAAGATCTTCACGCCGTTCGTGGCGAGCATCGGGATGTTCGTGCCCTTGGCGCGCAGGGTGTCCATGTCGCTGATGGTCACGCCGTGGATGCGCTCCATCACCATCACATCGACCCGGCAGAGGTCCCAGTGCACCGCGGGGACGTGCAGCAGGTCGGAGCCTTCGAAGTTGCGCCGCAGCTGCGAGGCGTTGGCGGCCTCGCGCATGAGGTCGAGCTCGTCGAGGATGGTCTTCTCGTATTCGTCGACGATCTCGTCGACGCGCAGGCGGCGCGCCTCGGCGGAGTTGCGCTTGGCGAGGCGGGCGAGCTCGTGCATCACCTCGAGGTCGCGCGTGATGATGTCGCGCATGCCGGGGCGCAGCACCTTGACGATGACATCGGCGCCGTCCTTGAGCGTCGCGACATGCACCTGCGCGATGGAGGCGGCCGCCAGCGGCTTCTCCTCGAAGGTCGCGAAGGCCTCCGTCACCGGCTTGCCGAGCGCACGCTCGACGATCGCCTTCGCGACGGCGCCGTCGAAGGGCGGCACGCGGTCCTGGAGCTTGGCGAGCTCGACCGCGATGTCGGGCGGCAGCAGGTCGCGGCGGGTCGAGAGCGCCTGACCGAACTTGATGAAGATCGGGCCGAGCTCCTCGAGCGCGAGGCGCAGGCGTTCGGCGCGGGAGGCGCCTTTGCGCCGCTCGAACCAGGTCCAAGGGGACGCCAGGAACACGAAGCGCAGCGGGCGGTAGAGGTGCGTCTCGCGCACGAACTCGTCGAGCCCGTGGCGCACCAGCACGCGCTGGATCTGGATCAAGCGGGCGAGCACACGGAGCTTCACGGCTTCGCCTCCAGCCGTGCGAGCAACGCGTCGACGCGCGCCGCGGCGCGGTCGACATCTTCGCGCAGACGGTCGACGCCTTCGAGGAACACCTCGGCCTCGGCGCGGGGCACGAGATCGCCGCTTTCGTGCGCGAAGTATTCCGCGACGTTGCGCACGGCGGTATCGGTGCTGCGGCGGCCGAAGGCGGCGGCGCCCCGCGCGAAGCGCGCGAACTGGTGCGCGGGCGCATCGCCCACCACCCGCGAGAGCTCCTCCTCGAGGTCGGGCCGCAGCAGCAGGCCGAGCTCGCGGTAGCGCTGCAGCAGCTCGGCGTCGCCGCGCACCTGCACCGCGCCCGACTGCAGCAGCCGCTCGGGGGACTTGCCGGCCAGCGCGATGAGGTTGAGGGGGCTGCCCGAGATCTCGGCCTCGAACTCGCCCTCGGGGTCGCGCGAGAGCCGCAGCGAATCGCCCAAGGACTCGAAGCCGATGCGCAGCCCGAGGTCGTCCACGCGCACTTGCAGGCGCCGTCCGCGCAGCGCCGCGCACAGCTCACGCGCCCGCGGCGACGCGCCGAGGTTGCGGTTGAGCATGTTCTCCACGAGCGAAGTGAGCACGGAAGCGGCGTCGGTCAGTAACGGTAGCCGCGGTGCAGCGCCACGATGCCCCCGGCGAGGTTGTGGTAGCGGCAGTCCTCGAGACCCGCATCACGCATCATGCGGAGCAGGGTCTCCTGGTCGGGGTGCTTGCGGATGGACTCGGCGAGGTAGCGGTAGCTGTCCTCGTCCTGCGCGACCACCTTGCCGAGCACCGGCAGCACCCTGAACGAGTAGGTGTCGTAGAGCGGCTTGAGGCCGGGTGCTACGGGCTGCGAGAACTCGAGCACCAGCAGCTGGCCGCCCGGACGGAGCACGCGACGCATCGAGGCGAGCGCGGCGGCCTTGTCGGTGACGTTGCGCAGCCCGAAACCGATGGTGACGCAGTCGAAGCTGGAGTCGGGGAAGGGCAGGCGCTCGGCGTTGGCTTGGACATAAGACACGCCGCGCAGCAGGCCGGCGTCGATCAGCCGGTTGCGGCCGTGCGCGAGCATCGCGCCGTTGATGTCCGAGAGCACCACGAGGCCCTGCTCGCCGACCTGCGCGGCCATGCCGCGCGCGAGATCGCCGGTGCCGCCCGCGACATCGAGCGCGCGCTGGCCGGGGCGCAGATGCGTCTGCGACAGCGTGAACTGCTTCCAGAGCCGGTGCATGCCGCCCGACATCAGGTCGTTCATGAGGTCGTATTTGGGCGCGACCGAGTCGAACACGCCGCGCACGCGCCTTGCCTTGTCCTCCCAACGGACTTCCTCGAAGCCGAAATGGGTGGTCTTGCTGTCCTGCGGCGCGCTCATGGTGCGATTGTAGCCGTTGACCGGATGGCCCGGCGCAGGGGATGCACCCGTCCCCCTTTACATCCGCGCTACCGATGGATGACACTTGGCGCAACGTCACCGACCCGGAACGGGTCGGCCGAACGGGGGTTGGATAATTACAAGAAGGAACTGGAGGCCGGGCAGGATGCTCGGCCTTTTTTTCAGGTCCTCGCCGCGGCGGCCACCTTCTCGAGATAGCGCCGCCAGAGCACGGGCTGATCCCGACCCATCTCTCGCAGGTACTTCCAGGTGTAGAGGCCGGTGTCGTGGCCGTCGTCGAACACCAGCCGCACGGCGTACTGGCCCACCGGTTCGACCTCCCGGATCCCGACCGACTGCTTGCCGAGCACCAGCGTCTCCTGACCCGGCCCGTGGCCCTTCACCTCGGCCGAGGGCGAGTGGACCCGCAGGAACTCGAAAGGCAGGGCGTAGCGCTCCTCGGGCCCGAAGGCGACCTCCAGCACCCGCGACTGGCGGCGCAGGCGCAGTTCAGTGGGCACGGGGTCGAAGCGGTCGGGGGCGGGGCTGCTGTCCATGGGGGCGCATCCTAGCGCCCGTACAGCCCTTGTCCACGGTGACATTTCCGGGCGGCTCTCGGATACTCGGGGGACGGGTGGTTGACGTCAGACGGGGGTTTGATGGCTGCGACGGATACCTCGCATCCCGACTATTTCCATAAAGTCGTGGATTGCCAGTGGGCGTGTCCCGCCCACACGGACGTGCCGGAGTACATCCGGCTCATCGCCCAAGGGCGTTTCACCGACGCCTACCTCGTCAACCGACGCTCCAACGTCTTCCCGGGCATCCTCGGCCGGGTCTGCGACCGGCCCTGTGAGCCGGCCTGCCGCCGGGGCAGGGTCGAGGAGAAGCCGGTCGCCATCTGCCGCCTCAAGCGCGTCGCCGCCGACCACAAGGACGAGTTCCGCGACCGCCTGCCCGCCATCCCGGCGCAGAAGAACGGCAAGCGCATCGCCTGCATCGGCGCGGGCTGCGCCTCGCTCACGGTCGCCAACGATCTCATGCCGCTCGGCTACGAGGTCACGATCTTCGAGCAGTTCGCCGTCGCCGGCGGGCTGATGCGCACCAACATCCCGTCGTTCCGCTTGCCGGGGTCGGTGATCGACGAGGAGATAGCGGCCATCGTCGACATGGGGGTCGACCTCAAGCTCGGCCACCGCATCGAGTCCATGCGCAAGCTCCTCGAGGAGGGCGGCTTCGACGCCGTGTTCGTCGGCTCGGGCGCGCCCAAGGGCAAAGAATTGAACCTGCCCGGCCGGCAGGAGGGCGGCGCCAACATCCACATCGGCATCACCTGGCTCGAGTCCATCGCCTTCGAGCACATCAAGACCGTCGGCGAGAACGTGCTGATCATCGGCGTCGGCAACACCGCCATGGACTGCTGCCGCAGCTCGCTGCGGCTCGGCGCCAAGAGCGTCAAGGTCATGGCCCGCAAGCCGCGACAGTTCTTCAAGGCCTCCGAGTGGGAGCTCGAGGACGCCGAGGCCGAGAGCGTCGAGATCGTCATCAACCGCTCGCCCAAGTCCTTCGTGGTCGAGGGCGGCAAGCTCAAGGGCATGATGTTCGACGTCATGGAATACGAGGTCGATGCGCGCGGCCGCATCACCGCCGAGCGCGTCACGGCCGAGGAGTTCCTGCCGGCGGACGATGTGATCCTCGCCATCGGCCAGGAGAACGCCTTCCCCTGGATCGAGCGCGACCTCGGCATCGAGTTCGACAAGTGGGAGGTCCCGAAGGTCGACCCCGTCACCCACGAGAGCACGCGCAAGGGCGTGTTCTTCGGCGGCGACGCGGCCTTCGGCCCCAAGAACATCATCTGGTCGGTGGAGCACGGCCACCAGGCCGCGATCTCCATCCATCAGCACTGCATGGACAAGCCGGTCGCCGAGCGCCTGCCGCCCGGCGTCAACCTGCAGAGCCGCAAGATGGGCATGCACGAGTGGTCGTACAACAACGACTACAGCGGCATCGAGCGCCGCCTCGTGCCGCATGTCTCGCTCAAGGAGCGCTTCAAGAAGATCGACATCGAGGTCGAGCTCGGCTTCACCGCCGAGCAGGCCGCCGCCGAGGTGCAGCGCTGCCTCAACTGCGATGTGCAGACGGTGTTCGACGCCAAGCTCTGCATCGAGTGCGACGCCTGCATCGACATCTGCCCGGTCGACTGCCTGACCATGACGCCGGACGGCGAGGAGGCCGACCTGCGCACGCGGCTCAAGGCGCCGGCGAAGAACATCACCCAGGCGCTCTATGTCAGCGCGCCGCTGAAGCACACCGGCCGGGTGATGGTGAAGGACGAGGATGTCTGCGTGCACTGCGGTCTCTGCGCCGAGCGTTGCCCGACCGCGGCCTGGGACATGCAGAAATCCTGGGTGAAGTGGCCGCATGCGGCTGACCAGCCCGCCGCGGCACCGGTCGCGGCGACGCAGGAGGCTTCCCGATGACCGTCTCCCGCGTCAACGATTTCGCCATCAAGATCGCCACCGTCAACGGCACCGGCTCCGCGAGCGCCAACACGCTGCTGATGAAGTCGATCTTCCGCAGCGGCATCCCGGTGATGGGCAAGAACTACTTCCCGTCCAACATCCAGGGCCTGCCGACCTGGTACGAGATCCGCGTCTCGAAGGACGGTTATGTCGCCCGCTCCGGCAAGGTCGACATCATGGTCTGCATGAACGCCGAGACCTACGCGCGCGATGTGCGCGAGGTCGCGCCGGGCGGCTACCTGATCTACGACTCGACCTGGCCGCGTCCGGCGCTCCTGAAGCGCGACGATGTGACGGTGATGGGCGTGCCGCTCGCGCGCCTGTGCAACGAGAACTTCAAGGGCGTGCGCACGCGCATCCTCATGAAGAACATCTGCTACGCGGGCGTGCTCGCGGCGCTGCTCGACCTCGACCTCGCTCGCATCCGCGAGCTGCTGGCCGAGACCTACGCCAAGAAGCCGGCGCTGGTCGACTCCAACATGCAGGCCATCCAGCTCGGCTACGACTACGCCAAGGCCAACTTCGCCTGCCCGCTGCCGTTGCGCGTCGAGAGGATGGACAAGACCGGCGGCCACATCATGATCGACGGCAACACCGCGGCCGCGCTCGGCTGCGTGTACGCCGGCGCGACGGTCGCCGCGTGGTACCCGATCACGCCGTCCACCTCGCTGATGGACGCCTTCAAGAGCTTCGCCGACAAGCTGCGCGTCGACCCGGAGACGGGCCGCGCCAACTTCGCCTTCATCCAGGCCGAGGACGAGCTCGCCGCCATCGGCATGGTGCTCGGCGCCAACTGGAACGGCGCCCGCTCTTTCACCGCCACCTCGGGTCCCGGTGTATCGCTGATGGGCGAGTTCCTGGGCCTCGCCTACTACGCCGAGGTGCCGGCGGTGCTGTTCGATGTGCAGCGCGTCGGCCCTTCGACCGGTATGCCGACCCGCACTCAGCAGTGCGACCTCATGTCGGCGGCCTACGCCTCGCACGGCGACACCAAGCATGTCTGCCTCTATCCCGCCAACCCCGAAGAGTGCTTCTACATGGCGGTGCAGGCCTTCGATCTCGCCGAGCGGCTGCAGACGCCGGTGATGGTGATGCTCGACCTCGACATCGGCATGAACGACTGGATGTGCCGCGACCTCAAGTGGGACGACTCGCGGCAGGCCGACCGCGGCAAGGTGCTGGGGCGCGAGGAGCTCGAGAAGATCGAGAAGTTCCACCGCTATGTCGACAAGGACGAGGACGGCATCCCCTATCGGACCTTCCCGGGTGTGCACCCGAAGGGCGCGTACTTCACGCGCGGCTCGGGCCACACGCAGTTCGGCACCTACACCGAGGACGCCGTCGAGTACCAGATCGTGCTCGACCGGTTGGTGCGCAAGTTCGCCACCGCCAAGCGCCTCGTGCCCGCGCCGGTGTTCGAGGGCAGCGGCAAGGCGCAGGCCGCCATCGTCTCGCTCGGCAGCTGCGACGGCGCGATCCACGAGGCGCTCGATGTCATCGCCTCGCGCGGCGTGCACCTCGATTACATGCGGGTGCGCGGCTTCCCCTTCGGCGAGGAGGTCGAGAAGTTCCTCGCCGAGCACGAGATCATCTATGTGGTCGAGCAGAACCGCGATGCGCAGTTGAAGGCGCTGCTGACCCTCGAGACCCGCGTCGAGAAGTCGAAGCTGCGCTCGCTGCTGCACTACAGCGGCCTGCCCGTGTCCTCGAAGTTCATCGTCGACGGCGTACTTGCGGACCTCGGCGAGGGCCGTCGCGCCGTCACCGGAGTGGCGTCATGACCTACATCCCGAAACCGAAGATCGCCCACCCCTCGCTGCCGCGCAACGAGCTCGGCCTCACCCGCCGCGATTACGAAGGCTCGCTCTCGACGCTCTGCGCCGGCTGCGGCCACGACAGCATCACCGCGGCCATCATCGAGGCGTCCTGGGGCATCTCGCTGCGCCCCGAGAACCTCGTCAAGCTCTCAGGCATCGGCTGCTCCTCCAAGACCACGGCGTATTTCGTGGGCGGCGCGCACGGCTTCAACTCCGTGCACGGCCGCATGCCCTCGATCGCGATGGGCGCGAACGCCGCCAACCGCGACCTGTATTACATCGGCATCTCGGGCGACGGCGACTCGCTCTCCATCGGCCTCGGGCAGTTCTGCCACGCCATCCGCCGCAACCTCGACATGCTCTACATCATCGAGAACAACGGCGTGTACGGCCTGACCAAGGGCCAGTTCTCGGCCTCCGCCGACATCGGCACCAAGGCCAAGAAGGGCGAGGTCAACCAGCAGCCGCCCATCGACCCGGTGCTGCTCGCCATGAACCTGGGCGCGGGCTTCGTCGCGCGCAGCTTCTCGGGCGACAAGAAGCAGCTCGTGCCGCTCATCCAGGCGGGTCTCGAGTACCCGGGCTTCGCGCTCATCGATGTGCTTTCGCCCTGCGTCACCTTCAACGACCATGAAGGCTCGACCAAGAGCTACCAGTTCACCCGCGAGCACTACGAGCCCGTGGTCGAGGCGGATTTCGTGCCCTTCCAGCGCGAGATCAGCACCGACTACGGCGCGGGCGAGGCCGTGCCGGTGATGCTGCACGACGGCAGCCGCGTGGTGCTGCGCAAGCTCGCCGAGGACTACGACCCGACCGACGCGCACGCCGCCTACGACTATGTGCAGCAGCACATCGCGAAGGGCGAATACCTCACGGGGCTGCTGCACTGCCGGCCGAGCATTGATACCGAGTTCCATGCGCTCAACCGCACGCCCGAGCAGCCGCTGAACCAGCTGCCCTTCGAGAAGCTGGTGCCCGGCGCTAAGGCGCTCGATAAGGTGTTGGCGCGCTACCGCTGACCGGATAGACTGGCGCCCGCGCAAGAGGCGCGGTACGCACACTGGAGCGAAACGGATGGGCAAGGGAGACAGCAGGAGCCGTCGCGGCAAGATCTATCAGGGTTCTTTCGGCAAGACCCGTCCGAAGGACCCGGTGCGCGCCAAGAAGCGCGCCGCCAAGAAGGCCGGCACCAAGAAGTGATCTGAGCCGGCCCGTCAGGGCCCAGGCTGCAGGGGCCCGTGGGAGCGATCCCGCGGGCCTTCTGTTTTTTGGGTCGTCCTCGCGGGGTGTCCGGTCGCCATTCTTTGCGTTGCGTTGACAGCGGGCCGGGGAGGGGGCAAGTTCGGTGCATGATCGTCGATGCATCAACGAGCCGGCTCGTCCGCCGAATGACCGTGGTGGGAGCGCTCCTGATGGTGACGGCCTGCTCCAAGCCGAAACCTTCTCCCGATATCCCCCTGCTCGAGCCCGGCCTATGGGCCTTTGAGATCGAGACCCGGCGCGAGGGCCAGCCCGTCGAGACGCGGACGATCCGGGATTGTGTCGGTCTGCGTGGCTTGTACTCCGCGGATCGTCCTACCGACTGCGGCCGTATCGAGTCGCGTCGATCGCCGGACGGAAAGACGCTCCTCGTCGAGGTCGAGTGCGCCGTTGCGGCGCGCAGACCTTCGGACGCGCGCATCGTCATGGCGAGGGGCAGGGGGCCGCTCGACTTCATGACCTTCGAGACCCGGATCACTTCGCGCTCCGAATTCACCGGGGATCTGCGGAAAGCCTTCGTACGGGACAACGTGACCGTCTACGAGGCGCCACTAGGCGAGCGTCAGACGACGCGGCGCATCACCCGCGCTGCATGGCAGGGCGTCTCCTGCCCTGCGGACCTGCCGCCGGACGATCTCAGTCGATGGATCATGGACCCCGCCGGAGAGCCGGTGGTCGGCGTCAAGGAGCCCGTTCCGAAGCAGACCGAGAAGGTCGGCGAGGCGCTCGCCGAGGCACCGCGGATGCGTACGGGGCTTTGGGAAAGCCGTGTGACCACGGTGACGGACGGAGGCGCTCCGGCCACGGAAGTGTTCCGCGACTGTCTCACCTGGCCCGACGGAGATAGCGTACCCGTACCTTCGCTGCTGCCGTTCAACATGTGCGTGGCGGTCGCGGAGGTGAAGGCCGTCGTCACGGCATCTGGTATCGAGACATCGACCCGTTGCGAACTGCCGTCGTACCGGATCATGGCGTCGGATCTGCAACTCGAGACGCCCACCCTCGACATCACTTCGCGATCGGAGATCCAGGGCGATCTCTCGGCGCGCATCCAGGTCCGACATTCCACCGATGTCATCTACGGGTCGGGACGCCGGGAGAGCATCCAGACATCGGCGGAGATCTCGCGTCTGGGCGAGTGTCCGGTGCGCACGGAGTGAAACCATGACACGCATCTCGGCGGCGGTCTTCTTGGTGTGGGCGTCGGTCGGCAGCGCTGTCTTCGCCGGGCCTCTTGTGATCCGTCCGGGAGTCTGGACGACGGTCGAGGACCACGCTCAGATGCCGCCATCGTCTACCGCCAAGCCGGCGACCGAGCGCCCCGCAGCCGCTACGACGCTGGTATGCATCAACGACGGTGACGCCCTGATCCGCGCAAACAGGGTCTCTGTGCTCGACGGTCTCCCCGGCAGGTCTTCCGCCGTGCATGTCGTGAAGGATCGGGAGAAGGGCGTCATCGCCATCCACGATGTGAAGTTGCAGACCCTTCGCTGGGATGTCGCATCGCCGTGGTCGCGGATGAGTGAATCGGGAACCGCGGGGCTCCATGGATCTCGAACGGTTTTGGAAGGCGATTTCGCGCGCCGTTTGAATCAGGAATTCGCCACTTTTTCTTGGAGTATCTTGCCGGAAGGCGCCCGTAAGAATGTGTCGGGTGGGTTCAGGCAGATCATGGAGCGTACCGGCGACTGTCCGCCGGGCACCTCTTCGAATCCGATCGTCCCGCTGCCGGCGAGCGCTACGCCCGCCCTGGCTCCCTGACCCGCGCGAGCACCGTCGCGCCGACCGCCAGCGCCACCGCCGCCGCGAGGAATGAGGCGCCCGGGAACGGCGGGTGGGTCGCCGTCGCCCAGCTGAAGAGATGCGTCATCGTGAACGGGATGACGACGGCGGTGAAGCTGACGATGCCGGCGATCGCGCCCTGCAGTTCGCCCTGGGCGTTGGCGGGGGTCGCGCGCGAGAGGATGGCACGCAGCGAGGGCATGACGAGCCCGATCAGGCAGGCGAGCGGTACGCTCGCGAACAGCATCGCGGGCGTCGGTGCGAACGCGTAGCCCAGGAAGCCCACGGCGCCCGCGGCGAGGCCGAGCAGGGCGGTGCGGTGCTCGCCGATGCGCTTGGTGAAGAGTCCGACGAGTCCACCCTGCACGATGGCGGTGCCGAGGCCGAGCACGGCCAGCGACAGGCCGATGTCGCGCTCGGTCCAGTCGAACTTCGCCATCGTCACCCAGGCCCAGGTCGAGGGCAGGGTGTCGTGGCCGACCTGGTACATGAACAGCACCGAGAGGATCAGCATCGCGCCCGGGATGTGGCGCATGGCGCGCAGCGCACCCCAGGCGTTGGCACGGCGCGCCGAGAACGCGCGGCGGTCGGTAGGTGGCAGCGTCTCGCGCAGCACGGCGAGCGCGATCAGGAAGTTGAGCGCGGTGAACACGGCGGCGGCGAAGAACGGCACCCGCGGGCCGTACTGCCCGAGCAGGCCGCCGATCACGGGGCCGATCACGAAGCCCATGCCCCAGGCGGCGCCGTTGAGACCGAAATATTTGGCCCGTTTCTCGGGCGGGATGATGTCGGCGACCACGGCGTTGGCGGTCGCGAAGGTCGCGCCCGCGATGCCGGCGATGAGGCGGCCGACGAAGAGCCACGCCAGCGTCGGTGCGAGGCCCATCAGCACATAGTCGACGGCGAGCGCGGCGAGCGAGGCGAGCAGGATGGGCTTGCGGCCGTAGCGGTCGCTGAGGTTGCCGAGGATCGGCGAGAACATGAACTGCATCAACGCGTAGGAGAGCGTGAGCCAGCCGGCGATCGGCGCGGCGTCCGCGATCGACAGCCCCGAGAGCTCCATCACGAGCTTGGGGGCCACCGGGATGATGATGCCGATGCCCATCGAGTCGATGAACAGCGCCATCGCGACGACCGGCAACATGCGCCGCCGCGGATCGGGTGCGCCTGGCGCGTGGATCGCACCGGGCGCGGCGGGGCTCATGCGATCGCAGCCCCGCGTGCGGCGCGATAGCGCATCACGGTCTCGAGCGCGCTGCGCGTCGCGGGCGGCAGATCGACATCGCTCTCGCCGAGCGGCGTGACGCGCTCACCCCAGCGCACGAGGTGCGCGCAGAAGGTGAGACCGCCGCCGAAGGCGGGCATCAGCAGCCGCGCGCCGGGCCGGATGCGGCCGTCCTCGAGCGCTTCGCAGAGCGCGACCGGCACGGTCGCCGCCGACATGTTGCCGTAGCGCTGCACGTTCACATACACGCGGTCCATCGGGATGCCGGCGCGCTTGGCGACCGACTCGATGATGCGCAGATTGGCCTGGTGCGGGACCACGAGGTCGATGTCGTCGGGCGCGAGGCCCGCGCGCTTGAGCACATCCTCGCAGGCGCTGCCCATGCCGTGCACGGCCTTCTTGAAGATGTCCTGCCCCTCGAACTGCCATTCGGTGGCGCCGAGCAGGCGACCCTGATGCGTGTAGGCGCCGCCGATGCCGTGGATGCGCAGGATCTCGCGCGACTCGCCGTAGCAGCCGAGCTTCTCGAGCTGCAGGCCCTCGTCACGGTCGGTGGCCTGCAGCACGACCGCGGCGGCGCCGTCGCCGAACAGCACGGCGACATTGCGGTCGTTCCAGTCCATGTAGGGCGAGATGAGCTCGCCGCCCGTGACCAGCGCGGTGCGCACCACGCCGCTGCGGATCATCGCGGTCGCGGTGGAGAGCGCGTAGAGGAAGCTCGTGCAGGCGGTGTTGATGTCCATCGCCGCGCAGCCCTCGGCACCGATCCGGGCCTGCAGGCCGGAGGCCATGTTCGGGCACTGGTCGTCATGGGTGGTCGAGCCGACGATGATCAGGTCGAGGTCGCTCCCCTGGAGGCCGGCGCAGGTGAGGGCGCGCGCCGCCGCGACATGGAACAGATCGCCGAGCGAGCTGTGGGCGATGCGCCGCTCACGGATGCCGGTGCGGGTGGTGATCCACTCGTCCGAGGTCTCCATGAAAGTGGCGATGTCGCCGTTCGACAGGACGCCGGGCGGCAGGCATTTGCCCCAGCCCGTGATGGCCGCATTCGGCATTCGTATCCCCCTTCTCATCGGTCCGATCAGGCCCCGGGACAGCCATGCCCGGGGCGAAGGCCGAGGATACGCCCCCGGGGGCTGCGGTTCCACGCGGCGGCCAGTCGGGGCGATGGGGCGGCCGCGGTCCGGTCCGAGCGGCTATCGTCGGCGACAGTCGCGTGCCGGCGTGGTCGTCCGGCCGGGGGGACTGCGCCATGTGGATGCCGCCGTTGGAGGATTCCTGGAGGGGGCCGGTCGAGTTCTACGAACTGCTGTTCGGATTCTGGACCTCGTACCCGTTCCTGGTGTGGTGGTGGGAGCGGGTGCTCAAGACGCCGCTGCCGGAGTGGCGCTACGCGATGCTGGCGTTCTTCGCCGCCGGCGCGTTTTGGGTGAACCACTACTTCTTGAAGATGCCCTCGCCGGGCTGGCTGGTGCTCATCAACCTGTACACGGTGCTGTTCCTCACCGTGTGGTGGCTGGTCGGGATGCGGGGCCGCGGTCGCGGACCGCTTTGGACGCTGCTCGCCTTCCTGGGCGCCGTCGCCTACGGCGTGGTGTACATCCTGTTCGAGCAGCTCGCGCGCAAGGGCGTGGAGCAGTGGGGCATGCACGAGTTCTGCTGGATGGCGCTGAGCTTCGTCGGCTTCCCGTTGCTCATCGCGTGGCGCGGCAGGGTCAACCCACCGCGCTGAGCACCTCGAGCGAGACGCGCTCGGCCGATTCGAACGCGCCCTCGATGCCGCGGCTGCCGACCGCGGTGTGCTCGCCGCAGAAGAACAGGCGCTGGTGCGGCACCGCCATCGCGGCGCGCAGCTCGCGCACCTGGCCTGGCTGGAAGATCGCCCAGTCGCCGGCCGAGAACGGGTCGGCCGTCCACGAGTGCACGGCGCCCACGGTCAGCAGACCCTTGGAGGCCGGGCGCAGCCGCGCGAACTCGTCGAGGATCATGCGCTTGCCTTCCTCGATGCCGAAGCGGTCGATGAAGAGGCCGTTGAGGCCGCGGCACCAGACGGTGAGGCTCGTGACCTCGGCGTCGGTCTTGCCCGATCTTTGGGCGAGCACCATGCCGAGCGGGCCGTCGGTCCACATCGAGGGCGAGAGCCCGTCCATCTCCCAGAACGGCTTCTTCGGGACGATGTGGAACTGCGTGATGGGGATGTAGCCGAGCGTCTGGATGGCCTTGTGCTGCAGCGACGGCGGCAGCGGATCGATGGCGACATCGCGCAGCGTCGAGAACGGCATGGAGCAGACGACGGCTTTGGCGCGATGGCGGCTGCCGTCGCTGCAGACCACGGTGGCGTTGTCGCTGCCCGCCTCGATGGCGACCACGCGCTTGCCCTGCAGTACATCGCCCTTGAGACGCCGCGCCATCGCGATCGGCAGGTTCTGGTTGCCGCCCTTGAAGGTGCCGATGAGCAGGTTCGGCGGCACGGCCGGTGCGACGCCGGCGGTGGCCGGGGCTGCCGGCGTCGAGCCGCTCGGCGATGTGGCGGGCGCGGTCGATGCGCCGGTACGCGTGAACGCGGTGACGGCACCGCGGTTGACGGCCTGCCAGTGGTCGGCGAAGGCCTGCTGCAGCAGCGAGACATCGCGCGAGGTGGTGCCGTAGGCGATGTTGGTGTCGTAGCCGAGCCGGATCTGGGCGTCGGTCGCGCCCTTGGACGAGAGGAACTGGTGCACGGAGATGTCGTGCTGTGCGTGCGCGGCGTCATGCCAGTTCTCGAGGTCGCGGAACGGCATATGCTGCTTGAACATCGCGTCGCCCCAGGACCACGGCGGGAGCTTGCGTGCCTCGCCGGTGAACGGGTTGCGCGGATGGGCGGCCCAATCGGCGAGCTTCACATGCTCGCCGCCGATGAACAGCGCCTGCCCGGAGCGGTTGGTCATGAGGCGCTGCGCGACGTTGACGACCTCGACGCCGTTGCGCTTCGCGGCGGCGATCGAACGGCCGTAGGCGTTGGCGATGCTGTTGCCGCCGACTTCCGGGTGTCCCGGCAGGTCGAACAGCGTGTACATCCGGCCGCCGATGCGCTTGCGGCCCTCGAGCACGCGCACCTTGAGGCCGTTCTCCTCGAGCATGAGCGCGGTCTCGAGGCCGGAGAGGCCGGCGCCGATGACGATGACATCAGGGTCGTCCGCGCCGGCTGCGCGCAGCCGCGGTGCGAGTCCGGCGAGCGCCGCGGTGGCGGCGGTGGTGGCGACGAACTGGCGGCGGGTGACGCTCATCGGCAGATCCTCCGTTGCAGGATCAGTTGAGACGGCAGGACAACATCTTGCGCTCGGTGATCGAACCCATCAACAACCGGCCTTCGTGGACCGCGCCCACGCTGCCCGCGGAGAGCCGGGTCCCGGGGTCGAAGAACACGGTCTCGAGCTTCGCCTCCGGTGCTGCGGGGTCGAGGCGCTGTATCCACGACGGCGCGGCATGCGCCGCATCGCCGAAGTGGCGCACCAGATCGAGGGTGCGCCCGTGCACCGCGAGCCAGACGACGCCGTCAGCGCCGATGTTGATGTTGTCGGGCGCGCCGTCGACGGGGATGTCGGCGAGACGGGTGAGCAGGGCTGTGCCCGCGTTGCGCTCGTAGACCGCAAGACGCTTGCCCAGCGTCTCCGAAGCGTAGAGCCGCGTGCCGTCGGGGCTGATGCCGAGGCCGACGGCGCTCGCGAGGCCCTGCGCTGCGACCGTCATCTCCTTGCCGTCGAAGTACACGAGCTGCGACAGGCCGCGCCGTAGCACGAGCTCGGAGAAGCGGTCGATGGGTCCTTCGGCGCCGGAGTCGTTGGCGACATAGAACTGCTCGTGGCCGACCGCGACGATGGCGTTGGGCGAGCGCAGCAGGGGGTCGCGCACGCTGCGTACCGGGACGAAGAGCCGGTCCGTCGCGCGTTGCTCGAAGATCTCGACGGAGTGACCACCATCCGGCAGGTGGCTGATGACGAACAGGCGCAGCGCGCCATCGCCCATGCGGTAGAGCGACATGCCGTGCGGTCTGAATCCCGCGGGCTTCGCGACCAGCGCCGTGGACGGCGCGGCGGGCGCAGCATCGATGGTGGTCGGCAGCTCCAGCTGCAGCACATCGCCCTCGGAGGCGCGGCCCTCGATGAGCGCGCGGCGGTCGAACGAGGAGAGGAAAGCCACGCTGCGCGCGCGGTCGAACTGGATGTCCTCGGCGCTCGCGCCGAGCTTCAGCGTGTCGCAGGCGAGCGGCGTGGCGGCTGGGAGGTCGCGGAACTGGCCGCCGTGGCGCAGGAAGTCGAGCGTGACGACGCCCACGAGCGAGAGCAGGACCGCCCCTGCCCAGGCGAGGCGCACAAGGACCATTTTTGTACCGGACTGCAAGACGCTCTGACCCCCGTCACGCATTGTAACGCGCTCGTCGATGGCATACTTTCCGTCCCTTCCAAAGACCATCCAGAGGAGCGCCGATACATGTCCAAGCCGATCATCGATGCGGTCCGCCCGGCGGTCTGGATGCTGGCCGCGCTCGGCGCGGCGCAGGCGGCATCCGCGTCGGATACACCCATCGGTACGGCGTCGGAGGCGGCGCCGGCGACGGTGACGGTGGACGGGCCGGTGGCGATAGGTTTCTTCCCGCCGATGACCCGCGAGCAGTGGGACGCGGATACGGAAGGCAGGTTCGCGCAGGAGATGAGCGACATCGAGATCGCGCTCGGCGACGTCAAGGCCTGCGTGGGCGACGAGAGGCTGCGCACCGAAATGCATACCGCACGCCTCATCCGCCTGGACACCGGCGCGCGGACGCGGATGCTGCTGCTCGGCGATGCCGTCCGGCCGGCGATGGGCGTGATGCTCGTGGCGCCCGGCCGGGATCCGGTGGTGGTGTTCGCGGAGTCGTCGGCCATCGAGCTGCAGGACACGGCGCCCCAGGCCGCGGCGGTGTTCTTCAGCTCGCCGCAGTGCCGCCGACCCGGTCCCTAGCAGCGCTGTATCGGCCGGACGCCGTCAGACCTGCCCGAGCTTGGCCCGCCCGAGCTTGGCCCGCGCGAGCGCGGCGCCCGCGCCGAGCGCCTGCAGTTTGCCGCGCGCCAACGCGGCGGAGAGCGGCGCCATGCCGCAGTTGGTGCAGGGCAGCAACCGCGCCGTGTCCGCGTGCTGCGAGGCGGCGAGTATGTTGTGCGCCACCTCTTCGGGCGTCTCGAGCTTGCCGGGCAGCACCTCGATCGCGCCGACCAGCAATTCTTTGTCGGGCAGCAGGCGCAGCACCTCGTGCGGCACACGCGAGCCGGCGAACTCCAGCGATACCTGCTGCACGCTGCTGGCGTTGATCCAGGGGAAGATGGTCTCGTACTGACGCCAGCTGTCGCCCAGGCTGTCCTTCCACTGGATGTTGGCTTCGATGCCGTAGCCGTAGCAGATGTGCACGACGGTGGTGGCCTTGAGGCCCTGCATCGCGCGCTCGAGCGCGGGCAGACCCCAGTCGCGCACCTCCTCGAGGAACACGTTGAACGCCGGTTCGTCGAACTGGATGACATCGGCGCCCGCGGCCTCGAGGTCGCGCGCCTCGGCGTTCAGCAGCTCCGCGAAGCGCATCGCCATGTCGGCGCGTCGGCCGTAGTAGCCGTCGGCGAGCGTGTCGCAGATGGTCATCGGGCCGGGCAGGGTGACCTTGAGGCGGCGCGTGGTGCTGCGACGCATGAACGCGGCATCCGCGGCATGCACCGGCGCAGGTCGCCCCAGCGGACCGGTGACCGTGGGCACCTCCGCCTCGTAGCGGTTGTTGCGGATCCCCATGCGGGTCTTGCGCGTCCAGTCGATGCCGTCGAGGCGCTCGAGGAAGCCGTGCACGAAGTGGATGCGGAACTGCTCGCCGTCACCGACGATGTCGATGCCGGCCTCCTCCTGCACGCGCAGCCATTCGAGCGCGGCGCGCTCCTTGGCGGACTGCAATGCGGCGCCCTCGAGACGCCAAGCGGCCCAGAGCTTTTCAGGCTCGGCGAGCCGATCAGGTTTGGGGAGACTGCCGACCGTGGTGGTGGCAAGCGGAGGCAAGGAGGCCATCCGCACATCGTAGCTAAGCCGACGGACCCGGGGAGACCGACCCGCGGTCGTAGGTCCTGACGGGGCGGGCCCTTTCGGACCCGCCCCGCCGGCTCATCCTTGGACATCAAGCATCCTTGCTTCCGGACGATCCTTGTCCGGATCGACAGACCGGGCGGCCTGCCGTGTCCTCACTGGAAAGGGATCAGTTCGGCAGCAGCACGCTGTCGACCGACACGACCACGCCGTTGGCGGCGTTGTGGTCGCCGGTCACGCGGGCGCCGTCGACGCGGACGCGGCCGCGCACGAGCTCGACCTTGACCTCGTCAC
>Ga0315900_10002702_pt1 | contig 26719 bp, 27 predicted proteins | sample LakEriMetagenome_FD_203521 | JGI IMG/M metagenome (GOLD analysis project Ga0315900, IMG submission 203521) | Freshwater fungal communities from buoy surface, Lake Erie, Ohio, United States - Buoy 12 MA114 | ecosystem: Environmental > Aquatic > Freshwater > Lake > Lake biofilm | place: USA: Lake...
GCGCGCGGGGCACGACGGTTCGACCAGGCGCCACACAGGGCTTTCGCGATGAAACCAGACATTCACCCCAACTACCGCGAGGTCGTCTTCCAGGACATGGCCTCGGGCTTCAAGTTCATCACCCGGTCCACGCTCGCCACGCGCGAGACGATCACGATGGACGACGGCAAGCAGTATCCGCTGATGAAGCTCGACGTGACCTCGGAGTCGCATCCCTTCTACACCGGCGCGCAGCAGCGAATCAGCGAGACCGGGCGGGTCGAGAAGTTCCGCCAGAAGTTCGCGCGCACCCGCGCCGGCAGCTGAGCGGGCGCGGCCTCGGGGTCGCGCGCTCTGCAGTCCCATGAGGCAGCCTAGCGCTGCCTTTTTGTTGCCTGCGCGCCCGCCGCGGCCGCCAGCCCCACCGTCACGCGATGCGCGCCTTCCTCGTCACCGGACCGCAGGCCGGCAAATTGCCGCGCTGGGGCTTGTGGCTGCTCTGCCTGCTCTATGCGGTGCCCGGGCTGCTCGGACGCGACCCCTGGCGCTATGACGATGCCGCCGGCTTCGGCGTGGCCTGGTCGATGGCCCGCGGTGGCACCGCGCAGTGGCTGATGCCGGCCATCGCCGGCGAGGCGGTTCACGACGAGGGCCCGCTGCCTTTCTGGCTCGCCGCGTTCGCCATGCGGCTGCTGCCCTGGGTGCCCGCGCATGCGGCCGCGCAGGCCGCGACGACGCTCAGCCTGCTGCTGCTCTTCGCCGCACTCTGGTATGCGACCTACCGGCTGGCGAGCCGGCCAGGCCTGCAGCCGCTCGACCCCTTCGACGCGAAGGCACGGCCGGTGGACTTCGGCCGGGCCATCGCCGACAGCGCGCTGCTCGCGCTGATGGCCTCGGTCGGGGTGATCGCCCGACTGCATGAAACGAGTGCGGAAGCCCATCAGCTCGTCTGGGTCGCAATCTTCCTCTACGGAGCGGCGCGTGCCCTCGAGGCGCCGGTCAGCGGCGGCCTGATCGCCGGGGCCGCGATCGCGGCCACGGTGTGCACCCGTGGCCTGCTGCCGGCGGCTGCGCTCACGGTCACGGCCATCGCCCTGCCGCTGCTGGCCACCGGATGGCGGGTGGTCGCCCTACGCTGGCTTGCGGCCGGCATCGGCGCCGGCCTGACCGGCTCGCTCGCCTGGCCGGCGGCCCTTGCGCTCAGCGGCCTTGGCGGCGCCGACGCCCATCTCGCGGGATGGCTCGCCTGGAACCACAGCCAGTTCGGCGGCCTCGACGCCGTCGGGCTGCTCGAGTACCTGCGCACCGCGCCCTGGTACTTCTGGCCAGCCTGGCCGATGGCGGTCTGGGCGATCCTGCGCTGGCGGGGGCGCCTGGACGAGCCCGCGGTGGCGCTGCCGCTCGCCGCCGCGACGACCCTCGGCGCCGCCGCACTGATCGGCTCGGTGTCGCCGCAGAGCCAGTTGTTGCCGCCCGCAGCGCCGCTGGCGATGCTGGCAGCCATCGGGCTGCCAACCCTGCGCCGCTCGGTGACCGCGCTGATCGACTGGTTCGCGGTGATGAGCTACACGCTGATCGGCATCGTCGTGTGGGCCTACTGGCTGGCGTGGCTGCTCGGCACGCCGCCGCGCATGGCCGCCGCAGCGGCGGCGCTTTCTCCCGGCTTCACCCCGCAGTGGGAGCCAGGCAAGCTCGCGATCGGCGCGGCAGCCACGCTCGCCTGGCTCGCGCTGGTGCGCTGGCGGCTCGCCCGCCATCGCCCGGCGCTGTGGCGGCCGCTGGCGCTCTCGTGTGGCGGGCTCGTGCTGGCATGGCTGCTGCTGATGACCCTGTGGCTGCCCGCGATCGACCATCGCAACACCTACCGCGCCGTCGCCGGCCAGCTCGCGGCCCGGCTGCCCGCCGAGGAGCACTGCGTGCACACCGAGGCGCTGGGCCGTGCACAGCGCGCCAGCCTGCACTACTTCGGCGGCCTGCGGCTGGCGGCGGCCGGCGAGCGCTGCGACTGGCTGCTGATTGCCCACACCGGCGAAAGCGCCCGCGCCACGGCACCGGAGCGCCCTGGCTGGCAGCTCGACTGGGAGGGCAGCCGCCCGCGCGACCGCGGTGAACGCCTGCGGCTGTACCGGCGTTCCTGATGCGCGGCGAGATCCTGCGACTGGCATGGCCAGTCTTCATCGGCCAGCTCGCGGTGATGGCCAACGGCCTGATCGACACGATCATGGCCGGGCAGCTCTCCGCAACCGATCTGGCGGCGGTCGGGCTCGGGTCGAGCATCTACATCAGCGTCTATGTGTCGCTGATGGGCGTGGTGATGGCACTGTCGCCGATCGTGGCCCACCACTTCGGGGCACGCGCGAGGCGCGCGGTCGGCGCCTCGTTCTGGCAGGCGGTCTGGGTCTCGCTGGGCCTGAGCCTGCCAGGCTGCCTGGTGCTCGGCTGGTCGGAGCCCTGGTTGGCGCTGGCACGCGCTCCGACCGAGCTCGCCGCAACGGTCGACGCCTATCTGCGCTACACCGCGGCCGGACTGCCCGCCGCGCTGCTCTTTCGCTGCTTCTACGCGCTGAACACCGGCATCTCCCGGCCCAAGATCGTCATGGCGATCAACCTGCTGGGCGTGGCCGCGAAGATCCCGCTGAACCTGCTCTTCATGCACGGCGCCGCCAGCATCGGGTTGCCGGCGATGGGCGGCGCAGGCTGTGCGCTCGCCACGGCGCTGATCGCCTGGGCGTCGGCGATCGGCGCGCTCCTGTGGCTGCGGCTCGACAGCGGCTACCTCGGCTTCGGGCTGCGCCGCCCGGTCGCTCCGCGCGCAGCGGCGATCGGCGAGCTGCTGCGACTCGGCCTGCCGATCGGCGTCACCTATCTGGTCGAGGTCACGGCATTCACCTTCATGGCGATCCTGGTCGCGCGCTTCGGCACCATCGCCATGGCCAGCCATCAGGTCGCGGCCAACCTCGCCGGCGTGATCTACATGGTGGCGATGGCGATGGCCAGCGCCACCAGCACGCTGGTCGCCCAGTCGCTGGGCGCGGGCGAGCTCGCACGCGCGCGATCGCTCGCGCTCACCGGCATTCGCCTCGCGCTGGCCATGGTCTGCGCGCTCGCGGCGCTGCTGTGGCTGCTGCGGGCCCCGATCGCGGGCGCCTACACCGGCAGCGCCGAGGTGGCCGCCGCGACGCTGCCGCTGCTCGGCGCGCTCGCCGCCTTCGTGATCTTCGACAACCTGCATACCCAGATCGCCTTCGTGCTGCGGGCGCACAAGGTGGCCACGCTGCCGATGCTGATCTCGGTGCTCTCGATGTGGGGGCTTGGCCTCGGCGGCGGCTGGCTGCTGACGATTGCCGCAGCCGAGGGCAGCCTGCTGCACGGCGCGACACATGGCGCGCTCGGCTTCTGGATCGCCGGCGCGGCAGGCCTGGCGCTCGCCTGCGCCGGCATGGGACTGCTGCTGGCGCGGGTATGGCGCAGCAGCGGGCTCAGCCCGGTGCAGCCCGAGCGATGAAGTGCTCGCGGTAGTAGCGCAGTTCGTCGACCGATTCGAGGATGTCGGCCAGCGCGGTGTGGGCGCTGCGCTTGGCGAAACCGCGTGCCACCGCGGGTGCCCAGCGCCGGGCAAGCTCCTTGACCGTGCTCACGTCGAGGTTGCGGTAATGAAACCATGCCTCGAGTTGCGGCATGTAGCGCGCCATGAAACGGCGGTCCTGGCCGATCGAATTGCCACACATCGGTGAGCGTCCCGCCGGGACCCAGGGGGCCAGGAAGCCGAGCAGCTCGCGCTCGACCCGTGCCTCGCTGTGCCTCGAGGCACGGACCCGGGCGGTCAGGCCGGAGCGCCCGTGGGTGTTCCTGTTCCAGTCGTCCATCGCGTCGAGCACGCTGTCGGGCTGGTGGATCGCATAGGAGGGGCTGGTCGCGAGCACAACCAGGTTGGCATCGGTGACGACCGCAGCCACCTCGATGATGCGGTCGATCTCGGGGCGAAGACCGGTCATTTCCATGTCGATCCAGACCAGACGCGTGTCGTCGGGGGTCGGCGGGGCGGCTACGGGGGCCAGGGCGGCCTCGGCCCCGGCGGCGGCAGGGGTGTCAACGGGCTGTGTCATACTGCCCGATTCTGTCACAGCCGTGCTGCGACCGGTGTCCCCCGAGAGCGCGGCCATCGTTCACGTGCCTTCCGCCCTCGTTTTCAGCCTCGTCTTCGCGGCAGCGATCCTGCTGTCGGCAGGCTTGCGTCTGTGGCTGGCCAGCCGTCAGATGCGCCATGTCGCAGGTCATCGTGGCCGGGTTCCCGATGCCTTCGCCAGCCGGGTCGGCATCGACGCCCACCAGCGCGCGGCCGACTACACCATCGCCCGAACCCGCCTCGGCCTCGTCGAGTTCGTGCTCGGCACCGCCACGCTGCTCGGCTTCACGCTGCTCGGCGGCCTGCAGGCGCTGCACGATGCGCTGCTCCTGATGCTGCCCGACAGCAACTGGCTGCGTCCGATCGCGCTCGTGCTGCTGGTGTCGGCCATCGGCGGGCTGCTCGAACTGCCGATCGATGCCTGGCGCCAGTTCCGCCTCGAGGCCCGGTTCGGCTTCAACCGCATGACAGCCCGGCTGTGGCTTGCCGACCAGGCCAAGGGCCTGCTCGTCGGTGCCGTGCTCGGGGTACCGCTGCTCGCGGCGATCCTCGCGCTGATGCGCTCGGCCGGTCCGGCCTGGTGGCTCTGGGCCTGGATCGTCTGGATCGGCTTCAACCTTGCGGTGCTGGTGCTCTACCCGACGGTGATCGCGCCCTTCTTCAACCGCTTCGAGCCGCTACCCGAGGGCCCGGTGCGCGAGCGGGTCGAGTCGCTGCTCGCACGCTGCGGCTTCGAGGCGGGTGGCCTGTTCGTGATGGACGGCAGCCGGCGCTCGGCGCACGGCAATGCCTACTTCACCGGCCTGGGCCGAGCCAAGCGCATCGTGTTCTACGACACCCTGCTCGCGCGGCTCGATGGCCCCGAACTCGAGGCAGTGCTGGCGCATGAACTCGGCCACTTCCGGCGCCGGCACATCACCAAGCGCATCGTCGTGAGCTTCGTGCTGAGTGGCGCCGGCCTCGCGCTGCTCGCTTGGCTGGCCGGGCAGCCGTGGTTCTTCCAGGGTTTGGGCGTCACACCGGCTGCCGACCCGGAAGCGCTCGCGCTGGTGCTCTTCTTCCTGGCAGCTCCGGTCTTCGCCTTCGTGCTGCGGCCGCTGGCCAGCCTCGCCTCGCGCCGCCACGAGTTCGAGGCCGATCGCTTCGCCGCCGAGCACAGCAGCGCCGCCGCGCTCGCTGCTGCGCTCGTCAAGCTCTACGAGGACAATGCGGCTACGCTCACGCCCGACCCGCTGCACTCCGCGTTCTACGATTCGCATCCACCGGCGGCCATCCGCATCGGCCGCCTGGCCGCCGCCACCTGAGCACGCCATCATGAAGCCCGTTCTGACGCGATCGCAGCTCCTCGCCCGACGCAGCCGCCCGCTCGAAGGCGAGCGGGCCTGCAGCGCCGCGGAAATCGCCGCGCAACTTGCCGAGCTGCCCGGCTGGGCGCTGCAGGACAGCGCGCTCGAGCGCAGTTTTGCCTTCCGGGATTACCACGAGACCATCGCCTTCGTGAATGCGCTCGCCTGGGTGGTTCATGCCGAGGACCACCATCCGGAGCTCGTGGTCGGCTACAACCGCTGCCAGGTGCGCTGGAATACCCATTCGGTCGGCGGCGTCTCGGAGAACGACTTCATCTGCGCGGCACGGACCGACGCCGTCTTCGCGCGCGACGGCAAGTCCCTTTGACCGGCCGCGCTCCCGCGCAGCCCACCCGGGCGGCCACCGTTCAGGCGCGGCACGGCCACCGGCTGATCGTCGCCGACGACGACGGCGCGACCTTCACGGCCACCACCCGGTCGCGGCGCAGCGATCTCACGGTGGGCGATCGCGTCAGCATTGCCATCCTCGGTGCCGATCAGGCGGTGATCGAGTCGGCCGAACCGCGCCGCAATCTGATCCGTCGCAGCGACGCCTGGCGCACGAAAGCCCTGGCGGCCAACGTCGACCAGGTGGCCGTGGTGATCGCGCCCTCGCCGCCCTACTCCGATGAGCTGCTGTCGCGACTGCTGATCGAGGCCACGGTTCAGGATGTGCCGGTCGCGGTGATCGCCAACAAGCGCGATCTCCACGACGGCGATCCCGGATTCGCTCGCCGGCTTGCGCTGTATCGCTCGCTCGGTCACGCCGTGATCCCGGTCAGCGCCATCGACGCCGCCGAAGCCCAGGCAGCGCTCGCCGACGCGCTGCGCGATCGCACGACGCTGCTGGCTGGTCAGTCGGGCATGGGCAAGTCCACCCTCGTCAATGCGCTGGTGCCCGACGCCGGTCTGCGTACGCAGGCGATCTCCACCGCGCTCGACGCGGGACGGCACACCACCACCTTCACACGGATGTTCGAGCTCGCGGCGCCCCTGTCGGGACGGCTCGTCGACTCACCGGGATTCCAGCAGTTCGGCCTCGACCACCTGTCGGCTTCGCAACGACTGCACGCGATGCCGGAGTGCCGACCGCTGCTCGGGCAATGCCGCTTCCACAGCTGCACGCATCGCGACGAACCCGGCTGCGCGATCCGCGCCGCCGCCGACGAGGGTACGATCGACGCGAGTCGCTACACGCTGCTGCTGCGGCTGCACGAGGAGTCGCGACTCAGCGACCCAGCCAGCTCGCGGCGCTGAGCAGCGCGAAGAGCGCGATCCAGAGCACCACGGCGCGCCACACCATGCCCACCGCGCTGCGCAGCGCTTCGGTGCCCGGCTCGGCGCCCACCGGCTCGAAGCCCTGACTCTCGGCGGCCCAGCGCGCCTCGAGCTCGGGCTCGGCCAGACGCAGGCCGAGCGCGCCGCCCCCGGCGGCGAGCAGCAGCGCGCGACCGTCGTCGCGCGGGCCTACCGCCATCGCGCCACGCCACGCATAGACCGCATCCTCGAAGTTGCCGACGATCGCGAAGCCCGCAGCGCTCAGGCGCAGCGGCAGCCAGTCGATGATGGCAAAGGCGCGATCGGCCCACCAGCCGTAGGCGGGATCCCGATCCGCCCATCGGCGCTGCAGCAGTTCGGCCAGTCGGTAGAGCACCGGTCCGGCCGCACCGGGCAGCAGCACGTACCAGAGCAGGGGTCCGAACACATGGCGGTGTGACGCCAGAAGCGCATCGGCGATCGCCACCCGGCAGACCTCGGTCTGCGAGGCGTCGGCAAAGGCCCCGGCACCGCTGTCATGGCGAACCCACTGCGCAAGCACACGCCGCGCCGCCGGCAGGTCACCTTCGGCAAGCGCCACCTGGACCTGCGTGAAGGGATGGCTGAACTGGCGGAACCCCACCGTCAGGTACAGCACCAGGACGTGCAGGCTGAACAGGGCGAGCGGGTGGAGTTGCGCGCAGATCCACTGGCCGAGCAGCACCAGGGCGCACACGCCGGCGACGATGACCGTCCAGCCGATCGCCCCATGCTGACGCTCACCCGCGTTGGTGCCGTTCATCACGGCATCGGCCAGCGCGACGAAGGCGCGGTGCACGGCATTGCCCGCCTGCAGTGGCCTGCCCTGCTCGATCAGCAATGCGAACACGAGGGCAACGAAACCCATGGGACAAGCCTACGCGATCAGCAGTCGATAGAGGTTGCGCAGCATGGCAGCCGTGGCGCCCCAGATGAAGCGTTCCTGACCATCGGCGCTGTAGGGCATCGCGAGAAAGTCGCGCTCGAGCTCCGGCAGCACCAGCCTGCGCCGCTCATGATGGCGCGGATCCATCAGGAAGTGCAGCGGTACCTCGAAGGTATCGGCAACCTCCGAGGCATCGGGCCGAAGCTCGAGCTCGGGATCGACGAGCGCGACCACGGGCGTGACCTCGTACCCCGTCCCGGTGCGGTACAGGGGCAACCGTCCGATGACATCCACGCGCTCGCGGGCAAGACCGATTTCTTCCCAGGCTTCGCGCAGCGCGGTGTCGACCGGCGAACGATCGGTCGCCTCGGCGCGACCGCCTGGAAATGCGACCTGACCGGCATGCTCGCGCATATGGGCCGGACGTTGCGTGAGCAGCACCGTGGCTGCGTCGGAACGAAGCACGATCGGCACCAGCACCGACGCCGCGCGCCAGGAGCGATCGGGGGCACCCCGTTGATCGCCCGTGCGCTCCGGCTCCCAGGGCGGCGGCGATGCGATACGCTGGCGCAGCCACGCAGGCTGCAGCCGACGCTCGGGCACCGGCGGCAGATGCGCGTAGCGCTCCGCGACCGGCACCTCGCGCGGATCGATCGTGCGCCAGGGCGATGGCGACGATCCTGCGGGAGCGGCGAGGGGTCTCTCGCTCATCGGGGCGGCTCGTACGGGCCGCCGCGTCGGGCGCGGCGGTTCAGGCCGCCTTGCCAGGCGCCTTGCCCGGCAGCTTTTCCTTGATGCGCGCGGACTTGCCGGAGCGGTTGCGCAGGTAGTAGAGCTTGGCACGCCGGACATCGCCGCGGCGCTTGAGTTCGATCGAGGCGATCAGCGGCGAATAGAGCTGGAAGGTGCGCTCCACGCCTTCGCCCGAAGAGACCTTGCGCACGATGAACGAGGAGTTGAGCCCCCGATTGCGGCGCGCGATCACGACGCCCTCGTAGGCCTGGACCCGCTTGCGCGTACCCTCGACGACGTTGACGTTGACGATCACGGTATCGCCGGGCGCGAATTCGGGAATGGTCTTGCCCAGGCGGGCAATTTCTTCCTGCTCGAGTTGCTGGATCAGGTTCATGCTGGCTCCGAAAACCATCGTGCACCGGCGACCAGGAAAAGCCCGAGCCCAGCGCAGCGCCCGACAACGGGGCAGTGGCGCGACAGGCCTCAGGGCGGGTCTTGCGTGGCACCACGCCACGCCAGTCGGTCAGAGGATGGCAAGCTGCGCGGATCGATCGCAAGGAGCAATCGCCACGCAACCCGCGATGATAGCCTGATTTTGCCGCGGTTGTCCTGGCATCGGCGAAATGCCGGGTGGCCGAGGGCGTCGAGCCAGGCCTTCAGCCTGAGCTTGGGCTTCCGCGCGGACTCGCCAGGGCCGCCAGCCAGCGCTCGTCGGCGGCATCCAGCCGGCCCTGGGCGCGCGCGCGTGCGATGAGGTCAGGGCGACGCTGCGCGGTGACCTCGAGCGACTGCTCGCGACGCCAGCGGGCGATCCTGTCGTGATGACCGGAAAGCAGGACCGCCGGGACCGTCTGCCCCTCGAAGCACTCCGGCCGGGTGTAGTGGGGCCCCTCGAGCAGGCCGCCGCCAAAGGATTCCTCGAGAGCCGACCGGCTGTCGTTGAGGGCGCCCGGCAGTCGCCGGACCAGCGCATCGATCAGCATCATCGCTGGCAGTTCGCCCCCCGAGACGATGAAGTCGCCGATCGCGATCTCCTCGTCGACATGGGCGTCGAGGAAGCGCTGATCCACCGCCTCGTAGCGACTCGCGATCAGCGTGAGCGACGGCAGGTCCGACAGCGCCTCCACCCGGGCCTGGTCGAGCGGACGACCGCGCGGACTGAGATGCACCACCCGCGGTCGCTCATCGGCGTGGTCGGCCCGGATCGCGGCCAGGGCATCGACCAGCGGTTGCGCGAGCATCACCATGCCCGGTCCGCCGCCATAAGGCCGATCGTCGACACGCCGGTAGGCATCCCGGGCGAATTCACGCGGATTCCAGCACCGCAAGCGCCACAGGCCGCGCTGCAACGCGCGCGCGGAAATGCCGGTGCTCGTGATGGCATCGAACATCGCCGGGAAGAGCGTGATCACATCGAAACGCGGCGCGAAGGCCCCGGGGCTGCCGCGTTCATCCGCCCCGGTCTCGCCGTCCCGCGCCGGCGCGGTCGGCGGCGGCACCTCAATCATCAGGCGACCAGTCGGCGACGATGGACCGCTGCGCGAGGTCGACGGCCAGGATGAAGATGCCGATGAACGGGATCATCCGCTCGCCGCCCTCCGGACGGTGCAGTCTCAGCAAGGGGTGAGCTCCGTGGTCCTCGACGCCGAAGACACGGCCGAGGGCATGACCGTCAGGGTTGCGAACCTCGCAGCCAAGCAGGTCGCTCCAGTAGTACTCGCCTTCGTCGCCCGGCGGGAAATCCGAGCGGCTGACAAGCACCTCGGCGCCCTTGAGTGCCGCAGCCTGATCGCGGTCGGTGCAATCCCGAGGCCTCGCCACCAGCCCGCCGGCGTGGGTGCGAACACCTTCGATGAGCACGGCGCGGGTTGCCGCAAGCGCAGGACCATGAACGCGCAGCCCCGCGGCCGGCCGCAACCACCAGCGCCTGACATGGCGCAAGACCGAGTCTTCGGGGCGATTGCGGGTTTCGACATGAACCCAGCCACGCAGCCCATACGCACCGACCACGCGCCCCAGCAACTGAAGATCGGCCGGGACGGGCTCGCCGTCGGGGGCGACGATGCTGGGGGCTGCCGGCTCACCCGGCTCGGGCTTCACGGCATGTCCCGGGCGAACCCGGCCCGGAAGGCGCTCAGGCCGCCGGTGCAGCCTGAACGCTGGCCGCGAAGCGACGCACGAGCCGCTCGGCGGCCGGCGAGACCTGGGCGCCATGGCTGCGCCAGTACTCGACGCGGTCGAGGGCCACCTTGAGGCCAGCCTCCCCCTCAGCCGCGATCGGGTTGTAGAAACCCACGCGCTCGATGAAGCGGCCATCGCGGCGGTTCTGCCGGTCGGTGGCGATGAGGCTGAAGAACGGACGCTTCTTGGCGCCGCCCCGTGCAAGGCGAATGACAACCATGATGACCTCGTCCGGGCGCATGCCCGGCGTCTGTGGTGCCGCGGGCCATGGAACCCATCCATGAGCCGAGACCCTGTTCAAGCCGCTCTGATGTTCCCGGCTTGCTACGCCAGCGACGCACGCAAGACCGGCAACCCAAACCCCGACGCACTCGCTATCGAGCGGCCGGAAAACCCGTGAGTGTAGCGCGCATTGACCGCCAGCGGCAACTTCAGCGGTCCTGCGGGTCGAAAAGACCGGGCTGCCGGCTGCTGCCGGGTGGCCGGAAGCGTTCACCATCGAGCGGAGCCCGATCGCGGGCGAGCCCAAGACGGCGACAGGCCAGCGCGAAACGCATCGCGATGAGCGCTGCCCAGGAACCTTCACCGCGCATGCGGTGATGGAAACGGGCGTCGTTCAGTCGAGCGCCCGGCCGCATGTCGGCCAGGCGCGCCAGCACCCGTTCGGCGCGCGCCGGGTAGCAGGCACGCAGCCAGTCCACGAACACCTGCTCGAGTTCATGCGGCAGTCGCAGCACGGTGTAGTGGGCGCTGCGCGCGCCAGCCTCGTGAGCGGCGCCAAGCACCCGCTCGATCTCGGGTTCATTGAGGAAGGGCACGATCGGCGCCAGCATCACGCCCACCGGGATGCCAGCTTCCGACAGGCGCCTCACGGTCTCGAGGCGGCGCCATGGCGCTGGCGCCCGTGGCTCCCAGGCACGGGCCAATGCGGGATCCAGGGTGGTGAGCGTGAGATAAACCGCGGCCAGCCGGTGGCGCGCCATTCGTGCGAGCAGATCGATATCGCGCTCGACAAGGGAGGCCTTGGTGATGATCGCCACCGGGTGATCGGTGTCGGCAAGCACCTCGAGCATCGCGCGGCTCAGCCGCCACTCGCGCTCGATGGGCTGGTAGGCATCGGTGGCCGTACCCAGCACGATCGGCGCGCAGCGGTAGCCCGGGGATGCCAGCCTGGCGGCCAGAAGCGCGGCCGCATCGGGCTTGGCGACGAGCTCGGTTTCGAAGTCGAGCCCCGGCGACAGACCGAGGTAGGCATGGTTGGGCCGCGCGTAACAGTAGACGCAGCCGTGTTCGCAACCCCGATAGGGATTGGCCGACTGCTCGAAGAAGATGTCGGGCGAGCGGTTGCGGCTGACGATGCTGCGCGCTCGCTCGACGCTGACCCGCGTGGGCCGCGCTGCCGGCACTGCGCGCTCATCGCAGGTATCCGCGGCCGAAAGCCCGCAGCCGCCATCGGGGGCCGACACGCCCTCCGGGTGGCGCAACAACACCTCGAAGCGGCCGGGCGGCCGGGAAACCGCACCCCGCCCGCGCAGGGGGCGCAGCGGCAAGACGCGTGAGGAGGGATCCGGAGCAGCCATCAGGCAATCATGGATGTTTATCCAGTGATTGTCCAGCATTGCGCCGCGGCGCCGACCGGAGCGCCGCCTGCCGCCTGCCGCATCACGAGGCGCCCCGGCGCCTCTGGCGTCAGAACATGGCTTCCTCGAGGGCGAGCGTGCCGGGCGCACCGGCCACGATGGCGGTGCGCAGCGCCCCCGCACGCGGCAGGATGTGATCGGCGTAGAAACGCGCGCTGCCGATCTTGGCCTTGAGGAAGGCGTCGTCGTCGGCACCCTGAGCAAGCAGAGCCGACGCGCGCTGCGCCGCGCGGGCCATCTGCCAGCCGGCGAGCACCGTGCCGCAGAGCATCAGGTAGGGAACGCTGCCCGCGTAGACGGCGCGGGGGTCGCCCTTGCCTTGAGCGACCAGGTGATCGACCGCCTGCGCCATCGCCTGTACCGCCTCGGCAAGCCGGACGCGGATGGCGCCGAGATCACCGTCGGCGGGCAATCCGGCCAGGGTTTCGTCGACCCGCGCGAGCACGCCCCGAACGGTCTTCCCGCCGTCGCGCACGGTCTTGCGACCGATGAGATCGTTGGCCTGGATCGCCGTGGTGCCCTCGTAGATCGTCAGGATGCGAGCATCGCGGTAGTACTGCGCCGCACCGGTCTCCTCGATGAAGCCCATGCCGCCGTGGACCTGGACCCCGAGCGAGGTCACCTCGAGACTCATCTCGGTGGCGAAACCCTTGACGATCGGCACGAGGAACTCATAGAAGCTCGCGTTGGCCTTGCGCTCCTCGGGATCGGGCGAGGCATGCGCGGCATCCTGGGCCGCCGCGGCAACGTAACCCAGCGAGCGTGCGCCCTCGGTCAGCGCCCGCATGGTCATCAGCATCCGGCGTACGTCGGGGTGACCGATGATGGCGATCGGGCCGGCGGAGCCCTCGACCGCACGACTCTGAACCCGATCGCGGGCGTACTGCACCGCCTTCTGGTAGGCACGCTCGGCCACTGCGACGCCCTGCATGCCGACCGCGAAGCGCGCCGCGTTCATCATGACGAACATGTACTCGAGGCCGCGATTTTCCTGGCCGATCAGCCAGCCGATCGCGCCGGGTGCGGGCGCACCACCGCCGGGCGAGGCTACCGGGAACTTGCCGTCGCCGTAGAGCAGAACGGCAGTAGGACTCGCCTTGATGCCGAGCTTGTGCTCGACCGAGGTGCAATAGACATCGTTGCGTGCCCCGAGGCTGCCGTCGTCGCCCACCAGAACCTTGGGCACGACGAAGAGCGAGATGCCCTTGACACCCTCGGGCGCCCCTGGCGTGCGGGCGAGCACCAGGTGGACGATGTTGTCCGCCATGTCGTGCTCACCATAGGTGATGTAGATCTTCTGGCCGAAGATGCGGTAGCTGCCGTCGGGCTGCGGCTCGGCACGGCTGCGTACCAGCGAAAGGTCCGAGCCCGCCTGCGGCTCGGTGAGATTCATGGTGCCGGTCCATTCGCCAGCGATCATGCGCGGGATGAAGCGCTGCTGCTGAGCCGGACTGCCGGCGGTCAGCAGCGCCTCGATCGCACCATCGGTGAGCAGCGGGCACAGCGCGAACGACAGGTTGGCGCTGTTGAGCATCTCGGCACAGGCCGTGGCGAGCAGCTTGGGCAGGTTCTGCCCGCCGAAGGCCGCCGGGTGCTGCAGCCCCTGCCAGCCCGCCTCGGCAAAGGCCCGGAAGGCCTCCCGGAAACCGGGTGTGGTGGTGACCACGCCATCGGCCACGGCGGCTGGCTGCAGATCACCCAACCAGTTGAGCGGTGCGAGCACCTCGCCATTGAATTTCGCCGACTCGGTGAGCACCGCCTCGACGGTGTCGTCGGTGGCATCCTCGAAACCCGGGAGTTCGCGCACGGCCGCAAGCCCGGCGAGCTCGCGGATCGTGAACATCATGTCCTTGACCGGTGCCTGATAGCTCATGGGCTCGCTCCGTGGCGTGAGGGTGATGCGCGGCGACGCTCAGATGGCGCCGGCGACTTCGGGAACCGCCTGGAACAGGTCGGCGACCAGACCGTAGTCGGCCACGCCGAAGATCGGTGCTTCGGCATCCTTGTTGATGGCGACGATGACCTTGGAGTCCTTCATGCCGGCGAGGTGCTGGATGGCACCGGAGATGCCGACCGCGACGTAGAGCTGCGGCGCGACGATCTTGCCGGTCTGGCCGACCTGCCAGTCGTTGGGCGCGTAGCCGGCATCGACCGCCGCACGCGAGGCACCCATCGCGGCGCCGAGCTTGTCGGCCAGCGGCTCGAGCAACTTGAAGTTCTCGGCGCTGCCCATGCCACGGCCACCCGACACCACCACCTTGGCGGCGGTGAGCTCGGGGCGATCGCTCTTGGCGATCTCGCGACCGAGGAAGCGCGACTTGCCGGAGTCGGCCACGGCATCGACCGCCTGCACGGCCGCCGAGCCGCCGGTGGCGGGCGCCGCGTCGAAACCGGTGGTACGCACGGTGATCACCCTGACCGCATCGACCGACTGCACGGTGGCGATCGCGTTGCCGGCGTAGATCGGGCGCGTGAAGGTGTCGGGGGACTCGACGCCGATGATGTCGGAGATCTGGGCGACGTCGAGACGAGCAGCCACGCGCGGCATCACGTTCTTGCCGTGCGCGGTGGCCGGTGCCAGCAGGTGGCTGAAGCCCGCAGCGACCGCCACCACCTGCTCGGCCACGTTCTCGGCGAGCTGGTCGGCAAGCTGGGGGGCATCGGCGACGAGCACCCGAGACACCCCGGCAACCTGCGCGGCGGCCGCGGCGGCGGCACCGCACTGGTGGCCGGCGACCAGGATGGCAACCTCGCCACCGGTGCGCACGGCGGCGGTCACGGCGTTGAGGGTGGCGGGCTTGAGCGACGCGTTGTCGTGTTCGGCGAGTACGAGAGCAGCCATGTCAGATCACCTTCGCTTCGTTCTTGAGTTTGTCGACCAGGGTGGCGACGTCGGCCACCTTCACGCCCGCCTTGCGGCCCGGCGGCTCGGTCACCTTGAGGGTCTTGAGGCGCGGCGCAACGTCGACGCCGAGATCGGCCGGCTTGACCGTCTCGAGCGGCTTCTTCTTGGCCTTCATGATGTTGGGCAGCGTGACATAGCGCGGCTCGTTCAGGCGCAGGTCGGTGGTGATCACCGCCGGCAACGCGAGCTCGACATTCTCGAGGCCGCCATCGACCTCGCGGGTGACCCGCGCCTTGCCGTCGGCGATCTCGACCTTCGAGGCGAAGGTGGCCTGCGCGGTGCCGGCGAGCGCGGCGAGCATCTGGCCGGTCTGGTTGGCGTCGTCGTCGATCGCCTGCTTGCCGACGATCGCAAAACCCGCGCCTTCCTTGTCCATCAGGGCCTTCAGCAGCTTGGCGACCGCCAGCGGCTGCAGCTCGACGTCGGTCTCGACCAGGATGGCCCGGTCGGCGCCAATGGCCAGCGCGGTGCGCAGGGTTTCCTGACAGGCGGCCACGCCACAGCTCACCGCGACGATCTCGGCAGCCATGCCCTTTTCCTTGAGGCGGACGGCCTCCTCGACGGCGATCTCGTCGAAGGGGTTCATCGACATCTTGACGTTGGCGATGTCGACACCGGTCTGGTCGCTCTTGACGCGCACCTTGACGTTGTAATCGACGACGCGCTTGACGGGCACGAGGATCTTCATGGCAGCTCTCGATGGGATGGAACCGGGAAATCCGATGACGAGGCCGGATTATAGGTGGGCCGCCACGCTGGGCGACGGCGCAGGGCGCCGGAACGAACCCGGCCTCGTCAACCTGCATTGACAAGACGCACGATAGGACAGCAGAATGCACTTGTCAACCCTTGTTGACGAGATTCCCCAATGACCGGACCCAACCTGAAACAGCTGCTGCTCGAGCGATCCGACTGGTTCGCCCGCGAGATCATGAAGAACGTCCGGCGCAGCGAGCATGCCTACATCACGCCCGCGCAGAGCCGCCTGCTCGCGCACATGGGCGGCAAGCCGATGAACATGGCCGAGCTCGCACGCCGGCTCGCGATCTCTCGCCAGGCGGTGCACAAGACGGTTGCCGAGCTCGCGCGCCGAGGCCTGCTCGAGGTGGTCGACGACCCGCAGCGCGGCAACTCGAAGCTGGTGCGCTACACCGACAAGGGCCGAACCGTGAATCGGGCCGGCGCCCAGATGATCGAGCGCATCGAGGCCGGCATCGCCGGCCGCCTTGGCGCGGAGCGGCTGGCCGAGCTCAAGCGCCTGCTCGCCGGCCCCTGGGAAAGCTGAAGGTCGCCGACACGCGGGCGGCGGCGACCGGCGCTCAGCCGGAGCCCTGGCCGTGGCTGAGCGCACTGGAGACCAGCCGCGCCGTGATGTCGACGATCGGGATCACCCGTTCGTAGGCCATGCGGGTGGGGCCGATGACCCCGAGCGTACCCACGATGCGACCCTCGACCTCGTAGGGGGCGACCACCACGCTGACCTGATCCATCGGCACCAGCGCCGATTCGCCGCCGATGAAGATCTGCACGCCCTCGGCCCGGCTGGAGGCATCCATCAGGGTGAGCAGACCGGTCTTCTTCTCGAAGAGGTCGAAAAGACGGCGCATGCGCTCCATGTTGTCGGAGAGCTCGGCGACATCGAGCAGGTTGCGCTCGCCCGCGATGACCATCGGCGCGCTGTCCTCCTTGAGCGCACGACCGCCGACCTCCACCGCCCGGGTCATCAGCCGGGTGATGTCATCGCGCAGCGCGCCGAGTTCGGTCTGCAGACGATGCCGGATGGACTCGAGATCGAGACCCGCGAAGTGGTGGTTGAGGTAGTTGGCAGCCTCGGTGAGTTCAGCCGGCGAGTACTCGCGCTCGACAGCGAGGATGCGGTTCTGGACATCGCCTTCCGGCGTGACGAGGATGAGCAGCACGCGCCGATCGGCGAGCCGGATGAACTCGACCTGGCGAAACAGCGAGGAACGCCGCGGCGTGGTGACCACCCCGGCAAAGTGCGACAGGCTCGAGAGCAGGCCGGCGGCGGCGGCGAGCACGCGCTGCGGCTCCTCGGCCTGCAGATGATCATGGATGCGCTCGGTCTGGCCGACTTCGAGCGGCTGAACGGTCAGGAGGCTGTCGACGAAGAGCCGGTAGCCGCGCGGCGTGGGCACCCGGCCCGCGGAAGTGTGAGGACTGGTGATGAGCCCGAGCTCCTCGAGATCGGCCATCACGTTGCGGATGGTGGCCGGCGAGAGGTCGAGCCCGGAATGGCGCGACAGCGTGCGCGAGCCCACCGGCTGGCCGTCGGCGATGTAGCGCTCGACCAGGGTCTTGAGGAGCGTTTTGGCGCGGTTGTCCAGGGCGTGCGAGGGCATGGCACGACCATTCTAGTGATCGGCCGGCACCATGCAACCGGCCGCCCGCATCGGCCATCCGGTCGAACCGGCGGGCGGGCGATTCATGGTTTAATCAAGCGGATGAGCCATGCCTTCCGCACCGTCGCGCTGGTCGGGCGCTACCAGTCCGAAGGCGTGGCGGCATCGCTGCTCGCCATTGCGGCCTTCCTGCAGTCGCGCGGCATTCGCGTGCTGGTTGAAGCCGAGACCTTCGGCGCGATCGGCCGCCCGGATCTCGAGTCCGCGAGCACGGAGACCATCGGCCAGCAGGCCGATCTCGCCATCGCACTCGGTGGCGATGGCACCATGCTCGGGCTCGCGCGGCAGATCGCTGCCTCCCGCGTGCCGCTGGTGGGCATCAACCACGGTCGCCTGGGTTTCGTCACGGACATCGCACTGTCCCAGTGGCCAGCGGCGCTCGGCGCCATCCTCGATGGCAGCTACGCTGCCGAAGACCGAACCATGCTCGTCGCCCGGGCCCTTCGCGAGGGGCACGAAGTCTGGCGGGCACTCGCCATGAACGATGTGGTGGTCAGCCGCTCCTCGCGCGCGGGCATGATCGAGTTGCAGGTCCATGTCGACGGCGTCTACATGTACAACCAGCGCGCCGACGGCCTCATCGTCGCCACACCCACCGGCTCCACGGCCTACGCGCTGTCGGCCAATGGGCCCATCCTCCACCCGCGTCTGGCCGGCGTCGTGCTGGTGCCGGTGGCTCCGCAGGCGCTGTCCAATCGCCCGATCACGCTGCCCGATGACGTCCGCATCGACATCCGCGTGGTCGACGGTCGCGAACCCCGGGTGGCTGCCGACATGCAGGTCTTCAGCGATCTGCACGTCGGCGACGACATCGTCATCGAGCGCGCGCCGTTCAAGGCGCGCTTCCTCCATCCGGCCGGCTACAGCCACTTCGCCACGCTGCGCAGCAAGCTGAACTGGCACGAGATGCCCACCCTCACCCGCCCGGGCGCCTGACCCGGGTCATCGTCATCGCCTTCCGGTCGCGCGATGCTGCTCGCCCTCCGCCTGCGGGATTTCGTCATCGTCGATACCCTCGACATCGACGTCGGTCCGGGCTTCACCGTCCTCACCGGCGAGACCGGGGCCGGCAAATCGATCCTCATCGACGCCCTGCAGCTCGCGCTCGGCGGCCGCAGCGATGCCGGCGTGGTGCGCCAGGGCAGCGCACGCGCCGACATCGTCGCCGAATTCGCCACGCCCGAGGGCCTCGAGGACTGGCTCGCCGAGCACGACCTCGCCGGCGATCCGGGCACCGTGATGCTGCGGCGCATCGTCGAGGCCGACGGCCGATCGCGCGCGCTCGTCAACGGTCATCCGGCCACGGTCGCCCAGTTGCGCGAGCTCGGCGAGCGCCTGATCGACGTCCACGGCCAGCACGCGGCGCAGTCGATGCTGCGTGCCGGCGGCCAGCGCGCCCTGCTCGATGGCTACGCCCAGCACCCGGCGCTGCTTGCCGAAGTCGCCCGCGACTTCAACGCGTGGCGACTGGCGCAGGCACGCGCCGAGCAGGCGGTGACTGCAGCCGGCGAGCTCGACCGCGAACGCGAGCGTCTGGCGTGGCAGGTCGCCGAGCTCGAGCAGCTCGGGCTGGCGCCTGGCGAGTGGGCCGCCCTGAACGAGGAACAGAAGCGGCTGGCCCATGCTGCCGCCCTGCTCGAGGGTGCGCGCGGCGCAACCGATGCGCTCACCGACAGCGACGATGCCACGGTCTCCCGGCTGCGGGCGGTGCTGCAGCGCCTGCGGGCGCTTGCCGGCATCGATGGCCGCCTCGAGCCGGCCGTCGACCTGCTCGACAGTGCCTGCATCCAGGCCGACGAGGCGGCCGCTGCGCTGGCGGCCTATGCCGATCGCATCGATCTCGACCCGGAACGCCTGGCTCAGGTCGAGCAGCGGATCGGACAGGCTTTCGCGCTGGCCAGACGGCTGCGCATCGCGCCCGAGGCCCTTGCCGACACCCTGGCGGCATCGCGCGCGCGGCTCGCCGAGCTCGACGCCACTGCCAACCCCGATGCGAGTGCGGCGGCCGAGCGACTGGCGCGGCAGCAGCGCGATGCCAGCGCCGCACGCCTGTCGGCCGCGCGCCGGCAGGCCGCCGACAGGCTGCAGAGCGGCGTCTCGGCGCATCTCGGGCCGCTCGGCATGGCAGGCGCGCGCTTTGCCATCGCCCTCGAGCCCACCGAAGCGTCGGCAGCGGGCACGGAGCGCGTGGAATTCCAGGTGGCCACCCACGCCGGCGCGGCGCTGCGACCGCTGGCGAGGGTTGCCTCCGGCGGTGAACTCTCCCGAATCGGTCTGGCCATCGCGGTGACCGCCGCGCAAGCCAACCCGGTGCCGGTCCTGATCTTCGACGAAGCCGACGCCGGTGTCGGCGGCGCGGTCGGCGAGGCCATCGGCGCGCTGATGCGCGCCCTCGGAGCCACCCGGCAGGTGCTCTGCGTCACGCACCTGCCGCAGGTCGCGGCCCGCGCCCACCAGCATCTGGCGGTCGGCAAGGCGCTGTGCAACGGGGTCGCACTCAGCCGAATCGCGCGGCTCGATCGCCCGGCGCGCATCGAGGAGCTCGCCCGTATGCTCGCCGGCAGCGAGATCACCGCCACCAGCCGCAAGCACGCACGGGAACTGCTCGCCGGCTCCTGAGCGCGCCGCCGCGCCGACTGCAGCGCGCCGCTTGCCACCTGTCGGATGCCAGCAGCGCACCGGCGCGGAACCGGGTTTCATGCGGGCTCAGACGCTCTGCAACCGATGGCGCTCGATTTCTCCCTGCCCACCCGCCGACTTCGTCCGACAGCGCGCACGCTGGCGTGGGCGGTCGTGCCGGCGATCGCATTTCTGCTGGCCAGCGCCCTGCTCGCGGTCGCATTCACCCAGGGCCAGCTGCGCCGGACGGCCACCGTCCTGCTGCCGCAGGTCGAGCAGGCGCTCGACGCGCTCGCGCTCGAACACGCGGCGGCCCTGACCAGCAGCGAAGCCGCTCCCCCGGGCACCCCGATCGAGGTCCGGGTCGGTCCGGGCGATCGGCTCGCCGCCGATGCACGGCCACTTCGGGTATTGCTGCCGCTGCGCGATGGCGCGCGACTGATCGTGCCGGCAAGCGGCGAGCGTCTGCTCGGCAGCCGTCACACCGAGGCACGGACATCCGGAACCCGGCTATGGCTCGCCGGCACGGCGACTGCCGAGATCGCGCCCGGCAAGCGACCGTCCGCCGCCACCGAACGTGCCTGGATCGGTGGCGGCACGCGCGACACCCTGCTGCTTGCCGCCGAGGCACGCTCAAGCCGACACCGCGTGACCCTGGGCGCCGGCGTGGATGCCGCCGGGCTCTGGGAACGCCACGCGGCCCTGCTGCCGGTCGCGCTGGCCGGCGCGGCGATCGCGGCGATGCTCGGCCTCGCCGCCTGTCGACGCCGCTCGGCGCTCGCCGGCACACCCGCCGGCGCGATCAGCGAAGCGCTCGGCCGGGGCGAATTCGAAGGGCACCTGCAAGCGATCGTCGAACTGGCGAGCGGCCGCTGCATCGGCGCCGAGATGCTGGTGCGCTGGCGCCACCCGGTGCGAGGCCTGCTGTTGCCCGAGCACTTCCTCGGGCAGGCCGACGACGCCGGTCTGCTCGGACGCATCACCGAAGCCTGCTTCCGCCAGGTGGCCGACCAGCTCGCCCGCTGCGAAAGCCTGCCCGAGGGCTTCATGCTCAGCGTCAACTTCTCGGCCCGCCAGCTTGCCAGCGAGCGCGATGCCGCCGCCTTCATCGCGCTCGCGAGGCCCGGCGCACGGCGCTGGTACACGGTGATCGAACTGCGCGAAGGCGATGCCCGCGATCCGGCCCTGGTCGCGCGTCTGGTGCAGTTGCAGGATGCGGGATTCCTGATCGCGCTGGATGACTTCGGCAGCGCGCACGGTGGTGCGCGCTGGCTCGAACGCCTGCCGATCGATCTCCTCAAGATCGACCGTCCGATCGTGGGGACGATCGGCACCGATTCGGTCACACGACCGGTGCTCGATGCGATCGTGCGCGTCAGCCGCCAGACCGGCGTTCACCTGATCGCCGAGGGCGTCGAGACGCGGGCCCAGGCAACCGAGCTGCGGGCGCTCGGCGTGAGTGCCGCGCAGGGCCATCATTTTGGTGCGGCAGTTCCGATCCCGGCCTTCGTGGCACGCTGGTTGCCGGCCCGCACACCGGATGACGACGACGAACTCGATCCGGTGACGCGGACCCTGACCGCGGTACGCACGATCATCGCCCGCGCCTGAGCCTGGCGGCGTCGGAGGCCGGTCAGTGACGGGGCTCGACCTCGGCCACGCTGAGCAGATCCTCGCCATCGCCCCCCAGGCGTACGCCACGCACCGGGCAGGCATCGAGGTAATCGAGGCCGACGGCGAGCTTGATCCGGCCACCGCAGCCCCCGGTTTCGCCGACATCGAATCCCACCCAGCGGTTGACCAGCCAGGCCTCGGCCCAGGCCCGGCTCGCCACGCGCTCGCGATCGGCCGAGTAGGCGTAGCCGCTGACATAGCGGGCCGGCACGCCGAGCGCGCGGCAGGCCACCAGAAACACATGCACCTGATCCTGGCCGACCCCGGCACCGAGCGCCAGCGCCTGCGCGGCGGTGGTCTCGACCGTGGTCAGGCCGGTACGGCGCGGCAGGCGATCGAGCACCGCGCTCGCGAGATCGGTGATGCCGATCAGCGGCCGCGTGCGGACCGTGGCGCGCATCGGCTCGGCGAAGGCGCGCAGCGCATCATCCGGCGCGGTGAGCCGGGTGCCACGCAGGAAAACCTTCGGATTGATCCGGCCGGCGGGTTCGCCGTCGTCGGCCTCGGGCACCTCGACCGTACCGCGGGCGACCAGACGAATCTCCTCGTGGGGCTGGTCGAGCGTCAGCACATGCGTGAGATTGTCGAAGGCGTCGCGCATCGTGACGCAGGGCACCGGCAGCTCGAGCTGCCAGTCGAGCACACGCTGCTGCGCCACCGCGCTCGGGGTGAGCCGGATGTACTGCGTGCTGCGCGAGACCTCGACCTCGTAGTGGTAGCGGGTCGAGTGGACCACCGACAGCAGCATCTAGCGCATCTCCATGTAGGCGGCGTGGAGCGCCGAGCCCAGGCTGTTGTTGTCGAGCAGGAACTGGTCGAGGAAGGCACGCAGCCCTAGGGCGAGCACCTCGTCGAGATCGCCGTGGGCAAGCCCGGCGCGAATCACCGCCGCCTGCCGGCGCGCGGGGCGTCCGGCTTCCTGCGGCAATGCCGCCAGGATGCGCTCGATCTCGTCGAAGCAGGAACGCAGCGAGCGCGGCAGCTGCGGATTGAAGATCAGCAGCTCGGCCACGCGGCGCGGCTCGATCAGGTCGCGATAGGTGTCGCGGTACGCCTCGAGCGAGGACACCGACCGCAGCACCGCCGAGAGCCGGTAGTAGTCGTCGTCGTCATCGAGGTCGCTGCCGCCCTGCTTGACCGAGAGGATGCGGGCGGTGTTGTCGGCGCGCTCGATGAAGGTGCCCAGCCGGGTGAACTGGTAGGGCTGGTCGCGACGGATGGTGGCAAAGGTCACGCCACGGAACAGGTGGCTGCGCTCCTTGACCCAGTCGAAGAACTCGGAATCGATCGGCTCTCGAGCGCTGCGGCGACGCGCCTGCAGCTGCAGCCAGGTGTCGTTGATGGTCTCCCACATCTCGGAGGTGACCGAGCCGCGCACCGCACGGGTGTTCTCGCGGCTGGACTCCAGGCAGTTGACGATCGACGAGGGCAGCGACGGATCCCAGGCGAGGAAGCGCGCGACGTTCTCGGCATTGACGCTTCGCCCGGTGGCCCGGAAGGCCTCGAGGGAATCGGTGATGACCAGCAGTTCCATCGCGGTCGAGTCGTCGGAGGCGCCGGACAGCAGCGCCAGCGAATGGCCGACGTCGATGATGCGCGCCATGTTCTCGGCGCGCTCGAGGTAGCGCGACAGCCAGTAGAGATGCGAGGCGACCCGCGACAGCATCATCGGCTCCCACCCGGGAAGGCACCTGCCGCGGACTGCGACTGAGACTGCGACTGCGCGGGCGATCCGGCGCCGGCATCGTCGTCGTCATCGAGCACCCAGGTGTCCTTGGTACCGCCGCCCTGCGAGGAGTTCACGACCAGCGAACCGCGCCGCAGCGCCACCCGCGTGAGGCCGCCCGGCACGATGTTGACCTCGCGGCCCACCAGCACGAAGGGGCGCAGGTCGATGTGGCGCGGCGCCACGCCCTCGTCGACGAAGGTGGGGCACGAGGAGAGCGACAGCGTGGGCTGCGCGATGTAGTTGCCCGGGTTGGCCTCGAGTACCGCCCGGAAGGTTTCGATCTCGTCCTTCGAGGCGGTGGGGCCGACCAGCATGCCGTAGCCGCCGGCGCCATGCACCTCCTTGACCACGAGTTCGGGCAGGTGCGCGAGCACATAGGCGAGATCCTCGGGCCGACGACACTGCCAGGTGGGCACGTTGTTGAGGATGGGTTCCTCGCCGAGGTAGAAGCGCACCATCTCCGGCACGTAGGGATAGATCGACTTGTCGTCGGCCACGCCGGTACCCACCGCGTTGGCGATGACCACGTTGCCCAGCCGGTAGGCTGCCATCAGACCCGGCACCCCGAGCATCGAGTCAGGCCGGAAGGCCAGCGGATCGAGGAAGCTGTCGTCGACGCGGCGGTAGATCACGTCGACCCGCTGGGGCCCCGACGTGGTGCGCATGTAGACGAAGCCGTTCTTGACGAACAGATCCTGGCCCTCGACCAGTTCGACGCCCATCTGCTGCGCGAGAAAGGTGTGCTCGAAGTAGGCGCTGTTGAAGCGCCCCGGCGTGAGCAGCACCACCACCGGGTTGTCGACCAGCGCCGCCGAGCGCAGCGTCTGCAGCAGCAGCGCGGGGTAGTGCTCGACAGGTCGCACCCGGTAGCGCCGGAACAGGTCGGGAAACAGCCGCATCATCATCTTGCGGTTGCTCAGCATGTACGACACGCCGGAAGGCACCCGCAGGTTGTCCTCGAGCACGTAGTAGCTGCCGTCGTTGTGGCGAACGATGTCGACGCCGACGATGTGCGCGTAGATGTCGTGCGGCACCCGCGTGCCGATCATGGCGACCTGGTACTGGTCGTTGGCGAGGATCTGGTCTTCGGGAATCAGCCCGGCGCGCAGAATCTCCTGGGGGCCGTAGATGTCCGCGAGAAAGCGGTTGATCGCGGTGACCCGCTGCACCAGCCCGCGGCGCAGGCGCTGCCACTCGGCCGCGGTGATGATCCGCGGCACGACATCGGAGGGAATCAGCCGCTCGGTTCCGCTCTCGTCACCATAGACCGAGAAGGTGATGCCGATGCGCCGGAAGATCAGGTCGGCCTGCGCGCGCTTGGCGGCCATGGCCTCGGCGGTGGTGGCGCCGAGCCAGTCGGCATAGGCCTGGTAGTGAGGCCGGGCCGAAATCGCCTCGTTATCGAGCATTTCGTCGAAAATGCCCGGCCCTGGTGCGATCAGTTTGAGACTGGTGGCGTGCATGACCCCATTGAAGCAAAGGCCATGCCGTGTTTCAACCAGGAATTTGCGGTCGGGCCGCGCGGCGCCTCAACGACGCGCCTCGCGGTGCGGGCAACCGGGCTTGACGCAGTTGCCGTACAGCGCGAGCGCGTGGTCCTGGAGTTCGAAGCCGTGATCGCGGGCGATGCGCTGCTGCCGACGCTCGATGTCGGCATCGTAGAACTCCTCGACATGACCGCACTGCAGGCACACCAGATGATCATGGTGCGAGCCTTCGTTGAGTTCGAAGACCGCCTTGCCGGACTCGAAATTGCTGCGATGCAGCAAACCCGCCTGCTCGAACTGCGTCAGCACCCGATAGACCGTGGCGAGTCCGACATCCTCGTTGACCGCGAGCAGCTCGCGGTAGACATCTTCGGCGCTCATGTGACGGTGGCGCCCGGCGCGGAAGATCTCGAGGATCTTCAGGCGCGGCAGCGTCGCCTTCAGCCCGATGCTCTTGAGTTCGTGTGGCGACGGCATGGCGCGACCCTGGAAACCGGAATCGCTATCATAGAGGCAACCTGGGGAGCGCCTCCCGATCCCCGCGCACGCGTCAGGTGAAAGTCCCCATGCCCCTTACCGTCGACCCACGGCCGGCGCGCGCTTCGGCCCGCCACCTCGCCACGGCGGCCGCCGCCGTCCTGCTTGCGGCAAGCGCCGGCTGCGCGGGACCCCGGTCCGACTCGAGCGGCCTCTTCTCGCCCTATCGGATCGATCTGCCGCAGGGCAACTATGTCACCGGCGAGATGCTCGACAAGCTGCGCCCGGGCATGACCCGCGAGCAGGTGCGGCTGGTGCTCGGGTCGCCGCTGCTGCAACCGCTGTTCCGCGCCGACCGCTGGGACTATGTCTTCGCCTACCGCTACGCGAATGGTCGCACCGAGGTGCGCCGGGTCGCCATCCACTTCAAGGACGATCTGATCGCCACGATCAAGGCCGACCCCCTGCCCGAGGGCGACGAGGCCAACGACCCGATGCTGCCGGGCGGCCGACCAGCCGCCGCCGCACGTCGCTGAGCGGCCCCGACGAGCCAGCCGCCGGGCGCTGCCGCACCCCTTGCCCCCATCCCCGATCCCGAAGTCTGCGAGAGCCACCGCGATGCCCCCCACCTTCTTTCGCGTCGCCGTCGCCGGGGCGCTCGGCCGCATGGGCCGCATGATCATCGAGGCGGTGCTCGCCTCACCCGACGCGCGCCTGGCTGGCGCCCTCGATCTGCCGGGCGCGCCGGGATTCGGCCGCGATGCCGGGGAGTTCCTCGGCCGCAGCACCGGTGTCGCGGTCACCGACCAGCTCGAGCACGCGCTCGCCGACGCCGATGTCCTGATCGATTTCACCCGGGCCGAGGCCACGCTGCGTCATCTCGACGCCGCTCAGGCCGGCGAGGTCGCGATGGTGATCGGCACCACCGGCTTCGATGAGGCGGGCCGTGCGCAGATCGCGCAGGCCGCGCAGCGGATTCCGATCGTCGCCGCGCCGAACATGAGCGTCGGGGTCAACGCCACGCTCGAACTGCTCGCCGCCGCCGCGCGCCTGCTCTCGCAGGGCTACGACATCGAGGTGATCGAGGCTCATCACCGCCACAAGGTCGACGCACCCTCGGGTACCGCGCTGCGCATGGGCGAGGTGATTGCCCAGGCCCTCGGCCAGCCCCTCGATGAGCTCGCGGTGCACGGCCGGCACGGATTCACCGGCGAGCGCC
>Ga0315900_10002703_pt1 | contig 26710 bp, 27 predicted proteins | sample LakEriMetagenome_FD_203521 | JGI IMG/M metagenome (GOLD analysis project Ga0315900, IMG submission 203521) | Freshwater fungal communities from buoy surface, Lake Erie, Ohio, United States - Buoy 12 MA114 | ecosystem: Environmental > Aquatic > Freshwater > Lake > Lake biofilm | place: USA: Lake...
CATCCAACCCCTATAGAAAGATAACGATATGAAACATATTGCCGGTATTTTTGACAGTAAAAGAGAAGCGGATGCGGCGGTTTCAAATCTGCTTGATACAGGATTCAGCAAAGAGAATATGAGCCTGATCGTTTCCGATAACGCACATCATGCGATATTCTCTGCTCCTTCTGATGACGAGGCTAAGCGCACCATAGAAGGCGGGGCTGCTGGTGCATTAATCGGTGGTGCAATCGGTGCGCTTGTCGCGGGGCTTACGCTGGTGGGAACCATAGCGCTTCCTGGTGCCGGCTTGCTTGCGGTGGGGCCGATTATGGCAGCACTCACGGGCGCGGGCGCGGGCGCCATTGCCGGTGGTTTAAGCGGTGCATTAATCAGCGCAGGCTTTGCCGTGGATGAAGCGAAGCGCTACGAAGAAGCTATCAGGCATGGTAAAGCGGTGATCATTATTCACACGAGCGACGAAATGGCTCCTGCCGCGCGCCTTGCTTTGCGCAGCAGCCAAGGCACGGTAAATGCGGCCTAAAACAGGTCACGCACATCACTGAAATGCGGCTGCATGTGTAGTGCAGATCTCTTTCTTTAAGCATCATGTCCATCTATTTGCTGCTAAGCGGCTGTTATAGTCATATGCTGCATCTATATCAGCCACAGGCCACAGATGATTAAAGAGCTATTATCGCGTATCTAATGCGCCATTTGTATATGAAAATTATCATTTATTCTTCAGCTCTTTCGTACCGCTAGCAGTCTGTACACTAACAGCAGCTTGTGCCAGTACGACGATGGATTACACTGATTGTCACCATCATCAGTGCCAAATGGTAGGAGGTGGATTCACTACACACTCTGCTTGGCTTTGAAGAAACATTGTTTCTTGCCATTTTCACCTGGCTTGCGATTTGCTGATTTTTAAACATCTTTGGCACCTCAGTATTTTTCCTCATTTGCGTTTACTACAAGGGAGGTTCAATTAAATTACTGTACAGGATAAATTGTATAGTATATGATAATCACAATCAGGATATATCTAAAAAATAAGCAAAGTTGCTTCACCAGTGAGGGTGCCGATGGCAAAGCACAAAGACAGTTCCTACGAGATGATTCTCAAGAAGGCGTTGGAAGTGGTGATGGAATCCGGCGCAGCAAGCCTGACGTTTGAGGCGGTGGCAAAGAAAAGCGGCATCAGCCGCGGCGGTATTTTGTATCATTTCCCGAGTAAGCAGGCGCTGCTTCAGGCGATTGTCGATCAATATGTTAATCAGGATATGGCATCGTTCAACCGCCATTGGGAAAAACTGGGTAGCACACCACAAACCATGGTCACGGCGGAGCTTCTGTGCGCCACAGAAAAAGATTCCGACCGCGATGAAGTCGCTGTTGCGCTGCTGGCTGCCGTGGTTAATAACCCGGCATTGCTTGAAAATGTTCGTCCTATCATTGAAGGCCGCTATGAGGTGGCGCGCAGCCAGCAAAATTTTGAGCAGCAGGCGGTGGCATTACTTGCACTGGATGGTATTTATACGCTGCGTTCACTGGGGCTTACACCGCTGACTGCTCGCGAGCGCAAAAAAATTTATCGTTACCTGCTTTCCATGGTGGAGAGCTCATGAAGCACCTATCCTTACTTCTGGCGGCCGCGTGGCTGCTCTCTGCATGCGGTGAATTTCGCGGTATGCCCTCGCTGGATGTAAAGTTACCGGAAACATTTTCCGAGTCTGCATCACAAACGGAAGTATCTTACCCTGCGCCGCTTAAGCAAGACTGGTGGCGGCAGACGGACGATACCATGCTGATCGATCTTCTCGGGCGCGTGCAGCAGCAGAACCTTTCTATTGAACAGGCGCGCGAGCGTTTGCTGGCAGCGCGGGAATCTTCGCGCAGCCTCGATTATCTGCCGGGCATTACACTTACCGCCGACGCGCAGTATAGCCGTTTGCGCGAGGGTGATGTTGCCGTAAATAATGTTGGTTTTTCTGGTGGCAGCTCGCAGAAAAAAACAACGGGTTATTACAACGCCCGCATGGATAGCTCATGGGAGCTTCCTCTCTGGGGGCAGTTTTCTGCGGCAGATGATGTCGACCGGGCAGCGTTCCGTTATGCAGAGGCTGATCTTGCTGCAGTGCGAGCAAATGTGGTGGCGGAAGCCATCAGGCTTTATGCCCAGATGCGTGGGTTTCAACAGCAGAAGATAGCGCAGGAAGCCATTGTTGCCGCACAGGAGAATATCGCATCCTATCAACAAATCAAACATAAGGCCGGTTTGATAACGCAAGGAGAGCTGCTCAGTGCAAAGCGCAGCGTGCTGGAGGCAAACATCTCAATGCAGAACATGGTCAAAGATGAAATCGCCAGCAGACAGCAGCTTGCTGCGCTTCTTGGTCAGGCGTCGCCTGATGAGGCTTGGAAAACACCTGCCGCGATACCCGTAATCCGTGTGACAGAATTCAGTGACGGCCCCGTTGATGTGCTGCGCAACCGCCCTGATATACGTCGCGCCGAGGCAGCAGTGCTGCGCGAGGCGGGGCAGCTGGAGCTCGCGAAGGCGGATCGCTACCCGCGCATCACGCTTGGGGGAAGTTTAAGCCAGCTCGACAATCTGACAGGTGCGCCGCTACCAGGAAAAACTGTTCAGTTCACCGGCACTCCGTCTGTTTCCATTCCGCTGTTTGATTGGGGCAAACGTCTGGCGGCTGCCAGAGAGCAGGATGCGAGACTATCAGAAAGCGCAAGCGCATACCGTGAGGCTGTTATCGCCGCGATGACTGAGGTTGAAACTTTTCTTGCGGCGTATCATACAGCAAAACAAAGCGAGGTGCAGACAAATGAAACGGCGGCGCTCGAGCAGCAGAATCAGCAGCAGGCCGCCCTGCTTTTTGAGCGGGGATTAACGGACGGTATCGCCGCGCAAAACGCTGCCATCGCCGCACTGCAAGCCGACATAGCGGCGCTGCAGGCCAGTGTTGAACATCTCAGCCGTCTGGCGGCACTGACGAAAGCCTTAGGCGGCGGCATCCCTGTTTCCACTACTCCAACCACGGAGCAAACACCATGAATCGCAAACTTGTTATCCTTGTTATCATCCTTGCCAGCGCCTATGCCGCTGTCAAAATGCTGCCGGGTGAGAAACAATCATTAATCACTGAAAGCGGTCAGGGACTTGCTGTGACAGTTGTGCGGCCTGCCGAAAAAATGCTCGATCAGTACATCAGTGCAACGGGCATGCTGGTTCCACGTGAAGATATCGCTGTGCTGACAGAACTTTCAGGTGTTCGCGTGATCCACTTGTTTGTGGATGTGGGGGATGAAGTTCAGCAGGGCCAGAGGCTGGCGTTACTGGATGCAGAAAGCCTGCAATTGCAGGCACGGCAGCTGGCAGCAGACTATCAGAAAGCGCGCGATGAATACGCACGCATTGAACCAATCAAAGACACCGGCGCAGTGAGCCGCCTTTCCGTGATAGAAAAGCAAACCGCCATGGAAAACGCTAAAGCTCGTTTTGATGATGCACAACTGGCCGTAAGCCGCGCGACCATCACGGCTCCACGTGGCGGTGTGATTTATGAGCGGCGGGCCATCGTAGGCCAGCTGGTGAGCGCCAGCGAACCGCTATTCAAAATAGCTGAGAATGGTGAGATAGAGGCACAGCTGAAACTACCGGAGGCAGAAATCAGCCGTGTGAGTTTGCAGCAGAAAGTAACGCTGCAGATCACCGGTTCAGAACATAAATGGCAGGGCACGGTTCGATTGGTGACCCCGCAGGTGGAGCCAGCAAGCCGCACCGCGCAGGTGCGTGTTTCCATTAAACAAGACAAGCAGCTGGTGGTTGGCAGTTTTGTGCGCGGGGATATTTTTGTTGAAAACCAGAGCGGACTTTCTTTGCCGGTGAGCGCCATTCAGGAGGATAGTAATGGGCGATTCGTATGGACACTGGACGCAGCAAATCAGGCGGTTCGCCAACCCATTTCGCTGACTGCACAACAGGACGATGTCGCGCTTATAGAGGGGGTATCGGCAGATATGCGGGTGGTTGCAAGGGCGGGGGCGTTTATAAAAGCGGGTGAAAAGGTCAATCCCGTAGAGGCGCAGGGAGAGAAAAACTAACATGTCGATGCCACTTTCTACTTGGGCGATCCGTAATCCCATCCCGCCGATTGTATTATTTTTAGTGCTGACCGTTGCGGGGCTGGTTGCCTTCTTCAGGTTGCCAATCAATAACATGCCAAGCGTGGTGGTGCCGATTGTGAGTGTGGCCATCAGCCAGCCGGGGGCTTCGGCAACCGAAATGGAAACGCAGGTCACGCGGCGTGTCGAGGGTGCCATCGCTGGGCTTCAGGGAGTCAAACACATCACCTCGAATATTTCAGAGGGCACTTCGGTTTCTACCATTGAATTTCAGCTGGAAACGGATTTTGACCGCGCGATGAACGATACGCGGGATGCCATTTCCAATATTCGGGATCAACTTCCGCGCTCGATTCTGGAGCCGAATGTGCAGCGCGTGGAAATTGATGGTGGCGCGATTTTAGTCTTCAGTGTGGAGGCGCCGGACATGCGCGCTGAAGATCTCAGCTGGTACATTGATGATACGCTCAGCCGCGAACTGCTCGCCATTCGCGGTGTGGCCAGCGTGCAGCGCTCAGGCGGCATCGATCACGAAATCACTGTTACGCTGGATGCCGGAAAACTTGCTTCACTGGGGGTTTCTGCAGCTGATATCAGTCGTCAGCTGGCACTGACTAACATTGATCTGCCCGGTGGGCGCCTGCGTGTGGAGGGCACCGAATATGCGCTGCGCACGCTCGGAAATGTGAAAACAGTGGCGATGCTGCGCGATACCAGAATAGCGCTCGGCGGCGGCCGCGAGGTGCGTCTGGGTGACATCGCCACCATCACGGATGGAGGAGCGGAGGTGCGTTCCATCACCAAGCTCGATGGCAAACCTGCCATTACGTTTCAGGTGTTTCGCTCCAAAGGTACTAGTGAAGTCACGGTTGGAGACAAGGTAGAAGCGAAGCTTGCAGAGCTGGAAAAAGCCAATCCGTCGATCGGGTTTAAGAAAATATTCTCACTGGTAGAGTTTACCGAAATCAGCTTTTATTCGACCGTCTACACGTTCTTTGAAGGCGCAGTGCTGACGATTCTGGTGGTCTTCCTGTTTCTTCGTGATCGCAGGGCTACGTTGCTTGCTGCCATCACCATTCCACTTTCGATCATCCCTACTTTTCTGTGCATGTATGTGCTGGGATTTACGCTCAATGCTGTCAGCATGCTGGCGATTTCACTTGTTACCGGCGTGCTGGTGGATGATGCAATCGTGGAGATCGAAAACATCCACCGCCATATGAAAGAAGGGCGAAAGCCCTACGATGCCGCCATGATCGCAGCGGATGAAATCGGTCTTGCTGTCGTGGCAACCACATTGGTGATCTGTGCGGTATTTGCGCCGGTCAGCTTCATGGGGGGGCTTGCCGGACAATTTTTCATTCAATTCGGGCTGACGGTATCGATTGCGGCGTTTTTCTCGCTGGTCGTGGCGCGGCTTCTTACGCCCATGCTTGCAGCCTACCTGCTCAAAGCACCCGCTCATAAGGATGATAAGCCGAGCCGCTTTGCCCTGCGTTATCACCGGCTGGTGGAATGGACACTCGAAAACCGTCTGAAGACGCTGGGGATTGCTGCGCTCAGCATGGTATTTTCATTCAGCCTTGTGCCTTTTCTATCAACCGGATTTATCCCTTATGAAGATTTTTCACAGTCACGCATGACCATTGAACTACCACGAGGTTCGACGGTGGAGCAGACCGATGCCGCCGCGCAGCAGGTCAAAGCGATTCTTAAGGCACAGCCGGAAGTGATGTATGTGCTCAGCAGTGTGGCGGGCGGCTCGCAGGGTATGAGCAGCCCTACAAGCACCGGTGGTGGTGAGGCGAGTGTGAATGTCGCGAGTCTTGATATTAAACTAACGCCACGGCAGGAACGTGATATCAGCCAGCGCGATTTTGAAAACCGTATTCTGCCTGAGCTCAAAAAACTTCCAGATATGCGCATTGAATTTGCAAACTCTGCGGGTGCTAAAGACATCATGATTGCACTCGTGAGCGAGAATGCAGAGGCGCTTTCGCAGGCGGCGGAAAATATTGAGCGCGAGATGCGCGGCCTGAGTGGCATTTCAAGCGTGGCAACATCAGCAAGCCTTCAGCAGCCTGAAATCATCATCGTGCCCGATTTTGCAAAGGCAGCAGAGCTTGGCATCAGTGTTCAGGCGTTGAGCGATGCGGTGAATATTGCAACGATTGGCGATATCGAGGCGAATCTTGCTAAATTTAACTATGGCAACCGGCAGATTCCCATTCGCGTTCGCCTGGCAGGCGGGCAGGCGACCACACTGGATACGATCAGGAATTTACAAATTCCAACCAGCAGCGGCGGCAGCGTGCCGCTTTCGGTGGTGGCGGAGATTCGTTTTAGTTTTGGCCCCACCAGCATCGAACGCTATGATCGCCAGCGCAAGATCTCTCTGGAGGCCAATCTCAACGGTATTCCGCTCGGTGCGGCTCTGGAACAAATCTACGCGCTGCCTTCCATGAAAAACCTGCCTTCCGGGGTCAAGGTGCTTAACACTGGCGATGCAGAAGTTATGGCAGAGCTGTTCGCCAGTTTCTTAACCGCCATCGGCGCAGGCCTGATGATGGTCTATGCCATTCAGGTCTTGCTCTACAAAGACTTTATTCAGCCTTTCACGCGCATGGCGGCGCTGCCTCTTTCGATTGGCGGAGCATTCCTGATGCTGCTGCTCACGGGGACGGATCTTAATATGCCGGCCGTCATTGGGATTCTCATGCTCATGGGCATCGCTGATAAAAATTCCATTCTGCTGGTGGATTACATGCTGGAGATGATTCACGCAGGCGTGCCGCGCCGCGAAGCTATCATGCGAGCCTGTGAGGTGCGCGCCCGGCCGATCCTTATGACATCACTCGCCATGCTCGCCGGGATGATTCCGATTGCGCTCGGCCTGGGACTCGACACGGCCTTTCGCGCGCCGATGGCGATCGCGGTCATTGGCGGGCTGATTTCATCAACCGCCTTAAGCCTCATCTTTGTGCCGGTGCTATTTGACTATGTGCGTGATTTTGAGGAATGGATTATTCCCAAGCTGAAACAGTTAATATGACAGATACCAGATTGCCAAATACTTCATGCCGTCTGCTATTCCCCGGCAAGTTTTCGAATGGTGTTGAGTTCGTCGCTGCTGATGCTGAGTTTTTTTTCCAGTGTAGAATTAGGGCTGATGATACGCCAAAATGGAGCTACTTTGCTCAAGGGCTTGCCGCTATGATATTCCTCAAGCGCCGCTTCAGCGACAATGCGCAAAAAAATGCCTGTAGAGACCGGGCATGTCGCATCGGCATGATGGCGTTTGGCCAGAATCTGGCGCATTTCGGGCGACTCGACTTGTTTGCCTTTGGGAATCGAACGAACAAATTCATCAATTTCCATAGGCGAGGAAATCAGTAGCTTGCTGCCCGCAGGAATGCCGGCAAATGCTTTATCAATCACCGTAACATGCGCGGCTTTGCCGCAGTTGCGTTTTTCTATCCAGCTTTTCTTTTTCGATGCCATAGAGTCCTCATTAATTAAGTTGTTGGTCTAATTGTTTCAGATAATCCTGATAGCTCTTGCCTTTTTCTGATTTGAAATGCCTGTCCAGCACTTCGCATTTTGAAATGCGGTCTAGTCGAAATACGCGGAAATCTTTTCTAAGTTCGCACCACGCGGTCAGCGTCCAGAATTTTCCCCAATACTCCAATCCCAGCGGCCTGACGAATCGATTGCTTATTGCGCCTGATTCGTTTCGATAGCTGAGCGCTGCAACCTGCTTTGCCTCCAGCGCCTTTCGTAGCATGGGTAAATGCTGCAAGGTTTTGGCATCGCTCTGGAAATAGATATAGGCAATGGGCGGATGAGTGGTTGACCGGCTCGTATCTGGCAGCACATCCCTAATTTTAAGCTCCACTTCTCTGGCGGCGGCAGTCACTTCTTCGTCAGCAATCGCCTTCACCATATTGATGCCCAGCTGAATCGCTTGCAGCTCCAGAGGCTTGAAATGCAGTGGCGGCAGTTCAATCGGCTGGCGCACGACATAACCGGTGCCTCGTTCTCCTTCGATGGGAACACCCGAAGCTATTAGTCCCTGAATATCGCGATACACTGTGCGAACCGATACCCCTAACTGCACAGAGATATATTCTGCCGTGCGCAGGCGTTGCCCTCGCAAAAGCTGAATAATTTCGAAAAGACGATCTACTTTTCTCATGTACCCCTTATTCTAAATAGTAGTATGGCGGATAAGTAGTTAATTCTTTGACTAATATACAGTAATACCACAGCACTACTGACACCTTATGTCAGTAGCAGCCGGATTGTTTCCGTTCCCACTTTTCCACACCCGATGAGGCAAAAAACTGTTATTGTGCAAGTCGTTTGATAACACTGCTGGCCGTGAAGTTGATATTATGCTGAACAATCAATAAGCAATCAGTCGGGCAAGTTCGAAAACCATTCACTACGCGCCGCCACTTAACCGCCACTATTTGTCAACCGTTAGATCACTTCACATAATCCGCGCCGGGGGGCTTTTTCTGCCACGGGTCTGGCTTTTCGCCCATGCGGTAGCCCACCTCAAACAACGCACTCATGTAGGCCGGGTCAAACAGTTCATGCGGGCGCACGTTGAATGAAGCGGGAATCACCGCCAGATTATAATCCACCCCATCGCGCTGCGCGCCGACATACAAGCGGTAAAGATCGCCGATGCTGTGATATTTGGTGAGCGTTTCAATCGAACGGCGCGAGAGCGAAAACAGCCCGGGATCAAGCGCTTCATATTCCGGGGTGACCTTACTGTTACGAATCACATAAAGATGGCGCTGCAGGCTATAGCGCTCAAACTCATCAATCACGCTGCGCTGGATGCGCAGCGGATACATGAACACATGCGCGGTGACGCCGCCATCGGTGTGGATTTCGGTAAAGCGTTCATTGCCAGCCTGCACATCGAAAAACACCGGCTCAAACAGCCCGGGGACGGAGGCAGAAGCGAGCATGATGCGGTGGATCAGCGCCAGCGAGCCGAGATTGCCGCTATTTGCAATTTCGCCAATATCCCAGATGACACCGCGCTGCGCTTCAAGGTTGGTGGTGCCGATGAACAGCCGCCGGCCAGCACGGTGGCGCGCGGCAATCTCCTGCATCAGCTCCGGCGTGATATTTTGCTGAATTTTTTGTGCCAGCGGCGCGCTGTTGGTGACCGCAAGGCCGCCCGTCAGCCCGTCAATCACCTGTGCCATGCTGGTTTCAAAAATGGCGCTGGAATCGCTGCGGGTAAAAAGATCGCGCAGTTGGTGGTCGTGATGCGCGCCTGCAAAAACAAACGGCGCAATCAGCGCACCGGCGCTCACGCCGGTTACCAGTGCAAAATCTGGCCGCCTGCCGGAATCATTCCAGCCGGAAAGCAGGCCGGCAGCAAACGCGCCATCATAAGCGCCGCCGGAGATGGCGAGGTAGTGCAGCGGCGGGTAATGGCCATGGCGCAGGAAAAAATCATGGTTCGCTTCGCGGTAGGCGCTGAGGCGCTGGCGAATGCGCGGCAGGATGTCCGGCGGCGCTTCATCTGCCCAGAAGCGAATACTGGGCGGGTAGCCAGTAAGCGCGGCCTGCTCAAGCTTTTCCTCTGGCACCGGGCGATGCATCGGCATGGCTGAGCAGCCAGAAAGCACCAGCAGAAAGATCACAAGGTAGTGATGCACAGGCGAATATCTCATGCAGCGGGCAGGGGAATATATTCTTTCTCATCGCCGGGCACGGTGCCGAACCTGCCCTGCTGCCAATCTTGCTTTGCCTGTGCGATGCGGTCTTCAGAGGTAGAGACAAAATTCCACCAGATGAAGCGCGGTTCAGGAAATGGCTCACCGCCGAGGAGCATCAGGCGGGAATCTTCCAGCGCTTCGATAACGATATCGCCGCCTGCTTCAAACACAGGGAGCGTCAGCGGATGAATGATAGTGCCACCAATACGCAGCTTGCCGGAGACCAGATAAAGCGCGCGCTCGCGATATTCCGGCGGCAGTGTGAAGCGACTGCCAGCTGGCATATTCACCTCAAGATAAAAGATGGGGCTGTAGACTTTCACCGGCGCTTCATGCCCTAGCGCGCGCCCGCAAATGAGCTTTAGCTGCACCTTCTGATGCGAAAATTCTGGCAGGCTTGCTGATGGATGGTGATGAAATTCCGGTGCGATTTCTTCAGCTTCCTTCGGCAGCGCCACCCAGCTTTGCAGGCCATGCACCGCGTGTGGCCGCGCGCGCTCCTCTGCGCCTGTGCGCTCAGAGTGGGCGATCCCGCGCCCGGCCGTCATCCAGTTCACCGCGCCGGGAGAAATCGCAAGGCTGGTGCCCAGCGTATCGCGGTGGTGAATTTCACCTTCAAACAGGTAAGTGACGGTGGCCAGCCCAATATGCGGGTGTGGGCGCACATCCATGCCCTGGCCGGCGGCGAATTGCGCCGGCCCCATATGGTCGAGAAAAATAAACGGCCCCACCATGCGTCGTTTTGCGTAGGGCAAAATACGCCGCACGGAAAACCCGCCAAGGTCTTTGCCGCGCGGCTCAATCATTAGTTCAATCAGGCTCACTTCGGCGAAGCTTTCAATGTCACGGTGATGGGAATCTCCTTACTCACCCATTCGGCCTTGGCATCGGATTTCAGACCAATATCATGCGCCAGCCGGTCGAGTGTGACGGTGAAAGTCGTTTTTACTGGCGGCGCAGTAAGATCGCTTAAGGCAAAATCAAACGCCACCGGCACCGCTTTGCCACGAATGGTGAGCAGGCCTTTGGCCATGTAGCTACCATCTTTTTTGCTGATAGATTCGCTGGTAAAGGTCGCCTGCGGATGGTTTTTCACATCAAACCAGTCAGCGGTGGGCAGTGTGCCGTCATACATCGCGTCGCCGGTTTTGGCGCTGGCGGTGTCGATCGTGACTTTCACGCTGCTGGCCGCAAGGTTCGCTGCATCAAACACAATCACCGCATCCCATGCGCCAAATGCGCCTTTGAACGCTTTACCCGCATGCGTGCCGGCAAATTCGATTTTGCTTTGCGTTTTATCCACCACATACTCAGCAGCGTGAGCTGACGTGAACGATGTGAGCATAAACACAACCGACAGGATCCCCGCCTGCGCGGGGATTTTGAAATATCTCATATCTTCTCCTTTACTTTCCCGATGCCCATGCGCGGCAGCAGGTTTTCTTTTTCCACTACAGCATGCTTAATCACTGCCGCGATATGCATCGCAATCAGCGCCATGAAACTATAGGCCAGCAAGGCGTGGGTTTCTTCGGCGAATTCCTCAATCGCCTCATTCGCGGCGATGCCGGGAATATGCGGCCACTCAAACCAGCCAAACACAATGGTGGGCAGGCCGTAAGGACTTGCGGAAACAATGACCCAGCCCGCCAGCGGTAACGCAAACATCCAGCCGTAAAACGCCCAGTGACCAGCTTTAGCGGCTTTCTTCTCGAGCGGTTTCATGGCTTCGGGCAGTGGTGGCTGTTTGGTTGTTAGTTTAATCGTAAGGCGCAGCACTGCCGCCAGCAGTAAGAGCACGCCCAGCGATTTGTGCCACTGGAACATCTGGAATTTAAGGCTCTGCTCAAGCTCAAAATTCTCCATGACAATCCCGCTTGCCAGCATGGCGAAGAAAGCGAGTGCCATCACCCAGTGAAGGGTGATGGCAAAGCCGTGATAGCGGCGCGGCATGGCTAGGACGCCTTGTGGAATTCCACCTCGATCAGCACCTCGACCTCATCGCCGATATTTGGCACATAGGTGCTAAAGCCCCAGTCGGAGCGTTTGAGTTTGGTGGTGGCAGAAAACCCAAGGCCGGGAACATCAGCAAAAGGCTTTTTGATATAAGCGCCGTTAAAGGTCACATCCAGCACCAGCGGTTTAGTCACCCCCAGCATGGTGAGATTGCCGTGGACTTTGCCGGTTTTTTCGCCGGTTTTTTCCACTTTGGTGGATTCGAATTTGATTTCGGGGAATTTGCCGGCATTGAACCACTCATCGCCTTGCGCGAGTTTTTTATCAAAATCTTTCTCGGCAGCGTTCGGGTAATCGGTGCGCACTGATGCAGGATCAACAGTCGCCACCAGTTTGCTTTTGGTCGGGTCTTTCGCGTCAAACTCCAGTGTCGCATCCATTTTAGCAAAGCGCGCCGTGTAGTCGGAAAGGCCAAGATGGCTGACTTTCCACGTCACACTCGCATGGCTTTTATCCAGCGTATATGCACCCGATGGCATTTCCGCCAGCGGCGTCATCTGCGCCATGGCAGCGGCAGGTGTCAGTAGTAGTGCAGCGGTCATCATCAGTGGTTTTATCATGGTTTTTTCTCCTGTTTAGTGGTGGCTGGAATTGGGAACATCAATCACAAGAACTTCGCTATCGGTTTTAGCATGGATGGTGATGGATTCGCTACCGCTAACTTCCGCGCCGTCGCCCTGCTTCATAGCTGCGCCATCAATCTCAACCTCGCCTTTTGAAACCAGCAAGTAGGCCTGATGTTTAATCGGCTGCGTGATGCGGGCGCCGGCGTTTAAATTGCCGCCATAGATCGCCGCGTCAGCATGAATAAAAAGCGCGCCGCTATTTTGATGCTCAGCCCTGCCAGAGGCGAGCACAGCAAGTGCATCACTCACTGGTGCTTTAGGAAATTGCCTTGCTTCCCAGCGCGGCGCGACACCCTGCTGGTTCGGTTCAATCCAGATCTGATAAAGCCGTGTTTCAACCGGCTCGAGGTTATATTCCGAGTGAAACACGCCCGTGCCGGCGCTCATGACCTGCACATCGCCAGCCTCAGTGCGTCCGACATTGCCCATGCTGTCTTTATGCGTAATAGCGCCTTCGCGCACATAAGTGATAATCTCCATATTGTCATGCGGGTGTGTGCCAAAGCCGCGCCCTGGCGCCACTGTGTCATCGTTGATGACAAGTAAGTCGCCGAAGCCACGGCGCGCTGGGTTAAAATACATGGCAAAGCTGAAATGATGCCGAGCATCAAGCCAGCCATGGTTAGCCTTACCAAGGGTTTCGTAGGGATAAACGGTAATCATGCGTGTGTTCCTTATCATGCAGAGAAAGCAAGATAGCACTGATTTAGAAAATAATTAATAGCCATGCTTATTATTATATTAGTAATCATTAATTACTAATATAAGAGGGCTGTTGATTTGATGATAATATGATTCAACAGCTTATCACCCATACTGAAAGTTAGCGCGATGCCCATGCTTTCTCGCATCCATGTGTTTGCCGAAGTGGCAAGGCAAAAAAGTTTTGTAGTGGCAGGGCGTGTGCTTGGCATCAGCGGTCCGGCCGCCAGCAAGCAGGTGATGCAGCTTGAAGATGAGCTGGGTGTTAAGCTGCTGCATCGCACTACTCGTGTTGTTACCCTTACGGATGAAGGCGCGGCTTACTACGAACGTGCGCGGCAGGCGCTTGATGAATTGCAGGAAGCAGCAGATGCGCTGCGTGATTTAAAATCCCTGCCGCGCGGTGCACTCAAAATCAGTGCGCCGCTTAGCTTTGGCCATCAGCATCTACTGCCTGCGCTTTCGAGTTTTGCGCTTAAATACCCTGATATACGCATGGATATCGCGCTGGAAGATCGCGTAGTGGATGTAATGGCTGAGGGATTTGACGTGGTGATTCGTATCGGCGTCATCAAGGATTCTGCGCTGGTAGTCAGACCACTGGCGGATTGTCAGGTTGTGGCGGTAGCTTCTCCATCCTATCTTGCAGATGCTTCTGCCATACGGCAGCCAAAAGATCTCAAAAATCACCGAATGATCAGCTATGCGCTCGCGGGATCCGCATTTGAGTGGCGGTATGAACATCGAAAAGGCAAAAAGGGCAGCATCAAGACAGATGCCGCTCTGGTGGCTAACACAGCGGAAATGATGTTGCAGGCCGCACTGGATGGGGTAGGGGTTGCGGTGCTTCCGGGATTCTGTGTGGCGTCATACCTCAAATCTGGCCAGCTTGTGCGCGTGCTCAAAGACTATCAATCAACGCCACCAAGGCAGATCGTCGCGTTGATGCCGCCCGATCGTCACCGGCTGGCCAAGGTAAAGCTTTTTATTCAGTGGCTTCAGGCGGCTTGCAAGGCCATTCCCATGGAAACCAAAAGTGGTGCATAGTGATTTATGTTTTGGCATTACATGTCTATTCGTGTTTCACGAAGCACCAGCTCGGAAAGCCAGTCATGCATGCTTTTGCCGCTGCGGGCGGCAGCTTCCTGCGCGGCGCGCTTTACTTCCGGGCTGACGCCTTCAAGCTGGCCATAATAGCGGGTGCGGTGGGTGCCGCCGCGCGAGCCGGGAATAGGGAAATCAAGGTTGGCTGGCGGGGTGCCAACGCCTACCACAAAATCAATCACATAAAACACTTCGCCGATAATCCAGCGCAGCCTTGTCTGGCGTGCTTCCACGGGCAGGTGGGCAAGCGGCAGCGGATAAACATAGTGCGGGTTCGAGTTCATGAGTACTTTGCCAAACTCGGTGCTGCGAAGCCATGGCGGCATGCTTTCATCGCCCATCACCACCTTGCCGCCCGGCTTGGTCACACGCACCGCTTCTTTGAACGCGCGCGCAATATCAGAAAATGTATTCAGCCCGCCAAAATGATACACCGCATCAAACATCTTATCGGGAAATGGCAGATAGCTGGCGTTGGAAAGGAAGAATGCCGGCTGGGGCGAGTATGGCGACAGGCGCTCACGCGCTTTTTCGAAAAGCTTTGGCGAGATATCCTGCACAAACAGTTTACCGTCTGCACCGAGACGCTTTAAAATCAACTCAGAGTCGCGTCCGCTGCCAGCGCCAGTTTCCAGCACCACGGAATCCGGCTTCAGGCACAGATCATCGATCATGCGGTTGCGTTCAGCAGTTTCATCCGCGCCAAACGTTTCAAAGGTCAGCGGCAGATACGCATCATATTCATCGGCTTTGGTGTCGTAATAGGCTTTGGCCTCGGCATCGCTCGCAGCCAGTTGCTGCGGGTAGGTGAAATCCGGCACACCATCATGGATCGGGTAGTGGTGCGCATCACCTGCTTTCAGCATACCGGTGATCACCTCATCGCCGTTTTGCTTGCTGCTTACGAGCGTAAGCGGCGCATGTGTGGCGGGGCAGCGATAAGTGGCGGCGAGGTGGGTTTTCATGAGAGCAGTTTGCGATTGTGGTAAAAAGCAGCTTATGATTAAGTCGCTTTTCAGCATAGCATGAAACAACCCGCTGGCAACCAGTTGCCGTGCCGGGCATCATCCAGAGGCGAGGCATGAGCTGGATCAAGCAATCCTTCATTTACGGCCCCGGCGCAAAAGCACATGGCGAGCCTGCCTGGATGAAAAGCCACGCGCAGGTGCCCACCGCGCTTGTGTGCGATGATCGCATCCGCATTTACATCACCGTGCGGCCAGAGCAGCAGACGAGCATGGTGACGTTCATTGATGTCGCGCAGGGTGATCCTTCGCGCGTGCTTTATGTACACAAGGAGCCGATTCTGCCGCTGGGCGCGCCTGGCACCTTTGATGAGTTTGGCATCATGCCGGCGGCGGTGGTGCGAAACGGCGATGAAGTGTGGCTCTACACCACCGGCTGGCAGCGCGGGCAGACCGTGCCATATCTTAATGCGATTGGCCTTGCGGTAAGCAGGGATGGCGGCGTCACATTCTCGCGGCCATATGCGGGGCCGGTGCTTTCAACAACGCATCTGGAGCCTTTTTCCACCATGTCGCCGAGCATCGTGAAACAGGGTGATAACTGGCAGATGTGGTATGGCTCGGGCGTGGACTGGGTGAAGGTCGGCAGTAAATTCGAGCCTCTCTATTATATTTATTATGCTCGTTCGCAGGATGGTGTGGTGTGGGAGCGACCGGGCATCTGCTGCATACCCGGCGCAGTTGCGGGTGAGGCCACCACGCGCCCTTGCGTGATCATGGATGAAGGACATTATCACATGTGGTTCAGCTATCGCGGTTCGGCGGATTTCCGCGGTGGCTGTGGTAGCTACCGGATTGGCTATGCCAGCTCAACCGATGGGCGCACGTGGCAGCGCGACGACAGCAAGGCTGGCATTGATGTCAGTAAGGAAGGCTGGGATTCTGAGATGGTCGCCTATCCGAACATTGTTGATACGCCCTACGGCCGCTACCTGTTTTACAACGGCAATGATTTTGGCAGCGGCGGCTTTGGCTATGCCATAATGAACAGGCCGGTCGCAGCTAAATCATCGTGAAAAATGGATCGCTTATCAAAGCTTCAAGGAGCATGTCATGAGTGAATATGAATGGGTTAAATTCGATGCGCAGCATCAGGGCCATATCGCGGCGCATGACCGCCTGATGCGGCAGGCATTTGCCACAACACCAGCCCGTAACGTCGAGCTGCGAGCGCAGGCGGGTGAAGACAACACCCGGCTTCTTTTCAAACAAGGTGAGGCGGTGGCAGCGGTTAGCATCGAGCCTTGCGGTCAATATTGGAATGGCAAGCGCGTGCCATGCACGACCTTGTGCGGCCTTGCTGTGGCGCTGGACGCGCGCGGGCAGGGGGTGGGCGTTGCGCTCGCCGATCATACGTTTCGCGAAGTGAAGCAGCGCGGCATTCCGATGATCAGCCTCTATGCGTCCAACATGGGCTATTATCGCAGCGTGGGGTATGAAGTTTCTGCAACCCGCACGCGCTACCGTTCCTATCTCGATGCGTGGGTGCTGGAAAAAGCGCAGCCACTGCCGCCTGTAAAACATCTGCCTGCGCCAGAGGATTGGGTATTCAGCCAGGGCATGCTGCCTGAGTGGGCGCCAGTGGCTGCGCTCTACCAATCTCATGCGCAGCGCCATAACGGATTGTTTGATCGCAGTGCCTACCACTGGGCGACTAAAATCACCCGCAATCGCGGTCTGGCGCGCGGGTTTGACCGCTGCCTGCCGCAGGATCTGTTCCTGATTGGCGCGCCGGATTCGCCGAGCGGCTATGCCGCTTGCAGTTACAGCAAGTCCGACACAATGCTGATTGATGATTGGGTCACTCTCAACGAATCCGCCACACGAAGTCTGATTCAGATGCTCAGCCTGCAACGTGCCAACTGGCAGTTCATCGAGTGGTATGGCGCGCCGGTGGACAGGCTATCACTAATGCTCGCCAATCATGGGCTTCCTTATCAACGCTGGTGGGTTTCTGAGCAAACCTATCTGATGACACGCATGCTCGATATTCCCGCAGCGCTTGCTGCGCGTGGTTACGGCGAGGCCAGCGGCGAGGTGGTGCTGGATGTCACTGATCACCTGCTTCAGGAAAACACTGGCCACTATCACCTCAAACTACATCATGGTACGCCGGAAGTGACGCAGGCAAAGCCTGCGGGTGTACCGGTGGCAACCATGCATGTCCGCGGCCTTAGCGCGCTTTACTCCGGCATTTTGTCGCCGCGCGATTTGCTGGCAGGCGGCTTGCTGGAAGCTGATGAAAAAGCCATTGGTGCGCTGGAGCGAATCTTTGCCTGCGCCGCGCCGTGGAACAGCGATCAGTGTTGAGGTGGTCATGACCAGCTGGAGCAGCTACAGAAATCTCTACCGAGCGCATGGTTTTAAGCGCGTCTGGACACACCTGAAAGAAAATACGTTCTTTGACTGGCGGCGTGGCACTGATACCGAAACATGGCTGCCGCTTTCGGCTTACAGCACCAAAGACAGCGACATGAAACACTATCAGGCCTCATTCACCAGCGAGGCCGTGCGGGCGTTGCAGCTGGCGGGCAAGGGGCGCGATTTATCTGGCTGGCACTTTTATGATATTGGCTGCGGCAAAGGAAAGATCCTGATTCTGGCCGCAGAGATATTGGGTATGAAAGCCGTCACCGGCATTGAGCTGAGCGCTGAGCTTGCGGCCATCTGCCGTAGCAATATCAAAAAAGCTGGCATTCAGGCCGAGGTGGTGGAGGCTAATGCGCGTGATTTTTCAACTTATGCGCCACATGCGCTGATCTATCTGTGCGATCCGTTTGGCGAAGAAACATTTCGTGCGGTACTTGGCCATCTGAAAGCCGCCTGCCGCGAATGCGTGCTGATTTATAACAACCCGGTTTATGACCCGTCGCCTTTTGGCTTTGAAAAGCAGCTTGAAACCTCAGGCTGGCATGCCAACTACCGCACGGGCATCTACCGACTGACCGCCAGTTAGCCCATCTGTACAAACAGTGCCTTACCACACACGAACGCACACTCCACCCGCTGTGCCTCTGTGATGAGAAGCCGATTGCCCACACGCATGGGCCCATCGCCATGCGCCCAGAGGTAATCATCCAGCACCAGCCATCCACCCCGTGCAAGCCGCGGCAGCCATAGCTCTACATCCTTCGATGCATGGGCGAAGTCGTGGTTGCCATCGATATGTAATACCGCGATCTGCCCGCTATAGCGAACCTCGCCAAATTCCTCACTGGCCACCAAGCTGCTGCGTGCATAATGCTCAAAACCCTGCTCGGAAGGCATACGAAGGTAGTTAAAATCACCACGTGCGACAGGCATCATATTGATCGCCAGCGCTTCGCGCAGCACCCCATAATCCCAATAACGATCCATCGCAGACATCAGCACAGCCTGAGGGTCGTTATGTTGACCATGCCCTGATGCAAGGGGATCCACCGAAAGAACCGCGCCTGTTTTAAAGCGCTGCGCCATCAGCAGCAGCACACTGAGCGACCTGCCCATCAGCGAACCGATTTCAACCACATCGCCCTTAGGTGCGCTGGCAAAAATCGCCATGATCGCCGCCAGCTTATCATCGCTGGATTCACCATAAATCAGGCCGTAATGACGCATCACCGCCGCAACTTCCATAAGCGAGAGCGCCTGCGCCGTAGAACCTTGTAGCGTATGGATGAATGGCAGGGTTGCCTGCGCACGTGCCATCAAATCACGGTAAAGCTTCACTTGCGCCTGTATGGGTGAATCGCCAACCAGCGTGGCGGCAAGCTGGTGCGTGCGAATAAACTGTTCAAGAAAAGCATGAACGCTTGCTACCGGTGAAACCACACGGCTTATGCCCTCCTGCGATACCAGCGTTAAAAATTGCTCAGCAAAGGCGTCTTCATGCACGTAAGGAAGCAAATGCATTGCACCAAACAGCGCCTCCATGTTGCTATCGCGGATTGATGCCGCCGCCACCACGCGTTCTCCACGTGTCTCAGCTGCGGCATGATAGTCACGCGCTGCCTGTCCGAGTGCTGGAAAAATCAGTGTGGCGGTCATAATCTCAGCCCGCCATCTACTTCCAGCACGGTGCCATTCACATAATCATTCCCAATGGCAAACAGCACCGCTTCCACCACGGCCTTGGGCTGCCCCATGGTGCGAAGGGGGATGCGGCTGGTGATTTCGGCAAGCTGCGCCTCACTGACTGCGCTACGGGTGGAGGCGGTGTCGATATAGCCCGGCGCCACCGCCACCGTGCGGATGCCTAGCGGTGATAGTTCTTTTGCCCAGACGCGGGTGAGGGCGTTCACCCCGGCCTTGCTGGCTGAGTAAGCGCTCTGGCCGCTATTACCCGCTGCGCTCACTGAGCTGATATTCACAATCACGCCTTTGGTGCGCGCCCTGGCCATGCGCCGCGCTACAAATTGCGTCACATAAAATACCGAGGAAAGATTCACCTCCACACAGCGCTGCCAGTCCTGCGCGGCTTTGGCCAGTGAGCTTTCATCTTTTTCCAGCAGGTTCACCAGCGGTGCGCTATGAAGAAGACCTGCGCCATTCACTAGAACATCAATGGTCGGATGCTTATCGTAAATCTGCTTTAGCGTTTCCTGGGCGGTATCAAAGCGGCTCAGGTCGCAGCAGAAGGTGCTAACCTTGTCAGAGGCCAGTTTTTTTAGTTTATGTTCATTTACATCCAGCGCGATGGCATGGCCGCAGCCTGCGGCCAGCAGCGCCTGAACCAGCGCCTGCCCGAGATCTCCCGCGCCGCCAGCGACCAGCGCCGTCTTGCCCGCTAGCTCCATGCGATGCCCCGTTTCGCAAGCACCTGCCGAATCGCTCCCACCGAGACCATGTCGGCAATTTCGTCGCCGGTGAGTTCAATCTGGCAGGCCTGCTCAATCGCCACAATCAGCTCCATATGTTTCAGCGAGTCCCATGTTTCGGCGTCTCGCATGTGCAGCGAATCCACCACCTTGCTTTCCGGCAGGCGCAGCACCCGGGCGATTAATTTAGTGATTGTTTCCATAGGCTATTTATTTCACAATCCCACCACATGACAACGTATATCTACAATATGGGGCTTCGCTTCAAGCAGGTCGCCAGTCAGCACCCGCAGCAAACGGCTCTGAGCTTTGCCGATGGCACGCAGCAGAGCTACCACCAGCTGGACAGGCGAAGCGATGAAATCGCCGCCCATCTGATTCGGCTTGGTGCGGGCGCGCAGCGGGTCGTTGCTATTTTTGCTGATAAACACCCGGTGACCTACGCCACCATGCTGGCCTGTCTTAAAATCGGCGCGGCTTATGTGGTATTGGATACGGCCAGCCCGGCCGCAAGGCTGGAAAAAATCCTTAAGCAGTGCCGCCCGGTGGTGCTGGTATCGCAGGAAGGTGAAAATCTCTGGCCGGGCGCGGAAGCGGTGAGCTTTTCTGAGCTTGGCGAGGCCGCAGATCCCATTGATGCAGGCGTGATCGCAGCAGTCAGCGGCAGCACCCCCGCCTATCTGATGTACACCTCCGGCTCAACCGGTTTTCCCAAAGGCGTGACTATTTCCCATGCCAGCATGCTTAATTTCTGCCACTGGGCGCGGGAAACCTTTGCCATCACGCCGCATGATTGTCTGAGCGGCGCTAACCCGCTTTATTTTGATAACTCGGTGTTTGATACCACTGCTTCAATATTCAATGGTGCGACCCTTGCGCCGGTTGGCCGTGATGCGCTCAGCAATCCCCGCCAGCTTGTGCAGCAGGTGGCGGCTTGCAGTGTATGGTTTTCTGTGCCTTCGCTGCTGATTTACCTCGCCACCATGAAAGCACTCACGCCGGAAAGCTGGCCAAAGATGCGCGCCATCATTTTTGGCGGCGAGGGCTATGCCAAGGCAGAGCTGAAGAAACTCTACCAGATGTTTGGCGCACGCGCAGCGCTGTGGAATGTCTACGGCCCCACGGAGTGCACCTGCATCTGCTCCGCCTACGCGATCAGCGAGAGAGACTTTGATGAGATGCACCGGCTGGCGCCGCTTGGGCGACTCGCCCCCAATTTTGAAGGGCTGGTGATGAATGAGGATGGCAGCGCTGAGGTGGCAGATGGCGAAGTGGGCGAGCTGTATCTGTGCGGTTCGCAGGTGGCGCTGGGATATTACCACGACACCGAGCGCACCCAAAGCGCGTTTGCACCCAGCCCGCTGCATCCGGCTGTCAGCCAGCCTTGCTATCGCACGGGTGACCTCGTCATCCGCGATGCACACACCGGCTACTATCATTTCGCCGGACGCAAAGATAATCAGATCAAACATATGGGCTACCGCATTGAGCTGGAAGAGATTGAATCAGCGTTATGCGCGGATGATCAGGTGATTCAGGCAGCGGCCATTTATGTCCGGCAGGCTTTGCATGGCGGGCGCATTCTCGCCTTTATCACTCTGTCAGCGCCAGAAGAGCCGGAGACGATATTGTCGCGCCTGCGCGGGCGCCTGCCATCTTACATGATTCCGCAGCAGCTGACGGTGATGACGGCGCTGCCTAAAAATGCCAACGGCAAGGTGGATCGCAAGGCGCTGGCAGCCATGGCACAGGGAGAAGAACATGCGTAAACTGGTGCAGTTTGGAATCGGTAAAATAGGGCAGGTGGTCAGCCACCATTTTTCCACCGACAGCGATTATCAGCTCGCTGCCTATGCGGTCGATCCGGCCTTTGTACCAGCGGATGGGCAATTTGGCGACCTGCCGGTGGTCGGGTTTGACGAGGTGGAGCGCCGCTTCCCGCCCAGCCAGCACGATATGTTCATTGCAGTGGGCTACCAGCAGCTTAATCGCCTGCGTGCAGCACGCTATGACGAAGCGCGCCGCAAAGGCTACCGGCTTGCCACCTATATCAGCTCGCAGAATAAGCATGTGCTGCGCGAGCAGGTGGGCGAGAATTGCTTTATCATGTCCGGTGAGCCGCTGCAGCCTCATGCGCGCATCGGCGATAATTGCTTTGTCTGGACGAACGCGCTCATTGGCCATCATAGCATCGTGGGCGATCACGGCTGGATAACCTCCGGCGTAGTGATTGGTGGCAATTGCCGTATGGGTGATTACTGTTTTCTGGGGCTTGGCGCGACCATCGGTCATGAGGTAAACGTCGGCAGCCACTGCCTGATAGGCGCTGGCGCGCTGATTGCCAAAGATGCGCCGGATCACAGTGTCTATATCGAAGCGGAAACACCGCGCTACCGCCTGACCAGCGAGCAGTTCCTGAAAATGAACACGCTGAAGTAGTGCCCGTCATCGCCCGAATCGCTCTTGCGATTCTAGGGCGATCCATCATGCTATAGCCAATAAACTTTTTATTGGCTATGCCAGCTTAGGCCGAAAGCCAAGCTGGCCGCGCCGAAGGCAGCGTCAAAATACGTCAGTATTTTGTTGGTTTGCCATAGTAAGCTGGATTCCCCTAGAATTTTTTAAGAAAAAAAATTCGGGGAATGACGAGAGGTTTATGGATGATTGAAGAAATTATTAGCCGCGATATTTGGGAAAAAAAAGTTTATCCTTGCCTCGGCTCAGCGTCTGATACTCATCCGGCAGTAGAATCTTGCCGCACAAATAACACATCGTGCTGGTTGTGCTGAAACCTTTCTTGAGCATCGCAAGCCCGCCGGATGCTTCGGTGATGCCAGCGCCACCACCCAGGTCAACACAGCGCACGCCGCGCTCTTTGAAATAATGCAGGCTGGAATCATACAGCGCATAGGCGGCGCGCAGCTCATAGCCACGTTCGCTGGATGCAACGAGATGGCTATAACCATAGCCGGCATGTTCAAACCACAGCTGGCACGACACAAGCTCGCCGCCGGAAAATGCGCCAAAAGTAATCGGCTCAAGCTGGCACAGCGCCTTGAAATAATCATGCGAAAACGCCTGAATGCCGCGCATCTGGTGTTTGGTAATCAGCGCGTCATACAGCGCGCACCACTCCGGCAGAAACTCGGCAAGGCTGATACGCCGCACTTCGCAGTCACGAAGCGCGCGGCGAACTTTGTAGCGGTGGTTCTTGCTGTCATAAAGCTCTGGCAGGCTGAAATCATTGACATAATGTTCCTTGTAAGCCGCGGCGAGATCAAACTGCGCGGCCAGTACATCCTGCGCTGGGGATATAAACGGATCCGTCACCAGCACCAGCGAAACCAGCCCGAGCGCGCGCAGCATTTCAAAGTCTTCGCTTAGCATGGCATCAGGCGCAATCGGCGAGAGCGGGTAGCACCCCATGGCATCAAAATGATCGCTGCCGGGAATTGGCCGCTTCAGCACCCAGCAACTTGCCTGCGGCAGAAAAATCGGTTCGTAGCCATGGCCAAAAGCCCGCGCATAGGCTTCGCTGGCGTAGGCGTGCGTCATGCGGATCGCTTTGCGCCGCGCTCCGGCGCGCACAGGCGCTTAAGCGTTGCCATGATCTCCTGCACATCATCGCGGTTGATATCCAGCGTGAAAGGCAGCGCCAGCACCGAGCGGCCAAGCGCTTCCGTAACGGGCAGGGGGTCGCGCGGGTAAATACGGTAGGCGGGTTGCATGTGGCAGCCCTTGCCCCACCACTGGCGGCTTTCGATACCAGCTTCCACCAGCCCGCCAATCACTTCCGCTGCTTCGTGCCTTGCCAGACGAATGCTGAAAGTAGAGCTTGCCCACTGACCATCAATCCACGGATGGGAAGCAATTTCTGCGCCGAGCTCTTTGAAGGCTTCGGCATAAAACCATTTCCGGCAGTGCCAGAATTCGCGCGTCTGCGGCCAGAGATCCAGCGCGGCGTGGGCGAATGCGGCGGTGTATTCGCTCATTTTGCCGTTGGTGCCGGGCACAGCAATTTCGCGGGTGTCTGAAAAGCCGAAATTCGACATCTGGCGCACGCGCTCAATCAGCGCCGTGTTGGTGGAAATCACGGCGCCGCCTTCACCCACACCAAAAGTTTTGGTGGCATGCATGCTCACCATCACCGGGCTGCGACCAGGTCTTGAGCCTTCGATTGATGAGAACGCATCAAAGCCCGCCGCCGCATCAATGATCACGGGAAGGCCGCTGCGCTCGCTGAATGCGTCCCATGCGCCAATATCGAGCGGCGAACCAAACGGCGCCACCACCATCACCGCGCTGACTTTGCCTTTCAGCTCCGCCGCCACGCGCTCTGCCGCCTGAATATCCAGCGCCCAGCTGGCTTCATCCACGTCCATGAAATAGGGTGTCAGCCCCGCGGCGATCACCGAAGCGGGCGTGGCAATAAATGTCCAGGAAGGCATCAGGCATAGGCTACCGCGCGGCAGGTTCATCGCGCGCAGCACATTCACGAGCCCCGCCGTGCCGCTACTCACCGTTACCACCGATCCTTCGCCGGTTTTGAATAATTCACCAAGGCGGCTTTCCAGCTTCTGCACCAGCGGGCCAAAATTCGAATACCAGCGGTTTTTATCAATCTGCGCGAGGTAATGAATGGCAGTTTCATGCCCCAGCAGCAGCGGGCGCATCAGCGAAATTCTGGGGCGTTTGGCCGTCATATTTCTTCGCTCTTCTGATCGCCCGAAAAATAGAGGCGCTTAAGGATGGAAGCAAACTCATCCGCGCCTCGGTAGTCGTCAAACAGCTCATGGCTTTTTGCCGCAATTTTTGCGGCGGCCTGCTGATAGAAATTTTTATCCTGCGCCAGTTTGACTGCGATATCGACATATTCTTCGTGGTCTGCAGCTATCAACTCCGGTAGGCCAAGGCGCGTAAACAGGCGGTATGAGCAGCGTCCTGAAAAATAAGGCCCCGGCCAGGTGACAAACGGCACACCTGCAGAAACATTAAGATAAGCCACGGTGCCAAACGAAAAATGAAACGAATCCAGCACCGCATCCACCGCACGCATATGCTGCATGAAATCCACCCGCGCGACATAAGGCAGAAAGACAATACGATCGCAAAGCTCCTGCGGCATGCGCGCGGCAAAGCGTTTGCGCAGGGCGCTTTGCAGAATCGTTTTGCCGTTATCATAAAGCACAATGCGTGCCTTAGGGTCGCGGCGCAGGATGGCTTCAAAGACCGGATCCATGTCCGGATGCAGCTTAAAAAGCTGCACCGGGCAGGCATAAAGCCGGAAATCGCCATCCGGCAGCCCCAGCTCGGTGCGCGTGGCGGAAGTTGGCGGCGGCGCTTTCATGCCGCTGACCACCGCGATATCATGGTCGGTGAGCACCAGTGTTTCGCTGTAAGCTGCTTGCGCACCTTCGGGCTCGGTGGCGCGAGAGGAGATAAAATAATCCATGTTTGGAATGCCGGTGGTGACAGGCAGGCCGCCCATCACACACTGCACCGGCGCCAGCCGCGCAAAGGGCAGGGCATACATGAGCGCATGCGCGCCCACTTCCAGATACACCAGCACATCCGGCTTTTGTTTGGCAATCAACTGCACACTGACATCATATTCCGGCGGCAGGTCGACATAGCGCGCCATCCGCTGCTTAATTGCCACCACCTCGGGATGCGTTGGCGGCGCAGAGGAGAAAATCCATGTCTCGAAATCGCCGGTTTTTTCCAGCGCTTCAATCAGCGCAAGAAAAAACTGGTTCAGCGTCACATGATGCATTGACGGCGACACAAACCCCACACGTAGCTTTTCTCCCGGAGCTTTGCGGGGCTTTTCGCAGTGGGCGGCGGTGTAGCTTAGGGCAGGGCAGGCCTTGAGGTAGAACTGGGCGATTGCCTCGGCCATCGGCTTGTTGGCTCGTCCCTGATAAGGCAGAAAAAAAAGCGAGCTGCGCATGTGCGGAATTGGGTCAGAAAATTTCAGCCCATCACGCAGGAACGCATCAAGCTTTGTAAGCATACGGCTACGCATGGCGTCGATTTGTTCGTTGGACGCTGCCACCTGCGGCACAAACAGTGCGTCGGCCATGCGCACGCGCGTGCTCCTTGGAAATTTATTTGCAAGATGCTCGCACAGGCGCAGCGCGGTATCGATATTGCCGATGGCATAATGTGCGCCAAGCAGTGTAAGCCATACGTCTTCGGACTCGGGCAGCAGTTCAAGGCAGCGCTGCGCCACCTGAATGGCAGGGTGCGGGGCATCGGCAAGCAGCCACAGGAAGCTCATATTCTTGAGCATTTCGCCGTTATTGGGGTCGAGCTGAAATGCCACGCTGAAATCCTGCGCCATGCGCGGGATATCCGACAGGCGGAAATAAAGCGTGCCGCGGTTGAAATAAGCAAGGGCTGAGCGCGGGCTGAGTGCAATCGCTTCATCCATCAGTGCCATCGCGCGGTCAATTTGCTTACGGTTGAAGCAGGCGATCCCTTCATTCATCCGCTCAACAGAGCGTGCCTCGTTGATCAGCTGGGATTCTGCAGGGCTGGCGCTGGCATGGAGCATCACGATTCCTCGA
>Ga0315900_10002706_pt1 | contig 26691 bp, 25 predicted proteins | sample LakEriMetagenome_FD_203521 | JGI IMG/M metagenome (GOLD analysis project Ga0315900, IMG submission 203521) | Freshwater fungal communities from buoy surface, Lake Erie, Ohio, United States - Buoy 12 MA114 | ecosystem: Environmental > Aquatic > Freshwater > Lake > Lake biofilm | place: USA: Lake...
TTCGCGTCATGTGGGCATCGGTCGATGTCGATTGATGTATTTCAAAAGAATTAATTAACATAAATTTTTTTTCAAATTCTTTTAGAGATTTTATATCATCAATAAAATAAAAATTAGTTTTATCAATTTGATATTTAATAATAAAACTAGTTCTTTTTGGTATTATTGAAAAATTATTCAAATTTACTAAATGAGATTGTAACCAATCATTACCTTTTGAATAAAATATTGCATAATCTAATTTGTATTTTCCTTTAGGTTTTTTATTATAAATCATAGGTTTCATTCCATTTGTAAAATATCTTTTTTTAGGTTCAATATAATCATCTATTCTAACATTATCATTTTTTGAAAAAAATGTCTTAATATATTGTGATGATCTTTTTAACCATTTAACTTTTATATGGTTTTTTATCATATTTTTGCTGAAATCTAAATTTACACGTAACATGTAAATATATTTAATGTCTTTTAAATCAAATAAATATTTATTTGATTTATTAATTTCATGTAGATTAACATATATTATTCTATTTGTGTTATTTAAATCGTAATCCTTTTCTAATTTTAAAGATGTTTTATCAATTTGATGTGTAAATGAATTATTCTTTATCTGAATTATCAGATCATAATCTGGTTTTGTATTAATTATGTGTCCTGTTATATTTTTAATGTTATTTTCATTTATTAAATAAAAAAAATCATTATAATCATGATCACAAATATGTCTTAATTGACAATTTGATATTTTTTTGAATACATTTATTTTTATAAGAATAAACATGATATGCTTATCTAAATATTTATTATAAATTAATTTTGTTAAAATTTGACAAAATTAATTTATTAATAAAAATCATCTCTATCATAAACATTGTACACTGAGCGGAGCTCGGGATAACTCAACCGGCACGGAGCAAGCTCCGTGCCGGTTGAGTTACATTTTCTGTATCGCCGAATAATTATTGATTATAATGTTGTAGAATTTATTATAAATCTCTTTGGAACATAAAAAACATTTTTTTATTTTTGTTCTTTATTAACATTTTAAATTTACTATCTATTTCTTTTCTATCACCAGATTCATAATACTTTGCAATAGCATCAGATAATGCATCACATGTTGTTATAATTATTTTTAAAAAATCTAAATCTACCTGATATATTTCTTTTTTTTTTCTATATCTGAATTTTTTTATCAATATTTTGGCACATTCTTCAACCGCGGCTATATCATTGACTTTAATTATGAATAATGGTTCTATATCGTTTGCATTTCCTGAATTGTATGTATTTAATCGTTTTTTTATATCTTCTGCTTTACCCAATTTATAAAGTGATAATTCTTCTCCACCTACATTTTGCGCCGGTAATATATATATAACACCGCCGATTATCTTTGTTTTTGGCTTTTGATTATATTTAAGTATTCCAATTTGCTTGTACATTCTTTCTTCAATAATCTCTCTGTATCTATTTATTAATTTTTCAATTGATAAATAATATTTTCTTACTTGTTTGGCCTTTTCAGTTTGTGATAACATACATAATTCTTTGAAACAATCCGGCGTAACTAGAATATGTTCTACATAATTACTACCTCTGTTTTTATTTTTAATTTTTATTTTTTCAACTGAAAAATCATATTGTTCCTCAAAATTTGTAACTAATAATCTTTTTAAATTTCCTTTAGTAACATCTAACCATTTTACAATTTTATCAAAACTGATCACCAATTCATTGTTTTTATATAATTCCTTGGCCATATCATAAAAATCATCAATAAAACTATTTGGAATATCTGAATATTTTTTTACAAATTTTTCCATTTTATACTATTATATTAGAAAAATACGCTTATCAATATTGATAAGCGTATTTTTGCCAATTCGATAAAAATATTTGTATGCTGTTATATAAAAACTAGTATATTTTATATAATATTAATAAATTTAAGTTGTTACACGGCGCGCGCGCCGGATAACGCAACCGGCACAAAGCAAAGCTTTGTCGCCGTCCTGCGTTACCACTTCAAGTGAAAATATATACACCCCAGCGGGGGATATAACCACCGACGCAGGGCAAAGCCCTGCCGTCGTCCGGTTATACAATAATTTAACCGGTTAACCATTATATAAAATAACAGAATCACCATCTACTAATTCTATCGGTATAACAATAACATATGCACAATGCTACTATTTGACATATTTTTAATCATATAATCTATAATTATAAAAGTAATAACGAGCAAAATTTATTTATTTTTATGATTCATATCACTGGATAAATTAAATATTATTAACAATTAACAGATAGACTTATTGCAATTTGATTGCAATTTGATTCTAATTTATGATATATTTATATACATCCGCATCACACATATAATAAAATTATCAATATATAATATATATTGATAATTTTGAAAAACTCACAACAACTTCCACTGTTCATCAATCCACACCAAACAATCTTTCAAGAATTGAATTTCTTCAATCATTATTGGATCATTTGACTTCAAATTTTCCTTCTGTTCCAAAATTCTGACATTGTCTTTTTTGAATTGTCTGAGAAGTTTTTTCCTCTGCGGATCTGAACTCGTGTCAATGACATTGCAATAGTACCACGACTGATCTTCATATTGATTTTTGAAAAATTCCTCAACTCTTCCAACTCCTTTTGATGACATTATGATTATCCTCTCTTTTGACTGCTGATATGAATAGTAAAATTAATGGACCTACTAATAATTTATTATTTCAATTTTTTTTATAATGTACTAAATGTCATTTATGTAGTAAATTAAATGGCATTTAATTGATATTGAATGTGGCCTGTTTAAATTCTTAATTTTTCGACACAAATGATTGTGTTATTTTGGCACAAATGATTGTGTTATTTTGAATAAAAACTATTATGTCAAAAATTTATTATCAGTCCGTATTAAAAAAGTTTTATAAATGATATTTAAATTTTATCAACACATTTATTTATCAACCATTTATATAAATGTTTTTCATCTATTTCATAATTATTTGATAAGTGCAACGAACCACAATAAGTATAATAAATATAGACATCTAAATCTTTATTTTCACATTTCCAAAAATATTGCCAAGCATAATAAATAGCAGTTAATATATTGTTATCTAAGTTACTAGATACACACATTTTTAATTTATTGTATTCTTTCAAATAATAAGCATGATATATTTTATCTAAAATATAATCCATATTTTCAAAATGCAAAAATCCACTTAAATATATATAAAATTTATGATTACGTGTTAATATTTCAATTATATCCATATTTTCAGTAAAATTTTCAGTGTATATTCCAATAGAATCAAAACAATCATAATCATAACGAAAATTATCATACGTTGATATATCCATAAGTATTATTTGATATTGTATGATGTTATTGAATATTTATATTAACATTGTCTATTAAAAAATCAATTTTTAACTAATATCTTATTATGAATGTAATTGGAAATATAATTAAAATGATTTGACTATTTAATTAGAATAATTATGTTGCATATTTATATAAAACAATTCAACAAATTTCAACACATCAATTTTTTTAAATTTAAATATTTCACTCAGTGCTTTATGATCATGTTTGTTAATTTTAAATTTGTCATGAATATTTATATTCACCTTATAAAAATCAGATGATTCATCATTTGATATTGATATCGTACATTCAGACACACTGTGAGGTAAAAATGAATAATAACAATATATTTCAACAATATTGTCATGCTCTAATTCCATTATGTATTTAACAGATTTATAATTATCACGAACATTACAACTATCACTATCATCATAATCATAATCATCAACATTTTTTTTATCACATTCGGTACATTTAATATTAATTTTACCATTATCATCATATAATTCGGATAAATACTGTTTTTTAATATTTTTATGGATTATTTCAATAATATTATCAGTTTCAATAATTATATCCATTTTATTTTTTATTTTGTCATATGCGTATTGTAAACTTGTTTTAATACTTTTCATATTTTTAATATCATTTAATTCTATGAGAATATCAATTTTGGAATTTAATTCTGATAATAATTTATTAATATGTTCATTAATGCGTTCATTATTGTTAAGTTTATTGGCTATTTTATTATCCATGTTTTATTTTTTACCGATTTATTTTTTTATATAAGCAATATATTAAAAAATAAATTTTTTTAACTATTATGTTATTGTTAATGTAATTATGAATGTAATTTTTAAATTAAAATTATACCTAATTAGGAATAGGATATTTTTGATGCATATTTTTATAAAACAATTTAAAAAATTTTAACGTATTAATTTTTTTAAATTTAAATATTTTATCCAGTGTTTTATCATTATTTATGTTAATTTTAAATTTATCATGAATACCTATATCTGTATAATAAAATTCATCGGATAAATCACTCCATATTCTTATACTATATTCAGCATTATCATATGGTAAAATTGAGTAACGACAATTTATATAAACTGTATAATTATTTACCAATTCCATTTTATATGTAACAGATTTATAATTATCACGAACATATGGACCATCGCCGTCATAATTATCAATATTTTCTGTTTCATAATCATCACATATAATATTAATTTTTCCATTATCATCATATAATTCGGATAAATACTTTTTTTTAATATTTTTATGAATTATCTGATTGATATTTTCAGTTTCAATAATTTTATCCATTTTGTTTTTTATTTCGTCACATATTTTTTGGAAATCTGCCTTGATATTTTTCATATTTTTAATATAATTTAGGTCTACGAGATTGTCCATTTCAGTATTTAATTTTAATAATAATTTATTAATACGTTTAATTGTATATTCATCATTATCATTATCATTGTCACTAATATTGTTCATTTTATACAATTGAAATTACAAATTTATAAAATAATATCTTGTGTATATTTTATATGAATATGACTATAAATTAAATTATTAAGATCTGTACATAAATTTAAATGTTGATGCATTAAAATTAATAAATTTATCTGATACTATAATCATATAATTATAGTATCAGATAGTATCAGATAAATTCATTTGTTTGTGCCGTCATAATACATTTTAATCAGATGATTCTCAACAGTGAACATGGCAAGGATATCGTTTTCAAGTTGTCTTCCCGTACGTAAATTATCCATGAAATACTCCCCATAAGAATTTGTCCTGACTGGAATATTGTTTTCAGCACAATCCTTCAATAATTCATATGCAATCTCTTTGTTTGGTGTAAATGTCATCCAATGTAATACTGTATTTCCATTATTCTCAACTGTTGCTAGAAATTCAATATAAAGTGAACTATATTGATTTGAGTTTATAGATTTAAGTCCATGTAATAAATTCTTAATATACTTGAATGTATCATAATTTCCTGAACCAATTGCTCGGTGAAGGACGGTAAAGCCTTTATGACAGTTCTTAATTCTAGGATCTGCACCGATTATGATTAAATTGTCAATCATTGCCGGTTCAGTTGCATAAAATAATGCTGGATCTCCTTGATCATCAAACGAATTAACATCAATATTGTCAGAATTTTCTGCATCAGGTTTAAATTTTTCAGAGATATAAGTAAGAATTTTAATCCTACCATCAAAATTCTTCCGAGATCCAGACATTAACATGTGAACTAATGTTTTTCCACCTGAACATTTTGAAAAGAAACGATCACTTTTTTTCTTTTCATGATTGTCTTCTTCTGTGTTGAAATTTTCAATGAACCAAATAAAAGTTTTATATAATCCGTGCATTGCTAATAAATGTAATGCATTTAGTCCGGTACGTTTATCTTCAAGATCAAGATTGAATCCTTGAAAAGCCAAGTAACAATAAATGTTTTTGATATCAGATTCATTATCTACATCAATTAAAACATCAGATTGTAGATTGTTTAATTTATCATCAAGTTCTCGGAAAATATCTCTGGAATTGTTGAATGTAAAATCAAATCTTCCAAATTTGAGTGTTTGTATTTCTTGACTAGAACTAGAAGTGTTTCCCATAACTCTTAATATATATTGAATATATGTATTTCAATTATAGATTAATTGAACCATTCTATCATTTAAAAAATCAATTTTTTTCTGATTAAGAGTAATAAATTTATTGTTACACATCTAGTTATATCATAATATGTATTTTTAGTTATAATAATAAAACTAAAATTATAACAAATAAAGAATTAAAATCACATTAAAATGCGAAAAATTATAATTAATAAGTAACTCAACAAATTTAATACCATACAAATGAATGGTATTAAATTATTATTGTTTCATTTTTTCACTTTATATTTCCTTCTTTTGTTATTTTTGTGGTGATCTGATTTGTGAATAGAATAAAAATTGTCAGAATCATTTGGTTTAAATGCATTTTTAACCTCTTCATTCAAATCATCATAAAAATCATTTAGGTCATACCATATTTCATTGATGAATTCGTGATAAGTCGAATCATCATTTTCTGGATTGATGTTTTTAATGAAATTTTCAGTATCGATCACCCATTGAGGAATCACAGGTGATTCACAAATTATTTCAAAATCACAGGCTTTATTCATTTTATTCATATCGAAAGTATTTGAAAGTTTATGAACGGGAGTGAAATTGATATATTAATATTATGATTAATAATTTAAATAATGAACAGTGTAAGAATTTAAAAAATCAATTTTTTTTAGTTTAAAGTCAATCCTGAATTTGAAACAAAATATTGCCTCATTATAATATTATTGGTATTTTTCGATTAATAATTCAGATTACAATAAATTTATGATAATTATCTAATTACACATATTATTAAATGAACCATAATTCTATATAATTGCGATTGGTGTGATTATTATCACATTAATGACAAAAAAAATACACCATTTGCAAATTTTTATTTAAATTAATCATGTTTAAAAAGTTTTATATTTATAGTTATGGCAATAATAAGTTAAATATATTTAATATATTCGATTTATTTTTAATGTGTGCAAATAATTAACTAAAATATCATTAACTTCCGAATCATAATTTTCTCTAAGTAATTTTTTTATAAACTTAGCATTGGATATTTTTGGTATGTTTAATGATAGAATAAATTCAACAATTTCTGTATATCTACATTCACATGCTCTTATGAGTGCATAATTATCATCAGCAGTTATATCAATATTCCATTGCGGATATTCATCCTTGAGAGATAGAATAAATTTAATCATTTCAAAATGACCACCATCACACGCATATCTAAGTCCATAATTATCATCTGCAGATATATCTATATTCCACTTTGGATATTTATTATTAATAGATAATATGTATTTGATCATTTCAATATGACCATTTAAACATGTTTGCGTAATATCGATATTATCAATTGTAGTTATATCCACATTAGGAAAATCATTTCTTATGGATAAAATAAACTTAATCATATCAACATGACCATTTCTACATGCTTTTTTAATTGCAATATTAAAGTCTGTTAATTTTATGTTTGGGAAATCATCCTTGATTGACAAAATATATTTAACCATTTCAATATGACCATTACCACATGCTCCTATAATTGCTTCATTATTATCAGCGGTTATGTCTATACCTGGATATCGATCTTTAATAGATAAAATATATTTTACCATATCAACGTGACCCTCCGTTTAAAATGCTATAATTTTCTACAAAATTATAGCATTTTATTACTTTATCAAGGAATAAAATGACGATGATACCACTGAGGGTGGCTTTAAGGCCTTATGACACCGACCTAAATCGGGATTGAGCAACAAAAGCATTGCGTTGCAATGCTTTTGTTGCTCAACCTTTAATTAGATTTAATATAATTACCTTATTGGAAACCTCAATATTGATACACCGCGTGAACGCGGGTTAAACCCACTCTAAAAAGCATTGCTTTGTTGTCGTCCGGTATACCTTATTTTATGGTCTTGTTTCCATATGAAAGTTACCGAAGTTACCACATAAGTTATCAATAAAGCAACTATTATAACTTGATTATACATCAATATATCAAATATCTCAATATAACCACTTTATCATTTGACACCCAATGGACTATAATGATTATCCTTTTTGGAATATATCATTAAATCAATAAATAATTATAATAATTGTGGATTATAATATCCACAATTATATATTGTACAACCGAACGACGGCAAAGCCCTGCGTTGGTGGTTGTATCCCCCGCTGGGGTACGATATCTTTATATCAATTTTATAATAATAAAATAATAATATTATTATAGTAACCAAATTATATAATTTTATATAAATTTATATTTCCGAAAACATCCCAATTGGATTATTGGATAATTTGCCCAAATAACTTTTCAAATGTTTTTTGATACTAGTTGTACATTTTGATTTTAATAAATTTTTTATAAATTTTGTATTAGATATTTGTGAGTCATTTAATGATAATATAAATTTAACAATATCAATATCACCATTTTTACATGCTGATATAACTGGATTATTATATTTAGCAGTTATATCTATATTCCATTCTGGATGATTTAATTTTAATGACATAATATATTTAACAATATCAATGTGTCCATATTTAAATGCCCATTTAATTGCGTAATTCTTTTGAGCTAATATGTCTATATTCCATTCTGGATAATCTAACTTTAATGATACAATGTATTTAAATACATTAATATGTCCATATTCACATGCTGATATAATTGCTTGATTATCTTGATTTGTTATATCTATATTCCATTCAGGATGATCTGATTTTAATGATACGATGTATTTAACTACATCAAGATGACCATTTTCACATGCCGATATAATTGCGTCATTATCTTGATCTGTTATATCTATATTCCATTCAGGATGATCTAATTTTAATGATACAATGTATTTAACTACATCAAGATGACCATTTAAACATGCCTTAATAATAGCATCATTATATTGATCCGATACGTCTATGTTCCATTCTGGATGATCCAACTTTAATGATATAATGTATTTAACAATATCAAGATGACCATATGCACATGCTAATATGATTGCGTAATTATCTTGAGCAGTTATGTCTATATTCCATTCTGGATGATCTGATTTTAATGATATGATGTATTTAACTACATCAATATGACCATTTGCACATGCACATATAATAGCATTATTATCTTGAGCAGTTATGTCTATATTCCATTCCGGATGATCTGATTTTAATGATACAATGTATTCAACAATTTCGACATGTCCGTTTCTACATGCCCATATAATTGCGTCATTATCTTTAGTTGTTATGTCTATGTTCCATTCAGGATGATCTGATTCTAATGATACAATGTATTCAACAATATCGACATGTCCATTTCTACATGCTTCTATAATTGCATAATTATTTTGAGCCGTTATGTCTATTTCTGAATAGTCTGACTTTAATGATACGATATATTTAACCACATCAATGTGACCATTTTTACAAGCCAATATAATCGCATCATTATTTTGTGTCGCAATATCTATACCAGGATAATTTGATTTTAATGATAATATAAATTTAACAATATCTATGTGACCATTTTCACATGCCTTTATGATTGCATAATTAATTTCAGCCGTTATATTTATATTCCAAGTTGGGTAATTTGACTTTAATGATATAATATATTTAACCACATCAATATTACCATTGGTACATGCGTAACTAATTGCCCCTTTATTTTTAGCAGTTATGTATATATTCCAAGTTGGATGATCCGATTTTAATGAAATAATATATTCAATAATATCAATGTGACCATTACTACATGCAGATATAATTGCATTATTATTTTGAGCAGTTATATCTATATTCCAAGTTGGATAATCTAACTTTAGTGAAATAATATATTTAACAATATCAACATGACCATTACTACATGCCCATATAATTGCATTATTATTTTGAGCGGATATATCTATTTCTGGGTATTCTTTTTTTAATGATAAAATAAATTTAACCATATCAGTATGACCATTTCTACATGCTGACATGAGTCCTTCATTATTTTGAGCTGTTATGTCTATATCAGGATAATCTGACTTTAATGATAAAATAAATTTAACAATATCAACATGACCATTACTACATGCCGATATAATTGCTTTATTATTTTGTGCGGTTATGTCTATATAGCATTCAGGATGATTTAATTTCCAAGAGCAAAGCTCGGTGTTGGAGAGTACACCAATGGATGCACTGCACCCATTTGGGATGGAAAACAGATGCATAAAATCAATGATAGATGCATCGTACTTTCCATCGGAGCACGTAAGTGCTCCGGTTTCCCAAACCACTGTGTATGGGGTCCGTTTGATACCGACGACACGGCGTAATGGTTTCAATGATAAAATAAATTTAACTACATCAATGTGACCATTTCTACATGCTGAAATGAGCGCTTCATTATTTTGAGCCGTTATGTCTATATCAGGATTTTCTGATCTTAACGATAAAATAAATTTAACAGTATCAATGTGACCATTACTACATGCTGAAATAATTGCTTTATTATTTTGTGCAGTTATGTCTATATCAGGATATTCTGATCTTAACGATAAAATAAATTTAACCATATCAATATGACCATTTTCACATGCCCCTATAATCGCATCATTATTATGAATCGCCATGTCTGTATTCAATATTGAATTTTCATTTTTAAGGGATAATATTTTTTTTACAAATTTAATTAAACCATTATAACATGCTAATATAATTAATTTATTGTAAGACAATACAAAGATCTTCGATTTGGAACTGAAACCATCACATCTTCGATGTAACGTGATTCCATCAGCGCAAAGCATAACTTTTGAGTCGGATGCCTTATTCAGCATGTGTGTCCTGTCATATTTTATTATATTGTTATCATTTGATATTGATTTTAATAGGTTATTAAACGAATATTTATGTTTATCCAATTTAATCGCATCATATTGTGTTTCAGTTGATAAACCAGCTAAATGCAAATAATAATCATTATTTTCATACTTTCTAATATATTGTGCCAATTTTTTATTAGATGATATTATATTAATAGATCCATCATGATCGGCAAATTTATAAATATAAAACAAAAGATCAAAATTAATCATTAATCAGAAATTGAATTTAAAATTGAGTTAATTATTATACACTATACTATTTGGGTATTATGAAGTTATAAAATCAATTTTTTATTTTATTATTTTATTATTTTATTATTTTATTATTTTATTATTTTATTATTTTATTATTTTATTATTTTTAAGGTGTTACTTAATTAGTTAATTGATCCAAAAATTATTAAATTTAACAGATTTTTATAAATTTCATGTTGGATATTTATAAATTTCATGTTGGATATTTATGGATATTTCAATTATATCAATATGACCATTACAGCATACCGATATAATTGTATTATTATTTTGACCAAATATATCTATTCCTGGATATTTTGATTTTAATGATAATTTCATTCCCGATAAATGGAGATAATGATTATTGTTACCATATTTTTTAATATATATTGCTAATTTTTAATTAGATGATATTAAATTAATTGATGAATTATAATCGGCAAATTTATAAATATGAAATAAAATATCAAAATTTATCATTATTTTAAATTTTAATTTCAATCAATGATCAGTGATAAACAATAAATTATAAAATCAATTTTTGCCAGTAATTTTAATAAAGCACTGCCCATAATCAAATACACATAATTTCTTATTAAGGAGTATGCTATTTACGAATATAAAGCATATTTTACAAATATAATAAACAAAAAATAACTTTATAGACTATATAGATTTTTTGAGATGTTTGAATAATATGGTTGGATCATATGTTTGTTATAATTTTTATTATCATCATTAATTTTGTATGGTGATTGTGGATGACCTATGATTTTACTAAATGGTATTCCAGTATCATTTTCAAATTTCTTTGGAATATATTTAATATCCTTCATATTTTTGTTAATTTTATCATTTAGTAACTCTCGATGTTCTTGTTGAAAAGTACATATTTCGTACCACATTGCAATTCTTGGTATATGTATATTTGATTTATTAATAACTCTGTGTATACCATGTTTTAATAATGGATTAATCTTTACAGCTGCATCGCCTGTCCATAAAATTGCAATATTTTTATCACGAGGAGGATCAATCCATTCTCCATATTCATTTTTTAATTGTAATCCGTGTTGTGTTGATCTAAGTGATAGTGACAACAAACCGGGATCAAAATGTTCTTTGCATTTCATTTCTAAATGATTATTATTGTACTTTGCAACATCAAACATTCCCCATCTATTATTTTCTTTTAATAATGGTATATTTTTTGTAATTTCCCTATTTGCAAAAACGTATGGTTTTAAAATTGTTACGATGCGATACATTATCTTGTCCATAATATTTATCAAAAATTTGATTTTGTTGAATGATTCTGGAAATAAATGTTCTTTTAATCTGGAACCAGTTAATATTCTAAAACTTTCTTTATGTGGCACGTCGAAATAACCAAATATTGGAGCTTTAAAATATTTTCTTTTTGAATTAATATCTAAAGTAAAAAAATTTTCCATTTCTGAAAGACTTTCATCGATCAATGATACAAATTTTTCATCCAATCTGATAAATGCATATCCTCTTACATGTAATGATTGATTGATACAATTTATACATTCTATATTATTTTTTAATAAATGAATCAATGAAATAATATAATTTTTTTCAGCCATTTATAAATTAAACTTTAACTTTAAATTATAATACTCGAACGAAATTAAATCATCAGAATCAAATTTTGCATTTGATTCTGATGATATTACGCAATTCTGAATATCCATTAATGAAATAAATTAAACAAATAAATATATACCAATAATGTTTTATAATTATAATTACACAACTACCTTTCAGAGGCGGGATAACATTTACAATAAATTGTAAATGTTATGAGCATATTAATAATTTAACAACTATAAATAATATGCTTAAAATTTTGATGATGATTATGTATATTTTATTGTGTTGAATATGTGACTGGTTTATTTTTAAATTTATTGTAAATTATATAAGCAATACTAATAATAAATGATATGCTTAAAATTATGATCATAATTATGTATGTTTTATTGTTTTGAACATATTGATATGTTACATTTTGATTCAAATTAGTGCGATTAACATTTTTATCTTTCGTATAATATACATAATACATATACATAGAATTTGGTATTAATTTTGTTATTATAGTTGATGCATCATATTCATCTATAAAATCATTATTATATGCATACGTCACTAAACTAATAAAATTATCAGTTTCTCTTTTTTTATTCAATAATGATTCATCTTTCATATATGAATCATAACCATGTTGCATCAATTTGACCAAATATTCAAATATTTTATATCTATTTCCAATATTTATAAATTTGCTTTGATTAAAAAATAATGCGTTGTAAATTAAAAGATGACATAAAAAATTTTTATTATTTACATTCAATTTATTCCACATAAATACATCTATAATTTTATGTACAACCAAATCATCCTTATCTTTTATTGAATAATCTTGGTTGAAAAAATTATTAAATTGAACATTATCAAACATTATTTTATTTAATAATGGTGTTTATACACCATTATTAAATAAACCAGTATAATTTGAATAGTCATTTAATATTGCAGTTGGTGTAGGCGCATACGTTAACATAATTTATTTATCGAATTATTAAATATTGGATCAATAACGTATACTATCGCGGCAATATTAAATTGTTAAATCTGTAAAATGACTAATGTAACAAGAATTGTGATAAGATGTAGTTATTAAATCTTGCATCAAATAATTGTATCGGAATATCATTTTCGTCATGTGTATCATGATGAATTTTATTAAGATATTCATGATTGATATGATATTGATTCTTAATATATAAATGTGATTCATCATTAGTGTCATAATTTATAATAACTATATGAAATTGTAAATTTTCATAAAAATTTAAATCATCATTGGCTCCAAATCCAAGCACATATTCTGAATTTTTAAAATCAGGTGTCGTAGTATTTATGAAACTATCAGTTTCAATAAAATATAAATTTTCAATATCGATATTACTGCCATTAAATTCTAATAAATCATTTAACAAAATTGTCCAATTAAATCCTACATAATTTTTATTATGGAATAATACTTTTTTATTGTATATAAAAACATTAAAGTATTCCTTGTCAAAAACTCCATTATTATTTTTTAATTTTATAAAATCATAACTGTTATCAGTTAAAAAGTTAATAAATTTTATTATACTTTTTTTGTACTCAATTCTGTTTATAATTTCGGTTTCAAAATCAGGTTTTTCATGTGTTCCGATTGATTTAGGAAACATGTAAAATATTGTGTGTAATTTATTAATATCATGTCTATTGTTAATTTCATTATTCAATTCATTTAATAAATTAATTAATTGTGTTAATTTTTGTTTAACTTTATCATATTTCAAAAATACTTCTATCATAAAACATATTTGGTTAAAAAAATGTATGAAAAATAATTGTAAAAAAGTATATGATGACCAAAAATGGTTTAATATATTTATACGTGAAATGTGTACATTGTAAATATTATAAAATCCATCACTAAAACATTTTAATTTGTTAGATTTATCTTCCTGAAGATATTCATCTAAAACACCATAATTTTCATCGATATCTTTTAAACATTGTATATCACCATCTATTTTATTTATATATTCATCAGTTAGTAAATTATATGATTTATCAAAATTTTTTTTATTATCCGTTATTCGTTTAATATTGGTTGTTGTGGGTATATGTATAATATTATATTTTTTAGATAAGAATGCTAAAACAAGCATATATTTATCAACATTAAATATATTTGATATATTCATAATATTTGGATGTGTAATTTCGTTATACTGTATATATGGAATTGTAGTATCATAAGATGCTCTACCACATGGACCTTTTGTTGTTCCGCCTAAACTACCATATCCGATAAATTTAATTTTATTTTCGTTGCATAATTTTATATTATGAATAATATCTCTTTGCAAATACAATAAACTTGTATTAATCCTATTTTCTATAAATTCGATTGGTAAATCTTTTTCTTTAAAAAGATTTATGATATTTTGCGATAAAATTATATTACTACAACCAACATATTTTATCTTCCTATCATTAATTTTTTTTATTAAAAAATTAGTTATTTCACTCTTATTTAAAAATAATTTAATGTCAATAGATTCGTGAAACATAAAACAATCAATGTATTTAAAATTTAATATTGTTTCGTCAATATCATTAAAAAAGTCTGATAAATCTTCTTTTGGTGTATTTTTGTATATTATAAAAATATGTTCGCGCTTTATACCTAAATTAGTAAATACATCTGATAATATTTTTTTATTTTCATATAAATTTGCTGTATCTATTAAACAATATTTATTATCTATTAATGCACTCTGCATTAATTTATATACATCATCATTTTTCATCATTTTAAATAATTGTGTACCGATACCAATATTAGATGAATTTAAATTACAATAATTATTTCCACCTTTAGCATTCAGAAAAAATTTATATTTATGTTTGTACTTTTTATATTTATTGTATAAAATATCATTAAAATTATCATTCATAGTAATATATTATTCAATATATTGTATAATTATGCATTACATATTAATTTTTTAATTAAAAATTATAATTTTTAATTATAATTTTTAATTATTAATAACTAAGTACACATAAATTAATTATAATTTTTAATTAAGAAATTAATATGTAATGCATAATTATACAATTTTATGTTCGACAATTAGTTAAAATTATCATGACTGTTATAAAATTATTACACCACTTTGTACTTTGTGTTATTTACAAATAAATTATATTGAAATAATTAATGATAAAATCTTTTATTTCATCATTAATTGCAATTGCATTAAATTAATTAAATTTAAAATTATAATTTGAAACAGTAAATTTGACAATCGCCATAAAAATAAGATGTGTTACAATAACATTGATTATTTGGTGAATCGTAAAATAGTATCTGCATTTTTCACAATTTTTAAATCTTAATTTTAACATATCATTATTAGATATTTCAGAATTCATGAACATTGTCAATGATGTAATACTATCTATTCTTAATTTTGATGTTTGACACTCATTTTCATCATCTGATTTATACGATATTGATTTTTTACCATCAATAATTTTTGTACAATGTTCTATAATTAATTTTTTAATTGCAAAATGTGATAATAATAAAAATGCACATATCATAATAACAATTGGTACAAAATTAAAATAAGTAGTTATAACAATTATGGATAAAATGGAAGTGATAAATTTGATATTCATTTTTAATATATTGGCAATATATTAATATGTTTAATTATATTGTTTTATGTGATAATATTTCAATTTTTTGTGTTATCTAAAATTTTGTAATTGTGATTAATATGACAATAATCATGTTTTTTTTGATTATTAATTATTAAGTTGCATTAAAATATTCTTTTTTTTTTAATATGATACACTCGCATAATGAACTATGCCATATATAGTATGTTATAGTTACAATTTAAATGATATGTTTGCTGTTTCTTTTTTTACATAATATACAATTATCATGGCACATAATATCGTGTCATTGTTAGTCGCATTATTTAAATATTAGATTTATTAAAACTGTTAATTTTGTACAGTGTATTTAGTAAAGCATATAACAACCATTTAATAAAATAACAAGAAATAAATTAATTGTTTGTCATTTTGTTCAACTGATTGATTATTTGATTAAATTTAAAAAAAATATAATCAAATAATTATTAATTTTGTATTAATAAATTGGGTCAAAAATTTTACCCATGAATAATACAGTTCTAATATCATTGAATCTGTGGCAAATGAAAAAATAAAATGGTCTATTTACATTCATTGTAATTGGTTCAGATGGTTTTGATAATGCCATTACAACACCAGTAACAGCTACTGCTTCAGTACCAACCTCATTAACTTCTAAAAATGTTTTATGAATAACAGTATTAATTTTTAATGGTTCAGATGAAATCGTATTAAATTCTGCATTATTGCTAAATGCTCTTTTAATACCTAAATGTTGTAGGTTATTATTTAATTGTGTTTCATATTCAATTTTAAATTTTGGTAAATATAATTTAACATTTTTATTTTTTAAATTTGATATCAAATTATTTAATTCTGTCATGTTAAATGATGCAGCTAAATTTTCATCAAATTGTTTTGGTAGCACAATTAAACAATAGAATTCCTGATTTTTATAATGCATAGCTAATGCTTGATAGTCATTAGTTTCAAAATATGGAAAATTATTTTGTTGATACATCATTGGACGATCTAACATTATTTCAGATGTTTGATAAAATTTGTCAAATTTTGTAAGATGAGATTTGAACTGTTTTTCAAAATCACTTTTAAAATAAATTGCATTGATTAATATTAATCTTAAATCTGAATTAATTTGATTTATTATATGGGTAATTTTTCCATTAGTTTGATCAGAACACCATTTATTTACTTCATCTACTGATTTTAGAGGATATGCTACAGCATCGTGATTTATTTTTAAACTATTAAGATAATTTTCATTAATGTTTAAGGATGGATGTAACCAAGCACTATTTGCTAACTTAAAACAATCATTCTTTTTGATAAATTTAATAATATCCAAATATTTTAAAGGATCTTCTTTAAGCGTGTTTAAAATTTCTTTTTGCGTTTTTCCATTAGATCCTTCCAAAGCTAACATTAAAACTGCTTTAATGCTGAATGTTGATACAAATACATTTTTATTATCTGAAGATAATAATGTGTTGAACAAATTAAAATCAAAACCATTATCAGCAGTGGACGATTTATTTCCCATAATATTTTTTATTGTATTGACTTATTTTAACTTGTATTAGTTAAATTTAATTATGTCAATGATTTAAAATATCAATTTTTTTTTAATATTTTATTTCGCCATAAATTATAATCAGATAATTACTCAAAATATTTTTTATATGAATCAATAATTTGATTGTTTGTTTCAATACTAATAGTTTTATCAAATATACTTTTTTTGTAAACTACTTTACATTGTTTGCAAATTGTTCTTGTATATGTGTCAAGATATTGATCCATAGGATTCGGAACAATTTTAGAATGAAAGCATTCGGTAGTTTTGCTGTTCATTTTTATATTTTTATTATATAATTAATTTATTAATTGATAAACGCGTGCGCAGTTATTATTTTAATTTTTAATATTGTATAACTAGACACCTATATACGATCGGTAATGAAAACTGCAACAATGATAATATGATGCAATTTTAAATCTAATTATAATATTTTAAGTTTTTCATATGTCATGAAAAATATTATTAAATAATTATCATGATCGATTTGACAAATGATTTAAAATCAGATAACAATAAAATGGATTATTCATTTGATATGTGTTATTACACAAAAAATGGTTTTGTAAAAGTGCCTAAATTTATAACAAAAGGTAAGAATACCATCTGCATTTACGTCATATTCTATAATTTCAAATGGCACAGAATATCGATTTATGGATCTTTTTCCCGGGATGGCTTCAACACAATCATATACAGTTCAGTATAATACAGTATCAAAAAAATCCAACATAATTGTACACTATCAGAATTTTAGAGGTCTTGATAAACATGTTCATTTAAATGACACTGACATAAAATCGCTAGTCAAATTATTAAGCGATGATGTATGGTGGAATCGTTGTAAAAAATTGTATGAATTTGAGCATAGGCATAACATAAATTTTAATAATTTTGAAGACAGTTTTGGATTTAAAAAAGATACCAAATTTATGGAATATATTTATAATGCCAATGTGAATTTAATACGACTTGTACCTAATGAAATTAAAACATTAATTAAAAATATGTCATATATTAAAGGTTATCGTATAAATCAATCTAAAACCAATAATATCAGAATAATGGAAATTCAAGATTCACTTTATTATGTACAATATGATGTACAATTGAAAAGAGCAATGTTAATTAAGTTAACTAGTATGTTAACTGATAATTATATGTATGCCCGAACGGCGCAAAGCAAAGTTTTGTCGCTACCGGACATATCCCGCAATGCGGTGTATACAGATTATAATGGTCTTGGTAAAATTTTTATACAATATGTTAATTTAATATCAAATGACGAATGGTGGATAAAAATAAATCAATTTTTAATAGAGGCATATGAAATTGACAAAGAAAAAAATAATATTAAGACAACATATAATATGAGTTATGGTTATTATTGACCTTACATCGGCATAATTCTAACTTTGTGTCGGTGAATTTATATTATAAAATACAATGATATACTAAATAATTATATTTAATTTTGTACTTATGTTAATTGCAATTAATTATGAATTAATATGATTTAATATGATATGATTGTTATTATATATGAACAAAATGTAAAACTGATATGACTTAAAATTATTTTTGCCTGCAATTATTGTAATGGGAAGTTGTGCAAATATCAACACTGTGTTATTTAAATTATTCATAAAAGTTATGAATAATTTAATTATGCAATTATACGATACAATTAAAATCAAACGTCTATCATCCGCCAAATAATTGGTTTCATATGAATGTTTGATTATTTAGAGTCTTACAAGGTAATGCCGCTTATTTAACCATTTAAGACATCAACTGTAAATCCGGTGGGTTTATCCTACATGTGGTGTAGGATTCGATTCAAATGAGATGGAGTCTTGAATTTTTGAACATGACTCACATTTTTGAACATCACACTTGTGATGTTTTCTCCATTCATCAGATGACCATCCGCGAGTTTCGCATGCATATTTAAATTCACACGTCTCGCATAGGTCATAACAGCAGCAAATCGCAACTTGGCACCATGCACATGGTTGAGACATATCTTTTTCACATCCTGAACACGAAGAAGTCATCACCCAGTTTACTTTCAAAAAGTCCATTCCTTTCTGCTTTATTAACTGATAACAATAAAAAATATAATGGATGTTTTAATAATTTATTTTTTCAATTTTTTTAGTATGTGATACAAGTTGTTAAAATCTTTAATGTTGATAAATTTCCTAAACTAAATTTTTATTTTCATTTCTCCATTGATCGATTAATACTTTTAATTCACAAACGCTCGTATTATTAATTAATAATTCTTCTTGTTTACGTATATTTTCGTCATTATTCATTTCCATTATATTTATTAATTCATTTTTTAATTCTTTTATATTATTTTTAAATAAAGTTAATTCTGATGAACCTGTTGAATCTGTTGAATCTGTTGAATTAAAACCCCCTAATGATGTAAATAATTTTAATTTATTTATTGAAATATATAATTGCATGGTTAATGTATCTATTTTATTTGTAATGTATGATTCTAAATTATTAATACTATTTGCCAATTCAACAATATTAATATTCGGTAAATTATTTTTATCTTCTTTTATTTTTTCAATTAATATATGTTTTGATATATGTAAATTATCTAAATATTCTTCCAAAGAATCCAAGTATTTAAATATTGAAATTTTAATTAAAAGTGATGAATAATTTACATTATATACATTATTATCATCCAATAATGTTATAATTTTAGTTATTGTACCAAATATTAAACTAATATTTACTATGTATTGTCTGCATATATGTATCACTGTGACATTTATAGATGTTTTTACAATTTTATCTATTTCTTCCAAAACTGAATTATATTCAGTAGGAAAATACGGTATATTATATTTAACTTGTTTTTTAAATTTAAATAAACAATATAATATTTTATTAAAATATTGTGCAATTTGTGTGAATGGATTTAATCCAATGATATATTGTGTAATTATTTTTATAAAATGCATATCAATAATTTGTATTAATAGATTAATATTTAAACTGTTTAAAATAAAAAAAATCAATTTCTACACAAAATCACAATGATGCATGTGGTATTATTAATGGTTACAAGGATATACGAAAGATTATAAATTCATATGTATATATATTAATCGTATTTTTAAAATTAAATTTAATAATAAATGGTCAAAATTAATGAATATCTTATTAAATTATTTTTTATTTGTATTGTAATGAATATAAGTATGATATGCAATATAAACCACTCCATAATGCCAATACACCGATAAAAAATAACTTAATAAGATATTCATTTAAAATATATAATGATGGATTATTTGATTCTTTCACAGTAAAATATAATAATATTAATGATACGAACCATGTAAAAAAAATTAATCGGATAGTTTCTGTTTTTTTGTTCATTATATTATGTTGCTATATTATATTTTAGATCGAATTTATGATTAAAAAAAATGAAAATTAAATACCATTTACCAAAATACTAAATTACATATAAAGATATTAAAATTTAATATTTAATATTGCCATGAAAATTTATATTGAATGGAATTGGAATACAGATAATGATTATGAATCGCATATAATAAAAATTCATAAATTAAAACCTAATGGTAATATAATTAAATGCGATGGAAATTTATTAACTACTTATAATGGTTATAAATGTAAACCCGACAAAAACTAATAATATAACATCATTTAAAATAACTAAAAAAACAAAAAAAATATATTTTTTAATTTATCACAAACATGAACAAGGAAGCGACTATACTAATGATATTTTAATTTATGTGTATTTATCTTTGGATGATATGATATATGACGTATTTACTCAGATGATCATTATGATGAAGGATATGATTTTTGTGAAAATGTAGAATTCGATACTATTAAATGTACAAAAAATTTTGTAGAAGAATTAATCAAAAACAAACATGTGGATTATGGTAATAATTGTGGCGAATGTACTATGGAATGGTTTTATAAATCAATTTAATAATTTTTTATTTCAAATTAATATGTTAAATTCAAAACCAATTTTTGTTTATCTCATTTATTGATAACTGTTCAGATAATACATTATTATTTATTTTATATTTAGTAATTCTTTTCATGAAAAAAGGAATGTCTGCTTTTTTACCATCAATAATAACATGATGACTATATATTTTATCAATTGCATATATAATAGCATACTCACTATTATAATATATTCTATTGTTTCCAAATATTATTTCAGAATATTTGGAGCCAATAAAATTATGTACATAATTTAAATTGTTATTATTATCAATGTTTATATTTTCTACAGAAATTTCATCCCATTTTGGTACTTTATTTTTTTCAGTCGAATAATCTTCATCGGGTTTTAATCTGAAAAATTTTATTAATTCGTGTGGATTTACTCTGAAATTACTGTCAAATCCTTGAAAAAAATTATGTTTTCCTATTTGGTGAAATAATAAATCAGCAATATAAAACCATGTATCATTCTTAACATCATTAAATATCCAATCATGTGAACCATATTCATAACCATGATATTTTTTGTCTGATATTGATTGGAAAAGACACATATCAGCACCACCCCATGTTATTCGTATAACTTCTAGATTGTCATTAAAAATTTTAATTTTAAATATACATTGATAGTGTTTTTCATTGAGGTTGATAAATCTTTTAATTTCCCGTTCGCGAATTTTTTTAATATGCTGTTTGTCAATATTTGTTAATGATAAATTATGAATTCCCATATTATTATCGAAATGGTAAGTTATTTTCATAAAAAAATCATATATTTGTTTGTGTGATATGCCATATGACTTTAGTATTTGATTATCGTGTTCGATTATATCAAAGATATTTTCACCCTTACCTAAATGATTATTTTTGATACATTCTAATTGAATTCTTGTCCACTTATCACTTGATAATTCATCATTTGATACATTACATACAATTTGTTTATGTGATTGTGATTGTAATTGTAATTGTGATTGTAATTGTGATTGTAATTGTAATTCCATTTTTTATAGTATTTATGAGTGTGTATATACCATATTAATTGATTAATTAATTTATTAATTAATCAATACAATTTTCATTTTTTAATTTATGTCGCGGCGAATATATGATATACAGTATAAATATATGCAAATTTGTGGATATTTTAAATTATTTCATGGATAATTTAATTAAAATTAAAGTGTGCAAATAGATTATTTTTATAAAATAATTTATTGGCACGTGCGATTATTATTATGAATGTTCATTTTTTGAGTAATGATACTGATTTGAATTACCACCATATGATAATGGTGATTCGGAAATTATTTCACCATTAATATTTGTTCGTATGCTAATTTTTATTGTCATCCCGTTTACAAAAGTTTCTCTTATCCTATAAAATGGAGAATAAATAGTAATAGTATCACCATTACTCATTTGTAATGTATGCGGATATGTTATATCGGTTGTATTTGTTGACATTTTATTTATAACAAATTATTATATAATTCTACAATATATTATTTATACATTAATTCTTTAATGGATATTATATGTAATTAAAATTTCAATTTTTGTTATTATTAAAAAAATATATACATTTTTATATAATAATGGCAACTACAAATTTTATAAAAAATAATAATTTTACATTTAAATTTTTGAACTCGAGACCAATTGATGATCAAAGTGTTGAAAGTAACAACCACTATAGAATTTTTAGAGATCAAGTAACAAGTGCATATACTTCAATATTTTTAAATGATAATACTATGAGAGCATTATTTTTAGATTATACGTATTCAATAATTTATTTTAGCATACAGTGTAAAATAAATAAAGAACTATTGAGTAATAACTTTAAACCATTGGACGGCACGGAAGGAATTTATCTAATGTTCAAGGGTGGAAATGTTATGAATCATTATTATTCCGCATATTTTAATCAATTGAATCAACATGGTAATAATTTATTTGTTAAATGTGCCAGTGATTCGAATATTAATAATTTTAATGATAATACTACATTTGGAAATTTTTTAAATGGGATTAGAAGGAATTTTATGATCAGTGATGTTGATTATTCTGTATATATTAAAACTGAACATAATCATCGTTTTATAATATTACGTGAAATTGTAACCAGGATATTATCGCATGCATTAGAAACTATTACAAATTTTTTTAACACCTACATTAATAATGTTATATTAAATCGACAACAACATGTAAATAATAATACACCAAATACAACTGATAGATTTAATGGAATTTTCGGTTTTGATCCGGATGATACATGTAATTCACATAGTTTCAATTACCAACTACGTGAAATATTAAATAATCAGGATTTTATCAATGAAATAAAAAATCCTAATTTAAATATACAAGCATGTACATTTGATACAAAAACAATCCTAATTAAAATTATTCATGTGATTGAATTGATACAAAATGATTTTAATTTGCAGGGTGGAAATATTCAGAGAAATTCAAAAATTTTTAAAAATGCTTACATTATACAAAATTTATATACTATAAAATATTTAAATACATTATCTGGCGATAAAATTTTAACAGTAAATATCGACAAAAATGGTAATGTGCAAAATGTGGGAAATATATTTAATGTTGATAACTTGATTCAAACATATCAAAATTATGTCGACTTATTAATTCTGAAAAAACAAGATGATATAATAGATTTTGATTTTTATACTAATCAAAAAATAGATAATTTTAAGGACCAAATTGTTATAAATATTGATCAACTTTGTCGAGATGAATTAATAAGACTAAATAGACAACCAAATCCAAATTTAGCTCAAGGTATAATACCAATTACAATAACAAAATATGATGTCAAGTATGATTTAAATGATGAAAAAACAATAATAGAATATAGGTTGGAGGAAAATAATGTAAATATTAGAAATAACTATGATTTGTCGCCAAATCATGAGGATACAATTATTTATTGTAGTCCTAAATTTAATGAACAACAAAAGATCCATTCAATACAAAAGAATAATAATTATCATTACATTACATATAACAACATTATTTATGTAGAAAAACGAACTCATGTTGTTGATTTTGATTTGATGCGTGTAAAATTAAATATAGTTGGTAAAAATATGTATACCAGAAACGGAGTGAATTATGATATGTTGTTACCAACTGAATTTATTGACGTATCAATACCATCATTTATGGCATTAAAACATGATCACATATTTGAATCGTTTGAAAATAATCCACAAAAAATACCATACGTATCATTTAATATATACCAACCAAATACACAGATATTGATAAAAAACGTTATGATTAATGCATATGATATAAACATTTTGGTTGATGATTTAAGTTTTGTTTTATTTGATCAGAATGTACAGTATATTCCTTGGTTAGATAATAAATATAACAAACGTATTGAAAGATTACTCTTTTTAAAAGGATTAAGCTTTATAGATAGAATACATACTGAACCCCAATGTATAAATTTATACAAAGATTTTATAAATTTAGCTGACAAGATATTTAATAATGTCCAAAATCAAGTATGGTATAATCCATTGTCACTGAAACTTAATACAGCTATCGACAATACAATAAAATTATTTACCAAATTTATTGAAGTAAAAGACAATGAACAAAATTTACGATTTATTTTGAGTCTCGTCGTTAATAAACGTGAAATTAATATGATGAATTTTATAGTTGTAAAACCTGAATATACTGAATATAAAAATTTTATATTATGTTTACTATTATGGACATTATTTTATGATATTCCTAGTGATACACTTCTTGCTATTATTAATAAAATGAGACTTGACCGGGGATATGTACAAATTAATAATAATACACATGTTGCGCACAAACAATATTGTATTGAAAAATTTAAAGAATTGTTGCGAACATGCATAAATACTGGCACAAAAACTTTATGTATGATTAATTTAATTACCAATAATACCTTAGGTATTAGGTATGGTGGTAAATTATTAACTAGTGGCAATATTCCATATGATGAGACAAAATATTTTAATAAATATCGCAAATATAAATTAAAATATATCAATGAATTTAATTTAAAATATATAAATGAATCTAAATTTTAAATTTTACCTATGAATTTACAAGTCAAGACTATTACAAAATTCTATTTATTGTAAAATGGTTCATAATGTGTTAAAAATATGCGATTAAAATATAATTTTAATCGCATATTTTTTATATTGTTCAACTGTAGTATTAGAATTATATCCCGATCTATTTTTTTCATTATATCAATATCTAATAATCCGCTATTAGGATTACATGCAGTTACTTCGCCTGATAAAGTTATTGTATGACCTTTAATATTTTTATATATGAGTAATTCATATGAATTCTTATTTTTTGCGATTATTTTATATGTTTTACCATCGACGAATATAAGTAACCATGACAATCGATATTCCGGATGTATTTGTTTATCATGTATAACTATGTGAGTTTTATTTTTTTCAAATTTAAATTTTACATTTAAATAATTATCAAAATTATGATCATTTATTTGTTTGTTTTTTATCCATTTATACACAGGATCGT